>Ga0209521_10005535_pt1 | contig 9971 bp, 5 predicted proteins | sample Rifsed19ft4_FD_184016 | JGI IMG/M metagenome (GOLD analysis project Ga0209521, IMG submission 184016) | Soil microbial communities from Rifle, Colorado, USA - sediment 19ft 4 (version 2) | ecosystem: Environmental > Terrestrial > Deep subsurface > Rock core/Sediment | place: Rifle, Colorado... | reverse complement strand
AGGAGACGCGCACTGGCCGACGTTACGGCCGACTCGCCCTACGCCGACCCGCTGCGGCGCATCGGCTTCGTCTTCGGCAAGCTGCTGGCCCAGCGCACGCCGCCCGAGGCCGTCGCCGAGGCGATCTACGAGGCGATCACGACGGACCGGCCGCGCCTGCGCTACCTCGTCGGGCCGGAGGCGCGCCGCGTCGTCGAAGGCCGCGCCAGGCTTAGCGACGAGGAGTGGGTCGGCCCGCAGCGGTCGCTGACGGACGAAGAGTGGTTCGAGCTGGCGCTGGCGGCCGTCGGCATCGACTTCCGGCCGCGGGCTAGAGCGCTTCGTCCTCGTCTGCGCCGGACGGCCTGACCTCGCGCGAGCCGCCGGCGGCGCCGCCGCCGACCACCCCCTCCTCCTCCAGCCGGTCCATGATCCGCGCCGCCCGCGGGTAACCGATGCGTAGCCGCCGCTGCAGGAGCGATGTCGAGACGCGGCTGTGCTCCTCCGCCAGCGCCTTCGCCCGCTCGTACATCGGGTCGTTCTCCTCTTCCTCCTCGATCTGCGCCCGCGCCGCCTCCAGGAGGTGGTCGTAGACGGGCGTGGAGTGGCTGACGCGCTGCTGCGCCCAGTAGGCGACGACGCGGTCGATCTCCGCGTCGGTGACGAAGACGCCCTGCACGCGCTTCGGCTTGGAGGCGTCGGTGGGCATGTAGAGCATGTCGCCGCGGCCCAGCAGGCGCTCGGCGCCCGCCATGTCGAGGATCGTGCGCGAGTCGACCTGGGAGCTCATGGCGAAGGCGATGCGTGTGGGGAAGTTCGCCTTGATCAGCCCCGTCACGACGTCCACCGACGGCCGCTGCGTCGCGACGATGAGGTGGATGCCGGTGGCGCGCGCCAGCTGGGCGAGGCGGCAGATCTGCCGTTCGACCTCGAAGGGGGCCGCCATCATCAGGTCCGCCAGCTCGTCGATGAGGACGACCCAGTAGGGCATGCGCTCCGTCACGCGGGGGTGCTTGTTGTAGGCGTCGATGTTGCGCACGGCGAGCGAGGCGAAGCGCTTGTAGCGCGCCTCCATCTCGTGCAGCACGGCGCCCAGGCTGCCGACGACCTTCTCGATGTCGACGACGATGCTCGAGAAGGCGAGGTGCGGGATCATCGCGAAGCTGGCCAACTCGACGCGCTTCGGGTCGATCATGATGAAGCGCACCTCCTCCGGCCGGCACTGCATGAGGATGCTGGCGACGATGGAGTTGATGCAGACGCTCTTGCCGCTCCCCGTCGCGCCGGCGATGAGCAGGTGGGGCATCTTCGCAAGGTCGGCGACAACCGGGTCGCCGGCGACGCTCTTGCCCAGCGGCAGCGCCAGCTTCGTCCGCGCCGCCAGGCGCTGGAAGGCCGGCGTCTCGATGACGCTGCGCAGCGTGACGACGGACGCCGCCGTGTTCGGCACCTCGATGCCGACGACGGAACGGCCGGGCACCGGCGCCTCGATGCGCAGCGAGGGCGCCGCCAGCGCCAGCGCCAGGTCGTTGGCCAGGCTGGTGATCTGGTTGACGCGCACCCGCGTCCGCGAGACCTCCTCCAGGCGCGTCTTGGGCTTGCCGTCCTTGTCCAGCACCGGGCGGCCGTCGCGGTCACGCTCCGGCACCTGGCGGTACTTCACCTCCCAGCCCGGCTCGACGTCGAACTGGGTTACGACCGGCCCTTCGTGGTACTGCGCCACGCGTGAGTCGACGCCGAAGCTGGCCAGCGTTTCGACGATGAGGCTGGCGCGCAGGGCGTTGTCCGGCCGCGCCGACTCGTCCGCGGGGGGCGCGCCGACGAGGAGGTCCATGGGCGGCAGCGCCCAGCCGGAGGAGCTCGCCGGCAGGGGCGCGGGCGCGTCGTCTCCTTCTGGCTGCTGGTCCCAGCCCATGGGCAGGGCGCCCTGGCGCAGGCGCTGCGCCGGCACCTCCGGCTCGGCTGCCACAACGGCCACGTGTGTCGCGCCGTGCTCTTCGTCGTCGCCATCCGCGGGCGGCAGCCAGGCAGGCGCGGTCTGGTCCGGTTCTTCGTCCGGCGGCGGCTTCGTCGGGAAGGCGAAGTCGACGACCGCGGTCGCGGCGCTGAGCAGGCGCTGGTGGATGCGCCAGCCCCAGACCGTCGTCAGCACGCCCGGCGTCCCTTCGACGGCCGACCGCACGCCCTGCGGCCAGGCGACCGCCAGCAGCACGAGGCCGCTCGTTAGCCAGATTAGCGCGCCGACGAGGTCGCTCAGGAGGTAGTGGCCCAGGTTACCGCCGGCGGTTACGTCTTTGAGCGCCTCGCCGCCGAGCTGCAGGTCGGGTCGCAGCAGGCCGAGGAAGCCGGCGCTGAATGTGATTAGCAGGGCCGCAGATGTGAGGAAGCGGGGGTAGCGCGTCAGCAGCGGCACGCGACGCAGCCACACGGCAGCGCCGACGACGAGCAGGGCCAGGGCGAGGCTGAAGACGTGGAAGCCCATCGCCTGCACGAGACCGTTCAATGGCCCCGGCCCGCTGACGATCGAGGCGGCGGAGCCGACGGCCAGCAGCATGAGGCTGAGGCCCACGGTCTCGAGGCGGGTCAGCCAGGCAACGATCTGGGAGAGATAGGTCGGGTCGTGGCGTCTGCGGCCCACGATCGGCCGAAGGCGCGGTCGATTCGCGCGCGCGGTTGGGCGGGCCCTGGTTCCGGTTCGTGCCATGACCTTCATCGCGACGGCTGTGCGCCCGCCACGCCAGCCGAAGCTGGCTCATTATAGCAGTCGGCAGGGTACGTCAGGGCACGTCTGGTGCCCAGGTGCTACGCTAGGAGCATGCCGTCGGGCGGTCGCGCTTGCGTTTCTCAAGAGCGACAGCAGCCCGCGCGGGGCGCAAGAGAGCCCCCATCGTCTAGGGGACCAGGACGCCACCCTTTCAAGGTGGAGACAGGGGTTCGAATCCCCTTGGGGGCACCAGACGGTTCGGTTTCGAACCCTCCGCTCGGGGCGGATCCTACGCGGATTCATTCTTACAGCGCAGGGCAAGTCCTTTTGTGCCGCCATTGACATCTAGTCTCACGTCACTATAGATTCGTGCGGAAGACTGCCGAGCCTGGGCCGATTCGCCGTCCAGCGCCAATCTGCAGGTCTGGCCGTTGAACGGAGCTAGCCCCAGGCGGGATCAAGACGGGCGGGGACGCCCAAGGAGGAGCAAGAGATGGCAGCAAGCTACTGGGACAAGGTGCTCGCGAGGCGCATCAGCCGCCGGCGCGCGCTGGCCGCGACTGGTGCAGGCGCCGCCGGCGCCGTCATTCTTTCAGCCTGCGGCGGCGACGACGACTCAGGCAGCGGCAGCGAACTGCTCATCAACGGCAAGGAGAAAGACACTACCAAGTCGGCAAAGAAGGGCGGCACCTACAAGGCCAACGTCAACTTTGACCCGCAAAACTTCGACCTCTACAACTTCGACCCCTTCTCTCAGAATTTCGCTAACCTCGTCGGGACGAAGATGCTCGCCGTCAAGCCGACGATATTGAAGGAGCAGACGGAGCTGGAATTCGAGGGGGACCTGGCTTCGAGTTGGGAGACCTCGCCTGACAAGCTGACCTGGACCTTCAAGCTCAACCCGGCGGTCAAGTGGGCACCCCTCTCGCCGAGCTTCCACGCCGGCGCGCCGCAGTCCATTGGCAACCGCCAGATCGACGCGGACGACTTCGTCTTCTCTTGGAAACGCTTCATCGCGACGGCCAGCAGCAGCGCCGCCGACCTCGCCAAGCAGCGCGATAAGACCGCGCCCGTCCTTTCCGTAACGGCGATCGACAAGCAGACGGTTCAGTTCAAGCTGGACAGGCCCTTCTCACCGCTGCTCACCGACCTGGCGATCAGCAGCGTGAGCTATCCTTACGTCCTCCCCAAAGAGGGCGAGGGAAAGAGCGACCAGGAGTTCTGGTTCAAGTACCAGTTCGGCAGCGGGCCATTCTACATCGACAGCTACACACCGTCGGTCAAGCTGACCCTCAAGGCGAATCCGAACTTCCGCTCACGCGACCCCGAGGGCCGGCCCTACGTCGACCAGGTCGACATGCCGATCATCCCGGATGCTTCCGTAGTCCATGCCCAGTTCCGCGCCGGGAACCTCTTCGGGCAAGGGCCGACTTTTTCGCAGTATCTTGGCACCCCACAGGACATCCTGCAGCTCAAGAAGGACATTCCAGAGCTGCAGCTGCTGTCGTACACCGACTCCCTCGCGGTCACGGAGTGGTTCGGTATGAGCGGGATATGGAAGGACCAGCGACTGCGGCAGGCGGTGCAATACTCGTGGGACCGCGACACTTTCATCGACGCCATGTTCGCCACGGCCTCGCTGGAAGGAGCCGGCGTCCCAGCGAACAAACGCTGGAACACCTGCCTCCCCTGCGGCGATACCGGTTCATACATGTACTTCCCGGGCGCCTGGCTCGACCCGCAGGGCAAAGACTTCGGCGAAAACGCTAAGTGGGTGACGCTCGGCGCCCGCGACAAGAACATCGCCGAGGCCAAGAAGCTCCTCGCCGCCGCCGGCTACGCCAACGGCCTCGAGTTCACGCACCTGCAGTACCCGATCCCGCCGTTCCCGCAGCAGGCGTCGCAGGACCTGATCGAGGGCATGATGCGCGAGGCCGGTATCAAGGCGACCAAGCAGACAAAGCAGAATATCCCGGAGATCTTCGGCACCATTTTCGGCAAGGGAAACTTCCCGGAGATGTTCAACACCGTCGACTTCCCGCCGGGCGACGTGGGCACTTACCTGGCCTACCACTACCTCCCGGCCGGCCTCCTCTACGGCGCCGGGTCCGACGACGACAAAGGCGTAGACGGCAAGGGCGATGCCTACATGGTCAGCCAGACCAACAAGATCCTTGCCGAGTTCGACACGAAGGCGAAGAACAGCCTCGTGCAGGATTTCCAGAGATACGCCCAGAAGATGTTCTACTACAGCCGTTACCCCGGCGGTGCGACTCAATTGGTCCCCGTTTGGCCTGCTGTGCAGAACTTCAACGTCTACCGGGGCTACGGCGCCGACCGCATGTACACGTACGAGTGGCTCGACCCGACGAAGGCGCCGCTCGCCTAGCCGAACGGCGCGGCGACAGGAAAGGGCCTTCTCGAGAAGAGAAGGCCCTTCTTGCGGAGACGGGGAGGAGGTGACCAGGGCGTGCAGCGGTACATAGTCGAGAGATTCCTGCTTGCGATTCCAACGCTGGTCGTAATCACGCTGCTGACGTTTATCTTCCTGCGCGTCCTCTTGCCAGCGAAAGTCGTCGACATCATCCTGGGGGCGTATGGCCGCAACGACCCTGTGATGCAGAAGAACCTGGAGAGGGAGTTGGGCCTGAGCGGCAGCTTGCCCAAGCAGTACCTGCAGTGGGCCGGCGTCGCCTGGTTCTGGGGCGATGAGACCGGCATCTTGCAGGGCAACCTCGGCAAATCGCTGCACACCGACCGCTCGGTGGTCTTCGAGCTGAAACGCCGCGTGCCGGTCAGCCTAGAGCTCGGTCTTTGGGCCCAGATAAGCGCTGTCGCCGTCTCCGTGCCGCTGGGGGTGTGGTCGGCACTCAAGCAAGACCGTTGGCCGGACTACGGCTTACGGAGCCTGGCGATCCTGCTGAACGCACTGCCAGGCTTCTGGATCGGCGTGCTCGCCGTCACCTTCGGCTCCCTCTGGTTCAGCTGGGCGCCGCCAATCGAGTACAAGGACATCTTCGACGACCCGGCGAAGCACCTCGAGATCATGCTGGCGCCGGCGATCCTGATCGGACTGACGCCGGGCGCCGATCTTCTGCGCCTGGTTCGAACACAGATGCTCGGCGTGCTGCGCGAAGACTACATCCGGACTGCCCAGGCGAAGGGCTTGAGCCAGAGCACCGTCCTCTATAAGCACGCGCTTCGCAACGCGCTCCTGCCGGTCGTCACCATCGTCGGTGTCGGCCTGCCGAACATCATCGCCGGCACCGTCCTCTTCGAACAGATCTTCACCATCCCGGGGATGGGACGCTATCTCGTCGACGCGATAACGAGGCTCGACTATCCCGTAATTATGGGGCTGAACCTGCTCTTCGCGACGCTTCTAGTGCTCTCGGTCATCCTCGTCGACATCACGTATGCGGTGCTGGACCCGCGGATCAAGTTCAAGTAGGCGCGGTGAGGGCTTAGAGAGTGGCTGTTTCAGGACTCGGCAGCATACTTGAGATCGAAGAACCGATCGCCGAGCCGTCATTTCTAGGCCGGATCGCCAGCAGTCTCCTTCGCTTCGCGAGAAAGAAGCCTCTGGGCGCTGCCTGCGGTGTGGCCGTTGTGTTCTTCATGATCATCGGCGACATCGTGCCGGAGACCGTCAACAAAGCAACGTCGGTGGCCGGCCTCGGCAAGCCCGTGCCGTACATGGCGGATGTGCTCGCCGACCACACGGGTTTCCTCTACAGGTATTACGACCAGGTGCCGCGGGACCGCCTGCAGGGCTCCAGCCTGAAGCACCTGCTCGGAACTGACAACATCGGCCGTGACACGCTGAGCCGCCTGATGTACGGCGCGCGCGTGGCGGTCATGGTCTCTTTCGGGACGGTGGTCATCTCGCAGGCAATCGCGGCGACCCTCGGCATCTCGAGCGGGTTCTACGGCGGCGTGTTCGACAAGATCGTCTTCCGTTATGTCGACGTGTCGCAGGCCTTGCCGGGACTTGTCGTCTTGATCACGATCTTCGGCATCTGGGACGCCAACCTCTGGCTGATGATCATCGTCTTCGGCGTCTACGGCGGGCCGATCAACTCGCGCATCATCCGCAGCCAAGCCATCTCCGTCATGGCGAGCCCGTTCGTCGAATCGGCCAAGGTCATCGGCGCCAGCGACAGGCGCATCATGGTGCGTTACGTCCTGCCGAACGTCTTTCCGCTGCTGATCCTCAGCGCGACGGTGCAGCTCGGCTTCATCGTCCTTCTGGAGGCAGCGCTGAGCTTCCTCGGCTACGGCCTCGACCCGCCCTTCCCGACCTGGGGCCAGATGCTCAACCTTGAGGGGCGTCAGTACATGCGCAGCCACGTCGGCCTGGCGCTCTACCCCGGGCTGGCCATCGCCCTGCTCGTTTTCTCATTCAACCTCTTCGGCGACGCGCTGCGCGATGTCCTCGACCCGCGCCTGCGCGGCTCGCGCTAGGCGGAACGCGAAGAGAAGCCCGACAGCGGTTCGCGGGCTGACTCTCTTGCCCGCGCGGCCTGGCCAGTTCGTCGGCGTTGTCAGTGTTCTTCCGACTGCAGTCCGCCAGTCCCGAGGCCGAAAAACATGGTGGGGCCGCCGCAACGGCGAGGGGGCTAGTCCGCTGGTCGGGCGGGCCCCTCGTCAGTGCACGGCCCCACGATCATTGCTGGCGCGCCCTGAGCACGAGACGCTCGTACTCTAGGACCGCGCCGGTGTCATCCGCATTCCCTTTCCTGACTACGGTGACGCCGTCGAGGTTGGACTCGGCGTCGGTGTGGGCGTGGAGGTGGAGGTCGCTTCGGGCGTTGGCGTCGCGGGCGTCTGGGTTGGCGTCGCGGTCGGCGTGGCGGGCGTCTGGGTCGGTGTCTCCGTCGGCGACGCCGACTCGGGAGTGGACGTCGGCGCCGGCACTTCCGCGACCGCCTCGTTGCTCTCGTTGCTCTCCAGGTCTTCGCCGAAGACGGCCGTGACGACGTAGTAGTAGGTCACTCCGTCCGCCACGTCGGCATCTGAGAACGACGCGGTAGGGCTGCTGCCGATGGGCTCGTACGGGCCGCCGGGCGAGGTCGCGCGGTAGAGGTTGTAGCTGACGGCGCCGGGCTCGGGGTCCCAGGCGAGCTCGACGGCGGGCCCGGCGGCGTCGAAGTAGCCCTCGAGGTTCGCCGGGGCGTCGCGCTCACAGCCCAGAACCCGGTCGTCACCGAGGCCGCCGACGCAGAAGTCGCTTCGGCCTGCGCCACCATCCAGGTAGTCATCGCTGTCGCTGCCGAAGAGGCGGTCGTTGCCGGCGCCGCCGAGGAGGATGTCCTGCCCGCCCACGGCGTGGATTTCGTCGTCGCCGTCGCCGCCGACGATGCAGTCGTCCGAGTCGCTGCCGTAGACCACGTCGTCGCCGCCGAGGCCGAAGACCAGGTGGCGGCCCTCGCCGGCGCGGATCTCGTCCGCCGCCTCGCTGCCGAGGATGGTGTGGTCGAAGGCCATCGCGGCGCACTCGTCTGGCAGGGGTGGGAGCGCGGCCTTCGCCTGCGTCTCGGTCGGCGGCGCTGTCGATGTCGCGGTCGGCGTGGACGTCGGCGTGGCCGTGGGTCTCGGAGTTAGCGTCGCCGTTGAAGTGGGCGTGGCCGTCGCGGTCTCTGTCGCCGCGGCGGCGTCTGTCGAGGCCGCCTCCTGCGGCGGCGGGCCGTCGATGGCGGACGGCTCGCTCTTCTCGCTCTCGAGGCCGCCGGTGAACACGGCCGTGACGGCGTAGTAGTAGGTCGCGCCCTCCTGGACGCCGGTATCCGAGTACGCGGGCTCTGTGCTGCTGCCGATGGCCTCGTAGGGGCCGGCGGCGTCCTCGGCGCGGTAGACGTTGTAGCGCAGGGCGTCCGGCTCCGCCGGCCAGAACAGCTCGACGGTGGGGACGGAGTGGTGGGCGAAGCCCCAGGGCGGGTGCGGGCCGAAGCGCTCGCAGTTGACGATGGTGTCGTCGCCCTGGCCGCCGACGCAGAAGTCGTCGTCCGGGCCGCCGTCTATGTAGTCGTCGTTGTGGCCGCCGTAGACGCGGTCGTCGCCGGCGCGGCCGAGGAGGACGTCGGCGCCGTTGTTGCCGAAGAGCTTGTCGTTGCCGCCGCCGCCGTCGACGCAGTCGGCGCCGCCGAGGCCGAGGATGAGGTCGTTGCCGCCGTAGCCGAAGATCAGGTGGCGGCGGTTACCGCCGTGGCCGCCGAGGTGGCCGTCGTCCCAGTCTGCGGCGACGATGACGTCCGGCCCCTCCGTGCCCTCGATGACGGCGTCGAACTCCATGCCCGCGCACTCCGGCGGCGGGGTAGGGCCCGGTACCTCGACCGGCAGCTGGAAGACCTGCAGGGTGCCTCCGTCGACGTTCAGCGTCGCGGCTGAAGCGCTGATCGCCGTGATCACGACGACCACGAGGGCGAGACGGAGGAGCAGGCGCATGCCAGCCTACTTGGAGCGCTTACCGTTCTGCGAGGCGTACTCGTAGGTGAGCGGCCCGTCCGGCACGAAGTAGAGGTCGCCGTCCGGCAGCTTCTGGCTGAAGACGATCTTGCCGTCGCGCTGCGCCAGCGCCGCCAGGTCCTCGAGGCGGGCGACCTGGACGCGATGCGAGCCGTTGTGGTCCGCAGCCGTCACCGCGACGACGCGTGTGCCGTAGCGGGCGCGCACCTTCGTCGCCTCGTCCTGGCCGAAGCCGAGGAAGACGACCGCGGCGAAGATCGACGCCAGGGATGCGACGGCCACCGTGGCGGCGGTCAGCAGCCAGCGCGCCGTCGGTAGGGCCAGCCCGAGCACGCTCTGCCTGTCGCTCACGGTCTCGCCGAGGCTCTGCGGCTCGCTGCGCCGCAGGCTCGCGTCCGGCACGATCGTCGTCTTGCTGTACTTGAGGGTGAACGCCGGCGCGTAGACGGTGTCGAAGCTCTCGCCGCCGAGAGCACCGCTGACGCGGACGCTGGGGACGACGACGAGCTCGTAGCCGCCGGGCGAGAAGCCTGTCTCGGCCTCGACCCTGTCGATCAGCGCCTGGACGGGAGCGAACTCGATCCACATGCGCGCGTCCGTCTCCGTGCCCTCGAAAGGTGTCGGTGGGAGGAGAGGTCTCGTGATAACCCAGCCGCCCTCGCCCGTAGCCTTGATCTGCAGCTCGGCGCTGAGCTCGCCGCGCACGTTCGGCGGCAGAGAGGCGCCCAGCGAGTAGCTGAAGCCCAGGTCGAGGCCCACCGCCTGCTTCGTGTAGACGGGCGGCGTGACGAGCGCCGCCTTCGGGTCCTCCGGCGCCACCACC
>Ga0209521_10005532_pt1 | contig 9972 bp, 7 predicted proteins | sample Rifsed19ft4_FD_184016 | JGI IMG/M metagenome (GOLD analysis project Ga0209521, IMG submission 184016) | Soil microbial communities from Rifle, Colorado, USA - sediment 19ft 4 (version 2) | ecosystem: Environmental > Terrestrial > Deep subsurface > Rock core/Sediment | place: Rifle, Colorado... | reverse complement strand
TTTTTACTTCACCATATGATGAGATACCAGTGCCTTTATTGCTTCCTATTGTAGTGTGATTTATTTCTGCTTTTCCACCATAAAAGCGTAATCCACCTCCTTCATTCCCATATATAGAACACGAATCCATTTCCAAATTCTCCAATCCCTCAATATAAATTCCCCCATCATTTTTATTTGCACTAATAGTTACATTATTCAAGGAAAGCAATGATGGTGCTGGCCCATAATTACAATAAATTCCACTTCGTTCATTGTCAATGATATCAGAATTCTTAACATAGACCTTGCTATTACCATTACAATATATCCCGCTTGAATAACCACCCTTATTTTCTTTGATAGTTACATTTTCAATATTTAATATTGTATTACTGCATTTAATACCACTGCTGTACTCATAGTAACCTGCACCTTTGATCGTCAAATTTCTTATACTTACTAAAATATCGTTATCACAGATAATAACTGAGTTTAAACCTCCCGCATCCAGCACAACACTATTACGTGACTGACCAGAAAGCGTAATGTATGGTTTAACTCCAATTGGGAATGACTCTCCATTTGTGTAAATACTATAGTATCCATCTAGTATATGAACTGTTCTTGGGTTTGTTGGATTACTAGCAATTTTTGAAATGGCTCTGGTTATTGTTTTTAGTGGATTGCTTGAGGACATTCCATCATTTTCGTTATCACCATTTTGACTTACGAATAAATCAGCATCAATAAGATCTATTTTTTCGTTTAAAATGTTAAAATTAAACTTATTTATTGGGGAAGCTAAATCTTCTGTAGGTGAAATAACTGTAAATGTATCCACAACTACATTGATGTGATTGATATGCAATGATTCATTAGGTTGATATAAGTCTTTACCTATAGCAGCGCTATTTAAATATATTGAACTACGATTTACTGAATCGAACTTCATTTCAACAGCACACCAAATACCTCCACCGTATGTTGCTGAATTTTCCTTTATAATAGTATTAATTAACTCGACGTAATAGTCACCCCATATTCCACCACCTTCATAGCTATGATTGTTACTAATGATTGAATTCTTAACTGTAATTCTGGCATTTGTACATGAAATACCACCCCCACGATCTGTAGAAGAATTGTTATAGATCTGTAAGTGGTCAAATTCAACACCCGAACTGAAATTACACATAATCCCACTACCTGTTTGCCACCCACCTTTGCTAATGTTATTTTTAATAATTAAATACTCAATTGTTGGATTAGAATAATAAATAAAAATCCCAGTACCACCGCCGGTTATTGTAAAGCCGGTAAGTTTTGTGTTTGTATTTTCCGAAGCTCCGAATAATACCACTTGGTTATTAGGATTATCAGGATTAGTATTTTGACTTCCGTCAATAATTGTTTTTGAAATGTGTGAAGTATCTCCATTGATTATAAAATAGCTTGCAACAGTAATGGCTTTACCTTTAAAATTGATATTTTCATAATAGATTCCTTCGGCAACAAGAACCAAATCACCATTGTTTGCTGCATCAATTGCAGTCTGAATTGATGACTGCTCCAGTGGAACCTGTATTGTATCCTGCGAATAAGTAGAGTTAAAACAAGCTAATATGAATATTGTAGTAATTAACTTTTTCATAGCGGCACCTATGATTTCTTAATTGTTACTAATAATTCAAAAATAGAAATTGGAGGTTGCGGCAGCAATCCCATCATGATGTGATATTTTACTCCTAAAATGGAATGAATCAAGAGAAATAATGAAATAAAGTTATGTAACACTAAATCTCTCCCTGTAGGGATTTGCGGATTACATCTGCTTTGCAATGTACGTGAAGCTTATTATAAACATGCTTTATGTGAGTGCGGACCGTATCGATTGTTACATTCTGCTTATCTGCAATCATTTTGTAACTAAGCCCATCTACTAAGTCTAAGACTATTTCTTTTTCTTTATTGGTGAGATGAGACTCTGTTTTTTCATGTTTACTCTCATGAAAGTAATCAATGACTCTTCGAGCAATTTGCGGGGACATTGGTGCGCCGCCTAAGGAAAGCTCTTCTATAAATTTTTTAATCTCGGTTAGTGGTGTGGTTTTAAGCAGATAACCTGTTGCACCTGCACAAAGCGATTGAAATATTTTGTGAGGATCATTATGTATAGTTAGCATAAGGATATCAATCCCAGGGTACTTTTCTTTTATGAGTTTAATGCCGCTGATGCCGGACATTCCGGGCAGGCCAATATCCATTAGTATTACATCGGGAAGTTTATCGGGATATAGTAACCGTATAAATTTTTCCACAGATTCTTCAGCAATTTCACAGCTCATATTTTGCTGGTTATTCAGGTAAGAGCAAATTGCCTCACGAATCTCTTTATCATCTTCAACTATCCCTACATTGACCATATTCAAAAATCTGTTTTTATTGCTTACCATAAAATCCCATCTTGATGTGATTTTTGTTTTTAGTGAAACTTAGTGTCTTCGAGTCTTAGTGGCGAATATGTTTATTTTAAACGAAGAACAAAGAATGCATTGCCACTAAGCCACCAGGACTCAAAGGAACACAAAGGATTTCATTGTTTTAAGTCAACCTTCTATTTAAATATTTTTAGCAATCAACGTCACGCGTGTTCCTTTTTCAGGTTTCTCGATTTTCAATTCACCGCCAATTCTCTTTGCACGCATTTGCATATTTTCCATTCCATGGTGACCGGTGTGTTTTTCGCTAAATTCAATTCCGATTCCATTATCGATTATATCCATCTTAAACTCACCATCACCATTTACCAAAGAGATCTTTATCTCATCCGCACCGGAATGTTTTGCTGCGTTGTTAACTGCTTCCTTAAAGATTAAATAAATATTTTGTCTAAGGGCTTGAGTTATCTTCTGTTCAAAGTGCAGCCCTTTTGTTTGAAAATCTATATGAACACTTCCTGCTGGGAATACTGTTTCGAGAAAGTCACGCATACGATCAATTAAATCACCAACGGTATCGTTACGCGAATCTATTGACCAAACAACATCGCTTAATGTGGTGATAATTTCCCTGCTCATATTTCCAATTTTTTGCGATGATATTACAACTTTTGATTTTTCCGTCGTTGTTCCAATTATCTCCGAATGAACGGCAATTTTAGTCAGAGCGGAACCAATTTCATCATGAAGATCGCTTGCTATTTGAATTCTCAGTCTTTCCAATTCCCGAACCCTGATCAAGCGGTAGAGATGAATGCTGTAGCCAATACCTAAAACTATCAGAAACATTATAACTCTAAACCACCATGTTGCCCACCAGGGTGGGGTAATGATAATAATTAATGAAGTGCCTTTCTCATTCCACATGCCATCATAATTGGAACCCTTTACTCTGAAAATATAATTGCCGGGATCTAATTTTGTGTAAGTTGCGAATCGTTTGCTCGCATCTGTAAAAACCCAATCAGGATCAACACCTTCCATTTTATACGCATATTTATTACTTGCTGATGAAATATAATCCAATGCTGTAAATTCAAAAGACAATACATCTTGATCATGATTGAGATAAATTCTATCTGATTCTGAAATGGATTTTACTAAAGGTGAATTTTTCCCGGATTTAAACGATTTGTTAAAAATTTGGAAATCTGTAATTACTATTCGTGGAGGCAATTTGTTTTCATGAATGCTGTCAGGGTGAAATATTATAAAACCATTTGACCCGCCAAATACAAGCTGTCCATTTTTTCTTTTCACACAGCAATAGTATGAATATTTGATATCCGGGATACCATCGTGCTTCCCAAAAATTCTTATCGTGCCGTTTGCCGGATTAAACTTTACAATGTTACGGCTTGTGCTAATCCATAGATTTTCATTATCATCCTCAATCATTGCTTCAATTCTGCCGGGTGACATGAAATCTTCAATTCTGTAATTAAAATATTTTTTTTCAGTAAAATTGTACTTGATGAGTCCATAATCAGTTGCAATCCAAAAATTATCCTTGCTGTCAACATAAATTACACTTATAGCGTTGCTTCGTAATGGAGTTGGAGTATCTTTAATTATATCCTTCAATTCCAAAATGATTTTAAATTCACCATGTTCATCCCTTTTTACTAGCACGTTATTATATGTTCGGAACCAAAGATGCCCGCTGCGATCTTTAAAGAAGCTGTGGAACTTATTAATTGTACCGTTTATCGTTAATAAATATGGTAAGAATAGTTTTTGTTTTAGGTCGAATAGATGAATTGGAACTCTTGACTGAGTTAGGTTAGCCCAAATATTTCCGGTTTCATCTTCCTCTAAATCCAATACATCAAGCCAATGGAGCTTAGAATAATTTACAACTTTAGTTTCCGCTTTCAACTTTCGAGCGAGCTCTGAAGAAATAGGAAAAACAGAAATTCCCCACCACTCAGGCTTGATCGGTGCTTCATCAATCCAATCATTGTAAGAGTGGCTTTTATCTGACTTGTAATGAAGTTCATATTTTCCCCGAGGTAATTTTTTTATGGAAACGGCAACTCGATTATATGGAGATCCGCCAGCGTATTTAGAATCAGTGGTTTTCATTTCCCAAATAACCTTTTCATTATCTTGGGAAGTAATCCAGCCGTAATCAAATAACTCCGCCATAGTCCCTTCACCGAGACATAAGATTAAAACCTCAGTATCCTTTTCTATTTTGAAATCCTTAGTGAGATTAGAATTTTTTGTTACTTTTCTTATTGCCGGAATATTCGAAAAATTTTTATCGAGATCTTCAAGCCGATAAAAAAGCGGCAGAGAATAAAGCTGGTACTTATTGAAATAGTTAGTAAACCTTTCTGTTTGGGGATCTAATTCCGTCAAGGCACGACCATGTGCAATCCATAGTTTGCCGGATTTGAACTGCCTGATTTTTCCAATGTTATCAAAAAACCAGTCGTCAAATTGAAAATGCTTAAATTCATTGTTCTTAAAACGGAATAAGCCGCCGGTTGTTCCAATCCACAAAACACTGTCTTTATCTTCAAGGAGTGAGAATACCCATTCTATATTATAGTTTTTAGGAATAGTTGGGAGAGTATGATAATAATGAAAAGCTTTACCTCCAGCGACAATTTTATTTACACCGCTGCAAGTTGTACCCACCCAAATATTCCCTGAGTGATCGGGATATGCAGAATAAATAATTGATGAGTTCAGAGTATTTTCAATATTAGGAGTGTATTTATAATATCTAAAATTTTTTCGATCTTTTGAAACTCCAACTACGCCGCAATCTTGAGCACCAATCCATAATGTTTTTTCATCATCCTCCATAATTGAAGTGACCATACGATAATTTAGAGTATCTAAATCGGGGTTATCAAACTTATTGCGATTAAATAAATTCTTTTCTCTATTGTATTTGAATAATCCAAGACTAGTACCAATCCAAAGGACTTTTTTATGATCTTCGAATAATGACCTGATCTCAACAGAAGGCAGAGTATTAATATTATTTGGGTCACGTTTATAATATGTAAATTTTCCAGTCTCAGGATCAAATCTTTCTAGTCCTCCTCCGATTGTACCAATCCATAAAAAATTCTGATAGTCTTCACAAAGTGAAAATACACGATCGGAAATTAAACTTGTCGGATCATTGGGATTATTTCGATAGGTAACAAATTTCCCTGTAAAACGATTAAATTTATTTAATCCTCCGCCATCAGTACCTATCCAGAAGTCGCCATTTCTGCATTTGTAAATACATTTTACATTGTTGCTGCTGATGCTTGTCGAATCATCTTTGTTATTTTGGAATTGTGTAAATGTTTCGCTGTTTCTATCAAACTCAAACAAACCGCCATCTCTCGTACCTATCCACAGAACTTTTCCATTGTCTGTAGCATCTTCATATATTGTTTGAATAAATTTATAGCCGCAGTCATACAACTTGATATTATATCCATCGTATCGATTTATTCCACCTTCGGTAGCAAACCACATGAACCCTTTGCTGTCCTGGATTATATCATGCACACATCCGTGCGATAAACCGTCCTGTGGTGTAATATACTCGACTCTATATTCTGAAGACTGACCGAGTAACGGAAATGTTAGAAAAATAAATAAAAAGAAAATTCTAATCTTTCCACGTAAGAAATATTTTTTTCTCATAATTTCCTTCTATGAAATAAAAATTTATCTGCCTCTTGAGCTTTAAAACAATTAATCCCAACTAAAATTTTATTACTGCGGATCTGAAAAAATTTATAGTTTCTTAATTATTTAATTGAGTACTCACCTTCCCAATCAACAGTGTGAATTGTCTTAGAAATAAAACTACCGCGAAATGTACCTTTCCCTTGTATGTTTTTGAATGCTCCTGAACCATTCACATAACTAAAGGTACCTTCAAAGGATGTAATTGGCACGCCTCCATCACCCAGAACTGTTTTAATATTTCCTTGCCATTTACAGTAGACCGCATCATTCTGCTTCACCAACTTAATATAACCCTGATATGGGCCGTTTCCTTTGATCAGATCTGAGAATGAGAAGTTGACCACTTGAGCTTTATCCATGAATGCATTTGTGCCAGTGCTGATATTTATTCCTTCAGCTTGACTTAATGCTAATGAATGTCCCTCGGTGTAACCGCTTTCGTATGCTTGACGTTCGATATTAGCCAAAGTCATCTTGCCGGAAATTTTTGTCATCTGCTGGGCGATAGCATCTAATGAGACAACAGAATAAACAAGAACAAAACAGAACGAGAACTTTGTTAAAGTGTTCATTTTAAATCTGAACATATTTAGATCACCTCCTTCACTATGTTTCAGATCCGCAGATAAATTATCTATTGCGTGAGTCAGTGACTCAACCCTACAATTTTTAATTCACAATTTTATTTATTGGGATATTGCCGTGCTTGTCTGTAATACTTCATTCAATTATTATCTCTCGTTAAAATTTCTTTCTTTCAGGAACTGCTTTTATCCACTCAGTTACTGTTTGTGCAACAGCATTTTTTGTCTTTCCGAAATAATGATCATCTTGAAAAGCCTTTATCGTTACATTTTGTGCTTTTTCCGTTTGAAGTGCTCTATATAATGGTAAAATGAACTTTTCCATTGTTGTCTGAATATCATCCCAGCCGCCAATTAGCAGAATATTTTTTAGAGCTAAGGTAGCAGCATTCTTTTTTATATCCAGCGAAGAAATCATTTTATCAATACCTCCTTCAGCAACTTCATGCGGTGCCGCTCCATCTTCAAATCTTGTAATTCCTTTAGCAGTAGTTTCAGCGAAACTTTTGTCAATCATTTTTTTCATTTCAGGATTACTAACATATTCCTTAAAAAATACGCTTTGATCTGAACCGGCTATAGAAAAAACAGAATGTATTTCAGGATGGTTGATAGCATAAGCTAACCCTAGCCCACCACCGTGACACCATCCACCTAAATAAATTAGCGAAGTATCTATTTTATATTTGCTGATATTTTCCAGTTGATGAAGATATATGAATGCTGCATTGATATCATTTAGATTATGTTCATGACTCGCTTTACCTTGACTTTCATATGTGCCGCTGTAATTAAAAGTCAAAGCATTTATTCCCGCTTGTGCAAGATTTTCGCCAATTCCCAAAACATCCTTTTCATTCCCGGGGAAGCCATGCAATAATATTACAGTGGGAAAAATTCCTTCTCCCTCAACAGCATAAAATTTACCTTTAAGAAGAACTCCGCTGCGATTAATGGTAATATCGATTGGGGAAGATTGAGCGAAATTTATACCCGCAATCAGCAATAACGAGATGAACATGTTAGTAACTTTTTTCATAACTACTCCAATTTATTTTTAAGGGGGTGATGTATCATGCCACTACGATTGAAATTTTTCTTAGAAGAAGCATCTTCTTCTTACCAATTAAGCTTCCAACTTTTAAATACTAATCATTTTTTTAGGTTCCTGAAACTGAGCGATGTCCAACAACAGCACCAATAGTTGCACCGATTATTGATAATACCCATCCACCACATATAAATATCCACAAATCGGTTATCCAGAAATTCGGTTCAACGATTGCGGAAATTATGCCTACCGCATTACAAATTATTGGAACATACCAAACACTCTTAGGATTATGTTTGCAAATGAAAAAACAAGCTGCTGCAACGAGGATATTAAAAACGATATAAGCGATTCCCTCACTAATATTTTTATCAATTGGAAGGAGTGGACCTAGCAGGGCAGCAGAGCCGAATAAAAAAATAATTGATAAGAATGCTGTTAATAATGCTGATCCCCAGCTTGGCAGCCCAAGTAATTTCTTTTCTTTTATTTCCATTTTATTATCCTTTTTGTAGGTTATCCATTATGGTTGATAAGTATCTTACGATATTTTCTACGTTAATGCTTTCATGTGTTGATCGCAAGTACTTAATTAATCCATCGGATTAATTGAAATTTTTTCAATTGGTACCGGTTCCATTGCTTTAATATTCTCTATGATCTTTTTTGTTGTCTCATCAGGATTGTATAGTGCTGTTAATTGGTCAGTGATATCAATCAGTTCAACTGATCCATCCGTGAATGTAATTTCCCATTTCGATAAAATCATATTCAACTTATTCTGCTTTGCAATGGCAGAAATTTTTTCCTTTATTTTTTCTGCGATGTTATTGATTGAACCGTTACTGAAAACTTGCTGATGTAAAAGTACCTGCATCGTTGGTTTATACTGGTCAATCTCATCAATTATTGCTTTGTTACTGTCTTCTTTTGCCTTCGAATACAAAGTCTCAATACTATCCCTCAATTGCATAAACTCAGTAGATCTTCCATAAGCGAGAGCAATACAACGGGAATCGAAAGTGCCTATATGTAGTTTAACATTTTCTTGTTGTGTATAGCTCAGACAAGAAGCTAAAAAAAAGACACAGAAAATTTTTAGTAACATGTTCTTCTTCATAACAGCTCCTATATTTATTGATTTTTAAATGAGTTAATTGCCTCTTGAAGAGCATCACGAATAGGGGTATATTTAATCTCAAGTTCGCGTTCAGCTTTGCTTCCATCGACACTAAATCCCGCTTTCATTACTTTCATCTGATCAACCGCCATTCCCCATAAAGGAGGCTTTTTTATCAAGTTAGCTAAGCCAGTTAAAAGATATGCATTCAACATAGTTATGGAATCCGGTAAACTGATCTTGGGTAATGGAACACCCGAGACTTCACTAATCATTTTATTTATTTCTCCCCATTTGTATCTGTAGTTGCCAATTAAATATTTCTCGCCGATGTTGTTACCTTTTTCTAAAGCATTCAAAATTGCCTGCGCAACGTCCTTCACATAGACAAAGGAGAAAACTCCATCCTTAAAAACTGTTGCAGGCATTTTTCGATTAATCAAATCATGTATATATCGTCCACTTGCTTTTGTATCTCCTGCACCCAATACGCAGACGGGATAAATTACAACCAAAGGCAATCCTTCCTTCTCACACAAATCCCAAGCAATTCGTTCCCCTTCATATTTGGTACGGAAGTACTCGCTATAACGATCCGGGCCCACAGAACTTTCTTCTGTGAATGGATCTTCTTTTGGTTTTCCAAAAACTCCTGCAGTACTAACATGCACAACTTTCTTAATGTTAGATTCTAACGCACATTCCATAAGATTGCGTGTACCCTCAATATTTACTTTGCTGTAAATGGATTTATCCGGCTCCCAGAAAGTGTAGTGGCCTGCAATATTTATTACTGAATCACATCCTTCCATTCCTTTAAGTAATGAATTTTTGTCGGTTAGATCTCCCTCAACTAGGGTGATATTTTGACTTTTTGTGAAAGAAGATTTACTGGTTTTTCTTATTAATAATTTTAGTTTATGGTTAGATTTTGCCAGTAATTCTGTTGTGTGTGTGCCAATAAATCCCGTGCTTCCTGTTATAAAAATTTGCATGATTCCTCCCTAAAAATGATATAATTATAATCAA
>Ga0209521_10005530_pt1 | contig 9976 bp, 11 predicted proteins | sample Rifsed19ft4_FD_184016 | JGI IMG/M metagenome (GOLD analysis project Ga0209521, IMG submission 184016) | Soil microbial communities from Rifle, Colorado, USA - sediment 19ft 4 (version 2) | ecosystem: Environmental > Terrestrial > Deep subsurface > Rock core/Sediment | place: Rifle, Colorado... | reverse complement strand
GCAAGCTCGCTGAACTCGCCCTTTATGCTTATGCCGAGCCTCTCTGCCTGCTCCTCGAGGAAAGAGCCTGTGCCCGCAGCGCAGACCTTGTTCATCTCGAAATCCACGACGACGCCGTTCTTCAGAGCTATGTACTTGGAGTCCTGTCCGCCTATCTCGAATATGGTGTCGACCTCGGGGTCTATTACCGCGGCGGCGGTTGCCTGCGCGGTTATCTCGTTCCTGATGACGTCAGCGCCGATGAAGTCGCCTGAGAGATATCTGCCCGAGCCGGTCGTGCCGACTCCTATGACATTGACGAACTCGGCGCACTCGTCGCCAACCGAAGAGAGCCCCTTCCTTATGGCCTCGAGCGGGCGGCCTGCCGTGGCGAGGTATCTCTTGGTCACGAGCTTAAGGTCTTTGTCTATGAGGATGACATTGGTGCTGGTGGAGCCCACGTCTATGCCGAGGTAGGCATCTATCTTCCTGCCCGCCTCGAGGGTGTAGCCCGTGGAGCTCTTCCTCTGGGAGGGATGCCCCTCGGGCCGGACGAGCTTCTCGAGAGACCTCTCGTTCTTCCTGCCTGTGGCTATGTATTCGCGGAGCGCGTCAACGCCCTTGAATGCGCCTACGGCCTTGTTCATCTCGATGCAGGTGAAGACCGCGCCGAGAGCTCCCATCGAAGCGAAGTGGGCCGGTATTATGTAGTCCTTCTCGTCGAGCTCGAGTACGTCCTTGAATGCCTTCCTCACTCCCTGGTTCGCGGCCACGCCGCCCTGGAAGGCGACCGGCGTGATGAACTCCTTGCCCTTGCCGATGGTTGCCTTGAAGTTCCTGGCGACGGCGTAACAGAGCCCTGCCACTATGTCGTAGTCAGGGGTCGCTATCTGCTGCAGGTGGATCATGTCGCTCTTGGCGAAGACCGAGCACCTGCCGGCGACCCTCGGCGGGTTCTTGCTCTTCAATGCGAGATGACCGAACTCCTCTATCGTGAGGCCCATCCTGAAGGCCTGCTGGTCGAGGAACGAGCCTGTGCCGGCGGCGCAGACCGAGTTCATCTGGAAATCCGCTATCCTGAGCTTCTCATCCGAGCCTTCAGGGGCGAGAAAGATGAGCTTGGCGTCCTGGCCGCCCATCTCCATTACAGTCCTGGCCTCGGGGTGGAATATCTCCGTGGCCTTTGCCTGGGCGATGACCTCGTTGGTAAAGCCCGCGCCGATAAGAGGCGCGATGAGCTTTCCGCCGGAGCCCGTCGCCGCGACCAGCAGGATATTCTCTTTTCCGTATTTGTGTATTATCTCTTCGAGTATTGCGAGGGATGTTTCGAGGGGCTCGCCCTTTGTCCTTGTGTAGTGCTCTTCGAGCAGGTTCCTGTTACTATCGAGGACTACCGTGTTCGCGCTTACCGAGCCTACATCGATGCCAACATAGACAGACCTTGACCCAGACAACTCACACCTCCGACGATTGGCTTGTTCCAGCAGTAAGATAACAGTAATAGTTCGGCTGATCCGCTACAGCTACAACGGGCTGCAAGGTACGGCTTTTTTTTAAAATATCAGGAGAAAGAAAACCTTACAAAGAATGGGTTTTTATTGAAGAATTTACAGGTTTGTTTTTATCTCTTATTATCGACGATTTCAGGAGCGATGTCAATACGCACTTTGCCCTGAGAAGGATGTTGCCGAAGCGTGACAAGAAGGGTAGCGGCATCCCGCGTCGCGGGCGAAAAAAGGAAGGGCCCGGAGACCGGGCCCTTCCCAAAAAACCAAAAAATATTCTTTCTTACTTCGCCAGGCCCTTGAGGTGGGCGACGAGAGCATTGGCTTCGTCATCGCTGACCTTCTGGGGAGGCATCGGCATGGCGAAGTTCTTGTACTTCTTCGCGTCGCCGGCGCGGCCCTTTGTGATCACGTCGGCTATGTCGGCCTCAGACGCGCTGGCCACCCAGGCGTTGGCCTTGAAAGCCGGACCCATTGCGCTGCCCTGGCCTTCAGCGCCGTGGCACATCGCGCACTTTGTCTTGTAGAGGGCAGCTCCATCAGCGGCCATTGCGGGTACCGCGAAAGTTGCAACACCAAGAGCGAGAATGCCTATTCCGAATAACTTACGCATTTGAATCCTCCTCCATCAGGGAATTTGAAGCAAAAGAATATAGTCAATGCCGGAACTTGTCAAGAACTTTAAGAGGACCGTTTACATGGAAACGGACGCCTGCGAAAAATTATCCCACATTCCTCACAGCCATGTCAACGATGACGGAAGTGAATAGCACGCCGAGGTAAACCATTGAAACCTTGAAGTTTTTCCAGGCTATCTCTTTTGACTGGTCACGGAGGAGCCTTATGTTCCAGTAGAGGAAGTAGGCCCCGACAAGGGCCGCCGTCACGAGATAGACCGGCCCGCTGTAGCCCATGATGAAGGGCACGAAGGAGGAGATGACGAGCAGTACGGTATTTATGAGGGTATAGAGGGCTGTCCTGGCGTCGCCTATGACGACCGGCAGCATGGGAACCCCGGCCTTAGCGTACTCCTCTCTGTGATAGATGGCGAAGCTCCAGAAATGCGAGGGCGTCCAGAAGAACATGACTATGGCGAGGAGCGCCGGAGGAGCGCAGAACTCCGGGCTCGCAGATGCGCCCCCGGCGAGCACAGCAAAGCTTCCGGCAAGACCGCCTATGATTATGTTGACCCAGCTCCGCCTCTTGAGCCAGGCCGTGTACACGACCGCGTAGACGAAGGCGCCGAGCGCGAGGTGGAGCGCAACCATGTAGTTGAGGGCCGCGAAGGAGACGGCGAGCGAGAGGATAAAAAGGCCCGCCGCCATGATGAGGACCGTCCTCGACCCTGCCACGTCGCCCGAAGGCAAAGGCCTTTTCCTGGTCCTCTTCATGACCGAGTCTATGTCGCTGTCGAAGTAATGGTTGAAGGCGCTCGCGGAGGCGGCGGCGAGCATCGTCGCGATGACCAGGAAGGCCATCTTGCCGAAGTTCACGCCCCCTGAGGCTGAGGCAATGAGCCCGACGATGGCGCTGAAGGTGATGAGGCTGCAGATACGGAGCTTGAAGAGCGGCAGATACTTCGCGACAGTCATCCGCAAAGGCCTCCTTTTTATTTGTCCTACAGCAGCCGTTCCAAGCGCATTATATGCATTTGGCGGGCTTTGTACAATTCAATTCCGGTACAAGGCAGCAGACGGCTCCCTTTCGGGCGCCTTTCTCCCGAAGAGCGACATCATGGCGTTTAGCACGAACGTGATGCCGCCCGCTATGGCGACGAGGCCCCCTATGCCCATTATGGACATGCCGATGAGCTTGCCCATGCTGTCGAGGTTCTGCTCGGCTCCGTAGGTCTTTCTCGCCACGCCGTGCGACCCGGCCATGAAAAGCCCGAGCGCGAACATCAGGATGCCCAGGCTGTAGAGATAGGGCTGGATTATCGCCAGCTTCCGGCTCCAGAGGGCCCGGTCGAACTCGGGCAGGACCTCGTAGAAAAGCCCCATGAAGGCTATGGTCACAGCGCCTATCACGCAGTGGTAATGGGCGGGGATGATCGTGTTCACGCCGCCTATGTTCGCGCCTATGAGCCCGCCGGTGAGGAATATGGAGATCGAGAGCACGAGCGAGGAGAAGGCCGGGTCCTTCCACGGCCTCGGCTTCGTCTCGGCGACCGCGGCAATGGCGGCGATCGTAAAGAGGCCTATGGATGGGCCGATGCCCCACTGCATGAGCCAGGTGAAGCTGTCCTTGTACGCCTGGGACGAGGTGTCGTAGAGGAAGAATATGACCGGGGCCGGTATTACGAAGAGGAGTATCAATGCATAGAGCGCCTTTGCCGAGCCCGCGTAGATGGCGTCTCTCTTCAAGATTAGCTTTACGAGCAATACCCAGACCGTTGCCATGGCGATTGAGTTCGCGAACTGGAGTATGTGGCCGCCGCCCCACATGAGCCTCTCGAAATCAAGATACATCTTGCCCGTGGAGTACTGGAACCAGCCGGAGAGCGCGAAGCAGGCGAATGCCACGACGACAGCTATCCCGGCGGTCAGCATGCCCATTGTGAGCATGGGCATCCTCGCTGTCCTGTTCGCGAGCACCGTAAGGAACGTATTTACGAGGTTAAAGAGTATGCCGGAGGCGAAGAGGATGAGCCCGGCGTAAAACCAAGGGGTAAGGAGGACCGGGACATAGTTTGCGAGCTCGGCGCTCCCGAGGCCGAATACCGCGGAGATGACGACCAGGGTCATGCCAGCGGCAGCGAGCGCGAGCCCTGCCCAGCCGAGGCTGGAAGAGTAGATGGGTCCCATCATTGACGATGAATAGACCCAGAGAAAGCCCTTGAAGGCGAGGAACCATATTACGACGGCCAGCACCACGTGGCCGACCAGGGCGACATAGATGTAGTCCCTGCCGAGCGGGAGCATCTCTTCAAGCCCCGGTGTCCTTGCCAGCGCGACAAGCAGAGCGAATATCCCGGCGAAGACAAGGGAGAAGACCGCCAGGACGAGCCAGCCATAGGCCAGTGACGAGGCGGGTCTTTGGGCCTGTTCCATCAAAAGTATTCCTCTTTTCTCATGGGGTATTTACCCCATAACAATACCAGAGCACCAGCGGGATTTCAAGGAACCGGACGAAGAGACGCCTGCAAGGGAGCTGCTGCCGTACGCATACTTTATGACATCCGATGCGGCCATAACATGACGGAAATCATTTATTATGGCTTGAAAGGTCCGTATATTCTAAGTTATAATATATTGTTTCAACAACCATTTTTATGGAGGATATATGATGATGATGAGGGACAGGGTCGAAGAGGCTCTTAACGGTATCAGGCCGGCCCTTCAGGCGGACGGCGGCGATGTCGAGCTTGTGGACATCGACGAGGCACAGGGCATCGTTAGGGTGCAGCTCCAGGGCGCGTGCTCGGGTTGCCCGAGCGCGCAGATAACCCTCGCGATGGGCGTCGAGAGGGCCATAAAGGAGAGGGTGCCAGAGGTAAAGCAGGTCCTCTCGATCTAATCACAAGCCGGGTTCCATAGATTCTTTTGCGGGCTGGGGTTTGTCCCCAGTCCGGCAAAAAGGGTATACCCTTGGCCGGATAGCCTGAAAACATAATAAAATCAGGTAATTATGAAAAGGTTGCCTCTATGTCCTACCATATAATCCAGGAATGCATAGCCTGCGGCGCATGCCTTCCGGAGTGCCCTGAAGGGGCCATCTCCCAAGGCAATCCCTATATAATTAACCCGAAGCTCTGTACCGAATGCGGCGCCTGCGCCGAGGTCTGCCCGGTTGACGCGTGCCAGCCGATGCCGGCTGAAGCGACAGGCCAGGCAGGATTAGGATAGTTGGGATTTTAAGACTCCATCTGCCTTCTCCTTCTCCCCTTTGGGGAGAAGGCTGGGATGAGAGGGATTGGCAGAAAGACCCCCTCACCTTAGTCCTCTCCCCCTGGGGAGAGGATAACGACACAAGCAACAAAGGTATGCGCGGTTTATGACGCTCTGATATAAGGAGGAATAATGAGCAGCATAACAGTCTGGTTTATCCGTTTGGCGATCATCTACTTTGTCCTGGCCATAATACTGGGGCTCCACATGAGTGTTGCCGGCCCTGTCTATCCGTGGATGCCGATTCACACTCACTTCAACCTCCTGGGCTGGATCTCCATGATGATCTACGGCGTGGCCTACCACATACTTCCGAGGTTCAGCGGAAAGCAGCTCTTCAGCGACAAGCTGGCCTTCTGGCAGCTCTGGCTCGCGAACATCGGCCTCGTGGGAATGGCCCTGGGCTGGTACATGCGCTCTGAGAGCGGCGACAATACTGTGCTCCTCATATTCTCGCTCGTCGAGACCCTGTCGATCGTCTTCTTCGCGGTGAACATGCTCGCTACCATAAAGCCGGCGCCTCCTCCGCCAGCGCCAGCCAAGAAATAAAGATGTCCGGCGGCAGGATAAAAAAAGACATGATCATCGGCGAGGTGATGGAAAAGTACCCCGCCACGGTAGCGGTCTTCAAAAAATACTTCGGCAAGGGTTGCTTTGACTGCGCGGGCTCGGGTTACGAGGACATAGACTTCGGCTCGAAGATGCACAGCGTGGACATGGACGCGCTCCTGAAGGAATTGAACGAGATAGCCGAAGGCAAAAAGAAAGGATAAGGGATGAACAAGATTAACAAGTACATGGTAGTGAACGACTGCATAAAGATATATCCCAAGACAATAGGGATATTCACTCAGTTCCATATAGATTCATGCTGCGGCGGCGCGGTCTCGATAGAGGCGGCCGCAAAGAGGGACGGCGCGCCGCTCGAAGAGATGATGAATGCGCTGAACGAGGCGGCCTCGAAGTAGCAGGCTGCTGAAAAAGGCCCATCTGCGGCGTTGTCTTCGTCACTCGTCGCTGCGACGTACATGAAGAGTACGACTCGCGCCTCGCTCCTCGACGCAAAAGCATCTGGACCTTTTTGAGCAGCCTTAAGTTTTCTTCCCCTCTCCCCCCGGGGAGAAGGATGGGATGAGGGAGAAATCGGCGCGAAAAAGATCTTCCCCTCCCTCGACGGGAGGGGATTGAGGGGAGGGTGAAATAAATCTCGCCCTTCTCTTCCATGAAGTCAGTCAGCATCTTACCACAGGACCGGAGGTATCAAATTGGCTAATAAGATAACCGAAGCCCAGGTGCTCGAGGCTTTGAGCCATGTGATGGACCCTGAGCTGGGCAAGGACCTCGTTACCCTCAACATGATAAGGGATGTGAAGGTCGATGGAACGAAGGTCAGCTTCAACCTCGTGCTTACCACAATGGCCTGCCCCCTTAAAAAGGAGCTTGAGGCCAATTGCGTGAATGCAGTGAAGGCGATGCCCGGAGTCACCGAGGTCGCCCTCACCACAGGCGCTCAGGTGCCGAAGGCAAAGCAGGTGCCTGAACGGCAGCCCATACCGGGCGTTAAAAACACCATCGCCGTGGCGAGCGGCAAGGGCGGCGTGGGCAAATCGACCGTGGCAGTAAACCTGGCGATTGCGCTCGCGCAGTCAGGCGCGAAGGTCGGCCTTCTCGACACAGACCTCTACGGCCCGAGCCTTCCGCTGATGATGGGCGTGCACGAGCCGCTCCAGGCAACGCCGGAGGAGAGGCTTATCCCCCTCGAGAAGTACGGAGTGAAGCTCGTCTCGGTCGGCTTCATGCTCGATGAAGAGACGCCCCTTATCTGGAGGGGCCCGCTTGTGATGCAGCTCGTAAAGCAGTTCCTCGTCGGCGTCGAGTGGGGCGATCTCGACTATCTGGTCATCGACCTGCCGCCCGGCACCGGAGACGTACAGCTCACGCTCGTGCAGACAATACCGCTTACGGGCGCTGTCATCGTTACGACGCCGCAGGACGTTGCCTTGATCGATGCGAGGAGGGCCATAAAGATGTTCAAGGAAGTGAAGGTGCCGGTCCTCGGCATCGTCGAGAACATGAGCTTCTTCGTCTGCCCGCACTGCAACGGCACGTCAGAGATATTCAGCCACGGCGGCGGAGAGAAGACCAGCGAAAGGTACCACGTGCCGCTCCTCGGCAAGATCCCCATCGACATGGCCATAAGAGAGGGCGGAGACACTGGCCTGCCGATCGTCCACGCAGACCCTGCATCAGCCCACTCAAAGGCCTTTGTGGAGATATCCCAACAGGTCGCGGCAAAGGTGAGCGTGCTGGATCTGGCGTAGGGTCTTTAATCGGATAAGAAAAAGGAAACCGGGAAGGCGAAAGCCGACCCGGTTTTGTTTTACGATTCATGCGAGTAGAACAGGATGGTGAGGCCGCCAGCCCTATCTCAGGAACTTGGAGACGAACGGCGATGTCTCGCCTCTGCGCATGAAGTGGCCTGAAGGGCCTTCTCCGAGGAATTCAGAGAACCATGATTCGTGCTCGATTTCCTCGTTGAGGATAGCCTGCGCCAGGTCGTATGTCCGGTGGTCTTTTCCCGCGGTGAGGTCGCAGATGCCGCTATATCCCTTGACCGCGCACCTCTCCGCGTTCACCAGCACCGTCAGCATGGCCTTGATGTCAGCCGGGTTTTTAGGCAGACTTGCCGGCGGGCAGGCCGTCATGTCGTGAAAGGCCTTCATGTCCTCGGGCAGCCTGCCGCCAAGCTCATAGATGCGCGGCACCAGGGCTTCGAAGTGGTTCCGGTCCTCGATGCGCGCGGTCTCCGCTATCTCCTTTATCCCCTCGCCTTCCAGCCCAATGAGATTACAGCGGAGGATCGTATAATAGTAGAAAGTCGTAAGCTCGGCAGCCGCGTTCTTTACCAGAAGCTCCAAAAGTTGATCGACGTTAATGCCGCTCTTCTTCACCATCTCTATCGCTACTCTTGCCATAGCTTACCTCCAGTTTACAGCCCGGTTCGATTTGAGTTATGGAATAAGTCTATCAGAATTTGAATTTTGCACCAGTCTCGGGGTGATAACGGGAGGGGAGCAGCGGGGGAGGCGATAAGCGGACCTGGTTTGTTTGTTGCTGAGATTGTTGGGTTACGCTACGCTAACCCAACCTACATGGCTGGGGCTGCTTGATGCGTATAAATTATCATAAGGCCGGAGAGGAATAAATCAGAGATTGCATAGATATTTTTTTTTGCAAACATATGTTCTTTTAACGGAAGCGATAAAAAAGCCCACTGGCTTTCAAGACCAATGGGCTTCATAACTTTTGTACATTAAGACTGACAAACCTAGACGAAATCATCTAACAAGAAGCTCTAATATCCTTTCCTTGCTCGCGCGTCAACAGAAGCTTTTTTCATCATGTCTATTTCTTCTGCGTTTAAATAACTCCACAATTTTTGCATAACTTCAGGATAAACTTTGTTCAATGCGTTAACGAGTGCTGCATCTCTATTGTCTTTATTGCTGTTCAGGGCGTTCAGCCTACCTGTTTTCAGATCACTTATCATAAGATTAACATCAATGCTCTCAGTCTGTTCGGGAATATTGATTTTTTTGATCCAAATCTTCTGCTCAGATATTGGTTCAACCATTGTAAACTTGATAAATCCATTCACAACAATGTTGCCATTCATTTTAATGTAAGACCCATCGTCGTTGCGATAAAAATCCTTGTATTTCTCATCAATCTGTAAAACGAATTCAGGAACCAACGCCAGCGGAGAGTCTTTTTTATTTGGAAAGGTCATAACATCAAAACTCTCGTACGGACCAGTAACCGTAAAGCCTTTGGCCAGCAAAGCTCTTTGTAGATCTGTTTGTGCAGAGTCTAAAAAGGTTTTAAGATAGAGGTTTTTATTATAAGAAACAAATTTAGAATCCTTTCCAAAAGCAGGAGTAACGAGGGCAAGATTTATATCCTGTGATGAATCTTTGCTTGGCGGCTCCCAACTGAAATTAGGGGTAGGGGTTATTATTTGAGGTGGGCCTGCTGCGCATCCAGAAAAAAGCTGAAGAGAAACAACTAAAAATAAAAAAAACGAATAAACAGCGAACCTGCGTACATACGATAAAATCCGCATAACCACCCCCCGTTTATTTATTAAATAATAGTTGAAGATGTTAAGCTTCCTTAAAGAATGAACGACACGTAGGAATTACACTTTCTGGCACAATAAGTCCAAGAGGCTTACAAAATCAAGCGGTTACCGAAGTCACAGATCGTTGCCATCCTCAAGGAGGTGATGATGTAGACTCAGAAATGCCTTAACCGGGAGACCTACAGTAAACGCAAATATCTTTTAGGACATGTAAAGCCTTCTATCAAATCTTAAAAACCTTGTCAATTTAAATCTGCATAGGCAAAATCTCAATCGCCAGTTTGGTAGGGTGCGCCGTGCGCACCATTCTTGATTCGCCCTGCTTTTGCGGGCATAGCCCGCCCTACTAGAAAGCCGGGGCACTTTCGCGCCCCGGCCTCTTCACCTTCCTTACTTTCTCAGTTTCGCTATCGCGAGCTTGCAGTCCTTCTGGGCCTCTTTCATCAGGGCCTCGGTCGTCTTGT
>Ga0209521_10005529_pt1 | contig 9977 bp, 11 predicted proteins | sample Rifsed19ft4_FD_184016 | JGI IMG/M metagenome (GOLD analysis project Ga0209521, IMG submission 184016) | Soil microbial communities from Rifle, Colorado, USA - sediment 19ft 4 (version 2) | ecosystem: Environmental > Terrestrial > Deep subsurface > Rock core/Sediment | place: Rifle, Colorado... | reverse complement strand
TGGTGGTAACTCTGGTGGTAACTCTGGTGGTAACTCTGGTGGTAACTCTGGTGGTAACTCTGGTGGTAACTCTGGTGGTAACTCTGGTGGTAACTCTGGAAACGGTAACGGCAATGGAACCTAAGTTAACAATTAAAGCGTTAGAACTCAAATCATTATATTGATAAGAGGTTTTATTCGAATTTTAATTTGATTGATTTTCTAAACTGTGACCGATGTTTAATGAACATAGGTTACTACGGTTTGTTTTCAGGAATTTGAGATTAGCGATATTTTGTTTAGAAGTGGTATAGAAAAGATCTGGCAGAAGAATCGTGTAGGAAGAGATTTTGCTCGCCATATATGAAAAGGCATAAAGTTTAGTATATCCCTGTATTTAATATCGCAAGGAGATGACTACATGAAGGTTTTATTAATTGAGGATAATGCAAATATTTCTGATATGATGTCCCAATACTTAGCTCTCAAGGGATACGATTGCACCATCGCATATAACGGAAGAGAGGGTTTAAGCCAAATTTTAGGTAAAAACTATGATATCATATTACTAGATTTGGCCATGCCAGAGTTCAGTGGATATTATGTAATAGATGCTCTTGAGAAAAAAGGAAAATTAAAAGAGCAGAAGATAATTGTATTAACGGCTTTTTCCCTTACTGAAAAGGATGAGAAGGATCTGATACATAGAGGAATTCGTGCATGCCTTAAAAAGCCCATTCAGCTAAGTGAACTTCTCAAAGCTATTCAATCTTACACTTAGACAACTAAAGACCCTATAGACAATTTGCTCATCACTTATACGCTCATTAAAGCCATTTGAAATATTAACTGATTAATTTTGAATCGGCTTTTTTGACATCATTTTTTTGAAGTGTTTTCTTATTTCACTTATGAGTAATCTCTCTTGTTCTAGTTCTCTTAGTTTGAAATCATAATCCGTTCGTGGTTGGCTTGCTAATCCGATCTTTTCTAATACATCACCAGTTTGTGTCTTAGACCAAAGCAATTTGAACAATAACATTAATGATCTAATTATTGAAATAGAGTCTGTCCAAACTGCTAACAACTCTTTGGCTTCGTTGCCATTATTCTTAACAAAGAAAACTGCCTCCACACCATCCTTTATTATAAAACAAAGAGATGCCGTAACTTCTGTGGGTATCCTTTTGACGCAAGTTGAATCTATGTCATCAAATATATACATTGTATTTTTAGAACAAGATGTTAATAGCTTCATGTCTATCTTTGAATTTTTCATGGAATCTAAGAAATCCGAATGATAAAATCTTAGATAGTCTTTTTCGGAGCCAAAGACTAAAAATTCATTCTTTGCGAGTCCACAGAGTTCATTTATCTTGTTAACAATCTGATTTTGGCCCTGTAGTATCTGAAATTTGTCCTCCGTTTTTTCGCCAACTTCGTTCATTGATAGATCAGGAATCTGATTCCAGATCTCTTCTAGCTCCTTTCCTTCCTTTTCTACTTCGTTTAAGTGCTCTCGTTCAGAACTTATCAATATTTTTATTGCTGTACCATAAGGCAATGCAATGAATTTACTTGGGTGATCAAATGTTGCAGAAACTATACCCATCTTTTGCAGACCATTAAGAAGATGATAGGTTTCGGTTCTTGGTAACTTCAATGACTTGAAAATAGTAGGAGCTGTTTGAGACCCGTATTTTCCTAAAAATATGTAAGTCCTGGCTTGATTTTGCGTTAAACCAAATTTTGAAAGTCCGTCAGCAACTTTAGCGAGCTGTGCCTTGTAGTTGCTCAATCTTGTATCTAGCTCTAAATCTGAAGTTGTAACTGTTGCATGCTTAACCATGTTATATCGTGCCTATAGGATATAACTATACTTTATTAGTTATTAAGATGTCACAAAAAAAAATTACAGGATCCCCTTATTAATGCACATAAAATAGTAATGCCATAGAACAGATTTGTGCGCTTGTAGTCAAGCCAACTCGAGTACCAATAACAAAAACCTGTGCTGTGAAAGACCTACAATGTCTACAAAGAAAAATTGGTATTGATTAGATTTAGTGTTTATCCACATCGTCCAAAAAATGGTTCAAGCACTCTGATAAAGGCTATTCGCACACTTCACTATTCCTAAAAAATAAAAGCTATGGTTCCATATCAAGAAAAGAGTGGCGACTAAGTTCTGGGTGGAACCACAGACTTATTTTAGATATAAGAACCAGCCCTATTAACGGGGCTATGTATTGGAAACTAACATACAGGCGGGTCGAAAAGACGGGAATTAGGTTTAGTATTTAAAGCGAACATCTTGGGTTTATAAAATAGCGTTGATAGTAAACCGCAATTGACGTAGGTACAAGTTTTGGGCGATGAACATGGTTGGAAAGAAATTGTAAAATTATACGGAATATTCAATCCAGATATCATACTTTTGGATACAAAGAAATCTACCGGTGACGACTTTTTGGCATTAGGAGAAATTAGAAAAATAAATCCAGCCACTAAAATAGTGGATGTCTCATCTGATCAATTACTATAGGTACAAAAATCATCCATAGTGCCTTCTAGAAAAAAGTATGAGTCGTAGGGTTAAAAAAATTACGACTCTGGGCAGTTTGAACCGCAAACAGGGCAAATGCTACGAAGGCCGCCATACTTTTTTTCCAAGATGAGTAATGCTTCACGAGATCCGCAGCCTATGCATTGCACCTTATGCACTTGACTCATGGGTATTAGTAAGAGGTGATTTCATATTATCTGAATTCAGCAAACTAGCTTAGTATTCATAATTTTAGCTGATTAGATGTTATTAGTATAGTTTCACAAGCGCAGGTATGGAAAGCCAAATTGAATCTAAAACATTCGAATTCCAACACCTGGAACAGAGAGGTACGTGCTTCTTTTAAGAAGATAGTTGCGTTTGATCTTCTTTTTTACGCTCTAGGCACAATAACTGGTGGTGGAATCGTAGGCATAATTCTTCTTTCATAGGATATACCTGCGGTTTTTATTTTTTAAATAATAATCATTTCTAGCCAATAATTTGCTCTTTCAACTCACTACCAACTCAACTACTTTCCACCCCACCACTTTTGAATTTACAAAGCTGTCTTGTATTTAGACAGTGGAATGAGTGGAGCAAAAAACCGAGAGTCTGCATCGGAATATCTTAGCACTGTACCTTCTGGTAATGTGAGCGTAATGTTTCTTGATGATAGTGTAGATCCAGTTGTTTTATGTGATAAGCATCCTGAATTCACCGAGGTTCAGATTGTCGATAGCAGGTACAAGGGAACGGAAATTGTGGATTTATATCTTAAAATGAAGCCAGATGCGGTGTTTGTTAATCTGCAGAAAGCCCGAAATGATTGCATTTATGCACTAGGGAAAATTAGAGAGCTAAACTGTGGCGCAAAAATAATTGCATTTTAAGCCTAAATGTGCTAAAAGCACAATATAAGCACTGAAATATTAGAATGAGGAAACTCAGAGTCACATTTTGTGTGAAAGACATAAAGTCTAATTTTTGATCTCAGTTTGTGCCTAGTAATTAAATTTAGTGCTTCAAACTTAAGAAGGCCTCAAATTATTGTAAATTAAGATAAAATGTCAGACACAAATCCAAGTGATAAGCCAAGCAAAGAAGTACGAGCATCTTTTAGAAAGGTAGTTGCGTTTGACCTATTATTTTTTGGTCTGGGCATTCTAGTAGGACTTGGCATTGGAGCATATATTGTTCCTGCTTTATCCAAGTAGGATCTCCTCATTTTTCTTCTTTCTGCCTTGAAGACTAAAAAACTTGGAATCGGTTAATAACAGATACCGATTCAAATGTCATTTGGTATCAAAATAAAGTATCTTAACATCTATGAGAGTTATTTTAAAGGCAAAGGAGAATTTGATGGCAGAGAGTATACAATACATATTCAAAACGAAAGACGCGGAAAGATCATAAGATTTCCATTTGCGCCGCCAAAAAAAGAAAAAGTGTTAGTTAGACTGTCAGGATTAGATGATGTATATGTGGAAGACTTTTTGCCATACAAAGGAGAATCTGAATGGATTGAGCTTGATTCGGATCTTATTACTTTCTATGTTGCAGACCATCAAGACCAGTTTGATTATTTAGAAATTGTTCAAAGCGGTGAATAGATGATTGTAATACTTAGGTTTTGAATGTAAAGTTAGTTTTTATTTATTAGCTAAAAGAACTAGTACCTTCCAAGGGAAAATTACTTTTCCTTTCTTGGTATGTTTTTGTGCACATTTTCTGGCAATCTCCTTCATAGCTTTGCGCTGAGCGGTAGTTAGTGGCTTTAATTTTTCTTTGAGTGGTTTTGCCATATATGCAAAATAATCATTCCAATAGTCCTCAAATCTTCCTGCATTGTAGAAAAAGTTGAGTTCATGTATTCTGATTTTTTTGTACCCAGCCTTTGCAAATTCCTTTTTCAGTGAATCTTTTGTGCCAAATCTATCAAAATTTGGGGTGCCAGACGGAATAAAATCTGGAACAAACTTTAGAATTGTATCTCTAATGCAACTAAAGTATGGCACCGAGTTCTTGCCACCGTGAACTGCAACTGCAATTGTTCCTCCATTCTTTAGCATTCTTCTAATATTTTGAAGTGCAGCTTGTGGGCGTGGCAAAAACATTAGTCCATACTGACAAGTAACCAAATCAAATTTTTCATTAAAACTTAATTTTTCAATATCAGCGTTGACAAACTCTATATTCTTTCTGCCAAAGTTCCATCTCTTTGCTATCTTTAATGCCCCTGATGAGATATCAACACCAACAACAAGACCTTGAAGACCAACTTTTGAAGATAGCATTTTTGTAACTATGCCAGTACCGCATGCCAGATCAAGTACCACAGAACCACGCTTGATGTTTGCAAGGCCTAGTAACTTTGAGGTGCTTTTAAAAGGGCCAATGCAGCGGCTGGCCCAGTCATGATGGTAACGTAGTGCTACCTCATTCCAAATTTTTATTGTTCGCTTTTTGATTTCGGCTAAATTTAATCTACTAACTTTTACCAATTGAAGGAATGTTTTTAATCATCAAAATAAGGGTACCTTTATCACTGATTAGTACCAATTATCTATTGGTGGATCAAAAAACAGAAAAAAATGATTCTGCAAATATTAAGAAAAAGAGCACCTATCGGGTCTCTGATGACAAAGAGATGGAGGTTCTTATGCGTTATTACAAACTGGAAAACCCAGATGCATTGCTTAGATACCTAAAGATGCATGGTCTTCCAAAAGATGAAGATGCTAATGTTCAAGCAGAATAGGTGAATTCAGGCCTGGTATTTGTACTTGACAGTACGAGCTTTTGAAAACAGATAGCTGCTTTTTGAGCTCTCCCATATGTGGTTGAATAACAGCGATATTGTATATATCATGGCTGCAGAGTCAGTCCACATTGCCATCATGTCCTGTGAGAATTGTTGCTCATCCCTCATAAACAATAATAATTCATTATCATCTTTAACTATGAAGCACAAATTTTTTATTCCATCGGGCATCGCTTTGATTTTTGTCGGATCTACACCCCTGAAAATGTGCATTCCGTTTTCTGAGCATGATGTTAAGAGTTTTATGTCAACTTTTGAATTGTATAGACGTTCTAGAGTATCAGAGTGGTAAAGTCGCATAAAGTGTTTTTCTGATCCTAGTATGAAAAAATTTTCTTGTGCACTAGCAATCATTTCATTTATTTTGCTAGATATTGGGTTTGTTCCTTTTAGTATCTGAAACCTATCGTCTTCTGTCATCTCACTGGCATTCATCTTGAATTCTGGAATCTTGTTCCATAAATTTACAAGTTCATTTTTTTCTGTTTCCAAAGTCTTCAGACGTGCCTTTTCTGAGTTTACTAGGGTCCATATTGCTCTGTCAAGTGGCACAGCTGAGAATCTAATTGGATGATTAAATGTAGCTGAAACAATTCCTTTACTTTGTAGTACGCTAAGAATTTGGTAAGCCTCTGTCCTTTGTATTTTTAGTGCTCTTGAGACATCTGGTGCTGTCTTTGAACCGTACTTGCCCAAAAATATGTAGACCTTGCACTGGTTTGGAGTCAGTCCAAACTTTGATAGTTCTGCTTTTAGCTTGTCAAGCGGCGACTTGTAGTCATACAACGTTGAATCCGGCATTTGGTCAAAGATGGTTAGTAGTTGTTGGTCATCGGTCAGTTCAGGTCACCACATGCTTTTTCCATGGCAGTGTGTATTACGCTATTACTTATAATATTCGGGCAGAATTTATCAGTAAGATTTCTTCGTAAGGTTAAAGTACTAAAATTAGTTTGAGCAAGAAAGATCGCATAAAAGCAAGAAACTGCTTTAAACGTAACAAAGACAGCCAATTTGCCGTTTAATTTCAAAAAAAGACAACTTCCTTCAGATCCATGTACATGCTAGTGCCAAAAATACAAATACTGAAAATATCACATGCACAGGTAATGCCTGAATTTATGTGTCCTGACTGTGGAAAAAGGCTTTTCCACGAAAACGAGACAACCCTAGAAATTCAAAAAGGCGTGCACAAAAAGTTTTGTACAAAGACACCAGGAGACATCAAAAGCTATGTTCACCGAGATCTGAATGAGAATGAGCCTATAGACAGCGTCAGGGCAACTGATAATGCTGGCAATCCAATACTAAAACGCTAAATTATAACCAACATGAAAACCACAATATGACTCATTTTGTTTTTGCTTGTAGCATTACCTCAGATCCATTTTTTGCTGATGCAGTACAACCACAAAAGTATAGTGTTAGTATTACAAGCGCCAGCGAGGTTCCAGTGGATCACCAAGTCCAAATTACTGTTGATCTGACAAACAATCAAAAAAGAGACCGGCCGTTTGCATATTTGGTGCAAATACAAAACAAAGATGGTGTTACAATCTCTCTTTCGTGGATAGCAGGTTCGCTTGAGCCAGGACAATCAATGAATCCATCACAATCATGGACACCAACAGAAATAGGAAGATGCAATGCTCAAATATTTGTATGGGAAAGTGTCGATAATCCAGATGCGCTGTCTACACCGATGGCAATTACAATCAATGTGGTAGAAACTATAAACACGTAAAGTTATTGTAATGGACTCAAGTTGTTGCAATAATGAAACTTCATCATGTTGGCATAGTAGTACCAAAAATACAAGACTCGCTTGGTGAAATTACAAAGTACCTTAAGTTTGAAACCATTGGACTTCCTACACTGGTTGGAAGCCAAAAAGTAAATATCTGTTTTTTAAAAATTGGAGAGCCCTTTTTAGAATTGATAGAGCCAATAGAAGAGAGTTCGCCAATAGCAGAGTTTGCAAAAAAAGGTGGAGGAATTCATCATCTTTGTTTTGAGGTCAAAAACATCCATCAACAAGTAAAGGAAATGTCAAAAAAAGGTGCCACTGTACTTGTAGAACCAGTAGAAGGGTTCGACAGCAGATTGATTGCGTTTGTGGACTTGAACATGAGAAATACCAAATGTGGTTTGATAGAATTACTAGAAGTGAAGTGATGTTGTATGGACTAATCATTAGCAAGCATTAAAAATAGCACCAGCAATTTTTCTTTGTGAAAGCGCTAATAGCAACTCTTCTATCAATAATGCTTTTATTGCCTAGCTATGCTTTTTCCCAAACATCACAAGCACTAGTACTTTTAGATAATTTTGGCGCACATCAGATAGGAGAACACATTTTTGTTTTTGGACATGTTTCTAATATCTTACCGGATAAATTTTTAATATTACAAATTATAAATCCAAATAATGACCTGTGCCAAATCCAACAGCTAACACCATTATCAAGTGGATTTTTCATAACAGACTCAATCGCACTAAGTAGCAAATTGTGTGGAGTCATGGGGCAATATACCATAAAGGTCTATTATGGCGACTATAGTAGTCTTTCATCTTTTGAAGTATTATCAAAAAAATATTCTACAAAAACCATGACAGAGTATGTTGACTCGGCAGTTGTACTGATATCAGACAAAATTCAATCATCAAGAGAAAAAAATGCTGACAGTGCTCTTGTTAACGAGTTTTCATCAAGACTTGATTCAATCAGATCTAGGCAAGCAACAGAAGACACACTTGGATCTCTAAGAGAATTATTTGTTAATATGGAAAGATCATTTTTTGATGAGGCGGATCTTTTTAGTATAGAATCTACGTCTAGGCAAGCCATGAATTCAATTTTAGAATATTCTGCGCAACTTGTAGTAGACAACAAGATCACTTCTGAGATTGATGAAAAGGTGAAAGAAGAAGTTTATTCATCCATGTTTTACTCAGAGATCGGCCACTCACAAAACGCTATCGAATCCATGAATGAAGCAGCCATACTTCTTGCAAACTCTGATCCTATAAAGGCGCCCTCCAAGCGAGCTCTTACTTTTTCAGAGCTGGAAGATCTGGTTCTAAACTTGATGACAAAGAATACGTCCTTGATGAGTAGTGGAGTTCAGGAAGAATTGGCTTTTATTTTTGCCAGGGGTACAGCTCCGTTATACGTAACTGATCTTGAGAACATGGTAGACATGTTAACAAAAGCGCGATTTCTTGATAACACCCTAAAAAATCAAGATTCCTTGTATCGATTAATCAACAGCAATTGGGAGACTTTGAGATCTTCTATGGAACAATCATCTACCGTTAAGGAGTTTCTTGAGAAAAAAGAGAAAATTGACCGCATACATGAGGCTACCACGCTGCTAAGATCCTTAGATAAAGTTGAGCGATTTATCACTGCTGACACTGAAAACAACTCAAAGCTGGCAAACATCTTACAGCCAAGATGGGAGGATCTAAAGTCCCGACTAGAATTGGCAACATCGGTAGATGATATAATTGAATCACAAAAAGAAATAACAGATATGAAAAACGTCATTGACATTTCTTCAAGAATTTCAAAAATAATGGAGTTTTCTCAATTAAATAACTTTAATTTGGATTTAATCGATACTTGGGAAGATTTACTTAATGGAGTAGAAGGTGCGCAGTCAATGGATGATATTTTAAAAATTGTCTCTGAGTTTGATAAAACAATTTTAGATATGCAACAAAATAGAAATCCACTAACAACAATGGAGTTTGAATATAAAAAATTAAAGTCGATGGCAGAGCTGCAAGCAGATTACAAGAATTTGTTTGAGATCAATAATGCGTTAAAGGTAATTGCTTCTGCTCAGAGTTTGGAAAAGGAGAACTATTCTGGACCGAGGTTTGATAGAATTGAAGTATTACTAACTTGGGCAAACTCAAAGCTTCCACAAATCAAGACAGAACTAAGTTCCAATACTGAAGAGTCATACAAGATGCGGGCAAGCGACATTCTACAACGGGCAAAATCCATTGAAAATCTAGTAGACATGGGCATTACAAAAAACAGATTTTTGACAGGATATTCTGATTTTGCTGCCTCAATTAAAGAAGACATTAACGACGCAAGAGAACTTGTCATGAAAAAAGATCTTGACGCTGCTGATCGTGCCGTAAGTAGATTGTTTGCTGACTGGCAACAAGTAACCAAGGTGTATGCCGAAGATCCAAAGGGATCTGACATTGGATATAGCGTAGATGAGCTTAAAAAAATCGATTACAGAGAGGAAATAAATCGCCTATCCAATATGGCATTGACATTTGGTAATGCCGACTTTGAGCCATATTTTCTAGAGTTTTTGGAGATGACAGATGATGCCATAAAATCAGTAGAGTATGGCAACTTTGCAGATGCAGATTCAAAAATTACTAAGTTAAGATCGTTTTTGAGAGATAATCTACCATTACACAGCGAGAGAATTATTTTTGATATATCGTATGATGGTGAAAGAGACATTTGGACAATGAGTGGAGCAGTAAACAGCCAGAATCCAGCCAGAGAACCTTTGTATCTGACTGTTTATGAAATGGAAGGTAACGCCCATAGCGAGTTAAAATTCTCTGATACAAAATCTGGTGAGTTTTTCA
>Ga0209521_10005528_pt1 | contig 9977 bp, 10 predicted proteins | sample Rifsed19ft4_FD_184016 | JGI IMG/M metagenome (GOLD analysis project Ga0209521, IMG submission 184016) | Soil microbial communities from Rifle, Colorado, USA - sediment 19ft 4 (version 2) | ecosystem: Environmental > Terrestrial > Deep subsurface > Rock core/Sediment | place: Rifle, Colorado... | reverse complement strand
TATTTGGATATCCTGCGGTCTCTGCCGCAGGGTTCTTCAGCACATGCAAAAATACTTGACAGGGTATTTTTTTTGGGCTATAAACTGTAGAAAAATAAATCTAAAACCAAAACCAAATGTAAAAGGTTGAAGAAATAAGGTTGAAGACAAAAAGCGTTTCCCTTCAGCCTAAGTCTTCAGCTCAGAGGAGAAAATATGAAGACATCTCAGATATTAGAAAAGATAGATATTCCACGGCATAAACTCTACTATCTTGAACAGAAAGGGTATATAACACCTCAGCGCACCCCCATGGGTGATCTGGAGGCAAGGGAATACAGCAATGCAGATGTGAAGAAGATAGAGATTATATGGAAATATCTCAAGAAGGGTTTTAAACACAAGGTTGCGTATCAAAAGGCTATGGAAGAACTCAACGGAAAATCTGCCAAAAGGTAGTATAGTATAAATGGTATACGAAAAATTTTTCTATCTCACGGAAAATCCGTTTAACATTACCCCTGACCCAAAGTTTTTATATCTGAGCAAAAAACATCAGGAGGCACTAGACCTCCTTTGTTTTGGCATATCAGAGCGTAAAGGTTTTCTGATGTTGTCGGGAGAGGTTGGCACGGGAAAGACAACGCTTTGCAGAGCGCTTCTGGACAAATTAGATATAAATGTTAAGAGCGCCCTAATCCTTAATCCGCTTCTGTCTGATACCGAACTCATTAGGGCTATAAATGAAGACTTTGATTTGAGGGTGGATAGCTCATCGCTCAAGGAGCAGGTGGATGCCTTGAATTCTTTCCTTATGGTAAAGGCAGGGGAGGGAGGGAATGCGGTGGTGATAATAGATGAGGCGCAGAACCTAAGCCTCAAGGCCTTGGAAATGATAAGGCTCTTGTCCAATCTTGAAACCGAAAAGATGAAATTGATTCAGATAGTCCTCGTGGGCCAACCCGAGTTAAGGGAAAAACTCAAACTTCCGGAACTCCGCCAGTTAAACCAAAGAATAGTTGTAAGATACCACTTGAGTCCGTTGGAGTTTGAAGAAACCAAGGCATATATATTTAATCGTCTTTCAATTGCAGGCGGCCAAGGGGGCATAAAATTTACGTCAACGGCATTAAAATCTATACATGAAGCAAGCTGCGGTATTCCACGTCTTATAAATATTGTGTGCGATAGGATTTTAACAGCAGCCTTTGTTAGCGGGAAGAGGGTAATTGATGATGAAATAGAGAAAAAGGCTGTAGATGAATTGAATATGGATGGGACATTAACAAAGGATATTGAGATACCGCATAAAAAATTAAGGGCCGTGGGACGGAGGCCGAGTATAAGATATATATCATACCTGTCTGTATCTGTGATTATTATTGCAGTGCTATTTGCAGTATGGTGGGATAGTAATAAACAGGATAGCGCACCTTTGGTTGCATCTACACCAGATACACCTCAAGGGTGGGCTATCAAGAATTCTGCCACTGTGCCTGCAACTCCAGTAACAAACAAGGTTGAAGACCAATCTTTGCCATCATCAAAAGATGTACATCCAGGTATAAGCCCGTCTGAGACAGAAACAGCTGTTACTTCTGATAAGGCAATGGCGGCAGCAAAACAGTCTTCTCATCAGATGGTAATAGCGGAATCATCTAGTTCTTCCTCCAAGCCCAAGACGAGAAGTGATGAGGCGGTTCCTGTTTCATCAGAACAGAAGCTTGTGTTGGTGAACGATCAGGTATTGGACATGAAGACTGACCAAAAAAATGTAGATCAGCCATCCGAGTTAACCATTGTTCGAATGGTAGTAAAATTCACCAGTCTCATAATCCGTGTCAATGACGTTGAACATACTCTTTTCGATGGAGAAACATTAGAGGTTGCAAAGGGGGATCAGCTTGTGCTAGTTGATGCAATTGTGGATGGTGCGACCAACAGAGATGTATTGGTAAATTTTCATGGCTTTATTCCAAAGGGGATTAAAAATACGGGCGAAGACAGAGGCTATCTTGTCGATACAGCAAAAGACCTCGAGGTTAAATATTCTGTAAAAAAACAAGGTGCAGAATATCCGATTTGGATAAAAAACAGAGGTAAAAACATCGGTGAGGTCTTTATAAAGATAGTAAGCAGTAAGGAGTAAGCAGAAAAAACTGCCTGCTGCTTACTGTTTACCCCGTTAGAGAAAGCCACCGACTCCTGTTGGTGGTATAAACCCCGGTAGAGGGCATAATTCTCTAACGGGGTAAATCATTCCTTAGAGATGGTGGTTAAATGCCACCATCTTTGGTCGTTAGAGAACATAGTTCTCTAACGGGGTTTACTTTTATGAGTTTAATACACCAGGCACTTAAGAAGGTGCAAACAAATAAAGAAGACAATGCCGTACCTCTGTATCAGGAGCCGACACTCAGGGGACAAGGTTCAGGGAGCAGAAGCAGGAAAATTTTTCTTTTGATTTCCATCTTCTGTCTTCTCTTTGCTGTAATTGCTGGATGGCGGATTATTGTGTGGCAAACCAATACTGCTGGCATAAAAAACAACGGCAATGCTGTTGCATTGACAAAAAGTTACACCAATACGGCTGTCTTAACTCCAGATGATTCGAAGGGAAAAGGTCAAGCGATAAATTCTGATGGAAATCGTCTGTTGACGGCATGGGAAGAAGCAAAAAATAAAAACTTACATGGAATGGATCTTTACAAACAAGGCAAATTTTCTCTTGCTAAAGGTGAGTTTTTATCTTCCATTAAAATATTTCCAGAATATGCTGAGGCCTATAATAATTTGGGTTTGACATACAAGCAGTTGGGTGATATGAAAGGTGCAGCAGATAGCTATAAAAAAGCCCTCCATTATAGATCGGAATATCCGGAGGCTATGAATAACTATGGTGTTCTTTTAGAAGCCAAAGGGGACTCAAAGACAGCCAAAGAATATTTTAAAAAGGCCATCTTGGCTAAACCTGACTACCCTGAGCCCTATCTCAATATGGCTGTTTCCCTTGAGAAGGGTAAGAGATTTGAGGAGGCAATAACTTATTATGAGGGGTTTTTGTCTCAAAGGAAGAGCGAAGATAACCCGCTCACGAAGGAAGTAAGGGAGAGGATACTTTATTTAAGGCTGAAGGCTGACGGTTGAAGTATTAGATGGCTATCTAATTCTTTAAGCCTTAAGCCATCAGCCTTCCAAAGGAGAAACCGTGCTTCTTTTTGATAAGGGTGGTCTTACCGGTATTGATATAGGTTCTTATGCTCTCAAGGTTGTGAAGATAAAGGGAAAAGGGAGTAATCGCTCTCTCGAGGCAGTTGGATATTCACAGCTAAATCACATAACACTTCCGCAGGGCGATTCAAAATTAAGTGAAACGATTAGAAATCTTTTTAATACTCACAGAATAAAGACAAAAAAGGTTGCATCTGTGCTTTCAGGCGGTTCTTTGATGGTGGCACATCTGTATATACCCAATATGCCTAAAAAGGATATGAAGGAGGCGGTACGATGGGAGATGCGAAAGCACATTACATTTTCCCCTGAAGAACTGGTTTGTGATTTTACTACCATTGGAGAGGTAAAAAGAGGAGATGAGTCCATGCTTTCTCTTATAGCGTTTGGCGCCCCCAAAAAGGATGTGAAGCAGTTAATCAAAATCCTTGAGGCTGCATTGCTGGAGCCTGTTATGGTTGATGTGGCCCCAATGGCCATGCTCGCATGTTTTGATTATAATAATGTGTGGGAGAATGGGGTAAATTATTCAATGATAGATATCGGAGATTCTAAGTCAACCCTGGCCATATTTAAGGATAGGAAGCTTATGTTTGTAAGAGAGATATCTATAGCCGGCAGGGAAATGACATCGGTTGTTATGGATAAACTGGCATGCAGTGAAGATGTGGCAGAAAAGGAAAAGATAAGGCATGGAATATTGAAGTCAGGTGAATCAGCCTCAGGTGGAGGACGAAGGGTTGTTGATGCTATATCAGGTGTTGTGGAACGGTTGGCTGCCGAGGTTCACAGGTCATTTGACTATTACCATGCGCAATTTAGAGAAAATAGCGTAAGCAAGATTTTCTTGTGTGGCGGTTCCTCACGGCTTAAAGGCATAGATGATTTTTTTGCAAATATCCTCGGAATCCCATGTTTTATAGATGATCCGCTGCGCAACATAAAGATAGGGTCTAAAAGGTTTGATGTGTCTATGATTAAAGAATTTTCCCCTGACCTTGCTATTACCGTGGGTTTGGCGCTTTAAAGACAGTGAAAAGTGAATAGTGAACAGTTATCAGTAAAAGATAAAACCTATAACTATTTACTATTCACTTCACTATTCACTAATTATGATAGAACGTATAAACCTCATTCCTGACGAGATAAGAGAGAGAAAAAAGGCTGGACAGAAAAGACCTCTCATTATTATTTTTTTGGTTTTTTATTTCATTGGGTTGGGTGCGGTCTATTTTTATCAGAAGGCTAAAATTCATGGAAGATTGGACAATTTGGAACAGATAAAAAAGCAAAATAGTGAACTTATAGCACAGAATGCAGGATATAAAGATGCTATTGAACGGATAGGCTTGGCACAGAAAAGGGAAGAGGATATCAAAAAGAGGCTGGAGGTAATAGATTCTCTTCTGCAGGGCAGAATATATTGGTCAGGTATATTGCGAGGCATAACTCATATCATACCAGATGGAATCTGGTTTAACAGTCTGTCAACATACGATTTGACTGATGCAAGCAAAGCTTCGGTACCCCGAGCCGGCAAGGGGGTTAGATTTACTGGAACGGCTCTCTCAAATTCCAGGATTGCTGAATTTATTTTTGCTATAGAGAACTCTCAATTTTTCGGGAATGTACTTTTGGCCTATTCTCAGAAGAGGGAATTTCAGGGCAAAGATCTTTATGACTTTGAGATTACGGCAGATTTAAAGGAGCGAATGAGAGAATTGGATAATTAGAGAATTGGGTTTTCTAATTTTCTAATCTTTAAATTCTCCAATCAACTAACAAGATGGCGGATATTAAAGATATAATATCGAGGCTGGAGATGCCTTCCTTAAGTAAATACAGGGAAGAGATAATCGGACTGCTGATTGTCATAGCAGCTACATTTTTCTTTTATCAGTATATTTATTTAAAAAATGCTACAGAGATTAAATGGTTGGATCTTCAGATTCAAACGACTATGGCAGAGATTAACAGAGTTTCAGCAGAGATCAAAGAGACACAGAAGGTTGCGGAAAGGCTCAGAGAGGCAGTGGAAAGGCTCCAGGGTATGGAAGATAGATTTGAGGTAACTCAAAGCAAGCTTCCTTCTGATAAACAACTGTCGTCAATACTGAAAGGTCTTGTTAATGATGATGCAAAAAGAGGCATCCAGTTTACATCACTTAGACCAATGCCACTGGAAGCCAAAGGTGAATATTTTAAGCTGCCATTTCAGATCGCCATGCAGGCAAGATTTCAAACATTTGGTGAATACCTTGAAAGAATAGAGGATATGCCGAGAATAGTTACCGTAGAAAACTTCAGAATAGAGGCAAAAGAGGAAAGCCAGCATCTTCTTTCTATTCAACTATTTATGAATACATATGTTCTTGGAGGGCAGTGATGAGAAACAGTTATCAATTATCAGTTATCGGTTATCAGTTTACTATTTGCTGTTTACTGATAACTGTTCACTGTTTACTGCTCACCGCTTCATTTGCCCAAGATACCCTGAAAGAGTCTCTGTCCGATTTGAACCGTATTCTTCCGGCTAAAAAGGTTGTTAATGATGAGTGGGGGAGAGACCCCTTTGTGCCTATTGTAGGTGAACGGTTTGTGAGCATGAAGCTTACAGCTATCATCTATAATGATAAGAAACCGGCGGCTATTGTGAATAATAAGATAATCTACGTAGGCGATAGTGTGGATGGGCAAAAAGTTGTTGATATAACAAAACAGTATGTTATACTCCGTGGTGTGAACGGTTCTTATAAACTTGAGGTTGGCAATACATCTGGGGAGATGTATGATATTAAGAAGACGCAATAACAAGTCAGAAGTCAGGAGTCAGAAGCAAGAAGTAAGAAGCAAGAAAAAATCTTACCTCTTGCCTCTTGTTTCTGCGTGTTGCTTACTGCCTCCTGTCTCTTATGCATACGCCGAGACATACAACAACATAAACCCCGTTAGAAGTCAGCATGCCGAAGTAGATAAAAAAACAACCAATGTGGCAGCATCACCTGTGGAAACTTCTAACGGGGTAAAGGCAAAGATTGAAGGGGATACAACTATTTTTACCATAGAGGTCAAAGATGCAGATATGAAGGATGTCCTGAGGGCCCTTGCCAAACAGAATAATCTGAATATCATTGTAGCGGAAGATATAACGGCTAGGGCAACATTTAGTTTTGATAAGATTACATTTAAGGATGCGATTGATATTATAACCAGGGCGCACGAGCTTGATTATACTATCCAGAATAATGTGCTGTGGATTGGTAAAAAGGATGCGATTGCAAAAGCAGAAGAGAATATTGTCGTGGAAGTAATCCAGCTTAAATACTCGAAGGCAGCAGATGTTGTTGCACAGCTTAAAGGTATTATCAGTGAGAGAGGGAGCGCTGTACCTGCCACCAGGACAAATGCCCTTATATTAAGGGATATAAAGACGAATATAGAGGATGCAAAACTTCTCATTAAGTCTCTGGATACAAGGACTCTGCAGGTTGTCATAGAAGCGAGGATTATAGAGGCGCAGAGCAGTTTTGCAAGAGACCTTGGCGTGCAGTGGGGTGCAGCGTTCAATGCAGCGAGCAGAGATAATTTCACTTCCGGGTTTGGCAGTACTGGCACCGCTCCTTCCAATACCGTAACACCGAGTGGTTTCATAGGTTCGGGAGGGCGATTTGCCGCACAGCCAAATTTTGCTGTAAACCTTCCAGCATCAGGGGTTGTTGGACCAGTGGGGGCTTTAGGCCTTTCCTTTGGCACATTGACAGGCGATCCGTTGCTCTTGGACCTCCGCATATCTGCTGGTGAAAGGAATGGCCAGTTAAAGATAGTCTCTCAGCCGAAGATAACTACGCTTAACAATAGCGCAGCTACCATTCACAGCGGGCTTAACTTTAAAGTGAGGACAACAGCAGTTTCAACTTCCGGCTCAACAGCAGGTGTAACAACCAGTAGCCTCCAGGATATAAATACCGGTATAGACCTGACGGTTACCCCTCAGATATCGGATGACGATTTTATTAATCTGAATATTATTGCAAGCAAAAGCGATCCGGATTTTGGGCGTAGTGTAGATGGGATACCCGGCGTTAGCGAGAAAAAGGCAAGCACATCTGTCCTGGTTAAAGATGGTGAAACTACCGTAATCGGCGGGCTTTATAAGAGCACATCATCCGATTCTGATAATGCTATTCCATTTTTTTCAAAGATCCCGATATTGGGCTGGCTTTTTAAGTCTAATAGCAAGGTTTCGGATAGCGAAGAGTTGTTGGTTTTTATAACCCCACGAATAGTCAAGTATGATAAAGAAAATGATTTAATGGAGGTAAAGCCGTGAGTATTGCAGATAGTTTTAATAAGAAAACAATCATCTTGCTCATAGTACTCGCAGTAATAGGTGGAGCGGCTGCTGCATATTTGTTATATTTTAAGGATATGGGTACTCCTCCAACCCTTGAGCCTGAAAAGATCGTAAAGAGGATAAAGATAGAGACTCCGGTTCCTGAAGAAAAAACTGTGGAAGTAAAACCGACCGCTGTGAAAACTCAGACCCCAACGCCACCTCAACCAGAAGTTTCACCCGCTAAGCCGGAAGCCGAGGTGAAGCCAGAAGTTAAGAAAGAAGAAGATGTGAAACCAGTGGTTGAGAAAAAACCTGCAGCACAAGAGATCGCTTCAGAAAAGAAGTTGGTGGCCAAGAAGAAAAAACAAGAACCAATGGTTACTGCTAAGAAGGCAGCATATAAGTCATGGGCTGTGCATATTGCATCTTATGTATCAAGAGAAGAGGCCGAGGCCATGGCAAAAAGATTAAAGCAAGACAGATATAATGCCTATATTACAGAATTTAATATGAAGGGAAAGCATTGGTATAGGGTGAGAGTAGGATTTTATTCATCAAAGCAAGTAGCTGATGAGGTAGGAAAAAAACTCTCCTTCAGCTATAACTTAAACGGCGTATGGGTGGTCAAACCGATTAAGAAAGAAGTAATGAGTCATATAAATTAGAGAATTAGCAAAATAGTGAATTAGAGAATTGGTTATTAATCAACTGATTCGCCAGTCTCTAATCAACTAATCTCTAAGCATCTAATCTCCCATCAACCAATCTCAACAACTATGAAACTGCAATTAGATAAAAAAGAGAAATATCTCTTTATTGAAACCTTTGGGTGTCAGATGAATGAAAATGATTCAGAGAGGGTAATCGGCTTGCTCAGACATCTTAACTGCAAGACCACCGATAGCCCCGATAAGGCAGATATAGTCATACTCAATACATGCAGCATCAGAGATAAAGCGGAGCAGAAGGTTTATAGTGCATTAGGCAGGTTGAAAAAACTTAAGAGAGAGAGACCGGCTTTAATTATCGGCGTGGGCGGTTGTGTTGCCCAACAAGAGGGAGACAGATTATTAAAAAGGGTGCCGCATCTTGATGTTGTGTTTGGCACGCACAATATTCACCGCCTGCCGGATTTGATTAAAGAGGTTGAAACCGCCAGGAGCCGACTTGTTGCTACCGAATTTTTTAATTCGATTGAAGATGAGAAGTCTTTTGACTATGCATATACAAGAGATAACATTGAGCATTCTTCCGGCATGGTTAAGGCATCCGTTACTATAATGAGGGGATGCGACAATTTCTGCTCATATTGTATCGTTCCCTATGTACGCGGGCGGGAAATGAGCAGAAAATCTGGCGATATCCTGCAAGAGGCAAAAAGGCTGGTTAAGACAGGAGTAAAAGAGATAACCCTTGTGGGGCAGAATGTCAATTCCTATGGCAATAACGGTGCAGATATTTCATTCCCCGAGCTTCTCAGACGGGTATGCAGAGTGGATGGCATAGAAAGGGTTAGATTTATAACTTCGCATCCCAAAGATATGTCGGAAGAACTTATACAGCTATTCGGGGAGGAGGAGAAACTTTGCAGGCATATGCATCTGCCTCTTCAATCCGGTTCTCAGGTAATATTGGAAAGGATGAATAGAGGATATACAAAAGAGGATTACTTAGGTAAAATATTAAAGCTTAAGATGCTTTATCCTGATATGGCGATTACCACTGATATTATTGTTGGTTTTCCAGGTGAGACCGAATCCGATTTTTTGGATACCATGAGTTTAATAAAAGAAATAGAGTTTGACAATATATTTTCATTTAAGTATTCTCCCAGACAGGAGACAATGGCAGCTTCATTTGATGGTCAGATTTTAGAGGAGGTAAAAGAGGAAAGGCTGAGCATGGTTCAAGAGGTGCAGAAAGAGATAACCTTGCACAAGAATCAGAAAATGGTAGGAGCAATAGTAAATATTTTAGTAGAGGGGAAAAGTAAAACAGCAGGTATGGCATCTGCTGCATTAAAGGGTGTTACTCAATTTACAAGCACAGGCAGGACACCATGCAATAAGGTTGTAAACCTCCACACCAAAGATTTTGGTGTGGGGGTAAATCTTTCTGCTGATGAAAAACTTATTGGAAGGCTTGTAGCTGTCAAAATAATGAGTGCCTCTCCCAACGCGTTGTTTGGTTTTCTTGTACAAGGTGAGAATGAAACCGTAAAATAGCGATTAAAAACCTCCCCAAAAATCAAAGTCTATTTTTGGGTGAAAGGGTGGATATATGTTATTAGAGATGAGAGTTTTTGGCCTTGCAATTGACCCGCTTACCAATGCGCCTATAGTCATTTTGAAAGACGCGGAAGATAAGAATGTTCTTCCTATCTGGATAGGGCCTCTGGAGGCAAGCGCTATTGCAACAGAACTGGAGAAAA
>Ga0209521_10005525_pt1 | contig 9983 bp, 6 predicted proteins | sample Rifsed19ft4_FD_184016 | JGI IMG/M metagenome (GOLD analysis project Ga0209521, IMG submission 184016) | Soil microbial communities from Rifle, Colorado, USA - sediment 19ft 4 (version 2) | ecosystem: Environmental > Terrestrial > Deep subsurface > Rock core/Sediment | place: Rifle, Colorado... | reverse complement strand
GAGAACCGCGACGCGGGTGCGCCGCAATTGATTGTCGAGGACCTGTGGGAGCTCCTCCAGTATCACATCACGACCTACTTCGACAACCAGACGAGCGGCATCCCGCCTGCGCGGCACAGGTCCGGCCGGCCCCTCAAGACGCTCGTTCAGCGGCTGAAAGGGAAGGAAGGCCGCTTCCGATCGAACCTGAGCGGCAAGCGTGTGAACTTCAGCGCGAGAACGGTCATTTCCCCGGACCCTGTGTTGTCAATCAATGAGGTCGGCGTGCCCATCGAGGCCGCCCGGGAGCTCACCGTGCCGATCCACGTCCAGACCTACAACCTCGACATCGTCAAGGAGTGGGTCAAGCGGGGGCCGATCCCGCCCACGCCGCCCGGGGAGTTCTTTGTTCCCGGCGTAAACTACGTGATCCGATCTGACGGACGCCGAATCCGGGTCACGGACAAGAACGCGGAAGCGGTGGCCGAGACCGTCGAGGTCGGGTACATTGTCGAGCGGCAGCTCCTCGACGGCGACATTGTGCTGTTCAACCGACAGCCGTCCCTCCACCGGATGTCGATGATGGCACACGAGGTTCGGGTGATGCCGCAGAAGACGTTCCGGTTCAACCTCGCCGTCTGTCCGCCGTACAACGCTGATTTCGACGGTGACGAGATGAACCTGCACGTCCTGCAAAGCGAGGAAGCGCGGGCGGAGGCCCGCGTCCTGATGCGGGTCCAGGAGCACATTCTGAGCCCGCGGTTCGGAGGCCCCGTAATCGGCGGGATCCACGACCACATCACCGGGGTGTTCCTCCTCACATACAAGGAGTCGAAGTTCACAAAGGAGGAGGCGGCGAACATCCTGAGCAAGATCGGGATTACGGAACTCCCCTCTCCCGCCATCAAGAGAGGTGGGCAGGATTACTGGACCGGGAAGCAGATCTTCTCAATGATTCTGCCGAAGGACATGAGCATGACGTTCAAGTCGTCGATCGCACCGAAGGGCCAGGTTGGGCTCAAGGAGCTGCGGGAAGAGGACGGCCTCGTCGTGATCAAGAACGGCGAACTCATGACCGGCACGGTCGACGAGAACGCGGTCGGCGCATTCAAGGGCAGAATTCTGGACAAGATCGCACGAGACTATGGTCCGGATGCGGCCCGGGAGTTCATCGACAAGGCGACGAAGCTCGCGATCGGGGCGATCATGGTCCGCGGGTTCACCACGGGCATCGACGACGAGGATATCCCCGAGGAGGCGAAGAAGCAGATTGCGGAAATCCTCAAGAAGGCGATGTCGGACGTCGAGGCGCTCGTCGAGGCCTACAAGCGAGGGGAACTCGAGCAAATGCCGGGCCGCTCGATCGAAGAAACGCTCGAGGTCGAGGCGATGAAGACCCTCGGCCGCGCCCGAGACCAGGCAGGGCAGATCGCCTCGAAGCACCTCGGGATGGAGAACTCGGCGGTCATCATGGCCCGCTCCGGCGCGCGCGGCTCGATGCTGAACCTGTCCCAGATGGCAGGTTGCATCGGCCAGCAGGCGGTCCGGGGCGAGCGGCTCCAGCGCGGATACTGGAACCGGACGCTCCCACACTTCCGGAAGGGCGATCTCGGGGCGGAGGCAAAGGGGTTTGTGAAGTCCTCGTACAAGTCCGGACTCTACCCGACGGAATACTTCTTCCACGCGATGGGCGGGCGGGAAGGCCTCGTTGATACCGCGGTCCGTACCTCGCGGTCAGGATATATGCAACGCCGCTTGATTAACGCACTCGAGGACCTGAAGGTCAAGGAAGACGGAACCGTCCGCAACACTGCGGATACGATCATTCAGTTCAGGTTTGGCGAGGACGGTGTCGATCCGTCCCGGTCAATCCAAGGCCACGCCGTCGACATCGACGACATCCTCCAAGAGGTGCTCGGAGAGGAGCCGTCGTGGCAGGAACGCCTGCGGGAACAGGAGATGGCGTCCTACGGCCTCACTGAGAAGGACATGTACGTCGAGGTGACCGAGGAAGAGGTCGAAGTCGAAGAGGAAGAACCGGCCCCGGAGGAATAAGAATGGCGCGCTCGGCGACGATTGAGGCGCTTCGGAAGCGGGGCGTCGCGAAGAAGACGGCGGAGATTCTCGCGGACGCGGGCTTCACCCTGGAGAGCCTGGCGAAGGCGAAACCCGATCGGCTCAAGAAGTTCATTCCCGATAAGGACGCGGCCCGGGTCCTCCAGAAGCTTGGCGCCGTCCCCGTCGAAAGGCCGGCGCCGAAGGCCGAGAAGCCCACAAGGCCGAAGGCGGGGAAGGTCACCGCCAAGGAGGCCGCAGAGGAGACCGAGGCCCCGCCCAAGATCCCGCGGAAGGCGCCTGACCTGACGAAGGGGGAGGCGGAAATCTACGAGCACCTCGAGGGAATGGGCCGATGGCTCCCGCGTTTGATCGTGGCCAAGCTTGCGGAGAAAACGCACGGGATCAAAGTTACCCGCAAGAAGATGCTCGACTTGTTAGGAAAGGTGTGCGACCGCTACGAGGCCCATCGGATTGATCCAAACGAATCTGCGGGAATCGTTTCTGCACAGTCGATCGGGGAGCCGGGCACCCAGATGACGATGCGGACGTTCCACTACGCGGGCGTCGCGGAGATGAACGTCACATTGGGTTTGCCGCGCCTCATCGAAATCGTCGACGCGCGTCGGGTGCCCTCGACGCCGATCATGGAAATCCACATCAAGGAGGGCTCGAAGGACCTCGAGAAGATGCGGAAGATCGCGCAGGAAATTGAGATGACGAACCTCGATGACATTGCGGACATCGAGACCGACCTCGTAAACATGCAGGTCCTCATCTACCCGGATGAACAGCGCATGAAATCACGTGGCGTCACATACGGTGAGATCGAGGAGAAACTGAGGAAGATCGCGACCCCAAGAGAGTTCCGCCGGCCCGCAGGCGGCGGCTCGAAAACAATGAGAGGGTTCTTCGTGGCGGCGGGTGAACCGTCGTTCAAGAGGCTTCAGAAAGTCCTCGAGACCGTGAGGTCGAACCGGATCAAGGGAATCGACGGGATTCGTCGGGCGATCATCCGACGGCGTGGAGATCGGTACGTCATCTACACGGAGGGGTCGAACCTCGCCAAGGTGCTCGAGTTGCCCTACGCAGATCCGACGCAGACGACGACGAACTCTATCCAGGAAATTTACGACGTCCTCGGGATCGAGGCAGCACGCAACTCGATCATCAAGGAGGCAAACGACACGCTGCAGGAGCAGGGCCTCACGGTGGACATCCGCCACATCATGCTCGTTTCGGACATGATGACGAACGACGGGGATGTGAAGGCGATTGGCCGCCACGGCATCTCGGGCCGGAAGTCAAGCGTTCTCGCCCGCGCAGCCTTCGAAATCACCGCGCACCATCTTCTCCACGCCGCAATCACGGGCGAAGTCGACTACCTCGATGGCGTCGCGGAGAACGTGATCGTGGGTCAGCCCGTAACTCTTGGCACCGGCGCAGTGAACCTCATCTACAAGCCTCCTGGCACGAAGGCCGCCACGCTCAAGCAGCCCGCGGTGCCTTCATGATCGACGAGGGTCGCGTCGTCAAGCTGGCAGTTGACACAGGGAGCGTCGTCCTCGGCGTGCGGCAGGCCAAGAAGGCGGTGGAGCGGAAGGTCGCACGTCTCGTCGTCGTGGCGTCGAATTGCCCCGATACGGAAATCTCGAAGACGACGGCGGTGAAGGTTCACGTCTTCCCTGGGAGCAACGTGGAACTCGGAGCAGCGTGCGGCAAGCCCTACGCCGTCTCTGCCCTCGCTGTGATCGACCCGGGAGAGTCGAACATCCTGGCGCTATAGGGAGAGGATGGCAGAAGTCACGTTCACGGAGGATACGCTCCGTTACGCCTCCCTATTCACCGACGTCACCCGCACAACCGTGATGGATTGTCTCGACACGACCGACCGGATGGTCTTTGTGGTCCGTCCGGGCCAAATCGGCCGTGCAATTGGAAAGAAAGGTGAGAACGTCGCGAAGCTGCGCCGACTGATGGGCCGTGACATCCTCGTCGTCGAGTTCTCCGAGGTCCCGGAGACGTTTATCGCTAACGTCTTCCGGAACTACGATGTGAAAAAGGTCGAAATCGAACAGCGCGGCGATATGAAACACGCGACGGTGACCGTGAACGCGACCCTCAAAGGGAAGGCAATCGGTCGCGGCGGAAGGAATCTTCGCATCGCTCGGGACCTCATCTCCCGCCACTTTCCAATCGAGAGCGTGAGCGTCGCCTGACGCCGCGGGCACTGCCGCGAAACCTTTAACGCCGTGCCGGCACATCGCAGGACTCGTCGATTGGCCGACGGTGGCCAATCGTGCGCACCCGGCCCCTGTGCGTTCGCACCAGTTCCTCCAGGGAGGAGTAGCGATTCCCCCTCAGAATATCTTCCAGGGATGGGAGCTTGTCCACTTCGCGAGCAAGGCGAAGCGGTACGGATTCCTCGACAACGACGGACGACTTGCCCTCTACGAGGCTGGAAGGCTCGCCATGCGGGACGAGCCCCTTGACCACGCGCTCCGCGCTCGGGTCCAGTCAGCGTTGTTAACGTTAGTAGAGGCGGAGCTCGGAGAGGCGGATTGCGACCGCGTGAACTGCGACGCGTGTGGACGCCTTGCCGTCCTGGACCCCGCGTCGCTCCCCACCGCCAACATTCCGACGAAAACGTCCCCGGTCGAGGCGGGAGAGGGGCAGACCGCTCCGAGCCCGGAAATACTTCTCGCGTTCTCGTATGCCCCGGAACGGATCCCGGACCTACGCTTCTCGCCGCGCAATGCGGAGGTCTTGACGAAGGTCGCACAGGGCGCGGCCGAAGACGCCCAGGCCTGGGTGCTTCACTACCAGGCGCGGGTCCTTAGCCTCCAATCTGGCTTCGATCGGCTCCTGTGCCCACCGCTCCTCCGGGGCGTCCAGCACTACGACTACCAGGAGAAAACCGCCCTCAAGGTACTCCAGCAGATGAGGGGACGCGCAATCCTCGCGGACGAGGTCGGGCTGGGAAAGACGGTCGAGGCCGGAATCGTCCTGAAGGAATTGCTGGTGCGCGGCCTCGCCAGGAAGGTCCTCATCCTGACGCCGGCATCGCTTGTCACTCAATGGCGGGAGGAGATGTCGCAGAAGTTTGGAATCGAGTTCGAGATCATGGACGAGTTCGAGGATTGGGCCCGCCACGACCTTGTCATCTCTTCAATCGACACGGCGAAGCGAGAGGTCAACCAGGAGGAAATTCAGAGGCTCGCATACGACGTTGTCATCGTTGATGAAGCCCACAAACTCAAGAACCGATACACGAGGAATTGGAAACTTGTCGCCTCGATTCGCAAGAAGTACATGCTCCTCCTGACTGCTACGCCGGTTCAGAACGACCTGGAAGAGCTTTTCAACCTCGTCACGCTCCTTCGGCCCGGCCAACTCAGCTCCCCGGGTGGCTTCCGGAAGCGCTTCGTCCGCCGAGGCGACATGCGGACGCCTGCGAACACCACGGAGCTCAAGCGCCTCCTCCGGGAGGTGATGATCCGGAACCGACGGGGCAGTGTGATCGTACTCCCGCCCCGCCGCGTCTTCCCCGTGGAAATCACCCTGTCCAGGCCCGAGCGGCAAGTCTACGAAGATGTCTCGGACTTTGTTCGCGTCCGCTATCCCGCGTATGCGGAGTCTTCGAGGAGCCCAAACACGCTGGCGCTCCTTGTGCTCCAGAAGGAGATCGGGAGCAGCACGTTTGCCGCCGCAGAAACGCTCCGGAGGATGAAGGACAGCGGGAACTTCTCGTTCGAGGACCGCCTTGCGCTCGATGAGCTGCATGCGCGTGTCGCGGCGATTCAGGAAAACGCAAAGGCCCAGAGGCTGCGAGAGCTGCTGATCCGCATCGATGACAAGGTCATCGTGTTCACCCAGTACCTCCGGACCCTTGACTATCTCCGGCACCGGCTCGAAGCCGATGGTCATGCGGTTTCCATCTATCACGGCGGGCTTCCACCGTGGGAGAAGGAGGCAAGCGTTCGCGCGTTTCGCGAAGGGAATCGGATCTTCCTCAGCACGGAAGCGGGCGGTGAGGGTCGGAACCTCCAGTTCTGCGACACCATGGTGAACTACGACCTCCCCTGGAATCCGTTGAAGGTCGAGCAGCGAATCGGCCGAATCCATCGCCTCGGACAGACGCGCGAGGTAGACATCGTGAACCTCTGGGCGAGGGACACGATCGAGGAATATGTCATCGAGCTGCTCGACAGGAAAATCAACATGTTCCAGCTCGTTGTGGGAGAACTCGACCTCATCCTCGGAAACCTCGCGCGGCCGAGGTCGTTCGAAGAAATCCTGATGGAAATCTGGACGGTGCGCGACCGGTCGCGCCGTCGGGAAGCATTGGATCGATTCGGCGATGCGCTCCTCGCGGCGAAGGCTTCCTACGAGTCTGTGAAGTCGTACGAGGAGGGCCTCTTCGGAAAGGACTTCGCGGTGGAGACGGCATGACGATCGATGCGGGAGTTGAGGCGTTTCTCCGGCGATACTTTGGGGCAAGGGGAAATAGCCTCCGCGAAGAACGGCCAGGAATCCTCGATGCGACGCTGCCAGAGTCGTTACGGCCCGCATTCGAAGGCGCGGTCTCGCTTCGCATTACCTTCGATCCCGCGACGATCGGGACAACCCCGTCGGTCGAACTTGCCGCGCCGGGAAGCTACCTACTCGATCGAGTTGTCGAGGATGCGACCAGTGTGGGATTGTTTAGCGTCTCTCGGATCGAGGCCGGTGGAGATTCTCCGGAGGCCGTGGTGGCGCGAAGCTTTCGTCCCAAGAACGCGACCGTCGCGGCCGGCACGGCTCAGGTCACACCCGTCGCGCACGTCCTCTTCAACTTCCTAGTCCGGTTGACGTCAGACGAGAGGTTCGAGCGTTTCGAGTCCATCCTCATCGACCCGCGGACCGGCCAAGAGCGTCACGCGGATCGATCCGTCATGACGAAGGACCTACCCGTCTCCCCGGGCCCTCGACCCGACCCACAGGAAATCGGGGCCCAGTATCGCGCGGCGTGTCGGGCCCTCGAGGTGAGGCTCCAACCGATTGTCCAGGCGCTCCGGGATCGTGCGCAGTTATTCCTCAAAGAGGAGACGGAGCGGATCCGAGCGTACTTCGACCGTTCAGCGCGCGAGCTTCTCGACATGAAGGCTGCGACGGCCCCCGACGAACTCCGAGCCCTCGAGTTCGAGCGCGAACGACGACTTGCGGAGGCAGAGGAGAAGTATCGCCTGGTGGCGGAGGTTGAGCTGTGCAACGTCCGGACTCTCGTGCTCGATGTCACGGACGTCTCCGCGATACTTTCGAATCGAGGCGCGCGCCGGGTGGTGCCCCTCGTATATGATAGCCTCGACCCGACACCGATCCTTCCGAGGTGCGAGGTATGCAGCGCCCCAGTCCCTGAGCCATTCCTGTGCTTCGGCGGCCACCTTGCGGGCCCGGAATGTGTCAAGGCCTGCGATTTCTGCGACACCGTCTATTGCCGCACGTGCTGCTCGATTGACCTTGCAATCGTGACGTGCAGCACCTGTGCCCGCGCCGTGTGCCCGGACCACATCGAGGTCGACGCACTGAGCCGGAAGGTGCACTGCCCTCACCACATCCTCGCGTGCGCGATCTGCGGTCGCAACGTCGGGCCCGAATACGTTCGGACATGTCGGACGTGCGAACAATCGTATTGTGCCGTGTGCGTTGCCCCGCCCTCAGACCGATGCGTTACATGTCGGACCCTTCGGGCGGTGTCTGGCGATGACCCTCCGATTGCCGACCTGCGACAAACCGACGCCGGACTCGCGCGTGCGACGAAATGGCGACACGGCTCCAACCATCGGTACACGATTGTTGCCGCGAAAGCCCTTGTCTGGAACCAGCTCCTCGTTCTCGACGCGGAAGGCGCCATCCTTCTCCGGAAGAAAATGCTTGGCGTCTAGTCGAGAGGCAGTCGCTCGACCTCGATCGGTTCCGCCGTTGGGAACTCCTCGACAATGAAGCAGCGCGCCACCAGGTGCGATGAGAGCTCCTCGAGGACCCAAGGCGCGACCTCGACGCGCTTCCGCTCGGGCACGATCGCAACGAGGTCCGGCGGAACCCCATACCGTTCTCGGAGGGTGGCTACAATCTCGCTAAGATCCTCCGCTTCGACAATCCCCTTCACGAGCGTGCCGTCCTCGGTGACCACGTCGAGCGGTCGTGCGGCGATGTTTGCCTGACGCTTCATCCGCTCCCGGAGCTGGAAGCCGTCCTTGTAGCCGCTCGTGCAGTAATGGACCGTAATCTTCCATCGGGTACCGAGGATCTCGCGCGCCGCCTCGTCTCCGCCCTTCACGCCGAAGGCGATGTCGCCCTTCCGTACGTACTTACGGTGCCGCATCCGCGCAAAGTTTGCGTCGGAGAACTCGAGCTCATTCAGGTTTACGAATCGGATGCCCTCGGCCTCCGCCCACCCGATGAGCTTCGCGAGGTCATCCTTCCGGTCAGGAAGCAGGGGGACCTCGAGCCCCACACTCATGCCAAGAGTCCCCGCGAGGCGGGCGGCCTCCGCGTACGGGCTGTTGGCCGCGCGGGCCCAGAGCCCTGGCGGCACATGAAAGCGAATCTCGTCCAGGCCCGCCTCGGCGAGCTTGCGGATTTTCTCGAGGTCCGGCGTCATCGTGTAGAGGTGCGTGTGAAACTCCGGCCCGAACTCCGTCTTCAGGAGGCGGACGTAGTGACACGTCCGATCGACGACATCGAGGGGGTCACCGCCCGTAATCCCGGCACCCGCTGCGCGCATCGAACGCGCCTCCTCGATTACATCCGCATCGCGTGTCACCCGCCGCTCATTCGCGTACGTGACGTCCTTGTACATCTTCTCGTCCGAGACGGGACAGTAGAAGCAGTGGAACGAACAAAGTCCCGTCACAAACAGGACCATCTTTGCGCCCTCCGTACACTGGCGGCAACCCACGGGAAGGTTGCCTCGGAGGAGCGATCCGCACGGACGCGGCGCGACACGCATGGGCCTGCACGATTGGCGGGCACCATATAAGATTGACGCAGCCGCTGCACGCAGAACGAGCCCTAGACAGGACGCTTACAGGTCGAGCACACGAGCCGACAATCCTTCCGACACTCGAGGCACATCCCGCGAAGGAATTTTTCACGGACAGGCGCGTGATGGCAATCGCTCACGGCAGAGACCATATGCCCGCAATAGTCGCACAAGTGCTGGACGGGCCGGCGGCTCGCGACATATCTCTGATAGGCCATCAAGCCGAGGAGGATCACGATGAGGACCCCGAGAATTGCGCCCACAACGATGCACGTGAGGGTGCCCTCTTGGAGGGGGGCCAATGGCAAACCGGGCACGCGGAGTCATCCTTCGAGACCAACTTAAAACTTGGCGGGTCAAAAGGCAACGCTCTTAGCGGCAACCATCATCCTCACGGTTGTGCGCCCCGAGGACGTTCGGGCAGAACTGCGCCGCCTTGGAATCCGAACGAGCCGAGCCCTCGGGCAGCACTTCTTGATTGATGAGCGGGTTGCGCACCGTCACGTGGAATCTGCTTCAATCCAGCAGGACGAGACCGTTCTTGAAATTGGACCGGGCCTCGGTGTGCTCACCCGAATCCTCGCAAAACGCTCGCGCAAAGTCATCGCAATTGAGAAAGACAGACGACTGGCCGATGCGCTGGGCGCAATCGGCAACAACGTGGAGGTCATCGCCGCAGATGCCCTCGAGGTGGATTGGCCGTCGTTCGGCGCAATGGTCGCGAACCTGCCGTATGCGATTTCGTCCCCGATAACGTTTCGGTTGCTTGATCACAAATTTGATCGTGCCGCGCTTATGTTCCAACAAGAGTTTTCTGAACGGATGGTCGCAAAGCCAGGCGGGAAAGCATATTCTCGGCTCACGGTCGGTGTGCATTATCGAGCGGAATGCACGCTCATCGAACGGGTTCCGAGATCCGCCTTCT
>Ga0209521_10005523_pt1 | contig 9984 bp, 7 predicted proteins | sample Rifsed19ft4_FD_184016 | JGI IMG/M metagenome (GOLD analysis project Ga0209521, IMG submission 184016) | Soil microbial communities from Rifle, Colorado, USA - sediment 19ft 4 (version 2) | ecosystem: Environmental > Terrestrial > Deep subsurface > Rock core/Sediment | place: Rifle, Colorado... | reverse complement strand
CGTTGAAAAACTGCCTGAATCTGATGTTTCGGGCTTTTACTGCCCCTGCCACGGGGGCAAATACGACAACCTCGGAAGAAGGCTCGGCGGCCCTCCCCCGGAGAACCTTCACCTGGTCCCATATAAGCTTGCCGACCAGAGCAGGCTAATAATCGGCACAGCGGAGTTTGGCGGCTATGGCGAGAATGTGAGAAAGATACAGGACCTGCCACCTGTTGAAGTATAAACAACGACAATGAAAAACACATTTTCAGGCTGCTCAAAAAGCTCCAGATGCTAGGCGTCGAGGAACGAGGAATGAGGCGTACTCTCTTGTACGCCGCAATTACGAGCGACGCTGACAACAACGCAGATGGGGCTTTTTCAGCAGCCTTTTAAACCCAGGTGCCCGATGGCCCGCTACCTCGACTGGATAGACAAACGCCTCCCCGCCTCCGAGTTCGTGCAAAAGCACGTCACCGGGTATCCCACGCCCAAAAACCTTAATTACCTCTGGAACTTCGGCTCGCTCCTCGGGACATTTTTCGTCATCCAGGTCTTGACCGGCGTCTGGCTGGCGATGTACTACAAGCCAGATACCGCATTGGCCTTTGACAGCGTCCAGCACATAATGCGCGATGTCAACTACGGCTGGCTCATGAGGTATCTGCACGCGATCGGCGCAACCGGCATATTCTTCTCGATGTATATTCACATGGCCAGGGGGCTTTACTACGGCTCGTTCAAAAGCCCCAGAGAGCTCCTCTGGTGGATAGGCCTTCTCATTTTCCTCGCCTTCATGGCAGAGGCCTTCATGGGCTATCTGCTGCCCTGGGGGCAGATGTCCTTCTGGGGGGCTACGGTCATAACAAACCTGTTTTCAACCGTGCCGATCTTCGGCCCTGAACTCACGGTATGGGTAAGGGGAGATTTCGCCATAGGGGACGCAACCCTCACTAGGTTCTACTCTTTCCACACGACCATTTTCCCGTTTGCCATAATAGGCCTTCTCGTCATAATGCACCTTTCGGCCCTTCACCGTGTCGGCTCGAACAACCCGAACGGCATAGAGTACGACAAAAAAGGGCCCGCCATGGTCCCGTTTTCGCCTTACTTCATAACAAAAGACGCATGGTTCATAGCGCTTGCCCTTACCATCTTTTTTTACTTCGTATTTTTCTGGCCCGACGCTTTCATAGAGCCCGTCAACAACGAGCCTGCCAATCCCTTGAAAACGCCGCTCCATATAGTCCCTGAATGGTACTTCCTGCCCTTCTATGCCATTTTGCGCTCGATACCCGACAAGCTGGGCGGGGCCATAGCCATGGGAGGGTCGATTTTCATCCTGTTTCTGCTGCCGTATATAGACCGCTCGACGGTTAAAAGCACACGGTACAGGCCAGTTAAAAAAATCCTCATCTGGATCTTTTTCATAGACTTTATCGCGCTCGGGTATGTCGGCATGAACGCGCCTGACGCCGTCTCTTTCGTGGGCCTCAAGATGGCGAACCTGGGCGTTATCCTTACGATAATCTACTTTCTTTTCTTCGCGCTCCTTCCGGTGCTGCCCTATTTCGAAAAACCGAAGCTACCGCCTGACAAAGAGCTTCCAAAGGGAGACCAGCTTGCTTAAGATAATATTCCTTATACTGCTGGCGTTTGCCGCTCCTGCATTTGCGAAAGATGACGCAGAGATAAAGCTCACCCCGGAGTCAATCGAGCGGGGCAGGACCCTGTATACCCAGTACTGCGTTGCCTGTCACGGCCTCAAGTACTATAGGGGCGAGGACGCCAAAACCGGTCTCCCTCCGGCAATGGACCCTCAGATGGCAGAAGCGGCCTTTGGCGTGGCCCCGCCAGACTTGAGCCTCATGGCCAGCGCAAGAGGCCGGGGCATCGAGGGCGCAACCTACATATACCGCCTCCTTACCTCGTACTACACGGTCAACGGGCAGATAAGGAACAAGGCCTTTGCCGAAGAGACCAAAACAGACGGGGCCATCGCCATGCCGCCGCCAATCCCCATGGACGACCCGGCCCTCAAGGAGAAGGCACGGGATATCTCGGCTTTTCTTTTGAAAGTATCCGACCCTTCAGCCGATGAAAGGCGCGGGCTTGGGCCGTGGGTCATGGTCTATATGATACTCCTCACAGGTGTCCTTTACCTCCTGAACAGGTATACATGGAGGGAGGTAAAAAAGAAGCTCAAGGGCTGACCCCGCTCCCCTACCCCTCTGACCCCCTCCCGGAAAAATCAAGGAAGTGCGCCCACTTTCCTTGACAAATGCCGCCCGCGTGCCTATATTAACCATAATGACGGGGGCACCCCCTGTTTATTGAAGTCAACTACTTGAATTCCTTACATTAAAATATAGGGAAAGAAAAAGCCAGGAGGAAGGAAATGGGAAAGATAATCGGCATTGACCTCGGCACCACAAACTCGGTTGTAGCGGTTATGGAAGCCGGGGAGCCGAAAGTGATAGTCAACGAGGAGGGCAGCCGCATTACCCCCTCTGTCGTAGCCTTCACCAGGGACAGAGAGATACTCGTGGGACAGGTCGCCAAGAGGCAGGCTGTCACGAACCCCGAGAACACCGTATTTTCGATAAAGAGGTTCATGGGCCGCGTCTATGACGAGGTCAACGAAGAGATGAAGATGGTCCCTTACAAGGTACAGAGGGACGAGCAGGGCAGGGCCGTAGTCTGGTCAAGCAACATGGACAAGACCTTCACGCCCCCGGAAGTTTCGGCCATGATACTCCAGAAGCTCAAGAGGAGCGCCGAAGCCTACCTGGGCGAGCCGGTCACTGAAGCCGTCATCACGGTCCCCGCCTACTTCAACGACGCACAGAGGCAGGCCACAAAGGACGCCGGGAAAATAGCTGGCCTTGATGTCAAAAGGATAATAAACGAGCCCACGGCATCAAGCCTGGCCTACGGCCTCGACAAGAAAAAGGAAGAGAAGATAGCTGTTTATGACTTCGGCGGAGGCACCTTTGACATCTCCATACTCGAAGTCGGCGACGGCGTTTTCGAAGTCAAGTCCACCAACGGAGACACCCATCTGGGCGGAGACAACTTCGACCAGAAGATAATCGACTGGCTCATCTCCGAGTTCAAGAAGGACCAGGGCATAGACCTTTCCAAGGACAGGATGGCCCTCCAGAGGCTCAGGGAAGCGGCTGAAAAGGCCAAGATAGAGCTCTCCTCCACCTTGGAGACCGAGATAAACCTGCCCTTCATAACCGCCGACGCCACAGGGCCAAAGCACCTCGTAATGAGGCTTTCGAGGGCCAAGCTTGAGCAGCTGGTGGCCGACCTGGTCGAAAGGAGCAGAAAGCCAAGCGAGCAGGCGCTGCGCGACGCTGGCATGAAGCCCTCTGACATAGATGAGATAGTGCTCGTCGGCGGCATGACCAGGATGCCTGCCATACAGAAGTTCGTGAAGGAGTTCTTCGGCAAGGATCCGCACAAGGGCGTCAACCCCGACGAGGTCGTCGCCATCGGCGCGGCCATACAGGGCGCCGTGCTCGCCGGAGAGGTTAAGGATGTCGTCCTTCTGGATGTAACGCCCCTTTCACTGGGACTTGAGACCCTGGGCGGGGTCATGACGACACTCATAACCAGAAACACGACCATCCCCGCCAGGAAAAAAGAAGTATTCACGACCGCGGCCGACAACCAGACCCAGGTCGAGATACACATATTGCAGGGAGAGCGGCCCATGGCCAGGGACAACAGGACCCTGGGAAGGTTCCACCTCGAGGGCATACCCTCAGCCCCCAGAGGCGTCCCGCAGGTCGAGGTCGCTTTTGACATCGACGCGAATGGCATACTGCATGTATCGGCCAAGGACCTGGCGACCAGCAAGGAACAGCGGATAACCATCACCGCCTCCAGCGGCCTTGCCAAGGACGAAGTCGAGAACATGGTAAAAGAAGCCGAGAGCCACGCCGAAGAGGACAAAAAGAGAAAAGAAGTCATAGAAGTAAGGAACCAGCTCGACTCGATGGTATACTCGACTGAGAAGCTCCTGCACGAGAACCGCGCCAAAATAGGCGAAGCAGAGGCCAAAGAGGTCGATGACGCGATAGTTGAAGCGAAAAAGGCGCTCGAAGCAAACGAGTTCGACCCGCTGAAGGACGCGCTGGCCAAACTCACGGCAGCGTCCCACAAGGTGGCGGAAGCCATGTACAAAGGGGCCGCGCAGCATGGGGAAGCACCTGAGGAAGAAAAAAAGCAGGGCGATGTCGTCGAGGCTGAGGTAGTGGACGACCAGCAGCAGAAATAGAAAGGCCCGCCCCGGTCTTAGAAGCCGGGGTGCCTAAGCGCTTTCAAAGGGGCCGCTAACATTAGCGGCCCCTTTTTTTTGCCTTCCTGAATTTTTTTCAACTCACGCAGTCCGGCAACTTGCCCTTGAAAAGCAGGGATTATAGAATCTATCAGGAGGTAGAAGGCGCCTTAAGTCGCATTTCCGGACTTTGGGCGCTGTTTTCTCACAGCAGACATGGCTAAAGACTATTATAATATCTTAGGTGTAGGGCGCGGGGCCTCTGAAGAAGAGATAAAGAAGGCCTACAGGAAGCTCGCCAGAGAGTTTCACCCTGACCTCCACCCTGACAAAAAAAAGGAGATGGAGTCCAAGTTCAAGGATATTAACGAAGCATATCAGGTGCTTGGCGACCAAAAAAAGCGCTCCGAGTACGACCTCACCGGCCAGACGGGCTTCGGCGCAGGCGCTCCAGGAGCAGGATACGCCCCTCCCGGAGGAGTTCACTTCGAGGACTTCGGCTATGGTTTCGGCGGATTTGAAGATGTCTTCGGCGAGGTTTTCGGCCGTGGCGGAAGAAGGAGGGTCGCGCAAAGGGGAGCTGATCTCGAATACCGCCTTGAGCTCGATTTTCTTCAGGCTATTAAAGGAACCGAGGTAAAAACTACTATTTCCAGGCCTTCCGGGCCGGAAGCGCTTACCGTGAAAATACCGCCGGGCGTCAGGACCGGCTCAAGGGTCAGGGTGGCCGGGAAAGGAGAAGCAGGCATCGGAGGTGGCCCTCCCGGAGACTTGTATATAGAGACAACGGTGCGGCCGCACCCTTATTTCAGGCGAGAGGATAATGATATTTATATAGATGTCCCGATAACTTTAAAGGAAGCGCTCATCGGAGCCGAAATAGAGGTGCCGACTGTAGACGGCTCCACCAGGATAAAGATACCGCCTGGCACGCAGGGAGGCCAGAAGCTCAGGATAAAGGGCAAGGGCGTCCCGGGCCCCAGGGGTGAACGGGGAAACCAGTTCGTTACCGTGAATGTCGCCGTGCCCAGGCACATCGACGATAGATCAAAAGAACTGATAGAAGAATTCTCAGAAAGGAATCCTTATGACCCCCGCAAAGGTCTGTGGTAAACTTTAATTAAGGGTTTGAGTAAGGGGTCGAAGGTATCGCTTTTCACGGCACAAGCGAACGGGGCGTCAGAGACAGGGCGTTTAGGGTAAAATAGAAAAGAACCTAATGAGCCTCGCGGCTTGTCAGGCCCAAACCCCGGGTCCGTACAACGGACCGGAAGAGGTTACCATGACCGAACTCGAAGAAATAAAAGAAAAGCTTACGCCGGGCGCCCGCAAGGTACTGGACGCCGCCATAGAAGAGAGCAAGAACCGACAGCACTACTACCTCGGGGTCGAGCACCTGTTCCTTTCCTTCGCCAAGATTGAGGAGAACTTCTTCAAGGAAGTCATGGAAGACCTCAACCTTGACGCGTACCATGTCATAAACTTCCTGAACGAGCACCTGAATGTCTCCAGGCAGTACATAGGCCTGGGCCTCAAGATACCACCCGCCACCAGAAATGTTTTCAGGCTCGCCCGCGAAGAAGCCCAGAGATGGGGGCGCGAGGAGCTCGATTCCACAGACCTTTTCATAGCCATATTCCAGGAAAACCACAGCCTCCCGGCCAAGGTCTTCAGAAGCTTCGGCCTTGACCCGGATTATGTCATGCGCAGGATCACCGTCAAAGTCCGCAGCAAGGAGGAGATGGAAGAGGAGCTCAAGAAAAAATACGAGCTGCCGCCAAACCTCAAACACTTTGCCGTGAACCTTAACAAGCTGGCGAGGTTCGACAAGCTACCTGTCATCATCGGACGGGACGATGAGATCGACCAGGTGATGGAGATACTCTGCCACATGGAGCGCTCCAACTCCGTCATGATAATTGGCGAGCCCGGAGTGGGCAAGACAGCCGTTGTCGAAGGCCTCGCGAGAAGAATTGAGCTTGAGCCCAAGAGGGTCCCCAAGCGCCTCCGCGATAAGCAGATAGTGAACCTGCAGATGAACTCGGTCGTAGCCGGCACCATCTTCAGGGGCATGTTCGAGGACAGGATAGAGAAAATAATAAAAGAAATAAAAGAAAAGAAGAACATCATCTTCTTCATAGACGAGGCACACACGCTTATCGGCGCGGGTAGCGCGATGGGCGTTCCCTCGGACGCGGCCAACATCTTCAAATCAACCCTTTCCCGCGGCGAGGTCCAGATAATAGGCGCGACCACCCTTTCCGAATACAAGGAATTCATAGCGGAAGACGAGGCGCTGGCAAGGCGCTTCAGGCTCGTGCACATACAGGAGCCCACCGTTGAGCAGACAAGAAAAATTCTCTACGGCATCAAACCCAGGCTCGAGCGCAGCTACTCGGTAAAGGTCACGGACGGAGCGGTCGAGACCGCCCTGGACATGAGCCAGCGGTACATGCGGAGCCTCAAGATGCCGGACAAGGTCATAGGCTGGCTCGACACTTCGTGCGTGAAGGTCGAGATAAACAGGCCGACCGAGCCCGTGAAATCGGACGATGTAATAGAGGTCATCTCCCAGGAGACCAGAATCCCCAGGGACATGATATTCAGGGACACCATCGGCAGATTTAAAGACATGGAAAAGCAGCTCGCAAGAAGAGTCGTAGGCCAGAGGGAAGCTATAAACGCCCTGTCCAAGCGCCTCCGGCTCAACAAGGGGCCTCTGAAAGAGAACTTCTCCAGGCCTGACGGCGTGCTCCTTTTCCTCGGCCCCACAGGCGTGGGAAAGACAGAGCTCGCGAAATCTCTGGCCGAGTTCCTCTTCGGCGACGATAAGAAGATGATACGCATAGACATGAGCGAATATAAAGACTCGGCCGTCGCCGTCGACAAGCTCATAGGCATGCCGCGCGGCATAGTCGGCTCTGAAAGAGGGGGGCTTCTGTCCAACCCGGTGCGCGAAAACCCGTACTCTGTCGTGCTGCTCGATGAAATTGAAAAGGCACATCCCTTTGTCTTGAACCTCTTTCTCCAGGTCTTTGACGAGGGCTGGCTCACCGACGGAAGGGGCAAGAGGGTGTACTTCAGCGACACGGTCATAATCATGACCAGCAACCTCGGCGCGGATGTTTTCAAAAGGTATGTCAAGCCTCTCGGCTTCATGTCCGAGATGGATGTCGACGCCAAAGGATACAAGAGGGACATTGTAAAAGATGTCGAGAACGCGCTTTCGCCCGAGTTCATCAACAGGATAGACGACATCATCGTCTTTACCCCGCTCACGAGGGAGGAGGTAAAGGAGCTCACCCACATGTACATCGAGAGGATACGCGAGCACATGGAGGGCTACGGCAAGCACCTCACCGTAACCGAACGGGCGCTTGACGCTCTGGTTGAAAAAGGATATAACCAGAAGTACGGTGCAAGGTTCTTGAAGCGCCATGTGGACGAAAAGATAAAGGTACCCGTCACCCTCTCGTGGAAGGAAGGGGACAACTTCAGGATAGACACAGCCGACGGAGAAGTGACCGTCGAGACAACTCAGGCAGGAGAACCGGCTCTAATATGATAAAGAACATCCTTGTTGCGCAGGACGGCTCGGTTAACGGCAAAGCGGCGCTCGATTACTCCATGTGGCTTTCAAAAAAGTTCGGCGCGGGCCTCATTGGCCTCCATGTGGTTGATGTAGTTTCCCTGGAAGGGCCGTTTCTGCACGATTTGTCAGGCTCGCTCGGCTTCGAGCCTTTCCTGAACTTTTCGACGAGGATGAGAGAGGCCCTTGAGTCAAGGGGCAAGACCATCCTCAGCTCCTTTGAAGAAGCCTGCGCTGAAAACAAGGCAGCCTGCGAATCACAGATAGCCTTCGGGATAGTGGCAAACGAGATATGCGACAAGGCAAAGGTCGCTGACCTCGTGGTTGTAGGAAGAAGGGGCGTAAACGCCCAGTTCGAATATGGCCTGCTTGGCTCGACCACCGAAAGCGTGCTGAGGCGTTCGCCGAAGCCCGTACTCGTCGTGCCGGAAAAATTCACCGAGCCGAAAAATCCGCTCCTTGCCTACGACGGCAGCCCTAACGCGAGCAAGGCCATGGGCTCGGCCGCTGAATGGGCAAAGACCCTGGGGCTTACGCTCACGGTGCTGACTGCCTCCGCAACAGGAGAGGAAGAGGCCCTTCTCATTGAAGCGCGCCAGTACTTGAAGCCCTACGGCATAGAAGCGAACTTCGTCAGCAAAAAAGGTGACGCGCCCCTTGTCATCGAGTCTTATTACAAGGACAACGGCCATGACCTGCTTTTCATGGGCACATCCCACCACTCAAGGCTCGTGGAGATGGTCCTGGGCTCCACGACGGAGCATGTGATGAGGACGGTAGCCGGGCCGTTTTTCCTGGAGAGATAAAAGGGATTGTATGAAGCGGCCCCGGCGCATGCCGGGGCCGTTTTTTTTATTTCATCCTGAAAGACCGATAGCTGGTAGGATGGGCTGCGCCCACCAAACTGTCATTGCGAGCGTAGCAAAGCAATCTCGGCTCTGCTCATTACAAAAGGCCATTTGCGCGCTGCCGCGCTTTTTCTGTTTACCCGGCTCGCTCGCTTTCCGCCTCCTGCCTCCGAGCAGGCCCGCTTACCTGCCTCGCCCCCTTCTGGGGCATCCCTACCGCCCCGCCTGCTCGTCCCTCCCCCAACCTTATGCTTCGCTACGCCGGGTAAACCGTGGTTGGTTTAAAAACAGGACAAGACTTCCACGACAACCATTCTGAGGAGTGAAAAGCGTTTTTTGACGTGGTGTCTGTAGATGGGCTGTCAAAGGGGACAGGTTTTTTGTTTGCGGAAGCATGGTAATGTGGTAAGCCATAGGATAATATAAAGCGGTGCCCAAAAATTACTCTAAAAGAGCTATGGATAAATTCAAAATTGAAATTTTTGAAAGAGAAAATCCGCTAAAAAGATTCCCTTCTTTTCGTCCTTTAAGCGCTGATGAGCAAAGAGTAATTGCCCTAAAGATATCTGGAAAATTAGGAATTGGTATGCAAGATAACCTTTCAATTATTGCAAAAGCAATAATTCAACAAGGAATTCCTATCAAGGATTTTAATGCACAGGATGAAAATTTTACTCTGCTTCAGCTTCTATCAAGTCTAAATATCAAACCTGAAAACAATGTATTTATAGATTGGTGGTTCAAATATGGAGACATGGATGAAATCGCATTTGCAGATTTGAATGAGTATTTTACTGAAATGTGGTTTCCTGGCCCTGATGATATTGACATCTTTGACTCTACCTTTGATTGGATAATTCACATTGATCATGAAGGATATATCAGCCTCATAAAATGATAGTAGCAGCCTCGTAACGTGGGCTGTGCCCGCCCATTCTTCTACGCTCACAAAACTCCCTTTCCCACAAAGAGAGAGTAAATCATAAACCATAGCCTCACCGCCTTTCTTTTACATCCCCTCCCCTCATTCTGATTGACTTATCCCTGCTCTGGTGCTACTTTTTTAAGACAAAGTTTTATCGTTTCAGCCTTCCGGCTTTTACCCGGCTTATCCGGCCCGCCCGCGCCAAATTTCACTAAGGTCCGGGCCAACTCCTTAATTTAACAAGGTTTCTCTATGGCTGCTATCGAGGTCAAAAACGACCACATCGAAGAGGTGAAGGGCCATATCGAGGCCGGGCGCGAAAACGAGATCGCGGCCCTTCTCGCTGAGCTCC
>Ga0209521_10005522_pt1 | contig 9985 bp, 8 predicted proteins | sample Rifsed19ft4_FD_184016 | JGI IMG/M metagenome (GOLD analysis project Ga0209521, IMG submission 184016) | Soil microbial communities from Rifle, Colorado, USA - sediment 19ft 4 (version 2) | ecosystem: Environmental > Terrestrial > Deep subsurface > Rock core/Sediment | place: Rifle, Colorado... | reverse complement strand
CCCCGCCGACTCCCCTCCCTCGAGGTTTCTTCCCTCGCTCGCTCGCTCGCGGGCGAGGATCCGATCCTCCGCGGTCTCGCGGCGATTGCGCTCCGCGACTCGGGCCCGAGCGCTGCACCGGCGCTCGACGCGCTCCGGTCCGCACTGCGCGACCCCGACGTCAACGTGAGGATGATGGCGGCGAGCGCGATCGCCGGTATCGGTCCGGCGGCCCGGCCCGCGATCGCCGATCTCATTTCCGCCGCCTCGGTCGGGGGGGAGGACGTTCAGGTGCTGCGGGCTTCGGCATCGGCTCTGGGAGCGATCGGTCCGGAAGCGACGGCAGCGCTACCGATCCTGGAAGAGCTCGCACGGATGCCGCGGGTCCAATGGGCCGCGGAAGACGCCATGCGAAGGATTCAGGGCCGGCCCTGATCCTTCAGCGCGTCGACGGGACTTCGATCGAGACCTCGGCGGCGAAGAGCATGGTGCGGTCGTTGTCGCGCGCCGTCCAGCGAAGGAGAGTCTCGGGGCTTCGTTCGACCGTGCCGCGATAGGAAGAAACACCGTTGGTCAGCACCTCGATGGGCTGAGAAAGGTCGAACTGGCGGGGAGAGAGAAGCAGCCGAAAGCGGGCGACGCCCCGGGCCTGCACTTCCACCCCGTTGTCCTTTCGGCTCAGGGCGACTCTCCCGGAAGCCGCTCCTTCTTCGAGCTCTTCGATGACCAGCCAGTGAATCCGGGCGAAGCGATCCGTGCGCTCGGTCTCCCAGATCAGCCGATGGGGAAGCGGATTTCGCGGATGGCTCGAGAGGAAGGCATCGATCGCTTCCTGCTCCCCGTTCCACCAGCGGGTGTTGTGTCCCCCGGGTTGTGAGTGAAAAACGATCTCGACTCCCGCGCGCTCGAACGCGTCGAGGTAGGGCTTCACCCGGGCTACCGGATACAGCTCGTCCTTTTCGCCGTTGACCACGAAAAACGGGCGGTTCGTGAGGTTCTCGACGAAGAGCTCTCCGTCGACTCCGGTCCCGGCGTTCTCGAGGACTCCGGGATGGCCGATGAACGGGAAGATCGCCGCCCAGGGCGTGGGCGCCTTCCCCGCATGGTAGTAGACGCCCGTGCCTCCATCCGAGACTCCGAAGAGATACACCCGGTTCTCATCCACGTTGTACTCGCGTTTGATCCGATCGAGGATGGCCTCGAGGTTCTCGATCTGACTCGACTGCCACCAGAGAGATCCCCTCCAGGAGGAGGGGAAGACCGAGATCTGCTCCGATCCAAACGAGCGATCGAATCGCCTCCACCACGGGTCGCCCTTGTGCCATGGCTCGGCCCGGTTCACACCGCCATGGAGGTAGAACGAGACCCGGTACTTCTTCTGGGGATCGTAGTCCTCGGGGACGAGAAAGACGTACTCCTGGCGCAGTCCGTTCTTCCCTTTGCGGCTCTCCTCGATGAGGCCCGTCTCCACGTCTTTCGAATAGCGCGGACCGGCCTCGAGGCGTTGATAGAGACTGTCGAAGTCGCCTGCGAGGCGGGCGACCGCCTCCGCCGCGTCCTCCCGCGACGAGACGTTCTCGGCGGACCAGAGCTCTGCGAGCGCGCGATCGAGAAGGGCTCCCTGGGCGAAAGCTCCGCCCGCCACCGCAAAGGAGACGAGAACGGATGCGATCACTAGCCGCGCTCCTTCTCTGTTTCCTGTGCCACCACCTGCTGGCCCAGGTAGAGGTAGTGCATAGCGGAGACCAGCACCAGCACCACGGTTACTCCAAGGAAGACCTGGGTCAGCGGGTGGTCTTGACCGAGGTAGTTGCACGCCAGGATCCAGAGGATGGTCACGAGATGCGCGACCGTCGTCGCCTTGCCGAGGAAGCTCGGAGGAAAGCTCCGGTTCGCGCCCGCCAGATGGAACACCAGAACCGCGAGGAGGATTCCCGCGTCCCGCCCGATCGAGAGGATGGCGATCCACGGCGGGATCCGCACCGTGAGCTCGGGGTTGGGAAGCGCGAGCACGATGAGGAGCGCGGTCACCAGGAGCTTGTCGGCCACAGGGTCGAGGATCGCGCCCAGATGAGTTCGCTCGTGGCGAATCCGCGCCACCAGACCGTCGAGGGCGTCGGTGACGGCGGCGACGAAGAACACCGCGAGCGCCCATCCGAAATATCCGTAGACCACGAGAATGACCAGCGCCGGCACGAGGCAGATGCGGAGGAGCGTCAGCTGATTGGCGAGGGTCATGTCGCGGAGCCCGCTTGAAGCTTCACTTTCCCGGATGAAGTCAGTATACTCACTCCGCACTTTTCCAGTCCCAAACTGGCGACCCAACACGTCGGGCACAGCTGGAGTGCAGGCGCTTTTGGGAGAGTTGATGACGAAGATCAAGATGGTGAAGTGTATGCTTCGCTCTCCCGGCGAAGCCCCCGCCGTGCGGTACGTCCCCCTTCGGGAGTTCCAGTTGTGGCGGTACTACATGACCCACGCCCACGAGAAGATCGTGGCGGGACAGGAGATATCGGTCTGGATCGACGCCCAAAGCTACTCCGAGCAGCCTCCCGCCCAGGCTCGACCTCTCGAATCGGTGCTGCGGGTGGATCTCCAATATTGGGACCGTTCTCTCCACACCGCGGCCATGGTTCAGCGCTATTTTCCTCTCGACGAGTACGACGCCATTCGGGACGTGTTTCTGGGCCACTACCCGGACGTCCCTTCCCCCGATGGGGGCCGGGTGATTCGGAAACGCATCAGCGAGACCCGCGGCTACTACATCCAGCCCTGGCTCCCGGACGTTCCCGAGGTCGAGCACGAGGTCTAAACGAGGCTACGCATCAGACCGACGAGGCATGTGTCCTAGGTGGTCTTTGGCCACAACCGACGGATTGGCCACCGAGGCACAGAGACACACAGCTGGAGACCGTACCTTTTCCCAACTCGAATTCTCTGCGCCTCTGTGTCTCTGTGGCCAATCTTACCGCCCCCAACCGTGACGTCAGAACCCCGCGCTCTCGAGAAACGAGAGGATCTCTCGCTGGTAGGCTTCGGCTGCGACACGATAGGCGGCGCCGTGGCCTGCGCCCTCGAAGCTCACGAATCGCGTGAGAGGGCTCTCCGAGGCTTCCGCGACTCTCTTCTGTAAGTCCGGTGGCATTCTTTCGTCCTCAGAACCGGCGATGACCAGAAGCGGGCGTTCTCCGAGTGCTTCAGCCGCGGCCTCGAGATCGAAATCCTCGCGATCGAATTCCCCGCGCATCTCGAGAAACCACAGGAGCTCGCTCGCGAAGGGAAAGCGCGGGAGTCCGAAGATGAGCTCCACGTGGTGGACCACGGTGTGCTCGATGTTCAGGAAGGGGCTGTCGGCCACGACCGCCGCCACCGCGGGAGTTTCCCGGGCGGCGAGGAGCGCCGCGCCCGCGCCCATCGACACTCCGTAGAGCACCACGGGCGCCTCCGCCCGCCGCTTCCGCAGAAACTCGACCGCGCCCTCGAAGTCTAGTCTCTCCTGGTAGCCCAGGGTCACACGCTCCCCTCCGCTCTTTCCATGCCTCCGGAAGTCGAAGACCAGCGTGTCGTAGCCTTGTTGCCGAAAGAAGGCCGCCCGGTCGAGGACCTCCCTCCGCGATCGAAAGAGGCCGTGGCCGCAGGCCACCACGGCCTTTCGCGTGCCGCCGGGAAGGAACCATCCCGAGATCGCGACGCCGTCGGTCGACGTGAACGTGACCTCCTCAAACGAAAGCCCGTAGTCCGATGGCGACGAGGTGAGATCGAGATCCATCGGGCGCGTTCCCGCCCGGGTGATGAGGACCGCGAGGAGATACGGAACCACGACGGTCACGAAAAAGACGAGAGCCGCGACGAGGCCGAGCAAGATCCGTTTCCAGTGTTTCCGCACTGCGATGCCCGCGTCAGCGGGGCTCCTTGATCCAGAAAAGCAGCCCGAAAGCGGCGAAGCTGAATGCCGCGGCCATGTAGCAGACGTACTCGAATCCGCGCTCGTACAACGCCGCCGCCCCGATCGCCGCGGCCGCGTTTCCCGCCTGGGACACGGTGTTCCGAAGCGCGACGTAAGCTCCGCGGGACTCCGGCGGCACGAGCTCGGTTACGATCGATTGCAGCGGGGCGAGACGCGCCGCGACCGACACTCCCACGAGCCCGAGCGTCGCGTACAGGAGCGGCCCCTCCACGTGGGGCACGGCCAGAACGAATACCGCCAGAGACAGGCATCCGGCGAGGGCGACCTTCGTCTTTCCGACGGCGTCGGACAGCCGACCCGCCCCAAACGCCCCGGCGAGGCTCGCGACCCCGCTCCCAAGGAAGACCATGCCGACCTGGAAGAGCGTGAGGCCGAGACTTTTCTGCAAATACGCCCCCAGGAACAAAAGGAACCCCGTCACGCCTCCGGTGATGAAGAACGCCGAAAGCGCCCCGAGAGCGGTCGCGCGTGAAGCGAAGAAGGACAGATAGCGGCGGGACCGCGCTTGAGAAACCGAATACGTCGAGCTTTCTCGGAGCCATGCCTGCACCGCAAGCCCGAGAAACGCTCCCGCCGCGGCGAACGCCACGTAGTTGGCGCGCCAGCCGAGGGATTCGGCGACCCAGGTCGCGATCGGCACGCCAAAAACGGGAGCCGCAGTGTACGCGGTGGCAACCCACCCCATCGACCGGCCTCGCCGTTCATAAGGAACCAGGTCGGCGATGGCCGCGATCGAGAGCGCCGAGATCACTCCGGCGCCGGCGCCGGTGGCCACTCGAGCGAGAGCGAATCCCGTGAACGAGGTCGTCACGGCCGACACCGCACTTCCGAGACCCAACATCGCCGCCGAACCCGCGAGAAACCGCCGGCGACCCAGGCGGTCGGAGAGCGGTCCCGCGACCAGCGCGGCCACGGCGGCCGCGATCGCGTATCCGCTCACGGCCCGCCCGACCCAGCTATCCGGCGTATCGAGCCCGCGAGCGATCTCCGGGAGGAGCGGCGCCATGACCTGACTATCCACGTTGCCGAGCGCGAGGAGGCCGAAAAGCACCAGCACCAGGCGCGTCTCGTCGGCGGTCCGTTGCGCGTGCGCGGCGCTCAACGTCTGGACGCGATCGGACTCCAAAGAGCTCCCCTACCTCCGGAGCCGGATACTACCTCAACCCCGCGCCGCACCACGGTCAGGGTTTGGAAGGTGTAAGGAAGGGGGAGGTGGAGATAGGAGGAGATGGGGAGATGAATCAGAAATCCCCACCGATTGTCCTCCTTATCCCCTTATCTCCTCCCATCTCCCTATCCCCTTGCAATTGGTTTTTTCTCCGCGTCCTTCCGCGTTTGCGTTTCTTCTTGAGCTCACGAGTCAATCCGACAGGCTCTGAAGGCGCGCCTCGATCGCGTGCCGCTCGCTCCGGCGCTCGGGAGGCACGAGGGACAGCGCCTTTTCCAACGGATCTCGGGCCTCGCGCTTCCACCCCCGCCGGATGTAGAGCTCCGCGATCCAGCTGAGGTATTGCCAGCGATTCTCGTCGTCGGCGACCATGAGGCGATCGCAGGCCGCGAGGCCGGCCTCCTCGTCGAGCGCGTTCTCGAGCACGAGTGAAGCGAGCTCGCGGCTGTAGCGCACCTCATCAGGCGCGAGGCTGGAGGCGCGCTTCAGAAGCTCGAACGCCGCCTCGATGTCGCCGCGCTCGTGAAGAAGCCGGCCGGCTTCGAAGAACGCCTCGTGGAAGTGCGGCTCCATCAGCACCGTTTCGCGCAGCGCCTCGAGCGCCTCATCCACCCGATTCATTCCCGCAAGAGCCTTCCCCAGGAGGAATCGAGCCTCCGGCCCTCCGCCGCCGCGCTCGATCACCGGCAAGAGCCTCCCCCGCGCCTCCGGAAACCCTCCAGTCTCGATGTGCACCGCCGCGGCCAGGATCCGCCCCTCGTCGTCGTCGGGCGCGAGCCGCCCCGCGATCTCGAGCGCCGCCTTGGCGTCGGTGAGCCGGCCCCCGAGGCTCAACGCCCGGCCGAGCTCGAGGTGCACGACGAACGAAGAGGGTGTCGCGGCCGCCGCCTTTTCGAGAAGATGCACCGCGCGTTTCGCGCTCCCTTGAACCAGTGCCACGTAGCCGGAGCGAAAATCGTGGCCCAGGATCCGATAGGCCTCGGCGCGGGAGGACGGCTTGTCGCCGATCGCAAGCTCAAACAGGTCGTCGAGAGCCGGAGAGTGCGAGTCCTCCCCGTCGCTTCCGTCGTCCGCATCCCCCTCTTCGTGGAACGACTGCCGCTCGCAGGAACTAATTAGGGAGTCGATCGCGATGGCGCGATGGTCCGTGGCCGAAAGGACGGAACGGGCCCTCAGGTACTCGCGGAGCGCGCGCTCGAACTCACCCGCGAGAAAAAGATGATCCCCTCGCTCCTTGAGCCGCTCGTAGCCTTTGAGGCGGTTCCAAAAGAGCGTGAGCACGGGTCAGGGGTTCGAATTCCCCGGAAGAAGAAGCTCCCAATGGTAGCGGTGGCTCTTCACCTTCTTCAGTCGCGCTTTGGCGCCCGCGAGGCGAAGATCGACCCCCTCGCAATCGACCGCGAGCGGGACGAAGAAGTAGCGTTCGGCGGAGCGACATTGGTACAAGTCGTCCTTCGCCTGCTCGAGCTCCTGCTCCGCCTGGCTCATCTGCTCTTCCCAGATCCGAGCCCACTGCTCCCGCAGGTCCCGGATATCCTTCGCCGTGAGCTTGCTCCCGGCTCTCGCTTCCGCGCCGACCGCCACCACCTCGTCCGGAGGCCTGGAGGAGGACTCCTCGTGCGCTATCCCCGAGACCGAAAGCGAGTCGCCGCGGGCCTGCTCGAGCTCCTTCTCGGAGATGACCGCCGCGGGGTTCCCTCCCTTGCCTGCCTGGGCGCGGCGCTCCCGCTCCTTTTTGGCCACTTCGGCGAGCGACTGGCCGCTCGAGGCGACGGCGCTGAAAAGGCAGACCACGAGAAGCGCGATCCCGCATTTTCCCATGGACTCATTCTCCTCCGCCCGGACGGAACCGCGCAAAGGCCCCCAAGGTCCTTCAACGCGCCCGGGAATTGCGGTATATTATTCTGGCCCGTGAGCGTTTCGCCCTACCGTCATCGGGTGCCGTTGGTAGAAGATACAAGCGAGATCGTGGTTTCATGAGCTTGCTCGACCGCCTGCGTCCAAAGTGGCAAAGCACCGACTCCGAGGTCCGCGCCCAGGCCGTGCGCGAGCTTCCGAAAGGCGAGGTGGATCTCCTCACCGCCCTCGCCCAGCAGGATCCGGATCCGCGCGTCCGCCGCATCGCCCTCAAAAAGCTCGAGTCTCCCCGGCTTCTCCTCGAGATCGCGGAGACGGACGGGGACGAGTCCCTTCGCTCCTTCGCCAGAAAGCGGGCGCGGCAGCGTCTGGTCCATATCGCCTGCGACGAGCGCGACCTCGAAGAGTCCAAGCGGGCCCTCGCCCTCCTGACCGATGCCTCCGACCGGGTCGCGGTCGCGGAGCGCGCCCACTTCCCCGAGGTGCGGGCCCAGGGGTTCGACACGTTGACCGACGACGACGCCCTCTTCGAAGTCGTGCGAAAGGCGAAAGACCCGGAGGTGCGCGTTCGAGCCCTCGCCAGGATTACGTCACCGCAAACGCTCAAGAAGGTGGTCCTCGACGAGGCGTCGGGAGACCTCGCGCTTGCGGCGCTGGCGCGGATCGATGACCTCGAAGCCCTGGAATCGGTTTTCGACCAACGTACCCTGCCGCGTTCGGTTCGGCGACAGGCGTTTTCCAAGCTGGAGAAGCTGGTTTCCCCGGATCACCCCATCAAGGCCCGGGCCCGGCAGGAGCGTTTCCAGGAGCTCAGTCAGCACGCCGAGGGCCTCGCGGATGCGCGGATGCCGTCCGCGGCGAATGAGGTCGCGAGCCTTCGCGAGAGCTGGGCGGCAATCGAATCCGAAGGAGCGCCGGATCCGAAGACCGCGGAGCGCTTCCGCGCCGCCCTCGAGGCCATCGTTGCCCTCGCACCGTCGAGTCGTGCTCCGAAAGCGGCTGCGATCGAACCGAAGGCCGTGGCACCGGAAACCCCTGACTCCCGAGCACCCCTCTTTCTCGCGCTTTTGGAACGGGTCGAATCCCTCGATGACAAGGAGCTCGCCTCCGTCCTCGAGCCGCTCGCCGCCGAATGGGAAGAGCTGGTGTCCCAAGAACCTCCAGGCTCTGAGGTTCAGTCCCGGTTCCGGCGTGCGCTCAAGAGCGCGAGCGCCAGGCTCAAGCGAATCCAAGCCAGCGAGGCCGGAGCCCGCGAGGCCGCGGTTCTCGTGGAGCGGGCAGAGACGGCATCCCGGGCGCCGGACCTGTCCCGGGCAGCCTCGGAGCTTCGGAGCCTGGAGCGGGAGTGGTCGCGCCTCGCGGACCCGGTCGACGCCGCGCTACAGGATCGCTTTTGCGCCGCGTTATCGCACGCAAAATCCCGGCAGGACGAAGCGCGGATGCGGCAGGAGGAAGCCGAGCAGCGGAACCTTCGCGATCTCGAGGCGCGAATCCAGCTCATGGAGACGCTCGCCGCATCGGAGAACTTGTCGATCAAGGATGCGGATCGGGTCCTCAAGGAAGCGCAGGACTTCCTGAAGGGGATGGGCCCGCTTCCGAAGTCCGCCAACCGGAAGAAGGCTCGAAAGCGGCTGGTGGACGCGCGGGAACAGCTCTTCAAGCGCACCCAGGACACCCGGGAGCTCGAAGAGTGGAAACGATGGGCGAACGTCGACGTCCAGCAAACCCTCATCGATCGGATCGAGAAGCTGAAGCAGTCGAACGACCTCCCGAAGGTCGCGAAGGAGCTCCGGCAGATTCATGAGGACTGGAAGAAAGCCGGTGCGGCGACCCCGGACAAAGCTCAGGAGCTCTGGCACCGTTACAAGGCGATCCGGGACGAGATCAAAGCCCGCTGCGAGGCGTTCTTCGAGAACCAGAGCCAGGAACGGGTCGAGAACCAGAAGCTGAAGGAAGCGTTGTGTGTCCAGGTCGAGTCGCTGAAGGAATCGCAGGACTGGAACCGGACGGCGGACGCGATCAAGGAAATTCAGCTTCAGTGGAAGAAGATCGGTCCCGTTCCCCAGGAGACCGGAGACGCCCTATGGAAGCGCTTCCGCGCCGCCTGCGACTTCTTCTTCGACCGGCGCAAGCAGGGATTCGACCACCTCAAGTCGGAGCGCGACTCGAACCTGGCGGCCAAGGTGGGTCTCTGCGAGCGGGCGGAGGCGATCCAGGACGCAACCGACTGGGCACAGGTGGCGAACGAGCTGAAACGTCTGCAGTCCGAGTGGCGCGAGGTCGGCGCGGTCCCGAGAAAGAAATCCGATGAGGTATGGAAGCGATTTCGCACCGCCTGCGATCGCTTCTTCGACCGTTACAAGCGCCGCGACGAAGTCGAGATCGAGGAACGACTGAAGAAGAGGCAGAGCTTGATCGATGAGCTGGTCGCCCTCGGTCCGTCGAAGCGGGAGACGAACGACGGCCTCGCCGAGCGAGTGCAGGGAATCTGGAACACGTGGAAGAGCGCCGGCCCGCTCCCCGAGGCGGGCTCCGAGATCGTCGGCCGATTCGAGAGCGAAGTGGGAGCCCTCTTGCTCGATGCCCCCGCAGCCTTCATCGGGACCGAGCTCGACCCCGCGGTGAGCGCGAAGAAGCGGGGAAAGATCGTCGCGCGCCTGGAATCGATCGTCGACGAGCTCGAAGATCGAAATCCGGCGGCGGAACCCCTGGAAAGTCTCGCGCAGCGCTTGAAGGATGCCCTCGCCAGCAACACCATCGGGGGCGGCGGAAGGCGCGAGCCCAAGCTGGACTGGCGGCAGGCTTCGGACGAAGTCTCGCGGCTCAGAGCCACTTGGGCCAAGACCGCTCCAGTCCCCGGCGAGGAAGGGCGGGCGCTCGCGGAGCGATTCGAGCGCGCTTGCCGGAGCTTCTTCGAACGGCGGCCGCCCGAGCGCTCCCGATCCCGTTCGAGCGACCGTGCCACGCTGAGCCGGCCGTAACCCTCGTGGCCGACGTCGATCTCGCGAGCCTTC
>Ga0209521_10005519_pt1 | contig 9989 bp, 10 predicted proteins | sample Rifsed19ft4_FD_184016 | JGI IMG/M metagenome (GOLD analysis project Ga0209521, IMG submission 184016) | Soil microbial communities from Rifle, Colorado, USA - sediment 19ft 4 (version 2) | ecosystem: Environmental > Terrestrial > Deep subsurface > Rock core/Sediment | place: Rifle, Colorado... | reverse complement strand
TGTTCCAACAAAAGTTTTAAATCAAGCAGTTAAACGTAATAAAGAACGCTTTCCTATTGATTTTATGTTTCAATTAGCGGAAGAGGAGAAGGCAAAGGTCTAAATAATCTTTCAAAAGAGGGTAGGGTTGAATTGGAAAATGGGAAAAAACCGGAAGCTTTGATAGAGCGCATTCTTGATATGGCGACAGACAAAAATGACATTATCCTTGACTATCATCTCGGCTCCGGCACAACCTGTGCCGTTGCCCACAAAATGGGGCGTCAGTATATCGGTATTGAACAGCTTGACTACGGCGAAAATGACAGCGTTGTTCGTCTCAAGAATGTCATTAACGGCGACCAGTCCGGTATTTCAAAACCCCTCAACTGGCAGGGCGGCGGCGCATTCATATACTGCGAAATCATGGAACACAACGAAGCCTATATTGACCGCATCCAGAAGGCAAAGACAACGGAAGAACTCCTTGCCATCTGGGAAGAAATGCAGGAGAAGGCGTTCATCAGTTATAAGATAGATCCGAAAACCATAAATGCCAATATTTCAGAATTTGAAAGCCTGAGCCTTGATGAGCAGAAGAGGTTCCTCACAGAATTGTTGGATAAGAATCAGCTTTATGTAAATTACAGCGAGATAGATGACGAGGATTATAAAGTATCGGATACGGATAAGAAACTGAATAGAATATTTTACGGAGAAAAATAATGTATACGGAAAAAGATGTTGAAACGGTGAAAGATATTATTCTAAAGGATGTCCCTGCGGTTTCCGGTATTATCCTTTTTGGCAGTTATGCGCGCGGCACGGCAAAGGAAGACAGCGATATTGATTTTCTAATACTAATAAACAGGGAATATGAACGGAAAGAAAAACTGAAAATCCTTGCGGATTTACGATGGGATATTGCGCTGGCTGGATACAATGCCGATGTTCTATTAAAATATCAAAAGAAGCACACCGCAGATATGCTGTCTCCAACTCTTTCACGGGTTATAAACAGAGAGGGGAAAATAATATGGCAGAAATGATGAATGAAAATGTTAAACAATGGATTATCAAAGCGGATAACGATATTACTATTGCCGGTAAAGACCTGAAAACCGATAACCCCGTTACAGATGCTATTTGCTTTCACGCTCAACAGGCGGCGGAAAAATACTTAAAAGCATATCTGGTTTTCAAAGATATTGAGCCTGAAAAAACGCATAAGATAGAAAAGCTGGTGCTGGCATGTATGGCTTTTGATGAGGCATTTTTGTCTTTGAAAAATGCGGATATATTAACAGAATATGCCGTAGAATTTCGTTATCCGGATGATTTTTATATTCCAGACATTGAAGAGGCGAAGGAAGCATATAACCTCGCCCTGAAAGTAAAGGACTTTGTTCTGGAGCGTATCAAATGATCCAGACCCTTGAACAGAAAATCACCGCCTATATAGAGCTCGGCAATGCGCTGCCGGAAGTCCCGCTTGATTTAAAAAATAATCTGAATCCGGCTTTTGAACTCCGGCCATATCAAAACCAAGCCTTCGGCCGTTTCCTCTATTATCTTTCTAACGACAGGCTCCGGCAAAAGCCCGCTCAACTCCTTTTTCACATGGCAACAGGGAGCGGAAAAACCCTGATTATGGCAGGGGTTATCCTGCACCTTTACAAACAGGGCTACCGCAACTTTCTGTTCTTTGTGAACAGCGCCAACATCATAAACAAAACCCGCGAAAACTTCCTGAATCCGCTTTCGTCTAAATATCTTTTTGCGGAGGCTATTGCATTCGGCGGTAAAATGGTCGCCATTAAAGAAGTAGATAATTTTCAGGCTGCCAATGGAGAAGATATAAATATCGCCTTTTCCACAATTCAGGGATTGCATTCCCGCTTGAACACCCCGCGTGAAAACTGCATCACTTACGATGATTTTCAGGATAAAAAAATCGTCCTCATTTCAGACGAGGCGCATCACATCAATGTGGAAACGAAAAAAGGCAGGCTGAATAAAGAGGAGCAGGAAGAGGTCATTTCATGGGAAGGAACAGTCCGCCGGATTTTCCGCTCTAATCCTGAAAATATCCTTCTTGAATATACTGCAACAGTGGATTTTTCCGTGCAGGAAATTGCCTCAAAGTATTCTGATAAAATCCTCTGCGATTATCCACTCAAGCAATTCCGCATAGACGGCTATTCAAAGGAAGTTAAGGTATTGCAGTCCGATGTTCCTTTAATTCAGCGGGCTTTACAGTCGCTTATCTTAAGCCAGTATCGGAGAAAGGTTTTTGAAAAGAATAGAAAGCGAATTAAACCTGTCATCCTCTTCAAGTCTAAAACGATTGCCGAGAGCAAGGGTTTTTACGAGGAATTTGCAAGCACGATTAAGAATCTGAAAAAATCGGATATTGCAGCGATAGAAAAAAGCAATGAATCGACTTTAAAAAGGTGTTTTGCATACTTTAAAGAAAACGGCATCTCCACAGAAAACCTGATTGAAGAACTGACGAACGACTTCTCGGATGAAAAATGTATTGAGGTCAACAGCAAGGAAGAAAGCGAGGAAAAACAGATTGCCGTCAATACGCTGGAAAATGAAAACAACGAATACCGCGCAGTTTTTGCCGTAGATAAACTGAACGAAGGATGGGATGTTCTCAACCTCTTTGATATTGTCAGGCTTTACGATACACGGGATGCAAAAGCAGGGAAGCCGGGGAACACGACCATATCAGAGGCACAGCTTATAGGGCGCGGGGCAAGGTATTGTCCTTTTCAGATTGATCATACACAGCCAAAATTCCAGCGGAAATATGACTCCGATATTCAGAACGGACTCCGTATATGCGAGGAGCTTTATTATCACAGCGCATACAATCCGAAATATATTCAGGAGTTGAATACCGCACTTCAGGAAATAGGCATAAAGGCTAAAGAGACGAGGGAAATTCAGCTTGAATTGAAAATGGATTTTAAAGAGTCTGATTTCTATAAGAATGGGCTTATTTTTCTCAATAAACAGATTAAGTATGACCGCTCCGACCTTTCTGCTTTGCCAAATACCATTAAAGAACATATCTTTCATGTAAACCTATTTTCAGGCGCGGTTGAATCAACGGCAATATTTGATAATGCCGCATCTTCTTCCAAAAAGACAAAGCAAAGAGATTATATGCTTGAAGACTTTGGCTTTAATGTAATAAAAAAAGCCATCTCAAAACTGGAGTTTTACAGGTTTCACAATCTAAAATCTTTTCTCCCCAATGTTAAATCTATTCATGAGTTTATTTCTTCTGAGAGTTATCTCAAAAAGATAAGAGTAGAAGTGGAGGGAGAAGAAGGGCAGATTGCCTCATTGATGCCAAATGAAAAGCTGAAAATCACGGTTTCTATTCTTGATAAAATCAGTCAAAGTCTTGAATCCGATAAAGTAGAATATCAGGGCACACCGGAATTCTTACCCAATTCTGTTTCAAAGATATTCAAGGACAAAACTTTAAATATTTTTGTAAAAGAAGGAGGTGATCAGGAGTACGGTGTTCCTCAAACTCAGGCATCAAACACAGCACTCCGATTGGATTTGAGCAGTAAAGAATGGTATGCCTTCAAAGAAAATTATGGGACTTCCGAGGAAAAATACCTTATAAAATTCATTGACAAAACCTACGACGCCTTGAAATTGAAGTGGGATGAAATCTTCCTTGTCCGAAATGAGCGGCATTTCCAGATTTATAACTTTGATGACGGTCAACCGATTGAACCTGACTTTGTTCTATTCCTCAAAAAGAAAGATTCTGATATTTCACTGCACTATCAAGTGTTCATTGAACCGAAAGGCGGAAACCGTTTGAAAGAGGACGAATGGAAAGAGAACTTCTTAAAATTATTGAAAAAAAAACATCAAATAAATGTATTATGGAAATCAAAGAAATACACTGTATGGGGCATGCCTTTCTATAATGAGGCATTAAAGAAAACCGAATTTGAAGATGAATTCAGGGCTTCCTTTTTGTAGTGTTAATCTGTGATGTCAGACACCATTTTAAAAAACATGAACGGATAAACGGGACGATTGTTCTCTTTATGTGCGATTGTGTCAACCTATGGGGCGGACATTAAAAAACATTCTGCTCTTGCGGCAAGCGGCGGAAAGGCGGATTGAGAGGATTATTGTGGAGATGCGCCATCTTTTGTATTTTATCATCAAAGACCATCCATTTGCTGACGGCAACAAGCGTATCGGTTCCTTCTTGTTTATTTATTTTCTTGATAAAAATAATTACCTATACAAAGAGAGCGGAGAAAAGAAAATCAATGACAATGCTTTAACCGCCTTGGCTCTTTTGATAGCAGTAAGCGACCCAAAAGAAAAAGATAAACTGATAAAAATCATTACAAATCTATTATCTGTATCTGCATAAAGGATACTGGGTCAGGCACCGAAATTGACATTAGAAACTATGCGCCTCTTGTGCCAAGAGGCGGAAAGGCGATTTGATGGGATTATTGCAGAAGTGAGGGGAGAGGTACTAAATTGAAAAATTCAGGAAAAGGGTAGAAGAAGAAGTTGATAAGGAGGAAGGAAACAAATCCTATTGCTATAAATATCGATAAATGGCAAAATAAGGACGATGTGAAAACAGATGACGAAAGCAAAATAGAAAAGGGGGGATTATAATGGAGACAAAAACACTATATGAAAAAGAAATCTTAAAAGAGATACGGAATCTTTCTGAACCTTTGCAGGAAAAATTGTTTAGAATTATCCATCTTCTAAGGCAAGAAATTATAAAGCCTGAATACGATGAAAAACTTGCAACCGATGAATTTCTGTCAATATGCGGCACTTGGGAAGATAACAGGACGGCAAAGGAACAGATAAAAGATATTTATTCCAGTAGAAAATCTACAAATAGAACAGGGGATATTTTTTGAAGTATCTTTTAGATACAGATAGTTGCATTTACTTGCTCAACGGAAATGAATCCCTCAAAAAGAAGGTTAAAGAAATTGGTGTCTATTCTTTGGCTGTAACCAACAGTGTTCTTGCCGAATTGTACTTTGGAGCTTATAATTCCAAGAAAATTGAAGAAAATCTAAAGAGGATCGAGTTGTTCAAAAAGAATCTTATTGTTTTATCCGACAGTGAAGAATCTGCTAAACAATTTGGAAAGATTAAAGCCAATCTAAAATCCAAAGGCAAAATAATAGAAGATTTTGACATCCTGATTGCCAGCATAGCTATTGTCAGTCATTGTGTGCTTATAACAAACAATCGAGAACATTTTGAGAGAATTGACAATTTACAGATGCAAAACTGGCTGGACAAAGATAATTCTGATAAAACATGAGAATATGGTTTTCTACTGGCAACTCAGACCGCAGGAAGCAGGAACTCCTTGAAAAGCATTTCACAAAAAGCATATCTATCCTTGAGCCTATTAAAGAGAAAAAGATGCAACCGATAACTTAATTTATAAGATTATTTACAAACTTTACAATCTTAAGTTAGAGGAGATTGAGATTGTGGAGGGAAGAGATTATAGAAAGGATAAAGTATCTGGGATAGCGGTTGTTTAGAATACATCCTGATCTCACGCCCTGGATATTGAGGCGAAATTGCAGTGCGAGGGAGAGAGATGGTGGAGGCAGGATAAAGGGTTGTAACTGGAAAAAGGAAATATGGTTTTAAAATCAGTATAAGAATTAAGTAAAAAGAATAGGCTGAAAGGCGGATTGGAATCTTTGGGATGTTTTAACTGCACACGATTAAAAAGAAAGCAAGTATAAATAATTTTTAGCCTCTATTTCTAAAGGGATGAAAGTCTGTGGCTAAATATTTTTAGGGGGAATTATGATTATTACAAAACAAAAGGATTTTGATGAGTTGCTTGGAATGATGGATGGGCAGGAGTCTGTGTTTATTGTGGGATGTGGAGAATGTGCGACTACATGCAGGACAGGCGGGGAAAAAGAGGTCGCTGAGATGTCGGCAAAATTGACTGAGAAGGGGAAGACCGTCACCGGCACTACTGTAATCAATGCACCATGTCTTGAGCTTGATACACGTCGGGTATTGAGGCAGAATAAGGATGCTGTTGATAAGACAGATGCAATACTGGTTCTCGCCTGCGGTGCAGGAGTTCAGGCAGTTGCAGAGGCTGTGGATTGCAGTGTGTATCCGGGTTGCGACAGTCTTTTTCTTGGGAATGTATTCAGGCATCAGCATTTCTATGAGAAGTGTTCTACTTGCGGGGAGTGTGTTATAGGAAGCTACGGCGGTATCTGCCCTGTTACGAGGTGTTCAAAGAGCCTTTTAAACGGCCCATGCGGCGGCAGTGTAAAGGGGATGTGCGAGGTGGATAACAAAAAAGAATGTGTATGGATTGCAATATATGATAGGATGAAAAAATCTAACACAATTGACAGATTATCAAAGATACTTCCGGCAAAGAAGCACTCTGCAGGGACGATTCCGGGAAGAGTTATAAATGGGGCTTAGAGAACTATTTGATAAAAAAGAGTTTGTAGTTACAACTGAAATTCCGCCTCCAAAGGGTGTCAATGCTGCATCAAGCCTTGATATTGCAAAAAAGATTTTAGGAAGGGTTGATGGAATTAATGTGACTGATAACCAGAGGGGCATTATGAGGATGTGCTCTCTTGCATTCAGTCATCTTTTAAAAGAGATTGGCCATAATCCTATAATGCAGGTCTGCACAAGGGATAGAAACAGGCTTGCCCTTCAATCCGATATCCTTGGGGCAGGTGCGCTCGGGATTGAAAATATCTGTATTATGACAGGCGACCACCCGAAATTGGGCGACCACCCTGATGCAAAACCTGTTTTTGATTTAGATTCTATTCAGCTTATACAGGTAATCAAAGAAATGGAAACAGGTGTCTGTATGTCGGGCAAGAGGTTAGAGAGTTCTGCAAAATTTTTTGTAGGGGGGGTTGCCAATCCATTCTTTGAGCCGTTTGAGCTTGAGCTGATAAAAATCAAAAAGAAAATTGATGCAGGTGCTGAGTTTTTTCAGACCCAGCCCTTTTTTGACAAGGAATCTCTGGAAAAATTTCTTGAAGAGGTGAGGGGATTGAATACAAAGTTTCTTATCGGGATTTCTCCGATTAAGTCTATAAAGATGATTAACTTTTTGAATGAAAAGGTATTGACTAAAAAAATTCCTGAGAATATTTCAAAGAGGGTAGAAGCGGCAGAGAATCAGACAGAAGAGGGGATAAGAATTGCGGCTGAATTTATCAGAGATATAAAAGGGATGGTCAAGAGTATTCATATTATGCCTATTGGCATAGAATCTTATCTGCCATATCTTTTAGATGAGGCAGAGTTGTAGTATAATAAACAGAAATTATAAAATTAATCAGGTCTTTGTTTTGAATGCCGGGGTGGCGGAATAGGTAGACGCAAGGGACTTAAAATCCCTCGGCGGGAAACTGCCGTGCCGGTTCGATTCCGGCCCTCGGCACCACTATGAACTATAACACTCCTAATTATTTAAGTCTCATCAGTTCAGGTGAACTCCATAATCGTGTTGCAAGTTTAGATAATTTGCTTGAAGATTGCACGCTCTGTCCTCGCAATTGTCATGTCAACCGTAAGGCGGGTGAGATTGGTTTTTGCCGTTCAGGTTATCTTCCTATTGTTTCAAGCTATTGTGCCCATTATGGTGAGGAGCCTGTCCTTTCAGGTAATAGAGGTTCAGGGACAATATTTTTTGGCAATTGTAATCTACGATGTATCTTCTGTCAGAATCACCAGATATCTCAGCCTGAAAAATCTCTAAGAGATAAAGAGATGAGCTTTGAGAGACTTGCAGATATAATGATTGAGCTTCAGATTAAGGGATGCCATAACATAAACCTCGTATCGCCATCACACTTTGCTGCCCAGATTGTAAAGGTTCTTGAAATAGCGGTTAAAAAGGGATTAAAGATTCCACTTATATATAATACCAACAGCTACGAGTCACTTTATACGCTAAAACTTTTGGACGGTATAATTGATATCTATCTTCCCGATATTAAATACAGTGATAATAATAATTCCTTTGATTATTCCACAGCGGAAGATTATGTAAGACACTCAAGGGCAGCAATTTTAGAGATGAAAAGTCAGGTTGGAAATCTCATGGTTGATGATAATGATATTGCCATAAGAGGCTTGATTATAAGACACCTTGTTCTTCCCAATGGTCTTGCAGGGAGTAAAGAAAGTTTAAGATTTATAAGCAGTGAGGTCGGCAGAGAAACTTTTCTCAGCGTAATGTCCCAATACTTTCCGACCCATAAGGCAAAAGAAAATATACTACTATCAAATCCTTTAACTGAAGCTGAATACGAGAGGGTAATTGATTATTTTAATATGTTTGGGCTTGAGAATGGCTGGATTCAGGAGTATTCAAGCAGGGATTATTACTGTCCTGATTTTGAGAAGAATGAGCCGTTTGAAAAAGTCAGCCCTGAATCTTATTAATATTCTGCTGAATTTTTTCTGCTGTTGCAGTCAGGGCTTGGTATTTTTCCTTATCTTTTTCTACAACATCTTTGGGTGCTCTGTTTATAAAGTCCCGATTTGATAATCTCTTATTCAGTGTTGCAATATCGGAGTTAATTTTTTCAAGTTCCCTGCTGAGCCTGTTTCTCTCTTCCTGAATATCAATAACTCCTTCAAGAAGGACAAAAATCTCAATATCCTCTACTACAGCAGTTGCAGCCATCTTTGGCTCTTTTCCATTTCTTGTAATGCTTAAGTTTTTTAATCTGGAAAGTTCGGATATATATAAATTCTGCCTCTCAATCATCTGTAGTTTTTTCTCATCCCCTGTCCTTAAGATTACATCAAGTTTTTTTGCGAGGGATATATTCATTTCGCTTCTTATATTTCTTATCCCCCTTGATATCCCCATGATGAGGTTCATCTCTTTTTCATTTTCTTCATTTAATAGTGCTTCATTGAATTCCGGATATTCGGCAGCCATAATACTCTCCCCCTTGTGGGGCAGTTGTTGCCATAATTCTTCTGTTATAAAAGGCATGAACGGATGGAGGAGCCTTAAGCTGTTCTCCATGACATATAATAATACCGATTGTGCAGTTTTTCTCTCTTTAGCAGATGCGGCAAGTCTTGGCTTTATAATTTCTATATACCAATCACATAGCTCATGCCAGAAAAACTGATAGATAATTCCTGCCGACTCATTGAATTTATATTCCTCAAGCCCTTTTTTTGTATCTCGTATAGCCTTTTGCAGCCTGCTCAAAATCCATTTGTCAGAGAGTTGGAGATTTAGACGGGTTATATCGGAAGTGGAAACTGTATCCTTAAAGTCTTCCAAGTTCATCATTGCAAACCTAAAGGCATTCCAGATTTTGTTTGCAAAATTTCTATATCCCTCTATCCTCTCCTCAGAGAGTTTTATATCCCTCCCCTGTGCGGCGAAGGCTGCGAGGGTAAATCTGAAGGCATCGGTTCCATATTTCTCCATCATTATGAGGGGGTCTATAACATTCCCCTTTGATTTACTCATCTTCTGTCCTTCTGCATCCCTTACGAGGGCATGAATATATACATCCCTAAATGGAATATCGCCTCTGAACTTGAGACCCATCATAATCATTCTTGCAACCCAGAAAAACAGAATATCAAAACTTGTCACTAAAACAGAGGTCGGATAGAATGTCTTAAGCTCTTTTGTATTCTCCGGCCAGCCGAGTGTGGAAAATGGCCAGAGGGCTGAGCTGAACCATGTATCAAGGACATCGCTCTCCTGTTCAATATTTTTGCTTTTGCATTTACTGCATTCCTTTACATCAGTTTTTGAAACTGTTATCTCACCACAGTCTAAGCAATTCCATGCAGGAATCCTGTGCCCCCACCAGATTTGTCTTGAGATGCACCAGTCCTTTATATTGTTCATCCATTCAAAGTATGTGTTCTCCCATCCCTTTGGTATTATCCTGATTCTCCCATCCTTTACAGCC
>Ga0209521_10005518_pt1 | contig 9990 bp, 10 predicted proteins | sample Rifsed19ft4_FD_184016 | JGI IMG/M metagenome (GOLD analysis project Ga0209521, IMG submission 184016) | Soil microbial communities from Rifle, Colorado, USA - sediment 19ft 4 (version 2) | ecosystem: Environmental > Terrestrial > Deep subsurface > Rock core/Sediment | place: Rifle, Colorado... | reverse complement strand
ATCCCTAACAAAATCTTACTATACCTTGTGATTTTCGCAAAATTTTTTGAGCATTCGGTCTGACATGGGCCAATCTAAAAACAATTGCTTGTCGAAGCAAGACATGCGGCTATCAACGAAACTCATTATACTAAATTGCATTGTGAAATACTACCCAATATAGTAGAATAATTTTGTGATTTCTTCTGCTAAATTAGTGTTTAAAGGGTTTTATCCCTCAGGGTAGAAGGATAAGTTACCAATCTTTGGCCGAATAGGAGAAAATATGTTCACAAAAAGAGCAGCGTTGGGCGTAGTTTTAATTTTGATCGTTTTTGTAATTGGCGTTTTGGTTTGGGCAAACAATCGGACGGTCTCAACGCCCAGCGGGAAAATACCCGACGTAAGTTTAGAGGAGTTTGGGCAAAAACTAAATGGCTTAAGAGGAAAACCTGTCGTTTTGAACTTTTGGGCCTCTTGGTGCCCGCCCTGCCGTGAAGAAGCCCCTGATTTAGAGAAAACTTGGCGAAAATACAAAGGAAAAGTAGAATTCATCGGAATTGATATCCAGAACGACACCATCGGTGATGCCTTAAAATTCCTAGAAGAATTTGGAGTCACCTATCCCCAAGTGCGAGATAATACGGGAAAAATCGCTATTTCCTACAAAATAACAGGAGTCCCCGAAACCTTTCTAATCACCAAGGATGGACAACAGGTCGAACACATCGTGGGAGCAACCACCGAAGCCAAGCTGAGCGCGGCTATCGAGGAGAAGTTGCTTAAATGAATCAAGAAATTAGTCTAATTATTGCTTTTAGTGGCGGCGTTATTTCTTTTTTCTCGGCTTGCGTTCTGCCGCTGATTCCTGCTTATCTCTCTTTTATCTCGGGGGTCACTTTTTCCCACCAAGAGGAAAATCCTGGCACCAACTATCTTGGCCAAGTTTTCTTATCAACCTTTCTTTTTGTGGTTGGATTTTCAATAATATTTACTCTTTTGGGAGCTTCGGCCTCATTGATCGGAGGCTTTCTCGTCAATAACAAGTTGCTTTTAAGTAGAATTGGTGGAGTGATCATCATTTTTATGGGCCTAGTTTTAGCGGGTTTAGTTAAAGTTCCTGCTCTTCACCGGGAACGAAGATTTCATTTTTCGGAGCGGCCTGTCGGTTTGCTGGGCGCAATACCAGTCGGAATGGCCTTCGGTTTGGGTTGGACTCCGTGCGTCGGTCCGGTTCTCTCGTCAATTTTGATCCTCGCGGCTGGTCAGGGTACGGTGGGTCAAGGGGCGCTTCTTCTTTCGTTCTATTCTTTAGGTTTAGGGATCCCATTTATTCTTTCCGGTCTTCTTTTTACCCGTTTCTTAAACCTATTTAATTGGATTAAAAAACACTATGCTACCATAAACGCTATAAGCAGCGGTATTTTAATCCTTATCGGGATCCTGCTGGTTACTGGACAGTGGCAAGCCTTCGGAGCGTGGATTCAAGGACTTTTAAGGTAAGGGAGAATAAATTCTAAAATTAGTTGGGGTAATCTTGTTTACCTTTGCAATTAATTTACCTTTTGGGGCGTGGCGGCAAAGAACAAAGAGGTTTACAATTCCCTGGTTTCTGGCCATCCATTTGCCCATTCCTTTTATCGTTCTTTTTCGAATTTATCTGGGATTTAGCTATATTCTTATTCCCGTCCTTGTCTTAGCGGCTTTAGGTGGGCAGATTATCGGTGGAAAAATCCCGATAAGACGCTAATTATCTGAGCCCGGTACATAATCTAAATTACTTTATTGTTAGGTCGCTTAAGAGACGACTGTGAGCAGGCAAACTATTTATGACCCACGCTTAACTTATCTTGCTTATTTTAGGGAAAGCATATATTCTATCAACTTATTCATTTCCTCATCGGTTACCAATGGTTTGGGCATTTTTGCGTTAGGTACAACCGAAGTTGGGTTTCGAAAGTACTTCTGGTACCACTCTTTTTCCTGAAGCTTATTTCCAACCCGGGTTAGGTCAGGACCTTTTCTTCCGCCTTTTCCGTTAATTTTGTGACAACTCCCGCAGGCTCTTTGCTCATAAATTTTTTTTCCCTGGCGAGCTTTTGGGGAAAGATTTTCTTCGGATGGGGTCTTACAACCTATTAAAAGTAAACCCAGAACCACTACTGTGATGGCTATTTTTTTCGTCACCAATTATTTTCCCTTTTAAGAGGCTTTTTATTTTGCAATTAAACTTTCCGACCATCGATAACTTTAATCTTCAATTATCTAGTTCGAGAGACTGAAGCTCAATCTTTTATTAAATGGCTGTGGTGAGACGCAAAATGGTCGGGAGTTATGAGCGCGCCGTGCTCTAGGTACATGCGTCTTTGAGTCATCTTGCCTATCTCAACGTCATGCGTGACTAAAACAAGGGTTCGACCTTCCATATGGAGTTTCTTAAAAATATCCATGACTATTTCCTCGTTCTTTTCATCCAAATTGCCGGTCGGTTCGTCAGCTAAAATTAAGATAGGGTCGTTTATCAAAGCGCGGGCGACACAAACTCTTTGCTGCTCCCCTCCCGAAAGTTGCCTCGGCAAATGGTTTATCCTGTCAAGCAGGCCCACTTCAGCTAGAGCCTCTTTGGCCTCTAGGGCATCTGGCATGCTATGGTAATATTGCGCTAGCATCACATTTTCCAAGGCGGTTAGATAGGGCACAAGATGAAATTGTTGAAATATAAGGCCTATCTTGTCCCTTCTTATCTCAGTTAACTTCCTAGATTTAACCGAAGTTACATCCTCACCGTCAATTATTATCTTTCCAGTTGTTGGTTTATCCAGACAACCGATTAAATTTAAAAGCGTGCTTTTACCCGATCCCGACGGGCCCATAATGGCAACAAATTCACCTTTTTTTATCCTTAAATTCATATTTTTTACGGCTTTAACCTCGCCGTAAGATTTTGTTACGCTTTCTAAAATAACCGAGTTAAAATCGTTCACAAATCAACCTTTCTACTCGTCCTTTAAAACAACTGCCGGTTCGATATTAAAAGCAAGTCTTGCCGGGAAAATCGAAGATACTCCGGCTATTACCAATGATATAAACATCGTTAAAGGTAGCGTAAACAACCTGATTGTAATCGCGGAATTAAAGATGCTCTCACTCATAAACTGGGCAAGAACATTGCCAAGCAGCCAGCCTAAAATGCCACCTATAAACCCAAGCGCGCTGCCTTCGCTTATATATTCAAACAAAATATCGGTGTTGGACGCGCCCAGCGACTTCTTCAAACCGATTTCTTTTTTCCGCTCAAATATCATGGACATAAGTGTAGCGGCAACACATAAAATGGTTGAAATAAATATCACTAATACCACAAGCCAGACGAGCGAAGTTATTTTTTGAAGTATCGAACCTTCGGATTTTGAAATTTTTGTGATTATTTTTGCCTCTAGGGAAGGGTGACTGGCATTTATTTTCTTAGCTATCGACTGCAGGGTGTTCTGTTTGCCGATATAGCTGACATAAATAACGTCGGCCGAGGAATTGAGGCCGCTCAATTTTTGGAGTTCTGCCGTTTTAATAAATACCTGATCGTCTTCGACACCGCCGCTTTCAATAACGCCACTAACTTTAAGTTTAAGAACTTCTCGATTTTCTTTAATTTTTGCAATGTCTCCGGGCGCAAGACCGGTATTAATCGAAACATTTTTGCCTATCAACAACTCTTTATCATTTAGCCTGTAGCTTCCTCCTTTGAGAGCAAGTTTGATGTAAGGGTTAACTTTTTTGAAGTTGTTTAAGTCGATTCCGACTGCGATAAACCGATCTTCACCCAAATCAACGTTACCGAAAAGATAGGGAGAAAACCCCACCAATTTATCCTTTTTGAAATATTTTTTAATCGCTTCGGTTTGGCCCAAGCTTATCTGCTTTTTTCCGGTTTTTGTAATGATCATATTTGCGCCGTAAGTTCTGAGTTCTTTTTCCATTTTGGAATTGATGTCGGCATATAATGTGGACATCCCCGAAACCATCGATGAAGCGATTGTTATCGAAAGAAGAACTATTACAAGCCTTGTTCTTCGCCTGAAAAAGGCACCTTTTAGCATATGGAAAAACATTGAAATTTTTTTGTTATGCGCCATGTAAAATGTCCTTTGGCTTAAGCCGAACAATAGTGCTCACAATTGATAAGTTTCCAAGCAGTGCTATGGCGACCGAAATCATGACGGCTATGGGCGCTACCGCGATTTTGATATCTATCGCTCTGCCGAAAACATTGTAACCTATCAGTTGGGCCAGACCGCTGCCCGCAAAATATCCTACAAGCCCACCGATAAGACCAACAAGGGACGCCTCGGTTATAAACAAGGCAATTATCGCCAGATCGCTGGCGCCGATGGCTTTGGACAGCCCCACTTCTTTGCTGCGCTCAAGAACCCCCGCTCCCATTAAACTCCAAACTCCAAGCCATGAACTTACAAAAGCCAGTACCGCCAGTAAGGTCATCATGAATTGTATTTTGTTTAGGATAAAACTTTCGGAGTCCGCTACTTGCTTTAGAGGCTTTGCTTCCGAGCCCCGAATCACTTCTTCTATTTGAAAAGCAATTGATTTGGTGAAGGCGGTGCAGTACCACTTCTCAAATTCTGTGCTGCTCAAAGAATCGGGATTTTTTTCATATTTCCTGGCAAGTTCGTTTTCTGGAACCGTCAAGGCACTCACATCCACCCAACCTATTTTCCCTGCCAAATTGGTAATTTTTTGGAGTTTGTCAAGCCTGACGTATATTTTTGTATCTTCAAGTCCACCAGCCTTCACAACCCCGGACACTCGAAGATTGTAGTTATTATTTTTATAAATAAGAGGCAATGAATCGCCTGGCTTTAAGTCCAGTTTTTTTGCAATGTTCTGTCCGATTAAAGCACTTCCTTGTGATTTTTTAGACTGCTCTGAAATCCATGAACCTTTGACTTCCCACCATGGCTTTACAGCCTTAACTCCGGTATGAATAGTTTCGCCCGTTGGGATGACAAGTTTTTTATTAAACCATGTTCCGATAACCGGATAGGCTTTGCCGTCAATTTTTACTTTTGTTTCAAGATACGGAGCGAAAGCTACAATATTGTTAGCCCAAAAAATCGTTTTGATCTTAAGTAAATCGGACTCATCTATAAATGACCGCCCTTCAAGCGGGTCAACATCTGTTCCGATATCAAAAGGTAGAGCCTGCGATTTTGGTTTTACTACGATATTGGATCCGTAACTCTTTAGCTCTTTGCCCAGTTTATCACCTACATCCAACCAAAGATTAAGCATGACCACGATTAGAGAGGCACCCATCGCTATGGATATGATAGCCATCAGCTTTCTTCTTAGATTTATGGTAAATGACTTGAACAAAATCCTGGAAAACATGCTATGGATTCCTAATTTTTAAAAATCTTCTCATTTTGGAGTAAAACCTTCTCGTCGATTATCAATTTGCCATTTTCTATCTTATGTTCTAGGGGAATAGGGTTACAACCTCCGGGAAAGCCTACGGTAGACCTATTGACAACGGATTGGCATTTTATACAGATAACATTTTTCTTATCCTGATAAAAACCCGCGGGTCCGCAAATTTGGCAGGCATCCAAAGCAACGCCATAAACGCCGGAACCTTTGGAAACGGCCAGAAATGTAACCTTATTTTCCTTACCCTGGTATGAGAACCGCTTTAAATCTTTTCCAGATATGTCTTTCAATGGAATGATAACCTTTCCGCCCTTAGCGGATATAGCTTTTGCCGAAGCAACATTGACCTGCTTTTCCCTCGCCTGATATGCCTCCGCTCCCTGTAAAAAATAAACGCCGACGAGAATGAACGCAAAAACAGCTATCCACCTGATTTCTCTTTTTTGACCCATCCTGTGTTTTCTTTGTTCGGCGCGGCCAGCAATGTCGGAAGGAATCAAGTGTCTGTTTTTTCCGAATATAACAAACGGAACGAACAAAAGCCCGAGAGCAAATGTGACATATTTAATTATTGTTTGACCGTTGATAAGCGGTATCAAAACAGAGAAGAGGCTTTGGTTCATAGGAATAATACCGTCGAGCATAAACGCTTGAAGAGAGATGGTCGTGTGTCTAACTATACTTAGAATTATAAGGATGGAAAAATATGCCAAAAGAGCACTTGAAGTTGTCCTTTTGGAGTTCCTGATAACAGCGAACATAAGAGCGATGCTTAATAAAAGCCCGACAAAAACCCCGAGCCCGTCCGACAACACGCTGGTGTTAAACATATTAGACTGAAAAAGCAGCCGGTCGATAACATTTATAAATTCGATGAACCCAGGCAAAATTATCAACGCCAACAAGACAAAAAGCGCTGGCGCCAAAAAGTCTAAACCTTTATTATTGCCGGTACTCGCCTTTCTATTAATAAAAAACAAAACTGCAATAAGTCCGACCGATGAGATAACGGACAACGAACTTAAAATACCTTCAAAAAATTTGGAATTTGAATCAATAATCCCTGTGTTTAAGATCAGGGCGGAAGCTATAGCAAACAACACCAAAGCACCACTCCAAAGGGCAGTGCGTTTGTAATTAAATTTTATAAATAAAGACAAAAACAAGCCTGTGAATAATGATATTACAAAAAACTCATTAAGAGTTAGAACCGCCCATTTAACCAATTTTGTCCTCACACCATGCAAGCCGGCAAAGGAGTCATATTAAAAGGCTCCTCTCCGGCTTATTTCTTGTTACCGCTAACTTAACTCATTATTTCACAGGTATATATTTAAAATCCCATTCCAGTTCGATGGGTTTCTTCCAGAAGCGTCCCTCTACACCTGTTACCTTGTCAGAGTGCAGTACGTAACCTTGCTTCTCCGGTGATTCCAAAACAAACTTCAACTTATAGTCGCCGGCTTTGGGCATTTTTATATTTATGCCGTAATGCGGGCCATCGCTTGCGTTCATCGGCATCATCGCACCTTCGGAAACAGTGGCTCCACTAGAATCTTTGGCTTCATACTTTACTGTTATATAAGGTACGAATTCCTCAATACCAAACCCTGTTTTATTTCCCTTGATAGCTTTTACATCCGCTTCAAGATGGATGTCACTCTCATCCGAACCGGGCATCACACCCTTTGGCTCCATATCAACAGACTGGAAGTAAATCGGGGTCACGGAAATGCCCTCAACTTCTTCTGCCTCACCTATCTGGTTTTCTTTAAAACCAGCCTGTCCTGGCTTTAGTGTACCAACCGAATCACGATTTGAAGTTTGCTGCTCACGACCCCCTTCACTCTTTTTCGCTTCCGTCTTACAACCCTGAATAAGAATTGTTGTTGCGGCAAGCAGAAAAATAGCAATAACCAAGTACGCTATCCAACGTTTATTTTTCATCAATCTCCTTTCCTAACTTTTTTCTATTTTTAAACGTTGATAGATAAAAGCCGATACTAGCGCTAAAACCAGCACTAACTGAATTGCTAAACTCTGTAGCGTTGGATATATGCCTAGCGTACCTATTACCGGCACATATTTGATGCCGGTGCTTCCGACAATCCCTGCTATCTGTAGTTTATTAATGGCCTCGCCAGCAAAAATAAACGAAAGCAAATAAAGCAGAAGCCCGGTCGCTATAAAAAACTGCTTAATCGGTATCTTTACACTTCCAAATCGGTAGACGATGTAAAATGCCACAAGTGTGGCAATACCAGCTACAAAACCCACGATAAGCATTCGCGTGTCATAACTGGATGAGGCTCTTGCGGCGAGTGCCTGATAAAACAGAACTATCTCGGCACCTTCACGGTAAACCGCGAGAAAACCCGCGCTCGCAAGTGCGAACATACTTCCTTTTGTGAGCGATACAACTACTTTATTCTGAATATACTTCTGCCATACCTGCGCTTGCGCCTTGCTAAGCAACCAGTAACTGACAGTAAAGAGTACCGCCATAGCAAGCAAAAGCGTAATACCTTCGATTAATTCGACGGTATATCCAGCGGATTTAAAGAATTGGGTAATTAAAGCCCAGCTGGCAATGCTGAGAATAACGGCCATACCGACACCGTAATAGATGGATCTAACCTTATCTTTGTTTCCGGATTTGATAAGATAAGCAGCTATCGCACCGATAACAAGAATCGCTTCAATCCCTTCCCTAAAAATAATTAAGAACGAAGCGATCAACATGGCATATGGGCTTTTTTTTGCGCCACCGTCAAGCACATTGGCATCCTCGTCCAGCATCCCCTTTAATTTTTCAATCTCTTGCAGGACAGTCATATGTGACCCACCGCTCTTCATCTCGGACTTAACCGTCCTAAACATACCCTCCACTTGATACACTCTTTTTATTGAAATAGCCTGGCCGATCGCGGCCTCCATGCCCTGTGTTTCAAACTCACCGAAGTACGCGTCGTCGACCAACTGAACGGCTTTTTTTGTGTCTCCCGACCTGTACGTGTTAAGTGCTTTATTCAGATCTGTTTTTACGGAGTTGGCAACGTCCTGCCAGGTGATTTGAGCGGCGTTGGCAGAGGAGAGATTAACTAAAATAAAGATAGATATTAAAATGATAAGCCATATTGTCTTCTTAGTGTTAATTCTAACTCCCTTTAGGCTTTTAGGTATGCCAATTTCATATATTAGGCAAGACTATCATTTTAATTGGTAACCCTATTTTTTCATACCCAAAGAGATCACATAAACGTCCCGTTTCATCCGCTTATGTGACCAAAATCCCTACTACTAAAGCGGCTTCAATTGCTCATGTTTTTCAGGTATCTTGTGGTTTTTAGGTATTCTGTGGAGATGTCTTGTCTGGAGCTGACGCTTTTATTTTAAATCCGGGGCCAAAGTAAACCACCATCGCACCCAGTAAATAGATCACGTAGGCCAAGACTTCGACTAAGGACGGATTACCATTGTAACCAAAAAGAGCCTTAAAAAACTCACCAAAGACACTCGTTTCATCCAGGATATAGTTAATGTCCCAGACATGCTCAACGATTGAGGGAACAATGCTCACCTCTTGAAGCTCGTGAATACCATGGGCCAGTAAACCAGCCGCAAAGAAAATCAGAAGAATGCTAGTAATATTGAAAAAAGCCCTTAAATTAAGCCTCTTTGTGCCGCGATAAAATGAATATCCAAGCAAAATCGCTCCTGCCAGCCCGAGAATCCCTCCAACTAAAGAACTCAAAACGGTGGCCGAGCGAGTTATGGAAAAAAGAAAAAGAGCTGTTTCCCAGCCTTCACGAACCACAGGGATAAAGACGATGGTGGCAATAGCCAAGGATGACCCAACTTCCAGGGCCTTATCCACCTTTTCTTCCAGCTCTTTTTTTATCTGGCGACTCACCTTCTTCATCCAAAAAATCATCCAGGTAAGAACCCCAACCGCCGTCAGCATCGCAATTCCCTCAAAAATCTCTTCACCTCGTTCGGGTAGTTCACCAGCGGTCACAAAAATTATGAAACCGGTTAGAATACTAACGACAACGGCGCCGGCGAGCCCCATCCAGACACTTTTAAATTGCTTAACGTTATTTGTCTTAGCTAAATAGGCCAAAATTATCGCCACAATTAAGGCCGCTTCGAGCCCTTCTCTAAGAACAATCAGAAATGACGCACCCATTTTTTAATACCACCTCCTCTCTTAATTCGGAGTACCAAAAAAATAATATAAGGATTACCTAAAATATAGGATAAGAAAAAACTCCCCACCTGTCAAGTTATTTTCAAACTCTTTTAATGAAAACTTCTTTTAAAGTCTAGAATTACCAGCTCAAATGATATATCAAGTTGACATATTTATTTTTTTAGGTTAGCCTAATATATGGGGAAAAATAGGGTGATAAAATGGCAACTTCGAGAACTGAAGAGTATCTAGAATCTTTATTTAAGCTCCAGCAAAACGAAGACCCTGTCAGTATTTCAAGACTCGCCAAACACCTAAACTTATCGGCGGCTTCGGCTTCAGAGATGGCCAAAAAATTAAAGGTTATGAATCTT
>Ga0209521_10005512_pt1 | contig 9995 bp, 10 predicted proteins | sample Rifsed19ft4_FD_184016 | JGI IMG/M metagenome (GOLD analysis project Ga0209521, IMG submission 184016) | Soil microbial communities from Rifle, Colorado, USA - sediment 19ft 4 (version 2) | ecosystem: Environmental > Terrestrial > Deep subsurface > Rock core/Sediment | place: Rifle, Colorado... | reverse complement strand
CCGCCCCGCCGGCACCAGTGCTGCCGATCTCTGTGCCCTGAATCGCCGTCACAGCCGCCCACACCTGCGCGAACGCTGCGATGTATGCGGCGATCCTCGTATAGACATCGCCATGAGTTTCAGCAGCTGCACCGGCCGCTGCGAGGAAAGCATCGACGATCGCCAGCGCGACAGCCATCGCCTTGTTGTTGGCGAAGAGCTGCTCACCTGCCCGTGCGGCCGCAATCCCAACAGCGATCAGACCCCGCTGTTTGATCTCCTGTTCGGTCTGAGCCATCCTCAGCGTGAGTTGGTTGCGCTCCTGCATCGTCGCTGTCTCGGCGGCGAGTTCCTGCCTGAGCATGGCGATATAGTTGGCGAGCTGCTGCGCGTCCATCTTCTTGATGTTCGCGTTGGCGAGTTGTTTGATCTGCAGCACCCGCCCCTCGTGCAGGCGGAGCGCCGCAAGCATCTTCGCATTGAGAGCCTCTTCCACGTTGAGATAGGCGGCAGCCTGCGTTTCTTGCGTTTCGCGTTGGCGCCGTCGCTTGATCTCGTCTTCTGCCTCTTCGTTGACCCGCTTCGCCCGAGCCTCCGCCGCTTCTTTCGCTGCCCGTTCCCGGGCCTCGCGTTCGCGTTCGGCCTTCAGCCGTGCGTAGGTCTCGGCGATCCTCTTCTTCGCTTCCTCGTCAGCCTGCTTCGAGAGTTCGTCGATCGCGCTGGTGTCCTTATCGAACGCCTTGCGGATGTCGGCGACCATCGTCGCAAACTTAGTGAAGTTCTCCCGCAAGGTGGTCTGGTTATTGATGAGCGCCTGGTTGAACTTCTCCCAAGCCTTTTGGGGGCCGGATGGCAGCTCGGTGAGGAGCACGCCCATCGCGTAGAGGTTCTTTGCGACCAGTTTGATGGTTTCGATGATGAAGCCGAAGCCCGATACCACACCAGCGACAAAAAGCGCGAATCCCTTGACGACCGGCTGCAGGACGTCGAGCAACTTAAGGAACGTCGCGCCTACGGCCTCCTTGGTCTCCTCTTGCTGTTCCTTCATCCGGGCCAGTTTGAGGGCGGCCGACTCGGTCGCGGTGGCCGAAGTCGCAAGAGCCTTTTCGATCTTGTCGAGAGTGAGAGCAAAATCCTCGCCCTTGAGGTGACCCTCGTACAGCAGCCGCGAGAGCATGTCGGTCCCTCTGACCGGCTTGCCCATGATCGCGTTGCCGAAGAGATCAGCAGCGGACGCGGCATCTATCCATCCGCGTTTTTGCGCCAAGGCGGCGACTCCGGCGAGGTGCATCGCGGCTTCGGTGTGTTTGAGGATCGGTAGGAATCGCATCACGATGCCTTGCGTCAATTCGTCACTGACTCCGGTGAGTTTGGCGAGGGCCTTCGCCCACTCTCCCACACCCTCGGCTGTGCGCTTGGTCTGTGGATCGAATGCGAGCATCGTATTGCCGAGTCGCAGGAGCGACGATTCGGCTTCCACCCCCTTGGCGAAGGCATCCTTCAGCCAGCCGGCGATCTTCTGGAAGCCAACGAATGCGGCGATGAACCCGAGGACCTTCTTGCCGAGACCATCCCAAATCGCGCCACCGCGCTGGGCTTCGTCGTGGAGTTTTTTGAGGCTCGTCTCGGTCTGCCGTACGGCGCTATCATCGCTCTGGCTCGTGACCTTCAGGCCGATTTCGTAATTGCTGTCAGCCATCAGTTCACCTCGAACCCAACTCGGTGAGCGAGGTTGCCGAGCTTGCGGCGTTCATCCTCACTGAGCGGCTCTGCTCCGGCCGGAAGATCAAGCTCTTCCGCGTTGAGCGCTTCGACTGTGGCGAGGACCTCTTGGTACGGCTTCTGCAGAATCTCGCGCACGTCGAGGTGCATGGCCCGCGCGAGGCCGACGATGAATCGGTCGAGTCCCCGTGGCTTGCCGTCTCCGGAGCCCTGCACCGACTTGAGCATGTAGGGTAGGTCGTTGACTTCCTCCCATGCCTCGAAGACCGCGAGGATCTGCGCGGCCGTGGCATGCTCGAGGTGTGCAGGATGGAGGGGTTCAGTGATCATGAGGGGCACAAGCGCTCGGAAGAATCGCGCTGGCATGAGCGTCGACGCCTCGCCCTTTGGCATCGTCTCGTCGATTACCGCTCCCAACTTGCCGGCGGCCTCCACGTACTGCGTGAAGCGCAGCGTGCTCATGGGACCGACGGTGTAGACCCCGCCGCCCAGGTGGAAGCGCCACAGGCACACGCCTCCCAGACGCACGGCACGAGAGTTGTGCAGCAGGTGCTTGAACCCCATCAACCCCCCGAGAACTTCAGGCGGCTCACGTGGTGGAGTCGACGATCTTTCCGATACGGCCGATGACGCCCTTGCTGTAGGTGACCGAGGTGTCGAGCAGGAAGTCGATCTCGATCGGGATCACCGTCTCGTCGCCACGCTTGAACGCCTGGCTGATCGCGGCCTTCATCAACCCGCGCCAGAAGGTGTAGACGCGCTTGATGTAGTTGGCCGTCGCATCCTCGGCGTACGCCGGAATCATCGACTGACCGTCGACCGTGAGCAGCACCTGCCAGTACTGCATGGCGCTCGGCTCGTCGATCGCCCACGTCGCCGTGTGGCCCGGGGTGGTGAGGACGGTCACGTCGCCAGTGCTCGCGGTCGGGTCGCTGCCCATCGCCATCGCCAGCTTGCGGAGTGCCGCCTCGACCATCGACGCCTTCAGCGAGGCGTGTGACTTCTGATGATAGGCGTCGATCGCCCACGTGCAGTTGTCGACCTCCACCAGCTTCGTGTCGTGGCCGAGCGTGAGCTGCACGTCCCGCAGCCAGCCGCCCTCGAGCAGCGTCGCGGCGCCGCCAGCCGTCACCCACTTCCCGATCTGGAGCCGCCCTAAGGCTCCCTTCATCAAGTCCAATGAATTTGCACCAGTCACACCAGGCATGGGTTACTCCTTCTCGGCCGCGGGTGCGGCCTTGGTCTTTATGGTCTTGACGAGCACGCCGCGCTCGACGAGGTTGTCGATCTTCCGCTGCGTGTCGGGATCGGCGGCGGCATACTGCTCATCGGTGATCGTGTCGTGATGCCGGAACTCGCGGTGTCCGGAGGGATGCTCCGGAGTCGCGAGAGCCGCATCGGGTCCCAGGTAGAACGTCATGCCCGCAACCATGTCCGGGCCTTCTGCCTTGTACATTCATGCCCCCCTTGCGTAGCGAATCACGATCGGGTAGACGAGCAGCGCATCCTTCTCGCCGACGAACGGAGTGGAATCGCCGCTCGCCCGGATCGTGACGTGGATCTGGTCGAACACCCCAGCACCGAGCAGCGCATCGAGCGTCTCTTCGAGTTTTAGAATCTCCTTCTGAAGATCAGCGGCTGTCGCACTCGTGGGCTTGATCACTCCGGTGAGCACGAACTTCGCCTCAGCAACTTCGTTGTGGTCGCCGAAAAGAGTCCGCGCATCGCGTTCGACGAACACCAGCGGCGTCGCCTCTGCTGCGTATTTCTCGATATCGATGTTGAGGTTGTCTGTCGCCTTCCGGTTGACGCCGAATGCGGTTACGAGCAGAGCTGTCGTCGCAGTGACGAGCGTGTCCAATACGCGGTTGCCAGCATTGCTCATGGCCGCATTACCTGGGGAAGAACCCTATCAACGTGCTGGTGAAGGCGCGCGCGCGCGGTCATCACAGCCCCGCGCCACCAGTAGCGCGGCTTGAGCGTGACCTGCGTCTTGAGCACGTACCATGCCTCGAGCCGCGAGGCTTTGCCCTCTCCGATGCGCTTGACGAGCAGCGCCGTGCCACCTTTGGATCGGATGAAAAACAAGCCAGTATCCGGGACATTGCGGAGCGATTGCCCGGCATATCGATCGACCCCACGGTAGCTACCGCCCTTAAACGCCGGGATCAGCGGGATACGTAAATACTTCTTCGTCTTGGGGCGGATCATCGCTCCCCTGTCCTGGACGCCTGCGATCACCGCGAGCGGGTCACGTTTCGGCAGGCCGGTCTCGACGCCGCTCGGCAGATCCCGGATTCCAGCCGTGAGCGTCGTGATCACGTACCTGCGCAATTTGCCACTGCGTACATGCACCAGATCATTGCTGAGGTTGCTGCCCGCTTCGCGGATCACATCGAGCGCCACGTTGCGGCCGAGTAGGCGCATGGCGCGAGGTAGATTCGTGACGCGCGCCGCCCGGAACATGGCGATCGCCTGGGTGATCGAGATGACTTCGGCCATCAGTAGTGCAATCTGTGGTGGTGGAGGGCGTCCACGATGAACTGGTAATCCTTGGAATTGCGGACGAGTTGCTGAACACTTTCAGGACCGAGTACTTTGCTTCCCAACCCGATCATTTGCTCCTCGATCGGGAAGAGCGCGACGGCCATGCACAGCGCCTCGATCAGATCCTCGAGCTCTGCGGCGCCATCCGCGAAACCGGTGACCGCGGTGAGCAGGATGTTGCCGTAGCCAACGGGCCACGCCTGGTAACGAGCGATGAGGCAATGACCATCCGGGCGGAGGAACGCGGTTTGCCTCGCCTCCGCATCCGCCCCCTGCAAGATCGTCCAGGCCACGGTGTCAACGGTGAGACTGGTAACGCTCGTGATCGGCCACGAGGATGGGTAGAGGAGATTACTTCCGTCGCCGGAGAGCCGCATGGTGCGCGTCGCTGTGGCGAGATCGCAGCCGATCTTCCACTTCGCCCAGGCGAGGATCGCCTTGATGTAGTACGTGATGCGCACCTGAAGAGGAGCGTCAGTGGTCGGCGTGTTCGGCTGGAACGCGCAATAGCGGGCGAACGTGAGAAGGTCAGCCACTGGGCCGCTCGAAATGGTGAATGCTGATGAGCTGGTCGACGATGTCAGGCGGTGCCCAGCACAGCCGGCCCTCAAGAACGCAACCCGCCACCGAAGTCACGCCGGGGGGCGCCACCAGTGGGATGAGTCCGGCGTGCGTTTTCGTGCCAACTTCAATCTCGTCGGCGGCCGGAAGGCGCTCGGGTTCTTGACCTTTTTTCTCGTACTTCGCCATGACTCCTCCAACAAGACGGGGGGCCGCGGGGCCCCCCATTGCTACGTTTCGCCCAAGAGTACTAGGCGATGTTGATGTTGCCGATCGCACCGAAGCAGAAGGGCGCGTAGACCTTCACGGCCTCCTGCATGTAGGCGCCGTGCCAGAAGGTACGAGTGATCGGCGCCCAATCCACCCGCCACAGCCCGCCGAAGCTCTGCACCTCGATGCTGCGCTGTGAAGGCGTCCCGGGGATCGGGTAGTTCATGCGCCCGGCGAAGATCAGGGAATCGGGCAGGTTGGGGTTGACGATGATATCGACGATGTCCCCGGTATACGGATTGACGACGGCCGCGACCCGGCCACCAAGTACGAGGCCAGCTCGCAGTTGCTCCGGGCTGACGACAAACATGGTGCGCGGATTGGAGCTCGAGAAGGCGAGAATTTCCAGCGCCTTGTACGTGTTCCCACTCATGTGGAGCGCTTCGGGTGTGATCCCGTAGTTGTTGAACATGCTGGCAAAGAGGTCGCAGAACTGATCGACGCGCCCGTTCGTCATGGTGAGCGCAGCGTTGTCCATTGTCTTCCAGTAGGCGCCTGCGTCATTCATCGCCTGGTAGAAGACGCCGCTCGGGGCGGTCGCTTCCTTCGAGTAGTCCGTGCCGACGGTCAAGGCGCTCATGGCCTGGTTGCCAGTCGGCGGATCGATCGTCTCGACGAACGTGTTGACGTAGGTGATGCCGCAGAGGTAGCGGGCCGTGTCGCCGGGGTCGGCGCTCGCGTGCGTAGAGACATACCAGGCGTAAGCGACGGCGCCCTTCTTCGCGGTGCACGACCAGGTGATCTTCTGATTGGTTGTGGCATCCACCGCGCTCGAGGCGGCTGACGCCTTGGAAATCCCGCCGTTCACGTTGTACGACTCGCCAGCCGGCGAAGTGACGGCTTGCACCTTCGTGAGGCCAGTGACCAGTGAGGACGGCGAGGCAAGCAAAAGCTGGTCGACCGCCAAGGCCACAACCTTGCACCAGTACTTGTTCGCCGTGAGCGCGCCACCAGAGGCCGCCACTCCGGTCGGTGTGGCCGGCACATCGAGCGCCAGGATGTTGTTGGCGCCGAACAGAATGCGCTCTTCCTTCGCGGCGAACGCCTGCATTAGGTTCGCGATGCATAGGTCGACGATCCCAGCCTGTGAACCGCCGAAGAGCGAGGCACCTTCGTTCTCTGCCTCCTGGGTGTAGGAATCCTCGACGCCGATCGTCGCGTAAGCCGCGGTCCCGGCGCCCTTGCTCTCCTGGATCGCACCGGCGCGCTTGCCTTCCGGTACATAGCCCAGGAGCTTGTTGCTGTCGATGCCGGTCAACGTGATCCACGACACGGCGTTGCCCTGCGCGTCGGTGCGCCGGAAAACGCGGTCACGGAACCACGTGAAGACAATCGGCACCAGGTTGACGTAGCCCTGTTCGAGGTTCGCGATGTTGAACCCCGTGCTGACCGTGATCGACTTGCGAAGGTCGTCCATGGCCTTGCGCAGGGCATCGCCCTGCATGCCGGAGACCTTCTGAATCGCTTCACGGATGCCTGCCTGAATCGCTTGCATTTTCGTTTCTCCTTCGCCGCGATGCCTCTACGGCATGCGGCCGAGTTTGGCCAGCAACCCGGCGTGTTCCTGTTGGAGGCGGCCACGGCGGCCGGGGTTGCGCTCGGCGTCGATCGCCTTGCGCAGTTCTTCTACCCGGTCCTCGATGGTCTTGCGGGCGTTGGCTTTGTTGTCGGCTGCCGAATCCACCTTGCAGCCGGTGTCAGGGGCGGTCGCCGGGTCGGTGTCAGGTACCACCGGCACGATGAGCGCAGGGGACATGGCCTTCTGCGCGGAATCGTCCGCCGCCTTCGCCTTGTGCAGGGCCTCGAGTGCGCCCTCCACCTTTGCGAAGCCCTTGGTGACGATTTCGTGCAGCGCAGTCACGTCCTTCTTGAGAGCCGGGGTTTCCAGCTCGGTGGTCGCTGGAACCACAGATAAAGCGATCTCCGGGGTTTCGGATTTCTCGGCATGCTTGAAGTACTCGATCTGTGCGAGGCGCTTTTTCGCTTCATCTTCGGTGTCATAGGAGGCGAGTTTCTTACCAGCCTTGGAGTAGACGACCCATTTTGAATCCTCGTGCTTGATGACCTTCTGCAGGATCTCGCCGGAGGAAACATCGCCCTCTGCGGCACCTTTCTCGAGCTCCGGCTTGCCGGAGGCGCTGATTCCACCCGCGTCGGCGATCTCCTGTCCGACTGCCGCCGCGAACTCGTGGAAGGTCGTGGCAAGTAGCGCGGGCTTCGCGCCATTGGTCCACGGGGACAAGATGTCCTCGATCGTCCACCGCAGCGTCTCCAGCATATCGGGGAGTTCCTCGCGGAGTTGCTGTTCCGCGTAGCGCGCGGCGAACGTCGGCGGGATGTACTCACCGTCCGGCCCGATCACCTTAGCGATCGCCTCTTTCGGCCATCCGCGCTTTTCAAGCTCCGCGGCGTCACCCTTGAACGCCTTGGTGAGCGCCTGCACCAGCCCGGCGGCGCGGTACACCGCGCGCCCAGGGAACGTCAGAGCGCAGTGCAGTCCGCCTTCGACGTCGACATCCGCGATCTCGGTGATGCTCTTGCCGAGCGCGGCGTCAAACGTCTTCCCCCGGGTGACGTGCTCGGCGCCGATGCTCACCTGCGGGTGCCACTCTCCCTTTTCGATCAGGCGGTATGCCTTGGTCGCGAGGGGATCGTCGGCGTCGAGAGCGAAATCGATCAGCGAATCGCCGACATCGTTGCGCATGCTGTCCACCGACTTGCCGAGCGGCAGAGGTACGTCGTGGGAGGGCGTGAGCAGAACCTTGCCGGCCTTCGCCGCACCCTCGAACTTCTCGAGTGCTACCTTACTCATCCGCTCGCCCTGCCGATCCACTTCCGGGCCCGTCGCCACGAAGATCAGATGCTGCGTGCCCTTCGCGTCCGTCAAGGTCTTGCTGAGAGAACCGTTCCAGTACATTTAGACCTCCGCGACCCTGCGGGCCTGGCGGATCTGAATCTCCGCCGAATGCAGTAGGCGCAGGGCTTTCTTCGTCCCATGTTTCCGTTCAAGTTCGTGAGCTAATTGCGTGTTGATGATCTCCGCCGCCTTGAGCGCGGCCACGCGGCGGAGCAGGTAGCGCACCCACATTCCTTCTCCGACCGCCACGAGAGCGGCAAAGATCAGGAGGGCAAGCATCTTCTAGGCTCCGGGAATGACGGGGATCGCACTGCGTACGCAATGCGGATGTTCCGTCGGGTTCTCCATGTACTCTTCGATCGGCCAGATTTGGCCGTTCGCCGCCTCGCACTCCGCGCACGAGTTCGGCCCCTCATCGTCGAGGATCTCGACCTCGGTCACGTCGAGTGCCTGCCAGTTCTCGGCGGCCCCACGGTTGTAGGCGGCAGCGAGTTCCGCGTTGGCGATCACGGCCGCCCGCGCCTCATCGTCGAGGATCGCGTTGAGCGCGGCCTGCAGGTCGGACTCGCTCTTGCCGCCAGTGATCGCATCGCGCAGCGCCGTCTCGATCCGCGAGCGCGTTGTGGCGTCAAGCGCCATGTCCGACTTCACGTCCACCCAGGTCGCCGATGCCTCATCCCATCGACGCCCGATCAAGAGCCCAGCGCGCTCGGTCGCGTAATCTGTACCACGATTCCCGAGGACACCATAGCCGGTGACTTCGGCGGAATCATCGACGCCCGCCGCATGCGCTGCCCACAGTACACGCACCAGCAACCGCCACTCATCGACTGAGGGCGGAGGCACTTTAGTACCAGCGAGCGGGCTGGCTTTCGTGGCGCTCGCGAATTCCTTCATCGCCTCAGCCACGAGTTCCCGGCCGAGGGCGCGCACAATCGCACCGGCCGCCGCCTGAAGATCAGTTACCACCTTCCCCGCGCGCTCCGAGGTGTTCCACCGCTTGATCGTGGCCGCGAGGTGGCCAGTGGGCGCCTTGAACATCGCCGAACCCATGCCTCCGGCCAGCCCTTTGCGCAGCACACCCCGGAGCCACGCGGGCACAACGTCGGTCCGGAAATCCTTCGGCGCCTTCCCGGAACCCTCTGCCTTCCGCACGATGGTCTCCCATCGCCGGAGATCCTCGCGGATCGCCTTCTGCGCTCCGGGCCCGGCAGCGGGCTGCCCAGGGAGGGCCGCCGGACGACCGCCGTCCGCCCCGTTGGCAGGTACCGCGGCTGCCGCGGCCTGCGTCCGGCCCAGGGGATCGAACGGCTGTGCCGGGAACCCGATGACGAAGAAGTGCTTTTTGGCGACGTCGGCCTCGTCAATGCTCTGCCCCTGCGCGGAGGCGACGTCCTCCCAGGCCACCACGCCCACCTTGAACCCCTCGAGCTGGCTCTGTCGGCGCTCTGCGGCTATCGCCTCTTGCTCGACCTTCCAGCGCAGTTCGTGCCCGGGGAATCCCGCGGCCGTCAGCATCTCGGTCGCGAGCGTCTGGAGCGCGAAGAGGTGCGGGCGGATGCCGCGCAGCGCCGCCCACGCGGCGAGCGCGTCGGCCGTCGAGTAGTTGACCTGCGAAACCATCGCCGTGGGGTCGACGCCGAAGGCATTGAAGATGGTCCGGATCAGCAGTTCCTCGTGCTCCTTGTCGATGCGGGGGGGCTGGACCGGGAAGTACTTCGGGCCGATGATGGCTTGCAGTCGGCTGTCGGCACCCGGCTGCTTCATGCGCTCATCGAGCCATGCGTTGTAGTTTTGCAGGTCCTCGAGTTTCGTCATGGCCTCGGGCGCCGAGACGAGGCCCGCGGGGGTGCCCCCCTTTTGCCAGCGGTAGAGGTCTTTGAGGAGCTTGTGGAAGTTGATCGCTGCCCGCGCCGCGACCTGCTCGGTGGGCGAGAATCCGCGCACGGAGTACACGCGCCGGCGTTGGGGCCGATACCAGAGTTGTTCGATCGTGAATGTCTTCGGCTTCCCGCTGATTGAGTTGGTCGTCGCCTGCTCGAAAGCGATCGCTGGCGGG
>Ga0209521_10005508_pt1 | contig 10000 bp, 10 predicted proteins | sample Rifsed19ft4_FD_184016 | JGI IMG/M metagenome (GOLD analysis project Ga0209521, IMG submission 184016) | Soil microbial communities from Rifle, Colorado, USA - sediment 19ft 4 (version 2) | ecosystem: Environmental > Terrestrial > Deep subsurface > Rock core/Sediment | place: Rifle, Colorado... | reverse complement strand
GTTCAGGGGAATTTCCATGTTCAGCGCATTTTCCACCGCCCTCACCGAGACGGTCGCGTGTACCGACGTTCAGACCCCGCAGATGCGCTGGGTGAAGAGCCACACCTCGCGCGGGTCGCGTCCCTTGACGATAGTCTCGATCCCGCGCCACATCTGGCCGGACGACCAGGCGTTCATCACCTTGCCGTTGTCAACCTCACATTCTATTCTGAGATGGCCCTCAATCCTCGTAATCGGGTCAATCGTAATTCTTTTTGACATAGCTCCTCCTGTATTCTGTATTCATTCCGGCTCAGTGAAGCGTCTCCGGATAGAGATTCAGATATTTCGCGCATACCTTGAATCCCAGGACCGCAAAAGCGACCATCGCCGCCGTGACCATGAGCTCTATGAAGGAAGGAAAGTAGTCTCCTCCCGCGCCGGTTGCGTATTCCGCAACGCCGAATATACCCACATTCACCCGGTTGAGCATGACGCCGAGTATCACCAGTATATTCACGACAAAGATGCGATTGATGTCCGTGCGTATGGATCTGAACGAGAGCAGGATGAGCGGCAGCGCCACCCCCACGCCCATTTCCAGGAGCCAGAGATTCGAGAGAAAACTGCCGTTCAGGGCCAGTCCGATGCCGGGCCCCCTGGCAAGATCAATGAGCTTTATGGCCAGATAGCCCCCCCCCACGATCAGCGTCCCCCGCGCGAGGCCTTTCAGCACCTCGACGGGAAGCTCGTGGTGAAAGGCCCTCGAGCTCAGGATCGTCTCAAAGCTCACCATCGAGAGCGCCAGCATCACGGCTGAGATGAGAAACAGGGAGGGAAGCGCATTGCTGTACCAGAGCGGCGAGAGCTTTGAAGGAGCAATGAGATAGACCGCCCCGAGCGATGACTGGTGCAGCGTGGAAAGAAGGACCCCGAAGAGCACGACGGGGACCATGAGAAACCTGCCCGAGGACTCGAAGCGGACGCCTCCCGCCGGCACCTCGGCAGGCGAGCTCTCGAGATAGAGTAGGCGGCGCGGGTAATGTATCGTGAGCCGGAGCGGCTCGAGCAGATCGCGGCCGATGCGCCCGTAGCTTCGCAGTCCCCCCATGCCGGTGCCGTCCTCGCCATCGACGAGGAGCGTCCTCACCATGGAGAAGGCGAGCTCGCCCACTTTGAGCTCTTCGAGAAGCACCACCGGCACCTTCTCCTTCCGGCCGTAGTAGTCGATTTCAGCCTGCCCCTGGGCCGGCAGCTTCAGCCCGCTTCCGTCCACCACCAGCGTGTCGAGGACGAAGTCATTGAAGCTCGGGTCGATCACCAGGCGGTGCCCCCCGGAGCCGTTCAGCTTCGCGCGCACGATGGGAAGAGCCGATTGATCGATGGTCTCGAACCAAATCCACTGCGTCTTCCCCGCGGGGGCGGCCTGCGCCAGGAGGTCGAAAAACGCCGATACCACGAGTATCGCGACTGCGAGTGCCGTTCCAACTTTCTTTGCCGAAGACGATTGCGGCTTGCCGCTGAGAGTGACGATCGTTTCAGGCGGGTCAAGTTGGAACCGCACGGGCCTCCAAATCGTTTTCATTGCATGCCTTTCAATCCAAAGACCATAGCAAATTTGAGGCGCCAATGCTCGACTATAATCCCGCTCCGTGAACCATCGCCTCACCGCGAGGGACAAGCTTCTCGCCCTGGTCGCGTACTTCGCATTGACTCTCGCTCTCACCTATCCCCTGGTCCTCCGCCCCCAGAGCGCCAACCGGCTCGATAGCCCCGATGCCCTCCTCAATAGCTGGATCGTCTCCTGGTGCCTTTATCAACTCCCGCGCGATCCGCTGCATCTCTTCGACGCGAACATCTTCTATCCCGAGAAAGGCGCTCTCGCTCTTTCCGAAAATCTGCTCACGGGAGCGCTCCTCGCCTCTCCTGCGGCCCTCTTCTCGAGCTCTCCGGTTCTGCTCTTCAACACCGTGCTGCTCGCTGCCTTCGTCACCAGCGCATACGCCGCGTTTCTTCTCGCCCACGATCTCACCGGAAGCCGACTCGCCGCGGCGCTCGCCGGAATCCTGTTCGCTTTCGCTCCCTACCGATTCGCCCACATCCCTCACCTCCAGCTTCAGCTCGGGTTCGGCATCCCCCTTTCGCTCTACTTCGCGCGCAGGGTTCTCGAGCGCCGTCCCGGGCTCGGGCCCTTTATCGGACTTGCCTCTTCCATTCCGTTGACCTTCGGCTCGAGCATCTACTACAGCATCTACGGCGCGACCGTCGTCCCGGTGCTCGTGCTTTTCGAGCTTCCAGCGGTCCAAGCCCGCCTCCGGCTCAGAACGCTCGCGCGCCTCGGCCTCGCCGCGGCGACGGGCGCGCTCATAACCCTTCCCCTCGCTCTTCCTTACTGGAACAAGCTGAGCTCGGGAATGGTGCGGTCGCTCGAGACCGCTTCGGAGTTCGAAGCTACGGGTGTCGACTACGTTTCCAGCTTCTCCCGGCTCCACGGATTTCTTCCGAAAGCGAGCGAGCCGCTCTTTCCAGGGTTCGTCGCGATCGGGCTCGCCGCCGCCGCCCTCTGGGCTCCCTCGAGGGAGCGCCGGCGCGCTCGGGTCTGGATCGCGGTCGCCATCGTGGGGATCGCCCTTTCGCTCGGGCCGTCTCTCGGGCTGTTCTCGATCCTCTACGAGGTTTTCCCTCCCTACCGCGCGCTCCGGGTTCCGTCTCGCGCGGGCATCTTGTTCTTGCTGGCGGTCTCGATGCTCGCCGCGCTCGGGCTTCGCCGCCTTCAGGGGAGCGCCGTTCGCGTCGCTCTCGTCGCGCTCGCGGCGGCGGAGTGCGCAAGCGTCCCTTTGCCCCTCCGCATGGAGGCGCCGAGGCTTCCTCCGATTTACCGCCGTCTCGCGGCCGTCCATGGCGAAGGCGCGCTTCTGGAGCTCCCGCTTCCTCCACCGGAGCGATTCCAGGACAACGCGGTCTACGTGTTTCGATCGTCGACCCATCGACGCCCTATCGTGAACGGCTATAGTGGGTTCGTTCCCGAGATGTATCGAGAGACCTACGAGCACCTGAGGACGCGGCCGATCTCGGAAGGACTCATGCGGCTTTCGCGTCAGGGGGTCCGCTTCGTCCTGGCCCACGAGGGGCGGCTCGGGCCACGACTCCGGCGGCAAATCGCCGAAGCGGAGCGTGAGGGAATCCTGATCTTGGTGGGAGAGGAGCCGCCGGACCGGCTATACCGAATCCGCGAGCAATAGCCTCACTGCTCGCAGTTTGTCTCGGGCTCCAGGAACCAGCCGTTCTCGAGAAGCGACTCGGGGCTCGGACCGGACCAGCGTTCGGGGGCCGAGGCTTCACCGGGCTCGGTGAGGACGGCGGGTCCAGGAACGAGCCAGGTGTTCACCAGGTACTGCCAGTGGAACGAGCGCTCTCTCTGGGTTTCGGCCTCGGACCAGCTTCCTCGGGGGATCGCAAAAGCCATCTTCGACCTCCATCTTCCTGGAAGATCGATAATGCAACTCACGTGCCACGACAGCCACCTCGGTCCCATGTGCGTAAGGCATTGCCTCTTCGCCAGTTACCGATCCTGTGGAAAACTCACCCCGTCTCCTCGTGGTGAATCACCCCCGAAACGGTGCAACAGTTTGGGCACTTCAAGGGAAATTCTCCGTCACCGAGCCGGCTACAGTTTCAGAAAAAGCGTCCCGAGGAATGGGCGCGATCGATGAGCGACGGAGGCGGTGCGAATCGAAGCCCTTTCCTCGCTCTCCACTTCTCGAGGTCCGACGCGATACGCTCGAGACCGTATCCTTCGGCGTAGCGGAGGAGCCCGCCTCGGAACGGGGGGAAGCCCGTACCCATGACCATCGCGAGGTCGAGCTCGCCCGGACTGCGTACGATCGATTCGTCGAGGCAGCGCGCCGCTTCGGCGACCATCAGGGAGAGCGCGCGCTCGACGGCTTCACCCGGGTCGAAAGAGCCGCCGCGCTTGGCTCGTACGAGAGAAGCGACCTCAGGGTCGGAAGCGGCGCGTTCGTTGTGGTAGCGGTAGAAACCCGCCCCGGTCTTCTTTCCCAGACGGCCCGCGGCCACGAGGAGCGAAAGGATGCCCGACGGCTCCGCTCTATCTCCGAAGGCCCGCGCGAGCACCATTCCCGCCTTCTGGGCGACGTCGATCCCGACCTCGTCGAGGAGCCGCAGAGGCCCCATCGGCATTCCGAACCGGAGGAATGCCCGGTCCACCGCCTCGACGTCGCCGGACTCGAGCAGAAGGTACGAGGCTTCGTTCAAATACGGCCCGAGGATCCGGTTCACGAGAAACCCCGGTCCGTCGTTCACCACCACCGGGGTTTTTCCAAGCGTCTTCGCGAGAGCGACGAGGGTCGCGACCGTTCGGTCGGAGCTGGATCTGCCGCGGATCACCTCCACCAGCGGCATGCGATCGACGGGATTGAAGAAGTGGAATCCCGCCATGCGAGCCGGATGGGCGAGGACAGACTGCATCTCGCTCACCGAGAGCGTCGAGGTGTTGGTGGCGAGGAGACAGTCTTTCGAGATCCGGGGCTCGAGCTCGCGGAAGACGCTCTTCTTGATCTCCATGTCCTCGACGATGGCCTCGAGGACCAGATCCACCCGCGCGAAGCCGCTCCAGTCGAGGGTCGGAGCGATGAGGGCCATCCGCGCCTCGACCTCCCAGGCGCTCATGCGTCTTTGCTTCTTCCGCTCGTCGAAGATTTTGCGCGCCGCCTTCAGACCCGCTCCGAGCGCCTCGGGGCTCACGTCCTTGAGCCGCACCGGGAGATCGCGCGACGCGAGGAGCCTCGCAATCCCGCCTCCCATGGTGCCCGCTCCGAGAAGCGCCGTCGCCTCGATCGTCCCCGGCTCGACTGGGGATTCGATCCCCCGGTCCTTCTTCGCCCTCTCGTTGAGAAAGAAGAGGTGGACCAGGTTCTTCGATACGTCTCCGGGCAGGAGCTCCTTCACCCGCTCCCTTTCGAGTGAGAGCGAGTGGCTCTTCGAGGGTCTGCCGTTCGCGACGATCGCGAGGATCGCGAGGGGCGCCGGGTAGTGACCTCCGCTTCTAACGAGGACGCGCTTGCGCGCCTGCGAGAAGAGAATGGCGCGACCGACGGGATTTCCCTCGAGGAGCCAGTCGCGGATCGTGCGCTTCTTCCTCGCGGGAGCCCCTCCCTGGGCGAGCTCATGCAGGAGAGCGAGAGCCTGCTCGCGGAGACGTCCGTGCGGGACCGCCCGGTCGAGGAGCCCGATCTTCTCCGCCTTTCGCGCATCGATGCCCCGGCCGGTGAGCATCAGGTCGAGGGCGCTCTGGATCCCGACGAGGCGGGGGAGCCGGGTCGTGCCGCCCCAGGCGGGAACGATCCCGAGATTCACTTCCGGAAGCCCGATCTGGAACTTCGGATGGTCGGTGCCCACCCGACCTTTGCAGGCGAGTGCTACCTCCGTGCCTCCGCCGAGACAGACTCCCCCGATGGCGGCAACTACGGGAAACGAAAGCCCTTCGATCCGGTCCATGATGGCCTGGCCCGCGCGGACCGCCTCTTCCGCTTCCTCCGCGGTCCGGACTCCCTGGAACTCGGAGACGTCGGCGCCGGCCAGAAACATCCCGTCCTTTGCCGAAGTGAAGATCGCGCCTCGAAGGTCGGGCCGCGACTCGAGCTCGGAAAGGACTTCGCGAAGCCGCTCCATGACCGCTCGGGAGAGCTTGTTTACCTTCTCGCCGGGGAGGTCGAACGTGACCCAGGCGACGGCGTCTTCGTAGGAAAGTCGGATTGGTGCGCCATCCGTCGGGGTCATGAGCGGAAAAGGAGTGTACTCGCCGCGAAACTCCCCGTTCAAACGGAAAGTGTGATGAACCTCTCTTGCAACTCCGTCGCCTTCGGAGGACAATTGGTTCGGGGACCATGGATAATTTCCTGGGATGGCTCCGCGACGTCTTTAAGAACGACGACATCGTCAGCGCCCTCACCGGCGAGACGGTGGAGCCGCCGATTTCCGACCCCAAGAGGAAGCGAAACACCCAGATTTCGACGGCCGTCGGCTACGTGACGCTGTTCGCAGTCATCGTGTTTCTTTCGACCATCCTCCCCGAGCCCCCGAAGCTCGCGCGGAACCCGGACCTCCCGAACTTGATTTTCGTGATGACCGAAGGCCCCGGCGGCGGCGGCGGCGGCGGCGGCGAGCTCACCGAGGACCCGGCCTCGGTCCAGAAGATCGAGGGTCAGGACCAGGCGAAGATCGCGATCGAGATCGAATCTCCCGAAGACAAACTGATCTTCGAGGACCCCGACAGGCCCCCCGAGGTGGAAGAAGAGAAAGAGGTCGTCGAGGAAGACGAGGTTCCCGAGATCGTGGCGCCGGTCGTCGCCCAGGCCCCCGACGATACGACCGCAAAAGGGATTCTTGAAGGTCAAGAACAGCTCGTCGAATCCGCGGGCGCCGGTAGCGGAAGCGGGATCGGACAGGGGCAGGGTTCGGGCCTCGGCGAAGGAACCGGCGGCGGATTCGGCGGCGGCGTCTACCGCATGGGAAGCGGACTGACGGCGCCCGTCCTCGTCCGCCAGATCCAGCCCGGCTTCACCGAGGACGCACTCGCCCGCAAGATCCAGGGGGAAGTCGTGGTCGAGGTCGTGATCCTGAAGAACGGCACCGTCCGAGTGGTGCGGGTGCTTCGAGGTCTCTCCGCCGACCTCAACCAGAAAGCGATCGACGCCGCCTCGCAGTGGAGGTTCATTCCCGCGAAGTTCAAAGGACAGCCGGTCGACCTCATCGCCGAGATCGTCGTGGACTTCAATATTCTTTAGCTGCGGGGGAGTGTAGCGCTACTTGTTTTCGTTCTGGTAGCGGCCGGCGTAGGTCTTCTCGGCGGGCGAGTCGAGCTCGAAGAACACCAGCTGCAGCACCCGCGCGTCTTTCTTGATCCGGATTCCCGCGGGGTTCGAGACCACGAGCAGCGACCCGCTCCTCCCGGAGTAGCCCGAGTCCCAGAGAGCCGTCCCAATCTGGGCCCCGCTCCGGAGAACGCTCGAGCGAGTGCGCGCGAGGGCGAAGACGTCTTCGGGGATGTTGACGACTTCGTTATAGACGATCCAGTAAGGACGAGGGGCCAGATGCCACCAGCCCTCGGCGTCCGGGGGAATGGGCTCGGTCGAGGCGGTGCGTCTTTCCGAGTTGTCGAAGTCAATAGCCCCGGGCTCGTCGCCGAAACCGGAAACCTCCCGCAAAGTGAAGTCCACCCCGTTCATCTGGATCTGCGCCTCGCGATCGATGAAGGCCTCGACCAGAGGCGGTTCCTTCGACAGACGCTCCCGGAGCCGCTCACCCTCGAGAAGCTTCAAGACCGGCTCCGGTCGAGCTTCGGAAGGGTGATGTGCTCCTGCCCCTGGTACTTCCCCTTCTTGTCCTTATAGGACCGGACGCACTCTTCGTCGCTCTCGAAGAACAATACCTGAGCGATGCCCTCGTTGGCGTAGATGCGGCAGGGAAGAGGGGTGGTGTTCGAGATCTCTAAGGTGGCGTTGCCTTCCCACTCGGCATCGAAGCCCGTCACGTTGATGATGATGCCGCAGCGGGCGTAGGTCGATTTCCCGATGCACAGGGCGTAGACGTTTCTCGGGATGCGGAAGTTCTCTACGGTGTTCGAGAGTGCGAAGGAGTTCGGCGGGATCACGCAGACCTCGCCCTTGTAGTCGACGAAGCTCCGGGGGTCGAAGTTCTTGGGATCGACGATGGTGGTATTGACGTTGGTGAAGATCTTGAACTCGTCCGAGACGCGGATATCGTAACCGTAAGAGGAGAGGCCGTAGGAAATGACGTTCTCCCGGACCTGAGTCTCCACGAAGGGGTCGATCATCCCGTGCTCCAGCGCCATCTTCCTGATCCAGCGGTCGGATTTGATCGACGGCACGTGCTCGCCCCGTTAGATTAGCTGAAGCTTGGTGAAGAAGTAGGGGATCTCGATCGCCGCAGACTCGGGAGAGTCCGACCCGTGGATGACGTTGGCCTCGACCGAAGTCGCGAAGTCCTTCCGGATGGTCCCCTTCTCGGCCTTCGCCGGGTCCGTTGCTCCCATGAGCTTCCGCAGGTCCTCGATGGCGTTGTCTTTCTCCAGCACCAGTACGATTGCGGGTCCGGAGCTCATGAAATCGGTGAGGCTGTCGAAGAACGGCCTCGACTTGTGAACGGCGTAGAAACCCTCGGCCTGGCGCTTGCTCATCTGGATCATACGCAGCGCGACGATCCGGAAGCCGGCCTCTTCGATCCGCGCGAGCACCGAGCCTACGACGTTCTGGCGAACTCCGTCGGGCTTGATGATGGAGAGCGTCGTTTGAATCACTTCCTGTCCCCCAGAATCGCAGCCATGCTCGAGCCCATTTCCGCCGGGCTCACGACCACGGTGGCGCCCACGGCCGAAAGTGCAGCCATCTTGTCCTTCGCCGTGCCCTTGCCGCCCATGATGATGGCGCCCGCGTGACCCATCCTCCGGCCGGGGGGCGCGGTCTGGCCGGCGATGAACGCCACCACGGGCTTCGTCATCCTTTTTTCGATGAACGCCGCCGCCGTCTCCTCGGCGTTTCCACCGATCTCCCCGATGAGGATGACGGCGTCGGTTCCGGGATCGCTCTCGAAGAGAGCGAGAGCGTCGACGAAGTTCGTGCCGATGACAGGGTCGCCCCCGACGCCGATGCAGGTCGACTGCCCGATCCCGCGCTCGGTCAGCTGGTGCACCGCCTCGTAGGTCAAGGTCCCGCTCCGGGAGACCACGCCCACCCGGCCCTCTTTATGGATGTGGCCCGGCATGATGCCTATCTTCGCCTTCCCCGGGGAGATGACGCCGGGGCAGTTGGGACCGATGAGGCGGGAGGCACTTCCCGAGACGACCCGCATCACCTCGACCATGTCGAGGGCGGGAATTCCCTCGGTGATGCAAACCACGAGGGGTATCCCGGCATCGACCGCTTCCAGGATGGCGTCGGCGGCGAAGGGCGGCGGCACGAAGATGACCGAGGCGTTGGCGCCGGTCTTCGCCACTGCATCGCGGACGGTGTTGAAGACCGGAACTCCCTCGACGGTCTCCCCCGCTTTTCCCGGCGTCACGCCGGCGACGACCTTCGTCCCGTAGTCGAGAGCCCCTCGCGCGTGGAACTGCCCTTCGCGGCCGGTGATTCCCTGGACCAGGAGTCGGGTTTCGGAGCCGACGAGAACGCTCACCGCGCACCCCTCGCCGCGGCGACGACTTTCTCCGCCGCGTCTTTCATACTGTCAGCGGTGATGAAGTTGAGGCCCGACTCCGCGAGCATCTTCTTCCCGATGTCCACGTTCGTGCCCTCGGCGCGGATGACGACCGGCACTTTGACGTCTAGCTCCTTGACCGCGGCGATGACCCCTTCCGCGAGACGGTCGACGCGGAGGATGCCGCCGAAAATATTGATGAGGACCGCCTTCACCTGGGGGTCGGAGATCAGGATGCGGAAGGCGTTTCTGACCTGCTCGGGGCTCGCGCCGCCGCCGACGTCGAGGAAGTTCGCGGGAGCGCCTCCCGCGTGGTGGATGATGTCCATCGTCGCCATCGCAAGCCCGGCGCCGTTCACCATGCAGCCGACGTTCCCGTCGAGCTTGATGTAGTTCAAGGAGAACTTCGAGGCTTCCACTTCGAGGGGTGATTCCTCCGTCAGATCCCGGAGCTCCTTGACGTCGGGGTGGCGGAAAAGGGCGTTGTCGTCGAGGGATACCTTCGCGTCGAGCGCCATGACCTCCTTCTCCCGGGTCACGAGGAGCGGATTGATCTCGACGAGCGACGCGTCGATAGAGCGGAACGCCTGGTAGAGCGAGAGCAGGAAGCGCACCGCGTTCTTGTGGACGTCGCCGGAGAGGCCGAGCTCGAACGCGAGACGCCGGGCTTGATGGGGCCGCATGCCCACGGCGGGATCGATCTCCGCCCGCAAAATCTTCTCCGGAGTCTCGGCGGCGACTTTCTCGATTTCCATCCCCCCCGCCTGGCTGGCGATCGCGATCGGCC
>Ga0209521_10005507_pt1 | contig 10000 bp, 5 predicted proteins | sample Rifsed19ft4_FD_184016 | JGI IMG/M metagenome (GOLD analysis project Ga0209521, IMG submission 184016) | Soil microbial communities from Rifle, Colorado, USA - sediment 19ft 4 (version 2) | ecosystem: Environmental > Terrestrial > Deep subsurface > Rock core/Sediment | place: Rifle, Colorado... | reverse complement strand
GCCGGGCTGGTGACCGCCGGTGTTGCCTTGCTGCTCCACGGTTGGTTCGGTTCCTGGCCCCCGGTGCTTCTGGTGCTCGGTGGTATCTATTTAGCGGTGGGTGGCTGGCTGTGCATCCCTCGACGTGCCTCGGGAGGTGACCGGTGAGCGGAGAAGAAGGCGAGAGAAGAAGCGCGCGGGAGCTGCGCGAGTCCCTGGCCAGAAATCGAGAGCAGCTCGACAAAGACCTCTCGGCCCTTCGCAATCGTTTTCACGAGGCGTGGAGTCCGCGCCGTCTTCTCAGCCGTCATCCATTCTGGGCGGCGGGAGCGGGGGCGGTGCTGGGTTTCCTCCTTGTCCGGCGGCCGGCGGCGGTCCTACGCGCCGCCACGCGGCTCGCCGGGATGGGCGCTCCCTTGTTGTTATCCGCGCTGGTACGTGGCGATGGTTCTCGCCGACCAGAGGAAGGCCGCTGATCTGTACGCCCGCGCGTTCGCCTGCGCTTTGAGACTTTCCCAGCTGACGCTCATCCTTCTGACGGTGGCCGCCTGCGCCACCAATCCGGTCACCGGTAAGAAAGAGCTGGTTCTGGTCAGTGAGGCCCAGGAGATCGAGATGGGCACCGCGGCGGACAAGCAGGTCGCCCAGAGCATGGGTTACTATGCCGATAGCGCGCTCCGTTCTTACGTCTCCGAGATCGGGCTTCGCCTGGCGCGAGAATCCGAACGGCCGCAACTACCCTGGAAAATCGAGGTCGTCGATTCACCGGTCGTCAATGCCTTCGCGATTCCAGGAGGATACGTATACCTTACGCGTGGCATCCTCGCCTATATGAACAACGAGGCGGCCATGGTGGGAATCCTCGGTCACGAGATCGGACACGTCACCGCCCGGCACAGCGTGCAGCAGATCTCGCGGGCTCAGCTCGCTGGGATCGGCCTGGGAGTCGGCGCCGTCGTCGTTCCCGAAGTACGCCCTTTTGGCGATCTGTTGCAAACCGGTGTGGGACTCTTGTTCTTGAAGTTCGGACGCGACGACGAGCGAGAGTCCGATACCCTGGGGGTTCGCTATTCGCTAGAGGCGGGTTACGACCCCAGGGAAATGGCGACCTTCTTTCAGGTGCTGGACCGAATGGGGGAGCGCTCCGGCTCCGACCTGCCGGGCTGGCTTTCCACGCACCCCCAACCCGAGGACCGGGAGCTGCGGATCCTGCAGATGGTCGAGACCCAGGCTCCCGCGAATCGGGAGCTTCGTGTGGGGGACGAGGACTTCAAGCGTCGCATCGAAGGTCTGGTCTTCGGGGAGAACCCTCGCGAAGGATTCATGGATGGAAGTCGCTTCAAACACCCCGATCTGCGTTTCCAGGTCGACTTCCCTGCTGGTTGGAACGTTCAGAACACGCGGCAGGCCGTCTACTCGGGATCCCCGCAACGAGACGCCGCCATCCAGCTCACCGGCTCGCGTGTGGAAGGGGGGACTTCTCCGGAAGAGCACGCCGGAAGCTTCTTCCGGCAAAATCGGCTGGAGTATGGAACCGGGGAGCGCATGCGGGTGGGCGGTCTTTCCGCCTACCGTGCACCCTTTAGGGTCAGTACCGCACAAGGCGTCCTGCTCGGTGAGGCCGGTTTCGTGATCGACGGAGACATGGCCTACGAAATCTTGGGCTACACATACCAGCAACGGTACCGGCAGTACCGGAGCACGTTTCTGGGAGTGGTGGATAGCTTCGCACGCCTCACCGATCGAGAGGCCCTCGAGGTCCAACCTCATCGCATCGTCTTGTATCGGGTCCCCGGGCCGATGACGGCCGGGGATGCTTTCCTTCGATCGGGCGCCGACCAGGAATCCGTCGAGGACCTGACTCTGCTCAACAATCTGCGCGCCGATAGCCTGGTGGAAGCCGGCACGCTTCTCAAGATTGTGGAACCTCCACTCTCAGCCAGAGCAGGGAGCGACAACCCCCGGTGATCGGCCGATCCTTTCGGGTGGCTTCGATTTTCGGGATCCCCATCAAGGTCGATGTCTCCTGGGTGGTTATTCTGTTCCTGCTGACCGCCACCTTTGCCGTCAATTTTTCGCGAGAGCACCCGTCTCTAGGATGGCCGACCTGGCTTTCCATGGGTTTCGCACTCGCCGGGCTGCTCTTCGGCTCGGTTCTCGCCCACGAGCTCTCACACGCTTTGATCGCCCTGCGGGAAGGGATATCCATACGCGGGATCACGCTCTTCATTTTCGGGGGCGCAGCGGAAATGGTGGACGAGCCTCCGCATGCGCGGGCGGAGCTCAAAGTCGCCCTCGCCGGGCCGGTGATGAGCATCGCCCTGGCCATCGGGTTCGGCGGCCTCTACTCGGTCGGACTGGGATGGTTTCCGCCAGCCATTTTGGGAGTGGTGGGACATCTCGCCTTCATGAACGGGGTCTTGGCGGCTTTCAACCTGGTTCCCGGATTCCCCTTGGACGGGGGAAGAGTCTTGCGGGCGGTTTTGTGGGGCATCTGGGGCGATCTGCGCTTTGCAACGCGCACCGCTAGCGCGCTCGGCTCGGCCTTCGGGGTTCTCATCATCTTGCTGGGGCTGGTCTACATCCTGCGCTACGAAAACCTCATCGGAGCGGTCTGGTACTTGTTCATCGGCCTTTTCTTGCGCAGCGCGGCGCGGGCCAGCTACCAGCAGATACTGCTGCGAGATTTGCTGAAGGGCGTCAAGGCCGGGGACGTGATGAGCCGAGAAGTCGTGGCGGTGTCTCCCGAGGCCACACTCGCGGAGATCGTGGATGGCGTCGTTCTTCCCACCGGGCTCGCCAACCTGCCGGTGGTGGAGGGAACGCGGCTGGTCGGGCACCTGGGTCTTGCGGAGATCCGGTCGATCGATCGATCTCGCTGGGGAGCAGTGCGCGCCAGGGAGGTCATGCGGATCGATGACCTTCCACCAGCCGTCTCGATCGAGGACGACGCCACCCGTCTTCTCTCTCTGGCGGCGCGGGATGACGTTCTCATTCCGGTTCTGGACGGTGACCGATTCGTGGGAGTGGTCACCCGTCCCGACCTGATGAGACGCATCAAGCTGATGATGGAGCTTCCCCGCTCATAACCGCAGAGTTCCCGGAGGCGCTTCAAACCCGGCTTTCCAGCACGGCGGGCAGGTAGCGCTCCGCGAGGATCTCACGGTGGTGGATCTCGTGCCCGACAATGATGTACGGGAGGGCCCGGACGCTGAACTCTCGCTCGCTGGCCACCCCCCGCCGCGTTCCCATCTCCTCGTCGAAGCTCCGGAAGAGGGCGAGGTGAGACTTCCGCACGCACTCCAGCTCCTCCATCAGGTCCTTCAGGGACCGCTGGCCGGCGTTGGAGAACTGGGCGTACTGCTCCTCCTCGAAGGAAGGGAGACGAGCGGGGTCTTTGCGGGCGAAGCACAGCGCGCGGTGGGCGAACGTTCTCTCACTGTCGATGACATGACCCACCACCTCCTTGATACTCCATTTGTCCGGGGCGTAGCGGTAGTCGGCGAGCCCGAGCGGAATTCGCCGCAGGAGAGCCAGAGTGCGCTCGATCTCGGCTTGCAAGAGCCCGATGATGTCGCCGTCCGGCACCTTGGTGACGTACCGCTGGTAGTACTCGTGATACTCGGAGGGATCTGGACGTTGCATGATTTCCTCCTTTTTTCTCTCTCTAGCCAGGGCCATCATCGCCTATTTTCGAGAAGTGGATCGAGCCTACATCGTGGCTGTCTCGAAGGCGCGCCACGATCCGGATCTGATACGGGAGCTCCCCGCGGCGCGGGTGGTCGGGCCCGCGCCCAGCGGCTGGGCCGAGGCGGTGACCGATTTTCCTTGCCTGGTCTGGCCGCCCCGCCTGATCCGGCATGGGGGTTGCTATAGTGAGGGGCGAGGGCCTCGCCGGAAGCTCAAATGTCACCCGGGGAGGACGAGGGGGAAAGGGGAAGGGACAATGAAACCATGGATTCCCAGCCTATTGATACTGTTGGTGGCCACCGGCGCTTGGGCGGGCCCTCGCCGCCAGGGGGCGGGAAAGAAATCTCAGGGGGCGGAGCTGTCTCAGGGGGTCAAGCTCTATAAAGAAGGGAACTACGCCCAGGCGGCCAGCGTGCTGAAAAAGGTCGTGGAGAAAGAGCCCAAGAACGAGCAGGCTCTCACCTACTACGGGTTGTCGTTGGTCCAGTCCGGAAAGGCCGCGGAGTCGGTGGCGCCCTTGAGCACCGCTACTACGATGAATGACAAGAACGCCGAGGCGCACTACGGACTCGGCTTGGCCTATGGGTATCTGAAGAAGTATCCGGAGGCCATCCAGTCGCTCGAGCGTACCGTCGAGCTTCAGCCCAACAACGCCTACGCTCGCTACCATCTGGCCCTGGCCTACAACCAGACCAAGAGGATCGATCTCGCCGTGCTTCACCTGCATCGCTTCCTGGAGCTCGCACCGAACGCTCCGGAGGCCCCTCAGGTGAACGCCTTGCTCTCACAGCTTCGTAGGTGAGCCTAGAAGGCATGCCCGAAACTGAACCAAAGCTGGGAGCTTTCTTCCCCGGGCCTTCGGTCGAAGGCCCGGGCCCAGTCCAGCCTCAGTAGTCCGAACGGAAAGCTGAAACGTATTCCCACGCCCGCGCTATAGCGGAGATCCAGAGGGTCGAAGTCGCTCTTGGTCAAGTAGACATTCCCGGCGTCGAAGAACGCGGCCCCCCGAAACCACCGGTAGATGGGGAAACGCAGCTCCTGGTTGAATACCGCCAGACCCTCTCCCCCGATGGCGGTTCCGGTGATGGGATCGGCCCGCCCCAGCGAGTCCTGCGCGAAGCCACGGACCGAATCGATGCCGCCGCTCTTGAAGCGATCGTCGGCGGGTAGTCTCGCGTCGAAGGCGTTGGCGATTCCTAAACGATAGCTCGAGGCCCAGACCAGGTCGTAACCGAGTGGGACGAAGGTAATCAGCTGCCCGAAGAGCTTCAAGAAAGGGATATCGGCGCCCAGCTCATCGGGCGCTCCCTGGAGCGTGACGTTCCAGAACCTTCCGCGGCTGGGGCGGATCAAGTTATCGCGCCGGTCCTCGATGAAAGAAGTACTGAGCAGGGCGCGATAGATCGTGAAGTCAAAAGGAATGGGGCCGGTGTCCACCTTTCCCAGGGTGCGGATGCGGCGCAGGCTGTAGCTCCACTGGAGGTCCATCCAATCGTTGAGGGGGCGCGTCTGTTGAAACGTGAAGGACCAGGTGCGATCGACGAAGAACTCGGTATCCTCCGTTTCGCGAGTGATGAATACGTCGGTGTCCAGATCGTATCGGGAGAACAGGTACGGCGTGTGGAAGGTCAGCCGCACCAAGCTCTCCCCTTGCTTGGCCTGAACGATGAGCCCTCCGTGTTGCCCTCCACCGAAGAGATTGGGGGCTCGAAGCTCGGTCAGGACCTCCAGGCGCTCCTCGGAGTTGTATCGGAACCCGTAGCGCAGGTCGAGATCGGGAACCTCGGTGACCTCCACCACGACGTTTCGCTCATCCCGACCGGGCTCCGCCGGCTCCACCCGCACGTCGGCGGAACGAAAGATGCCGAGCTGGTAGAGTCTCCGTTGCGTATCGGTGAGATCGGACAAGCGCAGGGGATCGCCTTTTTCGAAGGTCAGCTGCCGGCGAATCAAGCTCGCTCGTGTCGCTTGATTGCCGGCGATACGGATGTCTCCGACCAGGGAACGTGGTCCCTCCTCGATCCGGAAGACGACATTGAGCCCGCCATCGGCTCGCTCAAGGTCGCCCCGCACCCGCACGTCGATGAAACCCTCTCGCCGGTAGATGGAGGAAATGGTTGCGCGGTCACGCTCATAGTCGGAATAGAGAAACGGTTCACCCAAGCTCATGCGGAGATCGCCCGAGAGCCGGGAGGCGGGAAGCGACTCCGCACCCTCGAGATCGATGGTGACGACCTCAAAAGGCTCGCCCTCCTCGACCGGGATGGCGACGCGAAACGGCCCGCCCTCCTGCCCGCCCTCTTCCACCGGCGCACTCACGCCGGCGTCCAGGTAGCCTCGCGATGCGTAGAAGCGCTCCACGGTCTCCGCCAGACGAGACGGGTTCTCGAAGAGAAGGGCGTACAGTTCCAGGGAGGATTCCGGAGGTATCGACTCACGAAGCTCCCGGTCAGACAGGGCTTCGTTACCCTCGAACTCGATGAGCAGTCCGGCGCTTCTCGGACCTCGAGACACCTCGAAGACCACTCTTCTTGCTCCCTCGGGCGTGTCTTCGACCCGGGAGGCGACCTGGGCCTGGTAGTAGCGCTCCCGTCGCAGTTCCCGCACCACCTGCGAGGCAAGCTCGGATAGGAGAAAATATTGAGGCACCCTCCCATCCCAAGCATCCTCGATTTGCTCGCGGATCCTGCTACCCGGATCGTCGCCCTGCCACACCAGCTCGATGGGCGTTCCTTCTTGCACGCGGTAGACGAGATCCACCTCGCCGGTGTCGCTCGATCTCCTTTCGACGTCGACTACCGCGCCCAAGTAACCTTGCTGGCGAAGGACTTCGCGAAGGCGGCGAGCATCGTCTTGCGCCTTCCAGTAGTCGAAAGGAGCACCGGTTTCCAAGCCGATCTCTCCTCTCAGTTTCTCTTGCAAGCCGGACGGTCCTCCGGCGATCTGAACGGAGGCGATGGTCCGTCCGGAGTCGGCTCGAACGGCGGCGACGGTCTGATGAAAGTCGAAGAACAACCGTTGAGAGATCCGCCAGGTAACCTCGTCTTCCAGTTGGCTGGCCCCCAGCTCGATGTTCTTGGGAAGCAAATAGTCGACCATCCAGAGCTGGCTTTGCGAGTCCTCGAGGCTGACCGAATAGATGACCGAAAGTTCCTCGGTGAGACCCACTCCTAGACTGAAGCGGGACTGTGGATCCACCTCGCTGGCGATCCGCGCCGGATCCACCGGGAAGCTCTGGAAGGGAAGCACCTGTCCGAGGCCACGTTCAACCAGTCCGGCGAGCGTGCCGCTCGCGTAAGAGACCAGCTGCTCGGTGACAATCTCTTGCTCCTGACCGGAGATTCGCTCGAGCTCGGGGACGTTCTCCAGAGTGCGCCCGGTGACCAATAGCGATGCCAGGTCGGCGCGTTTCAGGTACGGCCTGTCCGGAGCGGTGAGCTCGGTGGTGAGATTATCGAGCGATCCATGTAACTCCATGACGATGTCCACACCCGAGACGGTGGTCCGCATGGTGAGATCCAGCTCCGGTGCCTGGGAAGGGTAGCCTCGCAGCGTGATCTGTCCCGATTCGATGTGGTATTGGTTGCGGCCAAGCCGGAAGGTGCCGTCGGGTCTCGCCGTCAGGACGCCATCGACTTCGGGCTCGGATAGCGTGCCGGAGAGCAAGATATTGCCGCCCGTCTGAAGTTGCGCCAAGTCGTTGTCGATGCGCAAGTCCTCCACGCTCTGGGCCCGAATGTTGAGACGAAGTCTCTCCGCGAAGGACTCTTCACCGGACAACCGGGCCGCATCGGGCATCGAGCCGAGCAGCTCTCCCTGAAGCGTCAGATCGCCGTTGTATAGCGACTGAAGAAGGCGAAGATTTCCGGACAACAGGTAACTATCCGGTCCCCCGCTCAGCCGGAAAGAGCCGGATTGCTCGCTGCGGAGACCTTCGGGGTAGTTGAGGCGCACCGAGTCGGCGGAGAGACTCAAGTCGACATGCCCCAGCAGGTCGAACGTTCCCGAGCCCTCGACGCGGCCGCCACCCGCCTCGGCGCTCATGCCGGTGAGGGTGATCCGTCGACCTTCGAATCGCAGGTCCCCCCGCAGGTCGGATAAGACGAGAGGAGGCTCACGGATAACGACGCGTGCCTCGCTGAGGGAGCCGCTCCCTTCGAGGACGAAGCCCTCGGTTGCGCTTCGAGCGATGAGGTCCAGCTCGGTGCCACCTGCGATCACGAGGCCGAAGTCACCGAGAAGGGGATTCACCAGGGCGTTATCCAGGTTGCCCCGCAGCGATGCCTCCCAGGCTCGGTCGCCTTCCCTCAAACTCGCCGTCATCCCGATCCGCAGATCGGTTCCCTCGCGCACCAGACGCAGTGCGGGAAGCTCCAGTCGACCCGCCGCCAAGCTCCAGGCCGCCGGCTCGGGGTTCGAGATAATCAGTTGGCTGGATCCGGCTTCGAGTCGGGAGATGGTTCCCGAACCGCGTAGAGCGGTCGCCGAGAGGGTAGGCGTCTCCAAAGTGCCGAAGGCGCTCAATTTCAGAATGGGCTTCGACGCGGCGTCTGTATTCTGGGAGAGGAGCTCCGCCACATCGAGCTCGGTGACGTCGAATTGCAGGCGGTTCGTTCCTGAAGATGGCGCGGAGGACAGAGGCAGCTCCCCCTGCAGTCGAAACTCTCCCCCCAGGAGCTTTCCGGTCAGCGATCGCAACAGGACGCGACCGGCGCTTCCCTCGATGTCGGCGCGCACCTCGCTCAGGTGGAGTCCCTGAAAGGTACCCTCGGCTTCCCGCAGGACCGCTTCGCCGACGAGCTCGAGCTCTTGAGCAGTTCCGCGAAGCTGGAGGTCGGCGCTGGCGCTACCGGCCAGCCCGGCGTCTTCGAAGGCGGGCTCGAGAAGCTCGAGGCGGGCATCGCCCTTGAGACGCAGATCGAAATGTTCCTCGGGGCTCAGGGGTACGCGACCGGAGACCTCTATGGCGGTCTGGTTCCCGATCAAATCGAGACCTTCGACCCGGAAAGATCGCAAATCTCCTTCGATGAGGAAGGGCGAGCCAGCGCCGCCACCGATTCCATGGTAAGCGCCCAGCAGCTCTTCCACGCGGACACGATAGTGGAGCTCGCTCGGCTGGAGGAGGGGAACCGCCAGCTCGATCTGTCCCTCCGCTTCCACTTGGACCCCTTCGTCCCCGAGAGCGAGATCGGATTGAAGGAACTGCTCGAGCGGCAAGGAGGCGAGATGGAGGGTTGCCTCGACGGGGTAAGGGGTCTGAAGGGCGCCGCGTGCCGACAACAACCGTCGTCCGTCCTCCAGGCGAGCCTCGAGCTCGGCCGTTTCTCCGTCGGAACGGGCCACCATGGTGAGATGGGGCAGCGGCAAGCCGCGGAAGGATGGGTCTTCAACCTGGAGATGCAGCTCGCCACGCGGAGCGAGCAACGGCCCCTGCAACTCTACGTCGAGTGAAGAGATGACTCCACCCAGCTCGCCCAGCTCGTTCGGCATGGGCAGGTCGGCCAAACGAATCTCCCGGGCCTGGATGCTGGCTGCTAGCTGGCTTTCATCGAGTTGATAGCTGCCCGACGCCTTGAGGGAACCGGCGGGTGATCGAAGCTGCAGCTCCTCGACGAAGAGTTGCCTTCCTCTCTTCCGAGCGACGACCGAGGCCTCACCCTCGGCGTCGCCGGGAAGACGCAGCCCGGAGATCTTTAGGTCGCCCATCCCATCGGGATCGGAAAAGCCACCGGTGATCTCGAAGTTTCCACCCGCGAGTCCTTTAAGAGGTACTCCGAGCGAAGACGACAGAAGCCCTATATACACGGAGTCCAACTCGCCGCGAAGATCCCACTGCCCGGCCTGGGGGCCCAGGGGAACCTGGCCTGTCGCGACCAGAGAGCCCGGCCGTTCGGGCCCAAGGACCTGGAGGGAGAGGGAGTCGACGCGAAGACGGCTGCGAGCCAGGCCGAGCCGCGCCTCCAGAGCCAACGCCTGACCCTGCCATCTCAGATCGTGGCTGGCCACCGTGCCGGTCCAGGAAAGATCCGACCAGGGCCCGGAGGCTCTCCCTTCTCCGCTGATCCCGCCTCCCAGGTCGACGGGCAAAGCGTGATCCCCCAGCAACTGCGTTACCACCCGCAGATCGCCCATGTGAAAGCGGTAAGTCGCATCGAGTGCTCCGCTCGGCTCCAGGTGAGCGTTAAGACTCACTTCGCCCTGCGGGAAAGTGAGCGCCTTCGAGTCGAGGGTCGCCGTTCCTTCGTGCAGAGTGAGAAGCACTTCACCCCGCATCGGTAGCCCGCCGTCGCTCGATGGCCTGAGATCGACGCGTCCGGTGCCCTCCGCGCTC
>Ga0209521_10005506_pt1 | contig 10000 bp, 7 predicted proteins | sample Rifsed19ft4_FD_184016 | JGI IMG/M metagenome (GOLD analysis project Ga0209521, IMG submission 184016) | Soil microbial communities from Rifle, Colorado, USA - sediment 19ft 4 (version 2) | ecosystem: Environmental > Terrestrial > Deep subsurface > Rock core/Sediment | place: Rifle, Colorado... | reverse complement strand
AAGCCGGTTGGCGTCCTCCTCCAGAGCGACCCCTCCGCCGAGACGCCGGGCCCTGAGCATCTCCACCGCGTCGGCACCGTCGCCGAAATCCTGCGCTACGTCACCGCGCCTGACGGCAATCATCACCTCATCGCCCGCGGCACGCGGCGCTTCAGGGTGCTCGAGTTCCTGCCGGACTATCCCTTCCTTGTCGCCCGTGTCGAGGAGGTCGGCGAGGCCGAAATCTATTCCACCGAGATCGCCGCGCGCATGCATCAGCTGAAAGAGCGCGCGCGCGAGGCCGTCTCGCTTCTGCCCGACATGCCCCCCGAGATTGCGGCCGCTATCGACCAGGTCCAGTCGCCGTCGGCGCTCGCCGATTTCATCGCCAATGTCTCAGACCTCACGCCGGCCGAGAAGCAGGACCTGCTGGAGACTTTCGAGGTCGCCGAGCGCATCGACAAGCTGCTGCGCTATCTCGCCCAGCAGATCGAGGTGTTACGGCTCTCCAAGCAGATCGGCGAGAAGACGCAAGAGACGCTCGCCGGACGCCAGCGCGAGCACATCTTGCGCGAGCAGCTCCGCCAGATTCAAAAGGAGCTTGGCGAGGGAGACGAGACCCAGGCCGAGATCGCCGAGCTGCGTGAGGCGATCGAGAAGGCGGGCATGTCCGAGGAGGGCGAGAAGCAGGCCCGCAAGGAGCTGAAGCGGCTCGAGCGCATGCCCGAGGCGAGCGCCGAGCATGGCATGGTCCGCACCTATCTCGATTGGCTGATCGAGCTCCCCTGGTCGACGCTCTCGGAGGAGCGCATCGACATCGCCGAAGCCCGCCGCATCCTCGACGAGGACCATTACGGCCTGCCCAAGGTCAAGCAGCGCATCCTCGAATATCTCGCCGTGCGCAAGCTGAAGCCCGAGGGCAAGAGCCCGATCCTCTGCTTCGTCGGCCCTCCGGGCGTCGGCAAGACCTCGCTCGGCCAGTCGATCGCCCGCGCCATGGGCCGCAAATTCGTGCGGCTCTCGCTCGGCGGCGTGCATGACGAGGCCGAGATCAGGGGCCATCGCCGCACCTATATCGGGGCGCTGCCCGGCAACGTGATCCAGTCGATCCGCAAAGCCGGGACGGCCAACCCCGTGATGATGCTCGACGAAATGGACAAGCTGGGCGCCAGCTTCCACGGCGATCCGTCTTCCGCCCTGCTCGAGGTGCTCGACCCCGAGCAGAACGCGACCTTCCGCGACAACTATCTCGCGGTGCCGTTCGATCTGTCGCGGGTGATGTTCATCGGTACGGCCAACGTGCTCGACAGCATCCCTGGGCCGTTGCGCGACCGCATGGAGGTGATCGAGCTTCCCGGCTACACCGAGGACGAGAAGGTCGAGATCGCCAAGCGCTATCTCCTGAAGCGCCAGCTCGCCGCCACGGGACTGACCCCGGAGCTGTGCGAGATCGTCGAGGACGCCATCCGCGCCATCATCCGCGACTACACGCGCGAGGCCGGCGTGCGCAATCTCGAGCGCGAGATCGGGGCGATTCTCCACCACGTCGCCATGCGCGTCGCCGAAGGCAATACCGAGCGCATGCGGATCGGCGCCGATCAGCTGCACGCCATTCTCGGGCCGCGCCGCTTCGAGAGCGAAGTGGCGATGCGCACATCCGTGCCCGGCGTGGCGACGGGTCTTGCCTGGACGCCGAGCGGCGGCGACATCCTCTTCGTCGAGGCCGCGCGCGTGCCCGGCAGCGGCAAGCTGATCCTCACCGGCCAACTCGGCGACATCATGAAGGAGAGCGCGCAGGCCGCGCTGAGCTTGGTCAAGGCGCGCGCGTCGGCGCTCGGCGTCGATCCGGCGTCATTCGAGAAGTCCGACATCCACGTGCATGTCCCTGCCGGCGCCATCCCCAAGGACGGCCCGAGCGCGGGCGTCGCTATGTTCATCGCGCTCGTGTCCCTGCTCACCGGCAGGACGGTCAGGAGCGACACGGCCATGACCGGCGAGATCTCGCTGCGCGGGCTCGTGCTGCCCATCGGCGGGGTCAAGAACAAGGTGCTGGCGGCGGTGCGTGCCGGCATCACCACCGTGCTCCTGCCCGAGCGCAACAAGAAGGATATTGAGGACGTGCCCGAGGCCGCGCGCGAAGCCGTGCGCCTCGTCTGGCTCTCGACCGTCGACGACGCCATCGAGGCGGCGCTCGAGCCCGCGCCGCAGCGGGAAACGCTGATCGCATCCGACGATCAGCGCCGCGCCTCCAGCGGCTAGACGCGCGCCCATTGACGTTAGCCGATGAGCGGCTTCAAGGTGAGGCCGCTTCCGGCGCAGGGCCGGTTGAATTTGGGGGCTGTCATGCGTCGTTCGCTTTATGCCCGCCTTCACGCGCGTTTTGGGACGCCGATTGACGCGGTAACGCGGCGCGAATTTCTGCTGGGCTCGGTCGCCGCCGGTACGGCGCTGCTGCTCAGCGGTTCGCGTGTACTCGCGCAACGCGCCCAGCCCTCCGGCAAGTCAGTCATCGTCATTGGTGCGGGCTTTGCCGGACTCACCGCCGCCTACGAGTTGCTGGCGGCCGGCTATGACGTGACGGTGCTGGAAGCTCGCGATCGGGTCAGCGGCCGGGTCGTCACCTTCGACAATTTCGTTCCAGGGCGCTTCGTCGAGGGCGGCGGCGAGTTGATTGGCAGCAATCACCGGCTGTGGGCTGCCTATGCCAAGAAGTTCGGCCTCGAGTTCCTCGATATTCCCGACACCGGCGCCGATTGGCCGGTCGTCATCGACGGCAAGCTCCTGAGTGAAAGCGAAACCGCGCCCCTGTGGCAGGGAATGGACGACATCCTTGAGTCGATCGGCGACGACGCAAGGCCCGTGCTTGAGGACACGCCATGGGAAACGCCTGACGCCAAGAGGCTCGACATGACCACCGTCGCCGATAAGATCATGTCGGTCGATGCGCCCGAGATCGCGAAAAAGGCGATCATCGGGGACTTCGTGTCCGAAACGGGCGTGCCGTCCGATCGGCAGGGCTATCTCGGTTTGCTCGCCGCCGTCAAAGGGGGCAGCCTCGAGAAGTACTGGACCGAGACCGACGTTTATCACTGCAAGGGCGGCAACCAGCAGCTTGCGCAGAGGCTCGCCGCGGAGATCGGCGCCGAGCGCATCCTTTTGAACATGCCTGTAAGCGAGGTGAAGATCGGCAAGGATCGCGTCGTCGTGGCTTGCGCCGACGGCCGGACCTTCACCGCCGACGATGCGATCCTGACCGTTCCACCCTCGGTGTGGGACAACATCAAATTCGACCCCCCGATCCCGGCGTTCCTGCGGCCGCAGATGGGGCACAATGTCAAATATCTGATCTCGCTCAAGAACCGATTCTGGCTGAACGACGATCTCTCGCCGGAATCGCTGAGCAACGGAAACGTCCAGGCCACCTGGGAGGCAACCGCGGGTCAAGAGGGCGACGCGCCCGCTGGCATGATCGCCTTCTCCGGCGGGCCCGGCGCCGACGCGATGCGGGCAATCCCCGCCGACAAGCGCGACGCGGCTTATGAGGAAGAGCTTCGGGCGCGCTACCCAAAATTTGCCGAGGCCTTCGTTGCCAGCCGCTTCATGGATTGGCCCGCGGTCCCTTGGACGCGTGCGAGCTACTCCTTCGCCGCTCCCGGCGAGGTGACGACCATGGGACCGATCCTGCACCAGGGCATCGAGGACCGGCTGCATTTCGCCGGCGAGTATTCCTGCTACAAATTCGCAGGATACATGGAGGGCGCGCTCAATTCGGGCGTCGCCATCGCCCGGCGTCTGGCCGTCCGCGACGGCATCACGATCGACGGCGGCAAATGATTGAGCGCTACTGCCGCAGCAGGAGACCCGGAAAGTGGGAGCTGCACGCCATCACATGGGTGATGGCGGCGCGGTCATATTCGTCGCCCGACCGATAGGTCTCGAAATAGGCGTTGAGCCGGAGGACGCGATCCTGCATGGCGCCGGCCGCCTGCAAGCTCACCGAGACGCCGTAATTGGTGAAGGCGAAGCGCATCTCCGGCAGGTAAGGCTCGCGCGCGAAATAGCCCTCCTCCATCCACATCCGGTCGAGCATGGCGAGCGAGCGCCGCCTCTGCAGTTCGGCCCACCCCTCCGTGGGGAAGAAATGCGTCATCCACAACATCATGCCGAGTCCAAGATCCTGGGTGATGACGAGGTCGCCGGCGGTTCCGTCGATGATCTCGCGCATCTCGGCGATTTCGCCGGCGAGCGCCTGCTCATCCAGCAGCCGGTACGACACATAGCCGTCAAAGGCATCGAGCGCGCCGAAACCGTAGCCCGGGTAAGGCCCACTCAAATCCTCCTTCATTTTCCAGATCACGCCGCGGCCGGGAACGACGAAGGGGCCGTGGATATCGCGCGCCAGGGCGACGCCTTTCTCCCGATAGGAAGCCTCATAGCGCCCCAGCACGGAAAGGGCATAGAGCCACATGGCGAGGTAGTGGAAATATTGTCCGTCGCGGTCAGACTCTTCGCCGATGCGGATGCCACGCTTCCGCCCGAGCACCCGCTCGACCTCGGCCACGAGCCACACGGCCTCGTCGAGGAAGCGCTGCTCTTTCAGCTCCTCGTAGAGGGAGACGAGAAGCACGAGGCCGAAGGCATCGGTCCAGAGATAGCGCAGCCCGTTCGGCCAAATCCGCTCCGAGCGCATGAAGGCAAGCTTGGCGAGGACATAATCGATGTCCTTGAGTCCCGTCATCGCCCGGCGCGCAGTGCTGCCATGATTTCATCCACTCTCCAGGCAGCACCTTGGGCAACGCGCCCCGAAGAACCTTGACCAGGATCAAAGGATCGCATCGGCCGGCCTGTCGAGTGCTCAATTCGCCCGATTTGGCAACGCCCTACGCGCCGCCAGGCTCCTCGCCGCCGGCCTGAGGAGAACCGCCGCTTGCAACTTCCTCTTCCCTGCCTTGAGGCTTATGATCGGGAGGTATTGGAGAGGGCGACGGGAATGCGACTTCTCTTTGGCATGATAATCGGGGCGTTGCTCACCATCGGCGGCGCCTACGTCGCCGATTCCAGGGCGGACCCTCTCCAGGGCGGCCGCATGGTGAACTGGGACGTGGTCGAGCAAAAGGTGAACGATCTCACCGTCGACCTAAGGAGAGTCTGGGACAACTTCACGCGCCAGATTACGGGACCGCCTTAAGCCGGCCTCTTCCCCAGACGGCGTGCAAGCAGAGCCGGCAGTTGAATATTGGCGGCAGCCGCACCGGCTTTATAGAGAAGCTGCACCCGCTCGCTCGGTCGCGACACCGGCGCGCGTTGCTCCTTCGATCCCTTCGGATGGGAGCTCGACTTTTCCGACGCAGCGGTCGCCACCATGTTCATGCCCGTGAGAAATGCCGCGCCGCTGCCGATGACGGCGGCAATAGCGAAAATTTGCAGGACGCGCCGTAAGCTCGCACGCTCCGGCGCCTCCATGGTCACCGTCCGATTGATGTAAGCGAGAAACGAACTCAGAAGCGCGGCGATAGCCCCGCCGCTGAAGAACAGCATCGCGGAAGCGAATTTGGGCTCGACCGTCGACTCCGGAGCGCTCGCCAAGATCGACAGCAGGACGAGCGCCGCGGCGCCATTGAGCAGGACGAGAAAGGCAAGCGCCCGGGCGGCAAACCGGTTTCGCTCCCTCTCGATGAAGACAGGGTCAACAAGCGGATCGGCCCGGTTAGCGGCGTTCGGCGACATGCGTGTCATCATCCCTCCCCTTGAGGCCGCATTGTGACGAGGAACGCAAGCGACCGATGGCCGGCGCGTCAACGCTGCCGGCTCATGCTCAAATAATTGGCGGAGACGGAGGGATTCGAACCCTCGATACGGCTTTTGACCGTATAACGGTTTAGCAAACCGCCGCCTTCAGCCTCTCGGCCACGTCTCCGAACAATGAAGGCTTACTGATCCGCTGCTGGGCGGTCAACATCGCTCCCCTTAAGCGGGCGCTTGGGAGCGAGCGCGGCATCCCGACCATCCAACTTGCTGCCCTGGCTCGACAAATGGTGCCGGCGCGGACGGATATCGAGGGGGCCGGCGCTTGATCGGCAGGTTTCCCCCTGGGATACGCGTCTGGGTTGCAGCTGAATTATCCCTGATTTTCCGACGCTTCCGCTGTCATGCCTGTGCTAAACTTTGAGGCAATTATGACGGGAGAGGGATACGCCCGCGCCATGGCTTGGCAGTTTCGCCAAAGGCCGCTTTCGCATGTGGCGTTCGCCGCAGGCCTCATCGTCGGCGCCGTGCCGTCCGCCCTGGCCGGTGAGGCAAGCTACTGCGTCACCTGCACGAACCCCGACCAGACCTATATCTGCCGGGTCACCGCCGGAGGCTCGAAGCCGAGCGACGCGCTGAAGCTTTACTGCGTCATCCGCACTGCCAAAGAGGGCCACCATGCCTCCTGCTCGGCGGAGCGCAGCTCCCCTGCCTGCAACGGTGTGGAGAAAGTCTATAGCTATGACGGCCCGATGCCGGAGGACCTCGCCTCGGATGCTCGCATCAAGAATCTCACCGACAAGATCGAGCAGAACCAGAAAGCCTTCGAGAAGCCGAAGGGCGATCAGCCCAAGACGCTCGTCGAGCTCGGCGGTCGCGCGGTCAGCGCCTCACGGCAGGGCTTGCGCAACGCGCGCAGCAGGCTAGGCGGCTCGTCGCAGGAGGTTGATGAGCCGCTGCCGGAGGAACCGCTTTCGCTCGATCAATCGCCCGCACCTCTCGCGGCCGAGGGCTCCCCGGTCGCCAGCCCCGAAGAGAGCCATCCGAGTCGAGCCCAGCGAGCCAGCAGCGCGGTCGGCGGTTTCGCGCGCAAGAGCTACCGCTGCGTCCTGTCCTTCTTCCGCAAATGCAGCGGCGAGGCGGCTGACGGCGACACTCTGCGCTAGTGGGTTTGCAGCCATTCGCGCGCGAGCTTCTGCGCGGCGGCGATCTGCTCGGTCGACATCTCGCGGGCGACCTCGATGCGATGGGCCAAGGCCGATGGGTTGCCACGCGCGGCGGCAAGGTTGAACCATTTGTGAGCCACGATGAGGTCGGTCGCCACGTCCCGGCCGGTCGCATAAAGCATCCCGAGCTCGAAAAGGGCATCCGGAGCGCCCATCTGCGCCCCCAACTCGACCGTTTCCGTCGAAATGTCCATCCGCGCCATCTCACATGCCCCCTTTTACCACTCGTCTGACCGCCTGTCGAATATTCGGGTGGTTACACAAGATCCCCAGGCGTCTTTGTTGCACCATCGACGCGATAATCATGGGAGAGCATTTTGAATAACTTCTGAATGGGCGTGATTAACGCAAAATCACTAAATCTATAACGCTCGGTAATATTAGTTTACATTGCGCGCCAATCCGCGGCCAATCGGTTAAGCTTTGCGCTTTGGCAATGATTCTTTGACCATTCAAAGTGACTTGTCGATAACCAAGAAGAGATTTCGAGAAAGCGGAGGCTGGGCAGGCGCCCCCAGTTCCCTGTGCGCAGAACGCGTTCGCCGATGCCGGCGGAAGTTCAGGGCAGCAACACCGTCGATCCCGTGGTGAGCCGCGCTTCGAGATCGCGGTGTGCCTGGGCCGCGTCGGCGAGAGGGTAGGTCTGGTTGACGGCGATCCTGACCTTACCCTTGGCGAGGACGTCGAACAGATCGTTCGCCGTGGCGACCAGGTCCTTGCGCGTCCCGATATAGGTACCGAGCGAGGGACGCGTGGCGAACAGCGAGCCCTTTTGCGACAGCAGCGTAATCTTGAACGGCGGCACCGGACCCGACGCCTGCCCAAAGCTTACCCACATGCCGAGCGGCTTGAGGCAATCGAGCGACGCGGGAAACGTATCCTTGCCGATCGAGTCATAGACGACGTCGACCCCCTTCCCCTTGGTGTACTCCTTGACCTTGGCGACGACGTCCTCCTCGCGAATATTGATGACATGGGCGCAGCCATGGGCGCGGGCGATCAGCGCCTTGCCTGCCGAGCCCACCGTGCCGATCACGGTCGCCCCGAGCGAAGCGGCCCATTGGCAGGCGATAAGCCCGACGCCGCCCGCCGCCGCGTGGAACAGGAGCGTCGTGTCGGGCTCCACTCTGTATGTCCGGCGCAGGAGATATTGCGCGGTCATGCCCTTGAGCATGATGGCCGCCGCCGTCTCGTCGCCGATGCCGGCGGGAATCTTGACCACGCGGTCAGCGGCGATCAGACGCTCCTCGGCATAGGCGCCGATCGGGCCGGCATAGGCGACATGGCGCCCGACCTTGAGATCGCGCACGCCTTCGCCGACGCCCACGACCACGCCGGCCCCTTCCATGCCCGGGATGAACGGGAATGAGGGCTGCGGATAAAGACCCGTGCGCACATAGACGTCGATATAGTTGAGGCCGATCGCCGTCTGCCTGATCTTGACCTCGCCCGGGCCAGGGTCGCCGATTTCGACCTTCTCCCATTTGAGGACTTCGGGCCCGCCATATTCATGGACGCGGATCGCGTGCGTCATTCGATCCCGAGCTTTTGCTTGATGAGCTCATTGACGGCCTGCGGGCTCGCCTTCCCGCCTGTGACTTTCATCACCTGGCCGACGAACCAGCCGGCGAGCGCGGGCTTGAGCTTAGCCTGCTCGGCCTTCTCGGGGTTGGCGGCGATCACCTGATCGACCGCCGCTTCGATCGCGCCCATGTCGGTGACCTGGGTCAGGCCCCGCGCCTCGACGATGACAGCGGGCTCGCCGCCTTCCGCCCAAACGATGTCGAACACATCCTTGGCGATCTTGCCCGAGATGGTTTCCGCCTTGATGAGATCGAGGATCGCGCCGAGCTGGCTTGTTGTGACGGGGCTGTCGATAATGTCCCGGCCTTCCTTGTTGAGGCGCCCGAACAGCTCGTTGATCACCCAGTTCGCGGCCTGCTTGGCGTCGCGGCCCTTGGCCACGCTCTCGAAATAGTCGGCGGACTCCTTATCGGCGATCAGCACGTCGGAATCATAGGGGCTCAAGCCATAGTCGGCGATGAAGCGCGCCCGCTTGGCGTCGGGAAGCTCGGGCAGATCCTCACCAAGCCTGTCCACATAGTCTTGCGTCAGCTCGAGCGGCAGCAGGTCGGGGTCCGGAAAATAGCGATAGTCATGCGCCTCCTCCTTCGAGCGCATGGAGCGCGTCTCCCCGGTCTTGGCGTCGAACAGCCGCGTCTCCTGATGGATGACGCCGCCCTCCTCCAGGATCTCGATCTGGCGGCGCGCCTCATGCTCGATGGCCTGGCCGATGAAACGGATGGAGTTAACGTTCTTGATCTCGCATCTTGTGCCGAACGGCTCCCCGGGCCGGCGCACCGATACGTTGACGTCGGCGCGGAGCGAGCCCTGCTCCATATTGCCGTCGCAAGTGCCGAGATAGCGCATGATGGTCCTGAGCTTGCCGACATAAGCCTTGGCCTGCTCGGACGAGCGCAAATCGGGCTTCGACACGATCTCCATCAGCGCCACGCCCGAGCGGTTGAGATCGACATAGGAATAAAGCGGGTGCTGGTCGTGCAGGCTCTTGCCCGCATCCTGCTCGAGATGCAGCCGCTCGATGCCGACCGTGACCCGCTCGCCGCTCAAGAGATCGACGATGACCTCGCCCTCGCCCACGATCGGGCTCTTGTACTGGCTGATCTGATAGCCCTGCGGCAGGTCGGGATAGAAATAGTTCTTGCGGTCGAAAATCGACGTCAGGTTGATCTTGGCCTTCAAGCCCAGCCCGGTGCGGATCGCTTGGGCGATGCAGCCTTCGTTGATGACCGGCAGCATGCCGGGCATCGCGGCGTCGACTAGGCTCACATGGGAGTTCGGCTCGCCGCCGAACTCGGTCGAGGCGCCCGAGAACAGCTTGGCTTGAGAGGTCACTTGCGCATGCACCTCCATGCCGATCACCACCTCCCAGGGGCCGGTCTCGCCTTCGATGAGATTCGTCTTTTCCGCTTTTTGATCCATGGCAGGAACGCTCTGGTCATGGCCGGGCTTGTCCCGGCCATCCACGT
>Ga0209521_10005505_pt1 | contig 10000 bp, 11 predicted proteins | sample Rifsed19ft4_FD_184016 | JGI IMG/M metagenome (GOLD analysis project Ga0209521, IMG submission 184016) | Soil microbial communities from Rifle, Colorado, USA - sediment 19ft 4 (version 2) | ecosystem: Environmental > Terrestrial > Deep subsurface > Rock core/Sediment | place: Rifle, Colorado... | reverse complement strand
ACGGCTCTCCCGCTTCAAGCGGAAATACGAGGGCTTTCTCAAGGAGTAAGCCTACCCGGCGAGAAAGCCTACTCCGCTTCCTTGCCGAAGGCGGCCCGCAAGCGCGAAAGCTGCGACTTGAGCGGGTGGTCGAGATCCCCTCCGGACGAACCCGTCTCGTGGCCGAGCATCTGATCGAGCCGGATCACCCGCTCCTGGAGCTTGACACTCTGCTCGATCAGCTCGCGTAAGCGTGCCGGCAAGTGGTTGAGCTCGCGGGTAGGCTGCTCGCTCCCCCTCACCGGAAGCTTGATCTTGCGCTGCTCCTCGACCGCCTGTTCCGGCGTGAGCTCGCCCTCGCTGACCGCGCGCCGGATCAAGAGCCACGAGGCAAGCTGCATCAGCCGCGTGGTGAGCCGCATGCTCTCGGTGGCATAGGCGAGCGAATGTGGCGGCCGGAGCTTGCGCGCCTCCTTGCGGCCGTCGCCGTCGAGATAGGTTGCCGCCGCCTCGACCAGCGCCATGCCTTCGCGAAACACTGCCTTGAACTGATCGGAGCGCGCGAACTTCGCGCCGAATGAAACCGTGACGCCATCGTCACGATCGCCGCTCCTGGATTTCCCCGCCATCGGCCACTCCCGTCTACGCCCGTGCCGGCGGCATAGTATGCCATGCGGAAGCCCCGTCGTCGCCTTCCGACCGCAAAGGTTAAAACCCCTGAATCAGGCAAAAAAAGAGCCGCCATGCGGCGGCTCAGGAAGTTAACAGGGAGGCGTCAAACAGAGTGGACAGGCCACTCAGATCCAGAGGACTGGATGACTGAGACCCTAACGCGAAATTCCTAAGAACGAGTTAACGCTAAGCGCCGGTTTACCTAAAGGAAGCGTGTGCGGCGCTGTTGTCAGCGCTTGAAAACGGCCTCCGCCGAGCTTTTCGAGGACTGCTTGGCTGAAAGCGCTTGCTCGACGCGCGCGATCTCGGCCTTGAGCTCATCGATGAGCGCCTTAAGTTCGCCGACCGAGTACTTGCTCAGGTCGGCGCCGATTTCGTGGCGCTTCGTCTTTTTCGGTTCCAGGTCTTCGAGGCTCATGATCCACATTCTATCATCGCGCCGCGCTCTTCTCTAACGTCGTTGCCGGGCTTGACGTGGCCAGACCTGGCAATCCAGTAACTGCTTCCGAGCTTATTAAGGGGACAGAGCCGCCTCTCGCGCGTCATACCGGCGAAAGCCGGTATCCAGACGAGCTTTCGATTTTTGCGCTGGATTCCGGCTTCCGCCGGAATGACGAAACCGTGGCGACCCAAGCGGACAATGCTGAGGAAACTGTGATGCCGCCAGAGACCATGACCGTGATCGAAGCGACGGCGGCCGGCGGGCCCGAGGTGCTCGTGCCGGCGACACGGAAGGTGCCCGCGCCAGGTCCGGGAGAGGTCCTGATCGAGGTCGCGGCGGCCGGCATCAACCGTCCCGACGTGCTCCAGCGTCAGGGCCTCTACCCTCCGCCCAAGGGCGCCTCCGACCTTCTCGGGCTGGAGGTCGCGGGCTCGGTTGCGGCGCGCGGTCCCGGCGCGACCCGCTTCAAGGACGGCGATCTCGTCGCAGCGCTCGTCAATGGCGGCGGCTATGCGGAATATGCGGTGGCGCCCGAAGCCACCACCCTGCCGGTGCCGCAAGGCCTCACTCTCGTCGAGGCGGCGGCCTTGCCTGAGACCGTGTTCACCGTCTGGCACAATTTGTTCGAGCGCGCGGCGCTCCAGCCCGGCGAATGGCTGCTCGTCCATGGCGGCACGAGCGGCATCGGCACCACCGCGATCCAGATCGGAACGGCGCTGGGCGCGCATGTCATGGTGACGGTGGGAAGCGCCGAGAAGGCACGTGCCGCCGAAGCGCTCGGCGCCGTGCGCGCCGTCAACTACGCGCAAGAGGACTTCGTCGAAGCGGTACGCGAGGAGACGAGCGGCCACGGCGCCAACGTCATTCTCGACATGGTGGGCGGCGACTATGTCGAACGCAATTTGCGGGCGGCAGCGCTTGACGGACGCATCGTGCAGATCGCCTTCCTCAAGGGCTCGAAGGTCGAGATCGATCTGATGCGGCTGATGCTGCGGCGGCTCACGCTCACCGGCTCGACCCTCCGCGCGCAGAGCCTCGAGGCCAAGGCCCGCATGGCCAAGGCGATCGAGGAGCGCGTCTGGCCGCTAATCGCTCAAGGCAAGCTGAAGCCCGTGATCGACTCGACCTTCAAGCTTGAAGAGGCGGCCGATGCCCACCGCCGCATCGACCATCCCGGCCATATCGGCAAGATCGTGCTCGTGGTGAAGTGAGAGGCCTCATGGTTCGAGACGCGTGGTTCGAGGCCCGGCCGTCATCCTGAGGTGCTCGGGCGAAGCCCGAGCCTCGAAGGACGGCCGGGCACCTCACCATGACGCCCGTCTCGAAGGATAAGGCCCCAATCAAGCAATTGCCTAAGGAGGCGGCAGCCCCTATATAGAGGCCATTCCCCTTCCTGTGATTTCGCATTTGCTCTTTCGCCGAAGGGGCGGAAGACGCCCCGCTACCCTCTTAAGGTTTGAAGCCCATGGACCGCGCCCCCCTGATGCCGAAAGCGACCGCCGTATGGCTGGTCGACAATAGCTCGCTCACCTTCGAGCAGATCGCCGAATTCTGCGGGCTGCATGTGCTCGAGGTGAAAGGCATCGCCGACGGCGACGTGGCCCATGGCATCAAGGGCATGGACCCGATCTCCTCAGGCCAGCTCTCCCGCGAGGAGATCGCCAAGGCCGAGATGAACCCCTCGCACCGTTTGAAGCTCTCGGAGCCCAAGGTCGAGGTGCCCGAGGTCAAGACCAAGCGGGGCCCCCGCTACACGCCGGTGTCGCGCCGCCAGGACCGGCCGAACGCCATCCTGTGGCTGTTGAAGAATCATCCCGAGCTCAAGGACTCGCAGATCATGCGGCTGGTCGGCACCACCAAGCCGACCATCATCGCCATCCGCGAGCGCAGCCATTGGAACTCGCCGAATCTTCAGGCTCAGGACCCGGTGACCCTCGGGCTCTGCTCGCAGATCGACCTCGATGCCGAGGTGAAGAAGGCCGCAGGCCGGCTCGAGCGCGAGCGGAAGGAGGCGGGTATCGCCGAGCCGCCGAAAGCCGGAACGTTGCTCCCCGCCGAGGAGACGATTGCTGCCGCTCCCCCGCCGCCCGAGCCCGAGCGGCCAATGGCCACCGCGCTTGCGCAAGAGGCGCGCGACCGTCGTGCCGCCCCCGACGAGGTTGAGGAGACGCCCGATATCGAATCGGTCTTCGCCAGGCTGAAAGACCTGAAGCGCACCGACGTTCCAACGGAGTAGCCATTTCTCTCCTTCGTCATGCCCGGACTTGATCCGGGCATCCATGCCGTTACGCCTCCGCAGCTGCGGAGAAGCAAATGGAGTGGATTGCCGGGTCAAGCCCGGCAATGACAGGATTTTGACCCGGATCAAAGCGGGGCGCGCACGCGCCTTCCATGCTTCCCACCTCAATTCATCAGCGAGGTGTCGCATGAGCTCGGTCGATCTGTTCTATCTAGGCTTGGTGCTGGCCGCGTTTTTCGGTTTCGCCGTGGCGCTCGCCTATTATTCTCACCGCTGACTCGGCGCTGCCGATGTCTCGTTCTGAGTTCTGGTTTCTGATTGCCGATGGGCTCTTGCCTTCGCTAGGGTGCGACAAGGAAACGCGCCTAAGGCGAGGGGCATGGCCAACCCTTACGACACCGGCCTCGACAAGAACCCGGCTAATTACCAGCCGCTGACCCCGCTTGTGTTTTTGGAGCGCGCGGCGAGCGTGCATCCCGGCCATACCGCCATCGTCCACGGCAAGGCGCGCACGTCTTACGCGGAGTTCTACGCGCGGAGCCGCAAGCTCGCCTCAGCGCTCGCCTCCCGCGGGTTAGGCGTGGGCGACACCGTCTCGGTGATGCTCGCCAACACCCCCGCCATGCTCGAGGCCCATTACGGCATCCCCATGACAGGCGCCGTGCTCCACTCCATCAACACCCGTCTCGATGCGCCTTCCGTCGCCTTCATGCTCGACCACGCCGGCACCAAAGTCTTAATCGCCGACACCGAATTCGGAGCCGTCCTTAAAGAGGCGCTGAAGCAGACCAAGGTGAAGCCGCTCCTCATCGATTACCGGGACCTCGAATGCGGGATCGAGGGGACGAGGCTCGGCAATCTCGACTACGAGGACTTCATCGCCGAAGGCGATCCGGAATTTCCCTGGGCCATGCCGTCGGATGAATGGAACGCGATCTCCCTCAACTATACCAGCGGCACCACCGGCAACCCCAAGGGCGTCGTCTATCATCACCGCGGGGCGGCGCTCATGTGCTACTCGAATGCGGTGGCCACCGGCATGGGCCAGCACCCGGTCTATCTGTGGACCTTGCCGATGTTCCATTGCAACGGCTGGTGCTTTCCCTGGTCGATCTCGCTCCTCGCCGGGACTCATGTCTGCCTCCGCGCGGTGCGCGCCAAGCCCATGTATGACGCCATCGCCGAGCACAAGGTGAGCCATCTCTCGGGCGCGCCTTTTGTCATGGCGGCTCTGCTCAACGCGACGGAGGACGAGCGGCGCCTCTTTCCCCAACGCGTCGCCTTCAGCCACGCCGCGGCCCCGCCCCCGGCTGCCGTGCTCGCCAAGATGGACGACGCCGGCTTCGAGCTTACCCATCTCTACGGGCTGACCGAGACCTACGGCCCAGCGACCTTGAATGAATGGCACGATGCCTGGGACGAACTTCCGCCCGAGGAGCGGCTCCTAAAGCGCATCCGCCAAGGCGTGCGCTATCACGCGCTCGAGGATCTGACGGTGATGGACCCCGCCACCATGGAGAAGGTCGAAGCCGACGGCGAGACGCTCGGCGAGGTCATGTTCCGCGGCAATATCGTGATGAAGGGCTATCTCAAGAACCAACGCGCCACCGAGGATGCCTTCGCCGGCGGCTGGTTTCATTCCGGCGATCTCGGCGTGATGCACCCCGACGGCTATATCCAGCTCAAAGATCGCTCCAAGGACATCATCATTTCGGGTGGGGAGAACATCTCATCGATCGAGGTGGAGGACGTGCTTTACAAGCACCCGGCAGTCGCGGCCGCCGCCGTCGTGGCCAAGCCCGACACGAAATGGGGCGAGACCCCGTGCGCCTTTGTCGAGACGCGGCCCGGCGCGCAAGTCACGGCAGAGGAGATCATCGCCTGGTGCCGCGACAAGCTCGCCCGCTACAAATGCCCGCGCCACGTGGTGTTCATCGAGCTGCCCAAGACCTCGACCGGCAAGATCCAGAAATTCAAGCTGCGCGACATGGCGAAAGACGTATAAGCCGCCTATCACGCGGCATCGGCGGGGCGCACGCGCCTTACGATCTCATCGCCACGCTCCGATTCGATCATGGCGATGTCGTATTGGCCTTGCAGGTCGAGCCAAAACTGCGCCCGGTTGCCAAAATAGCGGCCAAGCCGCACGGCTGTGTCGGCCGTGATAGAGCGGCGTCCGTTGAGAATGTCGGTGATGCGACCCGAGGGCACAGCGAGGTCAAGCGCCAGCCGGTTTGCGCTCAGGCCACGCGCCTCCAGCTCTCGCTTCAGCAAGCGACCGGGATGCACAGCCAGTACCATTTCGTTCACCCTTTGTGATAGTCGACAATCTCGACGTGATGAGCATCACATTTTCGGAATTCGAAGCAAATTCGCCACGATCCGTTGACAGTCATCGCCCATTGCTGCTTGCGATCGCCCTTGAGCTTGTGGAGGCCGACGCTCTTGAGCGGGCTCAGGTCTCGTAACGACTTCGCGACGTTCAAGGCCAGCAATAAGTCTATGGCCGCTTCAAAGTCCAATCCCCGGAATTGGTTCGGCTTGCCGCCTTCCCAAACCTTGCGGGTCGCGGCATTACGCCAAGACCGGATCATGGCAAAAATGTACTACGTAGCGCAGTGAACGGCAATCGTACTGCGCGAGATGGCGAGAGAATTGTGGCGCCTGGAGGCTGACGAGAAGCTGGAGTTAGCTGCCAGGAATCCGGCTTGCCCGGAAGGGTGCTTCGCGCCAATCTGGTCTGGGGGATCAGGCTATAGCACTCGAAGTCCTATTCAAGGAGATCGCGGGGTTTGTCGCCCTCGCCATCGAGGCCGCAGCCGTTCTCGTCGTGAGTTACGGCGCCGTCCAGGCACTCACCGGCGTGCTGACATCGGCGTTCAGCCGCACAGCCGACGAGATGCGCGGCCGGGAGATTTGGCTGCGCTTCGCCACGTGGATCCTGCTCGCGCTCGAATTCGCGCTGGCCGCGGACCTCGTGCGCACGGCCGTGGCGCCCACCTGGGACGACATCTCGAAGCTCGCCGTGATCGCCACCATCCGCACCATGCTCAATTATTTCCTGGCCAAGGATATCGCCGAGTTCGACCAGGCCCGCCAATCCGCTGGAAATCCGCCCTCGGGGCAGACGTCGCCCTAATAGGTTGGACCCCAATGTCATAATGTGTTTGAGTCGGTCGAAGCCTAGTGGTGCAGCGCAAAAATGGGCACGGGGCTGCGCCATCCCGGCATAAATACGGGGTCAGGGCGCGAGAAACCGGGGTACCCATTTTCAGAGGTAAAGCGCATTAGGACGGCCTAGGCCGATCCTTTCGCGCGGGGTACCGCCTCTCTTTGGGATTGAGGGATGCTCAAGCGGACACCGACGACCAAGGCGCGCTTTCAGCTCATCCTGATCAAGCCGTCGCATTATGACAACGACGGCTATGTCGTGCAGTGGATCCGTTCGACCATGCCGTCGAACTCGCTCGCCGCGGTCTACAGTCTCGCCAAGGGCGCCGCCGAGCGGGAGCTGCTTGGCCCCGATCTGCCGATCGACGTCATGGCCATGGACGAGACCAATACCAGGGTCAAGACGAAGGAGATCGCGCGCCGTATCGCCGAGAACGGCGGCCGCGGCATGGTCGGGATCGTCGGCGTGCAATCGAATGAATTCCCGCGTGCCGTCGACATCGCGCGCCCGTTACGCGAGGCGGGCGTGCAGGTCTTGATCGGCGGCTTCCATGTGTCGGGCTGCCTCGCCATGCTCAAGGAGCTTCCCGGCGACATCAAGGAGGCGCAAGGCCTCGGCGTCTCGATCTACGCCGGCGAGGCCGAGGAAGGCCTCGACGAAGTCATCTTGGACGCCGCGCGCGGCGAGCTTCGTCCCCTCTACGATCATATGAAGCACCTGCCGGACATCGGCAACATTGCCTCGCCGCCCTTCCTGCCGAACGACTTCATCGAGCGGACGATCGGCAACGTGACGAGCTTCGATGCCGGCCGCGGCTGCCCCTTCCAGTGCTCCTTCTGCACCATCATCAACGTGCAGGGCCGGAAGTCGCGCTACCGCACCCCTGACAGCGTCGAGCAGATCCTCCGCATGAATTACGAGCAGGGCATCAACCGCTTCTTCATCACCGACGACAATTTCGCCCGCAACAAGGACTGGGAGGCGATTTTCGATCGGATCATCAAGCTGCGCGAAGAGGACGGCATGGACGTCCGCTTCTGCATCCAAGTCGACACGCTCTGCCACAAGATTCCAGGCTTTATCGACAAATCGCGCCGCGCCGGCGTCACCCGCGTGTTCATCGGGCTCGAGAACATCAACCCCGCGAATTTGATCGCCGCCAAGAAGCGGCAGAACAAGATCACCGAGTACCGCAAGATGCTGCTCGAGTGGAAGCGGGTCGGCATCATCACCTACGCCGGCTACATCCTCGGCTTCGAGAACGACACGCCGGAGTCGATCCGCCACGACCTGGAGATCATCAAGAAAGAGCTGCCGCTCGACATGCTCGAGTTCTTCATTCTCACGCCGCTGCCGGGGTCTGAGGACCACAAGGTGCTGCACGAGAAGGGGGTCTGGATGGACCCCGACATGAACAAATACGACGTCGAGCACGTCGTCACCGGCCATTCCAAGATGACGGAGGCGGAGTGGACGGAGGCCTATCGCACGGCCTGGGGCATCTACTATACCGACGAGCATTTCGAGACGATCATCCGCCGCGCCTATGCGAGCGGCATCAACCTCCGCTCTTTGATGCCGGTGCTGTTCTGGTTCTCCAGCGCCGTGCCGGTGGAGGGCGTGCATCCCCTGCAATGGGGCATCTTCCGCATCAAGTACCGCCACGACCGCCGTGCCGGTCTGCCGCTGGAATCGCCGTTCGTGTTCTACGGCCGCTACGCCGCCGACATCGCGCGGAAACTGGCGCTGGTGGCGAAGCGCTGGCGGCACCTGAAGCGCATCGTGCGCAAGGTCGAGGCCGATCCGCACGCCAAGCTCTACAAGGATGAGGCCTTGACGCCGGTGGCCGAGGAAGACTCCGACCATATGGAGCTTTACACCCAGAACGAGGCCGCCCGCACGGCCGTCGAGCGCGAGCGTCGCGTGGCCGCCAAGACCGGCAATGGCAATGGCGGCAAGGCCCCCGCCCTGGCGGGTCTCCGCACCAACGGGCATCAGGGCAACGGGCATGATGCCGGGCTGCATGACGCCGAGCATCACATCAACGAGCAAAACGAGCCCGCCTCGCCTCTGGTCTGAGAGTCTAGGTTCAAAAGCCTCTGAACGCCCGATCAACCATTGCGGCAACGCCCGTGTTCCGCCCGCCCAAGGCAACACGCTGAATCCGGTCGCGCTTCTTCTTGAATAGGCCGCGATCCCCGGTCTCGCCGACCGCTACCGCCTCCTTCTTGGCCCTGGCGGCGATGGCGTCGATACGGGGTTGCTCGACCTTCTTGGCGGCCGCCGCGTAGGTCCTAGGCTTCGCGACTGCCACCAGTGGCTTCGCGACCGTCGCTTGAGGCTCCGCGACCGCCACCTGCGGCTCCACCACTTGCTGCTCGCGCTGCCGGTAGCCGCCGACAAAGGGAACGAGCGAAGACTCCTCGATCCACCCCAGCTGACCGCTGCCGAGGTCCTGGACCCGAACGAAGCCCGCTTCGCGCGCGATCACCCGGAACGGCCGGCCGACCGAATAGGCCAAGAGCGGCGGCGCCGCCGAGGAGGGTCGCGAGCGCACGACGGTGGTATAGCCCGCGACCTGGACCCATTCGTTGCGGCGCTCGATCTTGGGCTCAGGCGCCACCGCCGCCAGGACCAGAAGGGCCTCCCCTGGCGCGGCCGGTTGCGGCGCCATGGCGAGGGCCTGCTTGACCACCACCGTCTCATTGGCGGGGGGCGGCGCCGGCCAAGCCTCGTCGCCGGAAAAGGGCTGGATCAGAAAGAGGAGGGAGGCGGCATAAAGGGCAGCCGCTAAGAGCCACACCGACGGTAACAGGCCACGCATGCCGACTCCGCATCGGCCCCACCGTCAAATGCACACTACACCCGTCGCCATGCCTTTCTCAAGCGCGGTGATGATTGGAGATTGACCAAGAGTAAAGTTTGGATCGGTTCGGGACGCCTATCGGTCGTCAGTAACCGCCGCCGAGAGCCCGATTGAGCATGTCGCCGAAGCCGCCGCCGTGCCGCCGCAACCAGCCCCGGCGCCGTCTTGGCTGCTCGTCGCCATACTCGTCATCGTCATACATGGCCTCGGTCTCTTCGGGCGACCGCGGGGCAGCAACGGGCGCAAGGTATTGCGCCTTCATCCAGCCGGTGGCGGCGCTCTGGGGATCGGTCACCTCGACCCAGCCCTCATAGCGCGATACCACCCTGAGCGTGCGGCCGTAGGGAAAGGAGAACAGCGCGGGCGCATCCTCGGAGGCGGTCCCGTGCATGCCGGCGCCGGACACAAGAACCTGCACCCAGTCCTGAGGCTCCTCTTGCGGCTCGCCGGGCCAGGCGTTGGGGTCGGCGTCCTCTCCCGGTACCGCCGCCATGTCGGATGGATTGCCATCCTCTCCCGCCGCCATGGGATCGAACGAATCGGCTCCCTCTCCGGGCGCCGCTTGATGGGGTCTACCGGCCTGCTGCCAGGGGAGCGCGTTTGGATCGGCGGCTTCAGCACCCTCGTCAG
>Ga0209521_10005503_pt1 | contig 10001 bp, 8 predicted proteins | sample Rifsed19ft4_FD_184016 | JGI IMG/M metagenome (GOLD analysis project Ga0209521, IMG submission 184016) | Soil microbial communities from Rifle, Colorado, USA - sediment 19ft 4 (version 2) | ecosystem: Environmental > Terrestrial > Deep subsurface > Rock core/Sediment | place: Rifle, Colorado... | reverse complement strand
ACTGCGTTCAGCATGACAAAAAGAGTGTCATTCTGAGCGCAAGCGAAGAATCTCATTCTTTTTAATGTCACTTTGTTTATTTCGTTTGTATTAGTTACTCGTGTATTGGTTTAATCGTTTTAATTCGACCAGTAACCAGTAACGAGTAACTAATGAACTACCCCGCAGCAAGCTGCGGGGTATCGAAAAACTTTATGATAATTTTCCCCAAAGTTGTCACCCCCGAATGTTTTTATCGGGGGTCCAGTCCGAGTTTCGCCTGGATTCCCGCTAAAAGCATGCGGGAATGACGGACCTTGAGAAGACTTGGAATCGCCATTACGCAGCAAGCTGCGGGGAATTAAACCCGTAGTGATTAAAAAGAATGAGATTCTTCGCTCGCGCTCAGAATGACACTCTTTTAGTCATGCTGAACGCAGTGAAGCATCTCACGCTGGATCGACGATAATGTAACATGACTTAATACGTTTGTATTAGCGGGCCCGTTTGATGGGCTCCATCCTTAGCGGAATGCCTTCCCTTGCAAGGTCCGCTTCGTACATCGCCCGAATCTCCGGCGGCTCGTCCTCGTGCTCCATCCGGTGGCCGCCCTCGTGCTCGCTCACGTTCGGCAGCCAAGGGATACCGATGCCGCGCAAACCGCGGCGAAGGGCCAGGTGCCGGGCCGCCTCACGGCTCGTGGTGAAATGGTGGTGGTACCACCCTTCCGGCGGCACGAGCAGGCTGCCCTTGCGCCAGTCGACGCGGACAAAGTCTCCACCCGGCGGCCACATCAACGAATATCCCTTGCCCTTTAGGACGATGACTTGCGCGCCCGAGCCGTGACGGTGCGCCTTCTTGTATGTGCCCGACTCGATCGCCATGATATGTCCGACCATGGAGTTACCGGAGAGATGAATTCCCAGGCGACTGAAGCCGATACCCCGTTCGGGGTGAGGGTCCAGACGGACGGCGTAGACGTCAGGAATAAAATTTACTGCTTTGTCCTCCAACTCGCTAGGCTTGAGCTCGCTGCTAAAAAAGTCGCCCTGACCGGCAAACCGGTCGGTAAACTCGTGGCTCGCATTGAAGACAAAGTCGGGCGACCTGAAGATGTTAAAGACCAACGGCGCGTTGTTGACCGCGACAAACCGCACCGGCTCCGAGGCCGAGCCGTTGAAGTGCTGATACCTGGCGTTGAGAGGCGGAGAAAAGAGGCTTCCCGTTTGCCACTCGACGGTGACCGCCCGGTCAGCGCTGCCGCTCCAGAATTGAGTCGCTCCGCGTCCCTCGAGGATAAGAACCTGCGTCTCATAGAGGTGGCGGACCGGACGGAGGCTCTTCCCCGCTGGAATCTCCCCTACCAGCGCCCCGACAAATCCCTGGGATCCCTCGAGGTGACAGTAGGCTGCGGCTCCTCCGAGACGCTCCCAGTAAGTAAGGGGCAGCGTGCGTAAGTCTTCGACCCCATAGCCGCCGACAACCGCCAATCCCTCGCTATCGCACCATTCCAAAAACGGCGCTCTCCTTAACACCCTCTCTCTTGTCACATCCTTCATTGTCCGCCCTTTCCTCGATTATGCGCCGAAAAAATGCGATTGTAGTGTTCCCCCCGTTCGTTGTCAATTCTCCGCGCTAGACACGGCAAAATAAATCCCTTATTGCAGCGGAATTTTCTGAGTCGTGTCACGGGTTGACACGACTTGTCATAATCGGATAGTTTTCGCTCCGGCCCCTGAAGCTGGAGGTCTTTTTATGAAAAAGCAATCATGCATCGTTGCTGCTTTCCTATTGTCCTTCCTGGCATGGAGCCCTGCCCTACTGGCGCAGGCCCCTTTTTATCAAGGCAAGACCGTGAGGATTGTCGTAGGCTATCTGGCAGGCGATGGCTTCGACGTATGGGCACGCATGGTTGGTCGCCACATGGGCAAAGAGCTCCAGGGAAATCCTGACATCATCGTTCAGAACATGCCCGGCGCCAGCTCCATGATCGCGGCCAACTACATTTACAACGTGGCCAAGCCCGACGGACTTACCCTTGGAGCCACCGGCGGCTCCCTCTACTTGGACCAGCTCGTAGGACGCAAGGAGGTCCAGTTTGACTGGGCCAAGTTTACCTGGCTCGGTTCCACGGAGAAAACCACATGGTTGTTTTACATGCGGGCGGACACCCCTTACAAAACCCTGGAAGACATTCGTAAGGCTTCGGAGCCTCCCAAGTGCTCGACCACCGGGACTGGTACCAGCGGCCATTTTGTCCCCAGGCTTCTTGAGGTAACCCTGGGGCTGAAATTCCAACTTGTCTCGGGATACCAGGGGGGCAGCGAGCAGGACCTGGCGCTTGAAAGAGGAGAAGTGCAATGCCGCGCCCTCAGCATCCCTACCTTTTTTTCCCGCGAGCCCTTCCACAGCTGGCGTAAAAAAGGATTGGTTCGCGTCCTGGCACAAACCGGCCGCAAACGAGACCCGAGATTGCCCGATGTCCCTACCATCTATGAACTCATGGATGCGCACAAGACGCCTGATTCGGACCGGCGCCTGGTTAATGTGATCTTAGCTTCCGGCAGCATTGGCCGCCCCTATATGGCTCCCCCCGGCCTTCCCCCGGCCCGGGTCAAGTCCCTGCGCGATGCCTTCAATAGAGCGATGGGCAACCCCGAGCTTTTGGCCGAGGTCAATAAAAGGCAGCTAGAAGCAGATCCATCCACCGGCGAGGAGATCGAAGCAGTGGCCACGGAGGCCGTCGCACAACCTCCCGATGTCATCGAGCGGATGAAGAAACTATTGGGAAAATAAAAAGAGCGGCCGGTTCCTAATGGTAACCCTTCCAATCTGTCGAACAGGTTGAGACAGTGCCCGCCGAATCTGCCAATTTATTCATACCCAATCGCCGACACGATGGGGGTTGAAGTGGCTGGCTTGGCAGGACATAGCCAGCTCAATAATAGAGCTTCTCTAAGGATTAGCGGCGGCGGAAGAGGTTAAGGAAAATCACTTCATCGGCGTCCGCGTCAAAGGCAAAGTGGACGACAAAAGGATCGGATCGCGTAAGCCAGCTCGGACGCTGAGGATCGTAAAAGGACTGGACCCGTTCTACGCCCTGAGGATCGCTGATTACGGCAGCCATGAGAGTGTTCAAGATCTCCTGGTCCGCAGGACTCATCCCGGATTCCAATGCCTGGAAGTCGCGCACAAACTGAGGAGCAAGAGTATAGGGTCTCAAACCCTTGCTCTACGGCGAGAAGGCCGCCGGGCGAGGTCTCGAAGGATGCGCACTGTCAGGGGACCCCGTTGAGGCGGCCGAATAAGCTTGCCGTGCTGAAGCTCGCTCCATGCCTGATGGAGGGCTGCTTGACGACCAGGGTCCTGGAGGACCCAGGCCAAATCCTCTAGAAGAGCATAACGCTCATAATTGACGAGAACTGCCCGCGGCTGGCCACGCTTGGTAAGCACTACGCGGTCGCCTTTTTTAAGCTGTTCCACCAAATCCAACAGCTCCTTACGTGCATCGGTTACGTTGAGGTATCGCTCCACGGGACCTCCAATCTGTACAGTTTCATGCTCACAAGTATAGGCACTCGACTTAGCCGTGTCAACAAGCCTGCCAGGACGGTTCCAACTCACTCATACCCAATCGCCAACACGATGGGGGTCGCGGCGGCCTGTCTGGCCGGAATATAGCCCGCCAACAAACAGAGAGCCACTGAAAGGATCAGGCACAAAAAGGCAAAACCGGTGGGATAATAATACTGAAAGGTCCAGCCGGTAAGGACCTTGGTGTTATAGACGACGTGGTGATAGGACATGACCGTGCCGGCGATAAGACCGAGGATCCCTCCCAGGAACCCGATCCAGCCCGCCTCCACCACGACCATCCTTCGCACCTGGCCTTGAGTCGCCCCGATCGCCCGCAAAACACCGATCTCCCGCGTGCGATCCAAAACCGAAGCGAGCAGAGTGTTGATCACGCTGAAAATCGCCACGATGACCGCGATGATCTCGACGGCATAGTTCACGACGAAGGACTGCTCCATGATGTTCACCACGGCATCTCTGAGCTCCCTGTGGGTGCTGACGAAAAGCTGATATTTGTCGCCGTAATCTTGCTTGATCTTCCGGATCACCCCTTCCTGGTCTGCGCCCGGCGCCAACCATAGATCAAAGGCATCGACCAATTCATCGTGCCAGATTTTTTTATACAGCGAGCGGTCGATCAAGACGCTGCCGGAGTCCGACGAGTAGTCGATGTAGACTCCGAGGACCTTGAACCGCGCCAGCCCCGAAGGCGTGGGGAGCTCGACGGTATCTCCGGGGCGCTTGCCGAACTTGCTCCTAAAGCTCTCGCTCACGATCACACCCTCCCCGGCCGCCATCTGCTGCAACGCCTCTGTCCCGTTTCCCTCGGCCATCGGCAGCTTGCGTACGCCGGCAGAGGCCTGGGCGGAAAAGGATTCGATAAGAATCGGCCTTCCCTTGTAGGTAGACCTGATCAAGCGATAGAGATCCAAGACCTGAACCCCAGGCAAAGCCTTTATTCCAGGAACCAGATCCTCTCTTAGCGGAACGTTCATGGGACCGGCGGTTCTGGCGCCCGAACTCACGATCAGGTCCGCCGTAACCATCTGATCCACCCAGGAAAGGAGCGAGCCGCGCACGCTGTGGACGAAGGCCGCGATGGTGAAAATAGCCGCAAGGCTGATGATGAGAGTGGCAATCGTGATCCCGGCTCGAATCGGGCTCCGGCTCAGGCCATCGCACGCCATTCGTCCCTCGTTCCAGGATAAAAAAGGCAATCGGGACAAGCACTGCCGCAGAAGCTTGATCCAGGCGAGAATGAAGAGCGGAGATAAAGAGGACAGGCCGAGCAAAAAAACCAGCATCGCTGCCACTCCCACGGTAAATTTCCCGACCTCCCCCAAGCCGGGAGGAGAAATAAACAGCAGCAACGGTGAAAACAGCAGCAGAATAACACCCAGCACGGTTGCACGGAAAACTCTTTGAGAGCGCGGGCTCCAGGCCGTCTGCCGGTAGCTCTCGAGAGGCGTCACCCGGGTCGCTTCCCACGCGGGATAAAGCGCGGCCAGGAGCGATACCCCGAGGCCGCTTGCGAAAGCAAGCAACAATTCGCTCAAGGTGAGCGTGCTCTTGGCCAAATCTATCTGCAAGAAAAGATTGCTCACGCTCTGTCCTACGGACAACAGCGCCCCTTCGGCCAGAAGCGCTCCGCAAAAGACGCCGGCCACGGAGGCCAGAAAGGAAAGGATCAAAGCCTCCAGCACAACGAACTGCAGAATGGTGCGCCGCATCATCCCGAGGCAGCGCAATGTTCCGATTTCCCTTCTCCTCTGGACAACGGAGACGGAGACTGTGTTGTAGATCAGGAAAAATCCGACAAAGAGGGCGATCAGGCTCACAAAGAAGAGTCCGACGCGAAAAGAGGTGAGAAGCGATTCGACCTGTTCCCCTCTCTGCCGGGGCCGCTCCACTTGAGCAGCGCCCTGAAGCCGCTGCTGAACTCCGCTCCTCACGCTCTCGACCTTCTCGCCTTCCTCCACCGTAAGGTCCACGATATCGAGCTTCCTCTCTTTGCCGAAGGCGATCTGCGCCACCGGCAGATCCATCAAGGCGAAGCTCCCGCCGAAGACCTTGGCGCTCCCCTGCTCTTGCAAGAGAGCGCGCACGGTGTAGCTGGTGACGCCCCGGCTGGTAGCCAAAGTCATTTTGGCGCCAACCGGGAGACCGAGACGGCGCGAGAGAGATTCCGTCAGGGCAATCGAATCGGGCCGGGCGATGAAATCGAGAGCGCCATCGAGATCAAAAGGCTTGCCAACGAACTGATGCTCGCGGACGGAAAAATCGGCGAGGAAGTCGACTCCGTAAACAAAGAGCCTCTCCCCCTTGAAACCCACCACCGGCAGAAACCCTTCGACCGCCGGCGCCGCGTCCTTGACCCCTGGAGTGTCGCGGATAACCGGATAGATCTCTTCTCTCACCCCGCTTTCGCCGTTGGAGACCTGCAGCACCGCCTTGCCCGCTATCAACTCGATGGTGTGCTGAAAGGAGCTTACCAGCGTGCGATTGACCACCGCGATCGCAACCATCACCGCGACCCCAAGGACGATGCCGAGAAATGTCAGGGCAGTGCGCAAGCGGTGGCGCAGAAGATGACGCCAGGAAATGAAATACAACAACCGGATCACGGCGACTGCACCTCTTCGATCACCCCGTCCCTGAGATGGACGATGCGATCCCCATACCCTGCGGCCTCCTGGTTGTGCGTCACCATGACCACAGTGCATCGCTGCTCTGTGTTGATTTGGCGCAGAAGCTCCAAGACCGCCGCGCCGTTCTTAGAGTCAAGATTGCCCGTGGGCTCGTCGGCGAGAAGAATCGGCGGATTAAACGCCAAGGCGCGAGCAATGGCAAGCCGCTGCATTTCCCCTCCGGACAGCTCCTCTGGAAGATGATCCCTGCGCCCCTCCAGACCAACCCGTTCTAAAAGCGTTTTCGCCCGGAGATTACTTTCACTGCTGGATCGCCCATCCAGTATCAGCGGCAGCATGACATTCTCCACAGCCGCCAGCGTAGGCAAGAGATTGAAAAACTGAAAGACGAAGCCGATCCTGGTGCGCCGGAAGAGGGTCACCTCATCGTCCGCCATCTGGGAAATGATCCGCCCGTCTACCAGTACTTGCCCCTCGGTAGGCCGGTCCAGCCCCCCGATCAGGTGCAGGAGGGTGCTTTTTCCGGATCCGCTCGGCCCCATAACGGCGGCAAATTCTCCCTTCTGGATATCCAGAGAGAGTCCGGCCAGGGCAGTGATCTTATTTCTCCCCTGTTGATAAATCTTGTGAACGTTAATCAGACGGATCATTTCAAATCAACTTGAAGCGTCCAGGGAAAGTTCGGGCACGTGAATCTCAGGAGAATCTCCTCCTTTTGCGTAAGCGATCTCTACCTCTTCCAGGTTGGCCTTTACCTCCTGGATGAACGAATCCAGCTTGACCCCCATGTGCACGGGTGGATAGGCGGCGAGTTTCTCCAGCCCCGAGCGCCACAGCTTGATCGACCCGATGAGCACCCCTTCTTCCAACTTCAAATAGCCCACGGCGATCTGGATGATTCCCTGGTAGAATAACCGATCCTCCCCATGCTCCTCCCACCACACCTCCTCCAGCGTCTCATGGCATTCAAAGAAAAGTCTTTGATTAAATTCGTTGACTCCTTTGAGAAAGCGCGGATCGTCTTGGGCTTCCATGATTCCCTGAATTCTTTATAATAGCTTATAGCACGCGAACTGGGGCACAGAGCAACCGGAGAAAGCCCGAGGGGAGCGCGAGTGAGGCTGCGGACATGCCCTTCGGGATTTCAAATGGCAAATTTCAAATCTCAAATCTGAGATGTGAGATCTGCAATCTGAGATTCCGAGCGGAGCGAGGACGGCCCATCGGCCGCAGCCGAAGGCGCGTTCCCCGAGGAAGCCCTGAAGCCCTCAATGTGAGGTGTATTCGATGAAAGCAATGATTTTTGCCGCTGGTCATGGAGAACGGCTCCGCCCCATGACCGAGAGGCTTCCCAAGGCGCTGGTTCCCGTCGGGGGACGGCCCATGATCGAATACTCTCTCCTCCTCCTCAGGCACTACGGCATCACAGAGATCATCATCAACGTGCATTATCTGGGAGCGAAGATCCGGGAGCACCTGCTGGACGGGAAAAAGCTGGGGCTAAAAATCACCTATTCCGAAGAGAAAGAACTGCTCGACACCGGCGGCGGGCTTTTACAGGCCAGACCCTTTTTGGCGGATGGCGCCTTCATCGTTATCAACAGCGACGTGATCATTGACCTTCCCCTGACAGAGCTAATCGAGCAGCATCAAGAGCGCGGCGGCATAGCAACCCTCGTCCTGCGGCCCGATCCCCAGGCCGACCTCTATGGCGCGATCGAGACCTCGGCCGATCTAAGGATCCAGAGGTTCCTCGGTCACAAAGCGCCGCAGAGCGAATCGGCCGGAAGTTTCACAAAATACATGTTCACCGGAGTCCAGCTCCTGGAGCCAAAGATCTTCGATTATATGGGGGCAGAGTCGCGGTCAGATCCTGCCAAATTCAGCATCACCAAAGTCACCTATCCGAGAATGCTAACTCGGGGGGAAAAGCTTTATGGCTTTCCCTTTCATGCATACTGGCAAGATCTGGGGACTCCGGAAAGAATCCAAGAAGCAGAAAAAAAACTAGCAGACGGAAAGGCAAGGCTGCGCTATCTGTCTTCGTAAACCTCCTCCCGGCCTGCCATAGGCCATTCAACCCAAAAGAAATTTCACAAACCAGTTGCTGGCAAAGAAAACCGCAAAGCCCAGAAACACCAGGAGGGTAATCCAGCGGGACTTCCCGGCCTCGGAGAGGGGAACAAGCAGCGTAGCTCCCAGATAAATGAATGTGCCCGCGGCCAAGGCTAGAAGAGCATCTGTAAGAAAAGAGCTGATCTTTCCGATCCAAAACGGCAGGGCGATACCCACTATCGTAATAAGACCCAGGCTCACCCCGGCCATTAGAGCCGCCCTACGGCTCCAGCCGGCGCCCCGCATGATGGCAGCTATGACAAAGCCGGCAGGCACCTCGTGGAGAATCACCGCGAGGGAAACCACGATACCCAACCTGGTGTCAGTGACCATCGCCGCCCCCATGGCGAGGCCGTCTATGAAGTCATGGGTATTGAAGGCAACGAAAGAAGCTAGCCCTGTGGCCGATTGAATAACGGCAGGATCGTCTTCATCGGGGAGATGGTGCAGGTGAACGTTGAGAAACTGCTCCATCAGAAAGACCAGGAGGTAACCCAGGGCAACGAAAGCAGGCATCGACGCCCCCCTACTCAGGCTTTCCGGGACCATTTCCAACAGGGCAGCGGCCAGAACGAACCCCCCGCTAAAGCCGAGGGCTGCCGCCGTGAACCTGCGCGACGGCCGGTACTGCAATATAGCCAGGTAGCTACCCAGTATATTGGCCAAGGCCGTCACCAGCCCCAGGATGAGCGCAATCTCAAATATATCCAGCTTCACGAAATCCGGAGCGGGACCGTCTCGCGCACCAGGGAAACGGTATTCACCACGTTCAACTTCTTAAACAGGAATTCAAAGCGCTCTTCGAGCTTCCTGCCGATCTCCTTGCGAAACTCCTCGGGCAGGCGCCAAAATTTTTCCTTGAGCGGGCCGAATCCTTTCTTGCGTGTTTTGTAAATGAACTGCTCGTCCGTCTCGCCCTCTTTTTTCTCCGCCGCACACTCCTTGCGCAGGTAGTCGTAAATCTCCTGCTTCACCTTCTCGGGAAAGGCGGGGTCATCATAGAGCATGTTCTGAAACCCCGTCGCCAGGTGAATCTCGGCGCATTCCTGACGCGGAAAGTGATCGAAGGCCTCTTCGGGAAGAGTGGAGGCGCCGTGTTGTACGGCTCCGGCCATGCCGTATTTCCCGCGCGCCACCTGGGAGAGCTTGCCCAGGGTATCAAAATCGAGCTTGACGCGAGCGATCGTGCCGTCCGGCAGGGGCACACCGCCATGGGTCGTGCCGGTCTGAATGCTGATTTTGCTAATCCCTTTAAAATCCTTACCCCTTTTGTCCAACTCCTCACGGAATCCCTCCATAAAGGCCTCCAGCTCCTCCACGGTGCTGTTTTTTCCCCCAACCTCGCCGATCTCCCCACCCACAGAGATAGAGACCCCCCTGGGCTCAAGAGGACGCAGGAAGGCCGTCAATTCCGCGGCTACCTCGCAGTTATCCTGCTGCTGGGCCCGGACCGTGGGTTTGCTCAAGTCCACCAGGGTTGAGCTATCGATATCGATGTTGAAGAACTCCGCCTCAATCGCCTCTTTGATCAGCTCCTTAAGCGCCTGGACTTCAGCCTGGCGGTTCTTCGCGAAATTTTTCGCGCTGGCCTGGAAATGATCTCCTTGAATGAAAAGGGGACCGGTGAATCCCTCCTTGATCGCTGCCGCGATAACAACGTGGGCATACTCTGACGGCCTCTGA
>Ga0209521_10005501_pt1 | contig 10002 bp, 9 predicted proteins | sample Rifsed19ft4_FD_184016 | JGI IMG/M metagenome (GOLD analysis project Ga0209521, IMG submission 184016) | Soil microbial communities from Rifle, Colorado, USA - sediment 19ft 4 (version 2) | ecosystem: Environmental > Terrestrial > Deep subsurface > Rock core/Sediment | place: Rifle, Colorado... | reverse complement strand
CCGGCGCCTTCTCGAGACCAGCTTCTGGACGGGGCCTCTCGAGGATCCCTTTCGCATCTCCCAGTACGGGAGCCTTACCGGTCTCGACCTCCGCGCCGCCCGGCGGAAGCACGAGGTCATTCCTTACGCGCTCGCGCAGTATCAGGACGGAATCGAGCCCGGCTACCAGGCAGGCGCCGAGCTGCGGTATTCCCCGACTCCTCGGGACTGGGTGAACGCCACCGTCAATCCCGATTTCGCCATCATCGAGGCCGACCAGGAGCAGATCAACCTCACCCGCTTCGAGCTGAGCCTTCCCGAAAAGCGACCCTTCTTCCTGGAGGGCGCGGAACAGTACCAGCAGCGGATCCGGACGTTCTACTCGCGCCGCATCTCGGACATCCATTTCGGGGCGAAGACGCTCGGGCGAAGGCGCGGGCTCGCGTATTCGGTCCTCACGGCGCAGTCGGACCCGACCTCCGGCCTCCCGACGCAGCCCTCGACTTCCGAATCCGCGAACTACACCGTCGCGCGGCTCGAGGCGGAAGTCTTTCGCGGTTCGAGCGTCTCCTTGATGGCGGCGAATCGGAGCCTCCAGGGAGAGAACAGTGGCTCCCTCGGTCTCGACAGCAGCCTCACCTTTACCCCGACCTTCAGCTTCACCGGCCAGCTCGCACGATCTCATGGACCGGAGGAGGGCGGTCGATGGGCGTTCTTCGTGAGGCCGTCTCGAGATACCTCCACCAGCCACGTCCATTTCCGCTACACCCACCTCGGAGACCGCTTCGGCGATCACGTCAACGCGATAGGATTCATCCGCGACGACGACCGAAGGGAAATTGACAGCGCCCTCACCAAAGACGTCTGGGTCCGGGAAGGACCGGTCGAGAAGATCGCGTACGATTCGAACTACAACGTCTACTGGAGTCAGACGAACCAGCTCCGCAGCTGGCGCGTCGACCAGAACGTCGCGGTCGAGCTCAAGAACCGCTGGGCCATCGGATGGGACTACTACGATGAGCTCCAGGTCTTCGAGAAGGAGTATCGAAATCGGCTCAACGGGCCATTCGTCGGATACAACACGCGCGAGTTTCAGTCCGCCGCGCTCCAGTACGCCTTCGGCCGCAACTTCGACTCCGACTTCGACTACTGGCGGCTGGTGCTCCGGCGCAAGCTCGGAGAGGCGCTCTCGCTCGAGTACGAGCTGACCCGTCTCCGGCTCGAGCCCGATCCCGAGAACGAATCGACCGACATCCATGTCGTGCGCAGCGTTTACAACTTCACACCGGATCTGTTCTTCAAGGTCTTCTTCCAGTCGAGCAGCGCCATCGACCGCAAGAACGTCCAGGCGGTGTTCGTCTGGCGATATCGGCCGCCGTTTGGAACGGTGCAGGTTGCCTACGAGCGCGGAACCGCGCCTTTCGGCGAGCCCTCCGAGCAGGGCAATACGCTGTTCTTGAAGCTTTCCTACGTGTTCTGAATCCTGTTACACTGAATTCAACCCTTTTCAACCCGTACTCATGTACTGCATCGGCTGCGGAGAGCCGCTCCGGGTCACGACGGGGAACTGCCCGTCCTGTCGGACGGCGATTGTTGGTGCCCGCCTCGAGGAGACCGTCACCGTCAACTACGGGACGAGCGTCGTCGTACCGCCGGTGTGCTGCTGCTGTCTCGCTCCCCGCGACGACGACCGGCAGGAGGAGATCTCGAGCGTCACTTTCCGCATGGAGAAGCGCTACACGCGGGTCCCGATTCCGTGGTGTGGAAGTTGCCGTGGACGAAGGGGCGCCTACGGCTGGCTCGCTCTCGCGTCGGTGCTCGCCGGCGCCATCCCGCTCTATTTTCTCTTCGCGATCTGGTTGGGAAGCGCCGCGATCTTCGTCGCCCTCGTGGGCGGCGTCCTCGTCTACGCGCTTTCGTTTCCTCTCGTCCGAAGGGTGTTTCCGAATGTCGAGCTCCCGGGGCACGTCCCCGGGTGCGACGCCGTCGGCGGAGGCGCTGGGGCGGTGCAGGCGAACCTCGTCTTTCGCAACCGCGCGTTCGCCCGCATCTGGCGAGATCTGAACTCAGGTGTGGCCTCTCAGGCGCCCGCCCTCCGCTGGGCGGAGACGAAGGCGGTTCCGAGCGAAAAGCCCGTGCCGCGATCCCCGAACGCACACTCGACGACCGAGACGCGAGCGCGCCTCCGGGATCAGCTTCAGGCGGGGCGGCCCGGGCTCATGTCCCGAGTGGACTTCGGGTCCCGGCCGGTCGGCGCCGACGCGGCGGCGGAAGTCCTGAGCTTTACCCTCAAGACGCTCGAGATCCTCGCGGACGGATTCAAGGCCACCGACCGAACCGGAGCGACGCGGACGATCGGCTTCGGTGAGATCGCCAGGGTCGCCGCGCGCAAGATGCCCGACGGGCCCCCGTTCTCGGGCGCTATCTTCCTCGATCTGATTCCACTGCCAACCGATGGGCCGACCCAGCCGATCCGCCTCCTTCCCGCGACCCGCACGAACTACGGTGTTCTTCCCGGATCGGGCGCAACCTCTCATGAAAACTTCCGCCGCCTCGCTCGACATCTGAAGACGAGGAACCCCGGCCTTGTGATCGAGCCCGGCTCGGTTCCCTACCTGGAGGAAGGAAAGGGATTTCCGCCCGCTCTTCCCACTGCGGATGCGCTCGTGGAGTACGAATCGCAATTCGGCGTCTTGCGTACCGAGGCTCGCTAAACTACCTTCGTTCCGGAGGTCCGGGACTTGGGACGAAGGATCGACGCCGACGTTCTCATCGCGGGCGGCGGACCCGCGGGAGCGAGCTCCGCTCTTCGTCTTGCGCAGTACGGCCACGAGGTCCTGCTCCTCGATAAGGGCCCTAAGGGCGACGTGAAGCGCCAGCACGTGGGCGAGAGCCTTCCCTCGAGCATTCGCGTCGTTCTCACGACCCTCGGGCTCGAGCTGCCGCCGGAGCTGGTGGCCACGCGACCGCCCTCGCACCTCGTCTACTGGGGAGAGATGCAGGGAGGCCGATCCTGGGCCGACGTCTCCGAGCGCGAAAGCTCTCTTCTCGTCTGGCGAGGGCGGTTCGATCGTTTCCTCCGGGAGAAGGCCGCCGCCGCAGGAGTGCGCCTCGTGCCGGATGCCGTCTCCCGGGTGAGCCGCTCTGAGGGCGCCGTCGATGTCCGAACCGTGGGTGGCGCCGAGCTCCGAGCGCGCTTCTTTATCGACGCGACGGGCCGCTCGGGCGTTCTCGCGCGATCCTATCGACGGAAGCAGAGCCGCTTCCGCACGCTCGCCCTCACCGGACACTTCCGCACGGAGGAGACGTCGCCGCCGACGATCGTCGAGGCCTTCGAGGACGGCTGGATCTGGACGGCTCCCCTCGCGAACGGTCTCCGGGACGTCACGGTGATGCTGGAGGCTTCCGAAGCGCGCTCCGATCGAAGCATCCTGTTTGCGTCCGCCCTCGGAGGCGCCCGGAACGTATCGAGCCTGGTGTCGGGCGCTTCCCTTTCTGGTCCCCTGCGCGGGATCGATGCGACACCCTACGACGCCAGCCGATTTTGCGGCGCGGATTTTCTCCTCGTCGGCGATGCCGCCTCGTTTCTCGATCCGCTCTCCGCGCACGGTGTCCATAAGGCGATGGACGGAGCGCTCGTCGCGGCCGTCTCCGCACATACCATCCTCGAACGGCCCGAGAGAGCAAGCGATGCGGCGGACTTCTACAATCGACGTGAAGGCAATATCTATCGGATCACTACCGAACGCCTGAGAGCGTTGTATCGACAGGAGACGCGATTCTCGGCGAGGCCCTTCTGGCGCAAGCGCTCGGAGGGTCCGGTGGCCGATGCGGCGCGCCCGGCGCCGAGAGCTCCCCTCGACAAGAACCAGGCGCTTCGTGGATCCGGTGTCGTCGCCGAGGCGGCCGTAGTCGAGGGGGATTTCATCGAGCGCCGCGAGGTCCTCGTCGCCCCGGGCCAGGAACGGCCGGTGCGGTTCCTCGGTCCGGTTTGCCTTCCGGAGCTCTATAAAGAGGTTGTCTCCACCGGGAGCGCCCTCGAGGCGGCGCGGCGATCTCCCGTAGGTCTCGAGCGCGCCCTCGCCGCCGTCGACTGGCTCTACCGCGAAGGCTATCTGGAGCCGCGGGATTCAACCGAGCTATAGTGGAGGCGTGCCGAGCTCGATTCGCGACGAACCCTGGGAGCATCCCGACTGGTACGACCTCCACGACACGACGTGGACCGCCGGCCCGGAGCGGGAGCCCGAGCACTATCGCGAGCTCGTGATCTCCCTTCCGCCTCTCGACTACGAAGATCACCTCGTGGACGTGGGATCGGGAACCGGCAAGATCGCCTGCGCCGTCGGACGGGCCTATCCGCGCCTGGGTCGGGTGAGTCTGGTCGAGCCCAACGAGAAAAAACTCGAGCGGGCGGTGGAGCGGGTTCGCGAGACGCTTCCGAACGCCGAGATTCGCGCCTACCCCATCGCCCTCGGGCACGACACCGCGCTTCCCGAGCTCGAGGCTTCGGTCGTCACCGTGGGAAGCGTCTTCATGCCCGCGATGGAGCTCTCGAGCGGCTCGCTCGCCTCGGCCCTCGAATGGCTGAGGGCATCTCTCGAACAGACGTCGAGGGTGCTGCGGCGGGACGGAGCTCTCTTCGACGTCGAAACTCTGGGACCTCCCTGGCTCCGAGGAAACCTCGACGGCCCCTCGAGGCGCCTCAGGATGTCGGAGCTGACCGAGGAGCTCTTCCGTAAGTTTACCGCGGTCGAGTGCGTATACCGCTTCCGCGATCGCGTGATCCTGAAGGCGGCAGCGCCTCGATCGTAGAATGGCGGGTCCGAGGGGCCTTTATCGCCGTGCCCTCGGCTACGCGTTTCCCTACTGGAAGAAGCTCGGTCTCGTGCTCGGAGTCTCCATGCTGGGGACGCTTCTCGGCCTCGCGCAGCCGTACTTTCTGAAGATCCTCATCGACGACGCGTTCCTCGCGGGCGACTACGATCTTCTCGTCCGGATTTCGGCGCTCCTGTTCCTGGTCTCGATCCTGAGCGTGGTTCTCAATAGTGTCTCGGGCTACCGATACATCCAGGTCTCGACCCAGGCGCTCTTCGACATGCGCCACGAGGTCTTCCGCCACCTCCAGAGCCTCTCGCCTCGCTTCTACGCCGCCGTTCCCATGGGAGACGTCCTCTCCCGCCTCAACAACGACGTCTCCGAGGTGCAGCGGATCGCATCCGACACGTTTCTCTCGTTTCTCACGAATCTGGTGTTCCTGGGAGGCACCATCGTCATCCTGCTTCATCTCGAGCCCCGTTTGTTCCTGGTGAGCGTCGCCCTCGTCGTGCCTGCGGTCTGGATCTCGCACCATTTCCGGGAGAGGGTGACGGACAAGAACCGCGACGTCCGCGAGCGCAGCGCCGACATCGGGAGCTTTCTCGTCGAGGCGTTTCTCGGGATGAGGCAGACCGTCGCTTCGCGCCAGGAGAATCGGGAGGCCTCGCGATTCCGGGAGAAGAACGATCGTTTCGTGCGGGCGCTTCTCGACCGGCAGATCACCAACTATCTCGCCTCGGGAATCCCCGGGGTGCTGCTCTCGATCTCCACTCTCGCGGTGTTCCTGCTGGGAGGCTACTGGGTCCTCGATGGCCGGTTCAGCATGGGAAGCTTCGTGGCCTTCACCGCCTATCAGGCGAGGCTTCTGTCTCCGGTGCAGGGGCTTATGGGTCTCTACCTCGGGATCCAGGCGGCCCGCGCCTCTCTCGAGCGGGTGTTCGCGCTTCTCGACGAGCGGCCTGAGGTGACCGAGTCCCCGGAGCCCGTCGACCTCCCGCAAGTCTCGGGTCGTCTCCAGCTCCGTTCGGTGACTCTCGATCACCGCCGCGGAGGCGAGGTGCTCTCGAGCGTGAGCTTCGAAGCGGAGCCCGCGCGAGTCACCGCGATCGTGGGGCCGAGCGGAGTGGGAAAGTCCACCATCGCCGATCTCGTGCTCCGGCGACTCGACCCCGACGAGGGTCAGGTCCTTCTCGACGGAGTCGATCTCCGGAAGCTCAAGCTCTCCGACCTGAGGCGCCACGTGGCCGTCGTCGAGCAGGAGACGTTTCTCTGGAACGCGTCCATCGAGGAGAACGTCCGCTACGGGCGTCCCGAGGCGAGCTCCCATGAAGTAGAGCGCGCCGCGAGGCTCGCGGGGGTCCATGACTTCATCTTGTCCCTCCCCCAGGGTTATTTGACCCGGGTGGGCGAGCGCGGCCTTCAGCTCTCGGCGGGTCAGAGGCAGCGAGTCGCGATCGCCCGAGCGCTCCTCCAGGATGCCGCGGTCCTGATCCTCGACGAGGCGACGTCGGCTCTCGACGGCGAAACCGAGCGCTCCCTGGCACAGGCCCTCGAACCGCTCTTTCGCACCCGGACGATCCTCGTCCTCTCTCACCGCTTCGCGCTGGTCGCGAGGGCGGACCGCGTCCTGGTGCTCGATCGCGGCCGCGTGGTGCAGGAGGGCACGGTCGCAACCCTTTCGTCCCAGGAAGGCACGTTTCAGCGGTTGTTCCGCTCCGAGGTCACCGCCTCGTGAGAGCGCACCCTGTCCGCGTGGGCATCGTCGACAGCGGCATCAACGCTCGCGACCCGCAAGTGGTCGCGGTCGAGGGCGGCGCCGGGATCCGCTTCCGCGACGGCCGCATCGAGCGCGACGCTGCCTGGGAGGATCGCCTCGGGCACGGAACCGCGGTCGCCGCGACCATCCGGGAACACGCGCCCTGGGCGTCGCTCTACTCGATTCGGATCTTCCACCGCACACTCGAGGCTCATTTCGAAGCGATCCTCGACGCCCTCGACTGGGGAGTAGAAGAGCGGTTGGATCTGTTGAACCTCAGCCTTGGCTGCGCGAATCGCGATAGGGACGAGACCTTCGACTCCGCCTGCGCGCGCGCAGCGGAACGAGGTGTCGCGGTCGTGAGCGCCGCTGGACCGGAAGGCGGCAGTGCTTTTCTCGCCGTAGCCGCGGATTACGCGCTCGAAGGGGAGGCGATTCGCTTCGAACGGGGGCTCTTCCATGCGTCCCCCTGGGCGCGGCAGCGCGGAGTCCTCCCCCGCGAGAAGAACTTCCACGGCACGAGCTTCGCGGTCGCGCACGTCACGGGAATCGCTGCTAGACTTCTCTCGGAGGGTGAGCGCTCTCTCCGAGAAGCGCTCTCCCGCGCGGCCTCCGGACCCTGATGAGCATGATGAGTGTGATGGGACGTATCCTCATCCTGGCGACCCTCGCGCTCGCGCAGCTTCCGCGCGCGGTCGCGCCCGCACCGGGTGTCTTCCTCGTAGCCAAGCCGAGCATCGACGGAGGACCCTTCTGGCACAGCGTGGTTCTCCTCCTCGCTCACGGCGAACAGGGAACGCTCGGCGTCATCGTCAACCGCGCCACCGAGATTCCACTCTCGAAGGTCCTTTCCGAGCTCGACGTCGACGAGACGGGCGATCCCGCCTTGAACTTCGGCGGCCCCGTGGCTCTCGACGGTCTGGTGTTCGTCTTCAAGAGCGACGATCCTCCGGAGGACGTGAGAAGCGTGATGGGCGACGTCTACTACAGCGGAGACCGGAAGCTTCTCGAGACGCTCTTGAAGAAGAAGGAAGGTCGAGATCGGTTGAAGCTCTACCTCGGCCACTCCGGCTGGTCGCCGGGGCAGCTCCAGGGCGAGATCGTCCGGGGCAGTTGGATTCTGGTTCCGGCCGACGCCTTCACCGTATTCCAGAAGTCCCCCGAAGCGATCTGGCCCGAGCTGGCCCGCATCGGCGTCACCGTCGCTGGAGTCGACCGCGAGTGATGGCAGTAGAAGAGATCGAAGGAGAGCGGGTGCGCCTGCTCTCGCTGAAGACCACGGGAGAGGGAGGGGAATCATGCGTACGAGGTCTGCTGCGAAGACTATCACTCGTGATCCGGCCTGGCTCGGCCCTGCGGTTCACCCGGGTGAAATGCTCAGGGAGGAGTTCCTGAAGCCTCTGGGGCTCACTCAAGTGGAGACTGCGCGCGAGCTCGGTATGTCGGTGAATCGGTTGAACGAGCTCGTGCTCGGCAAGCGTGGCGTCACCGCGGATACGGCCCTCCGCCTCGCGCGAAGGTTCAAGACGACGCCGCAGTTCTGGATGCACCTCCAAGCCGATTGGGACTTGCACCAGGCGAAGGGGAAAACGTCTGCGGCCTAGAATCGTTCTTGACTTGCTGGAGGAAGTTGTTCTATATTTTTGTAGAATTAACCTATTTGGTGTAGAGTGAACTATGGCCAAGGTAGAGACTCAGATTTCCGCGTACGTTTCGCTTAGAACCAAGGAAATGGTAGAGCGATATACCGAAGCCCGAGGAGTCAAGAAGGCTCGTCTCATCGAGGACGCACTGCTTCATCATTTGAAGGCGCTCCGCGAGCTGCCAGCCGATCTCATCATTCCGCCTCGCATCGTCGTGGACGAAGAGACAGCGAAGGCGCTCCACGCGCGTGTGGAAAAGCCGCGCCGACCGACGAGCGCGATGAGAAAGCTTTTTTCCGACAAATAGTCGGCAGCGGGTCTCGTGGCAATCGGAGTTCGCAGGCTGCGGCCGGAGGACGACCGGTCGGATTTCCACTCCGGCAATATCGATCTCGATCGCTTCTTTCAGAACTACGCCGGGCAGAATCAATTTCGGCATCACATCGGAACGACGTACGTCGCCGTCGATGGCGATCGAATCCTGGGCTTCGCCACCGTCGCCCCTTCGGAAATCGAAGTCGAACGTCTCCCGTCCTCACGGCGCAAGCGTTTGCCCAGGTACCCAATGCCCGTTCTTCGACTCGCGCGACTGGCAGTGGACGCTCGGGCCCAGGGGCGCGGGGTAGGGGGTACCCTCTTGAAAGCGGTATTCGTCCTGGCCAGGACGATGGCGAACGATTACGGGTGCGCCGGCGTGGTGGTGGACGCAAAACCGGAGGCGATCGCTTTCTATCAACGCTATGGCTTCATCGAGTTCCCGATCCTGGCAGGGCAGCTCGGCGATCGACCGGAGCCTCGACCCATGTTCCTCGAGCTCGGCGCCATCCCGAAAGCCTAACGATGATTCCGGAAGACCTTCCCGCCCTTCATCACGAAGCGGACCTTCCGTAGAGCGGTGATGTCCTCCGCGGGGTTGCCCTCGACGGCGATGAGGTCGGCTTCCATTCCCGGCGCGATCCTTCCGACGGAGCTTCCGAGCCCGAGGGATTCCGCCGCGAGCGACGTCGCGGAGACGACCGCCTGGTGCGGGTTCTGTCCTCCCTTCTCCACCCGGTAGACGAGCTCTTCGACGTTCCTCCCGTGCGAGCCGGCGACGGCGTCGGTTCCGAAGACCACCTTCAGCTTCGGCATCGTGAGGCCGGTCCTGAACACCTGGAGGACCGAGGGCACCGCCCTCTCCATGTGCCGAAACCCTTCCTCAGTGTAGTTTCCGACCCCGAGGTAGCGCGCCTTGTTGTCGAAGTAGTTCTGGAATACGAGGTAGGTGTGGGGGTCGAAGAAGACGCCCTTCTCCGCGATGAGGCTCAAGGTCTCCGCGTCGAGAAGGGCTCCGTGCTCGATGACGTCGCAGCTCGCGGCGACGGCGCGCCGGGCGCTCTCCGGCCCGTGGGCGTGGACCACGGAGCGCAGGCCGAGGCCTCTCGCTTCTCCGCAGGCGGCGTCGAGCTGTTCCTGGGAGAGCGTCGGGCCGCCTCCGTCGCGAATGCTCTCGGAGGCGAAGATCTTGATCAGGTCGGCCCCCTGGTCTTTCTGCTTCCGCACGAAGGCGCGCATCGCCTCCGGGTCTCCAGTCGCGACGAAGATGCTCTCGAGCGAGGTGAGGATCCGGGGACCGGGGATCGTTCCCCGGGCGATCGCGTCGCGGAGTGGCTTGTCGACGGGATTCCCCAGACTCTGCACGGTGGTGACTCCCGCCATCAGAGTGCGGTAGGCGTTTCCGGCGGCGAAGAGCGCGTTCTCCTGCGGCGTCTCGACGGACTCCTCGCGATGCACCCGATCGTCGGGGTCGAAGTGCGACGCGATGTGCAC
>Ga0209521_10005500_pt1 | contig 10004 bp, 11 predicted proteins | sample Rifsed19ft4_FD_184016 | JGI IMG/M metagenome (GOLD analysis project Ga0209521, IMG submission 184016) | Soil microbial communities from Rifle, Colorado, USA - sediment 19ft 4 (version 2) | ecosystem: Environmental > Terrestrial > Deep subsurface > Rock core/Sediment | place: Rifle, Colorado... | reverse complement strand
TTCTGGCTGGCCTCTGTCAGAGCAAGTCTCTTGTTATATTCCCTCAACTCATCTACAAAAGCATTTGCAATGTCTGCGGCCAGTTTTGGGTCTTTATCCTCCATACCAATAGAGACTATCCCGCTTTTCTTATCATCCTGCGTCTTCAGCGCCAAAACGAGGGTCTTCCTTCCGTCCTCTCGGTGCTTAGCCTTGTATAGCTCCATCAACTTGAATTTATCTATGATGTTGTCGAGAATAGGTCTGCTTTTTAATAAGGCTATGTATAAGTCGTTCGAGGTCTTTACCCCGGCAGCCCCCCCGATAAAGGATGCAGCCCCACCCAGTTGACTCAGCAGTTGACTCGCCATGCCTGAACTCCCCTGCTGCGGAGGGAGTATCTTTGTCTCGGCCTTGTAAATAGGGGTCATGAGGAGGCTTGCAATGGCAGCTATCACGGCAGCTCCAAAGGTGATGCCTATTATAAGCCTTTTGCGTTTTGCAAGGACGATAAGTAAATCCAAGAGGTTTATCTCGTCTTCAACCGGTTCTATCTGTCTTTCCATAACGAATGTAACTCCTTGTATTGATGTACTATATTTTCTTGCTTATGTCCAAGGCATTCATAATGCAGCTTGTTAGAGCAGGGGGCCTGGCTAAGCTCGATAATCCGATGTCACAAAAGTTAGTAAGATTAACAAGTTCCTGCCTCGATGTCAATATGACTTTTTTCCAGTCAATCGCCTGAGCGGTGACTGAAGCGAGATTCTTGGGTCATTGGCGACTTAGAGACCCCTCTATTTGTATGAAGGTCAGCCTTTTATTTTTCCTTTACATCATCATTTTTTTGGAATATCATTCTTCGATTAAATACCAACCTGTGTTTCACAATATAAGTCAAATACTCTATGTATAGATTGATAACCGTGCAATTAGCGTCGCTGAGGTAAAACGGGGGTATAAATGGAAAAGGAAAAATTAGAGCACTTCAGGGATATTCTCCTGAAGAAGCGCTCTGAATTGATTGATGAGGCAGGAAAGACCGTTGATGAGATGAATGTCATGGGAAAGGATAACTTTCCTGACCCGGTAGACCGGGCCTCTATGGAATCCGACAGGAGCTTTGATCTCAGGATACGGGACAGGGAGAGGAGGCTGATATCCAAGGTAAATGAGGCCCTGGATAGGATCGATGCCGGACTCTTCGGGGTATGCGAGGTCTGCGGGGAAGAGATAGGGGAGAAGAGGCTTGAGGCAAGGCCTGTCACAACCCTTTGCATAGAGTGCAAGCAGGAACAGGAAGAAGCGGAGAAGAAACACCATTAATGATAAAAAGGATGAAGGCGGAAGGATGAAGGATGAATTTAAGTAGAAAAGTCTTTTTCATCCCTCAGCCCTTATCCCTCATCCTTATATTTGTTTAGGAGGAAGTAGATGCCGGAACTTAGAAAAGACCCTATCATAGGCAGATGGGTGATTATATCCACGGAAAGAGGTATGAGACCAACCGATTTCACCATGATGGAGGAAAAGAAAAAGGGTGGTTTCTGTCCTTTTTGCCCTGGGAATGAGGGAGCTACTCCACCTGAAATCCTTTGTTACAGAGAGAACAGCACAAAACCCAATACCCCTGGATGGAGCCTCAGGGTCGTAGCAAACAAATTCCCTGCCCTGCGAGTTGAAGGAGAATTGAACAGAGAAGGGGATGGAGTTTATGACAGAATGAACGGCATTGGGGCCCATGAAGTAATCATAGAGTCCCCAAACCACAGCGACACATTGTCAACAATACCTGTGAAGAACTTCGAGGACCTCCTCTGGTCATTTAGAGACAGGATGATAGATCTCAAGAAAGATGCCAGGCTAAAATACGTCCTTATATTCAAGAATCAGGGTGAGTCGGCAGGGGCATCCCTTGAGCACACCCACTCCCAGCTTATAGCCCTGCCTATTGTTCCAAAAAGGGTTACTGAAGAGATCGAGGGCGCCAAGGCCTATTACAGCTACAAGGAAAGGTGTATCTTCTGCGACATTATAAGACAGGAGACAAAACAGGGGAGCAGGGTGATATCCGAAAATCAGGATTTTATAGTCATTGCGCCATTTGCTCCAAGGTCGCCCTTTGAGACATGGATACTTCCCAAGAGACACTCATGTGCCTTTGATGATGGGCAGAAGCACGAATTTGAAAATCTTGCACGGATATTCTCAGATACCCTGAAGAGGCTTGATAAGGTCCTTGGTACTCCGCCTTACAACTTTATCCTACATACTGCGCCATTCAGCAATGGCTGCGGAGACTCTTATCACTGGCATTTCGAGATAGTCCCTAAACTGGTGAAGATTGCCGGGTTTGAATGGGGGTCTGGTTTTTATATAAACCCCACTCCGCCGGAGGAGTCGGCCAGGTTCATGCGGGAGGTCAAGTTGTGAGGGTACTGATGGTATCCCCGGAGGCGGTCCCATTTGCCAAGACCGGAGGGCTTGCTGATGTGGCGGGAGCGTTGCCAAAGGCCCTTAAAAATACTGGAGTTGATGTTGCGCTGGTAATGCCTAAATATAGAGATGTTGATGAGGAAAGGTTCAGTCTTAGAGAAACCGGAATTACCATAAAAGTTCCAATAGCAGGAGGAAGTAAAAAGGCCACTGTTCTTAAAGGGAAGATAGAAGGGAATATCCCGGTCTATTTTATAAGAAACGATAAATACTACGACAGGAAGGAGCTTTACGGGACCGCTCATGGAGATTATCCGGACAATGCGGAAAGGTTCGTATTCTTTTCCCGCGCTGTCCTGGAGCTTTCCAAGGCCATAGATTTTAAGGCTGATGTCATACATTGTAACGACTGGCAGACGGCCCTGATTCCTGTTTATATTAAGACCTTATACAAGGACGACCCTTTTTTTTCCGAAACTGCTACGGTGCTTACAGTTCATAACTTAGGGTACCAGGGGCTTTTCTGGCACTTTGACATGCATCTGACCGGGCTTGGATGGGAATTATTTACGCCAGAAGGGATTGAATTCTTCGGGAAGATAAACTTTTTGAAAGGCGGGCTTGTATTCTCTGACATTATCACCACAGTAAGCAAGGGATACAGCAGGGAGATACAGACCGAAGAACTCGGCCACGGGCTGGAGGGTGTCCTATCACAGAGAAAAAACGTCCTTTACGGGATAGTAAACGGTATAGATTATGACGAATGGGACCCGGCAACGGATACTTACATAACGACAAATTATAGCCCTGAGGATATTAAAGGCAAGGCGATTTGTAAGAGTGAGCTGCAGCGGCTATATTCCCTGCCTGTAAAGAAGGAGACCCCTTTAATAGCCATGATATCAAGGCTTGCAGGACAGAAGGGGTTTGACCTGATTGAAGGCGCAATCGATGAATTGATGGCAATGGATCTGCAGGTGGTCTTCCTTGGTACAGGGGACAGGAAATATCAGGAGCTCCTTGAGGAGATTGGGAGTAGATATCCGAAAAAGGCAGGGGTAAAAATCGGGTACGATGTCGCACTTGCTCACAAGATAGAGGCAGGGGCGGATGTATTTCTCATGCCGTCGAGGTACGAGCCTTGCGGCCTGAACCAGCTTTACTCCCTCAAGTACGGGACAATCCCGGTGGTCAGGGCTACCGGAGGGCTGGACGATACAATAAAGAACTTCAATCCAAGGACTGGAAACGGAAACGGCTTCAAGTTCAGGGATTACTCTTCAGATGCCCTTTTGAAGTGTGTTAGCAAGGCAGTTGAACTGTATAAAGACAAAAGGAGATGGAAAAAGATAATGCAAAATGCAATGGCATGCGATTTTTCATGGGAACACTCGGCTAAGGAATATGTGAAGGTATATAATAAGGCCCTAACAAAAGTCGGGAGCAATTAGTGATAGAGCGTAATCTTAAAACCCTGCTCAAGATCATACACCTGGCCAACTCTCCATCATATTCAGGGGCAGAGTTTAAGGAAATGGCCAATCTCATATCTGAAGAGTTTGGAGTGGAAAACTGCAGGATTTACGCTATGGATACCAATTGCATTACTTTATCGCTTAAGGCGATTAATGACGGCGGCTACTCTGGAGAAGAGATATCCAGATACAGGATTGGAAGCTGGCTTGTAGGAGCTACGGCCTCAAAAAAAGAAATTATAGAAATAGGCGACATATCTAATGCCACCATAGAAGAGCTTGCTCTATTGGATGAGGCTGACAGGTACTCCTTTTTTGCCTCCTCGCCCATTGTGGATGACAAAACAATTTACGGTGTCCTGTACATAAGCAGTGAAAGGCCAAGGAGCCTCAGTGATAAGGACAAGGAGCTTCTCTATGCCATAAGTCAGGTAATTGCAACCAGTTTAAGGGAAGAGAGGTTTCATACAGAGGCACAAAAGGTTGCCAGAGAGTTCTCTATACTGTATGAAATCAGCACGGCAACGATGACCACAATAAAGCTTGACAGACTCCTTCACATCATTCTCACCGCCGTTACAGTCGGGGATGGGCTTGAGTTCAACAGGGCCATACTGTTGCTGGTAAATGAAAGGAGTAATATCATTCAGGGGATGATGGGTGTCGGTCCTGATTCCATCGAGGACGCATGGAAGGCGTGGGGAGAGTTTTCAATAAACAGAAGGGGTCTTTTGGAAATCGTCTCTGCTCAAATAAAAGAAGGTAAGGTGCCCTCTTCAAGGCTAAACGAGATAGCCAAAACCATAAGGCTCCCTCTCGATTCATCATGTATTGTGGCAAGGACTGTAAGGGAGCAGAGGTCTTTTAATGTTGCCACAGAAGATGAAGGACAAACTATAAGTAGGGAACTCTCTGAGAAACTTGGCCTGTCGACCTTTGCCTCTGTGCCGCTTATGGCATCCGGAAAGGTTGTGGGTGTAATAATAGTTGACAACTGCTTCAACAAAAGACCTATTACCGATGAGGATATTCGTTTCCTTACCATGTTCGCCAACCAGGCAGGACTTGCAATAGAGAACTCCCTTTTGTATTCTGATATCAATGAGGCCCATCTTGAGTTAAAAGAGACCCACGATCGGCTTCTGCAGTCCGAAAAACTGGCTGCCCTGGGAGAGATGGCCGCAAACGTGGCGCATGAGATAAGGAATCCGCTGACTTCTCTCGGCGGTTTTGCGAGAAGGCTGCTGAAGAAACTTGAGGGGCATACGGAAAAGAGGTATGCAGAGATAATAGTCAAGGAGGTAGAGAGGCTTGAAGCCCTCCTGACAGATATCCTGGTCCTTTCCAGAAAAAGCGCAGGGTCTTTTAAAAGCCATAATCTTAATAAGATCATTGACTCCACCCTTCATCAGTTATCCGGCGAGCTGAAGACAAAACAGGTTGAACTGATAAAAGATTTTTCAGAGTCAGTGCCAAATATAGATTGCGATTCTCAGCAGCTTAAACAGGTATTCATGAATCTGTTTACTAACTCCATCCAGGCAATGCAGGATGGAGGTACCCTGACAATAGGCACTTATTTGATAACAGAGGCTGAAACGTCTTACGTGGGCATATCCATAACAGATACAGGAGGAGGTATACCTGAGAATTACGTAAGCAACATCTTTAACCCCTTTTTCACAACCAAGGATACAGGAACCGGCCTGGGACTTTCCATAACACATAAGTTAGTAGCCCATCATCGTGGAGATATTGAGCTCATAAACAGGCCTGGAGAGGGCGCCACTTTTATAGTGAAATTACCGATAAGACATGAAGAATCCGAAATACAGGAGGAACTATGAAGAGGATACTTGTTGTAGACGATGAAGAAAATATCAGAATGCTTTACCAGGAAGAGTTGCAGGAAGAAGGTTATGAGGTAACAGCTGCCTCTAATGGGAATGAGGCCCTCGATATCCTTGCAAAAGCGGAGCCCTTCGACCTGGTCACCCTGGACATAAGGATGCCGGGAATGGACGGGATAAACACAGTAAGGGCGATAAAGGAAAAATATCAAGGTCTCGCCGTTGTGCTGGTAACTGCATATGGCGAATATAAGCAGGATTTCAGCACCTGGGCATCCGATGCCTACATAGTAAAATCAGCGGACCTTACGGAATTGAAGGCAACGATAAAGAGGATTATTGGATAGAAATGGTGGAGCTGGGCGGGATCGAACCGCCGGCCTACGCATTGCGAACGCGTCGCTCTCCCAGCTGAGCTACAGCCCCATAAAGACAGTGGTTAGTGATTAGTGAACAGTCGTTAGCAAATTCTAAAAATATTAAAGCACTTGGATTCTTTGATGTCAAGGTTAGAAACCGAGGGCAGTAACAGCTTCCTCCAAGGATATCCCTGCGACCTTTAATGTCTTATGCCTTGACTTTTCTCCTGACACAATCGTTATTTTTGACTTCTGGACTCCAAGCTTTTTTGCAAAGAACTCTATTGCGTGTGAATTTGCCGCCCCATCAACCGGAGGCGAGGTAAGCCGTAACTTGATAGAATCACCATGTATGCCGGCAATCTCATTCTTTGATGCCCGCGGTTGTAAATGAATATTTATAAATATACAACCGCCCTTTTCAGTTAGCCACCCCATTCACCCTTTCACCGGTTCATCTTTAGAAATATCCATCAGCTTGAAGTGTGTTGTCAACAGAGATCTCAGGGCCTCTCCGAATCTAATTTTCTGTCTACGCATCTCAGCTATTTCCCCTTCTATCCCTGTTAACTTCTCCTGGGCCGCGGCAAGCATCTTCTCTGCATTTAACGCAGCCTCTGACAGAATAATCTGAGACTCCTTTTCGGCATTCCTCTTCATGTCATCACAGACCTTCTGGGATGACATCATCGTCTTTATAATGGACTCCTCTCTCCGCTTATATAACTCAAGGTCTGCAGTCAGCCCTCTGACTTCTTCGCTCAGATTGTGTCCCTCGGTTGTCAACCTCTCAAACTCCTCCGCAACTGCAGAGACAAAGGAATCCACCTCTTTGAAAGAGTACCCTATGAGCGATGTCTTGAACCTCTTTTCCCTTATTTCTGCTGATGTAATCACACAGCCTCCATCTTTTTTATCTTAACCTAATTGCAATGTCAAAGAGGGTCTTCACAACAAAGCCTCTGATAAAATAGATTACTAGAATAACGATCAGGGGGGAAAAGTCTATCCCCCCACCGTAAGGCATCATCCCTCTTATGGGATACAGGACGGGCTCTGTTACCTTGTATAAAAACTGGACAATGGGGTTGTATGGGTCTGGATTAACCCATGACAGGATGGCCCTTGCAAATATGATCCAAAGATATATATTAAGGGCCATATCCAGTATATTGGCAAAGGCGTATAAGAAATTACCGGCTACGAACATTGATCCTCCTTAAAAAGACAGTGGTCAGTGGTCAGTGGTCAGTGGCCAGTTAAAATCATTAAAAAGAGCCTTGAAGAACCTTGGTTAAAAGGTTTTAACTGACCCCTGACCCCTGATCCCTGACCCCCGACCACTATGTTTTTGAAAGCTCCCTTGACTTCAATGTGGCTGCCTCAACTGCATCCATAAGAGAGGCCCGTATCTTTCCATCTTCCAGCTTCTTCAGCCCGGCTATTGTTGTCCCGCCTGGAGATGCAACCATATCCTTGAGTTCAGCCGGATGTCTCTTAACCTCCATGACCATCTTTGCTGCCCCGAACACCGTCTGGTTTGCAAGAAGTGATGCCGTCTCCCTCGGAAGCCCCATCCGCACACCTGCGTCCGCCAAGGCCTCCAGGATAACAAATACATATGCGGGTCCGCTTCCCGAAAGTCCGGTGACCGCATCCATCAGGGCCTCATCCTTCAATACAACCGTCTTTCCCACTGCATCAAATATCTTTAGAGCAAGTTTCTCGTCATCCTTTGCGCATCCATCCGCTACAAACAGGGCGGTGGCCCCTGACAACACTAGTGCAGGGGTGTTAGGCATTGCCCTTACGATCCTGACAGGTCTTAATAATGTTTGAATAATAGTAGCGGTCTTTATCCCTGCTGCAATAGAGATGAGGAGCTTATCTTTTACCGTTTCCCTTACATCCATCAATACAGTGGGAATGTCCTGAGGTTTAACTGCCAGGATGACTATGTCGGAATCTGCTGTTACTGATGAGTTGTTGTTCACAACCTTTATCTTGTAACCCTCTGCAAGAACCGCAAGCCTTTCGACATTCCTGTCGCTTGCTATAATTGAGCCAGGGAGAACTGTATGGGAAGTTATGAGGCCATTTATCAAAGCCTCTGCCATGTTCCCGGCGCCTATGAAACCTATTGTTTTATTTTTCAACATCTATCTATCTCCTTTCCCCGAATATCGCAGTCCCTATCCTCACCATGGTAGCCCCTTCCTCTACAGCCACCTCAAAGTCGTGTGACATCCCCATGGAAAGCTCTTTAAGAGAAAAACCTTCGTCGTTAGCCTTATTACTTAAACCCCTCAATGCCTTGAAGTAAGGCCTTACTTTCTCGACATCGTCAAAGTATGGCGGGATGGTCATGAGACCTTGTATGGTGAGGTTGTCCAGGACCTTTATTGAATCCAACAGAGGGATCAGTTCATCTTCATCGATTCCGCTCTTGCTCCCTTCTCCCCCGATGTTTATCTCAATAAGTCCTGATATCACCTTGCCTGCACTCCTGGCCCTTTTGTCCAGCTCCTGGGCCAGCTCAAGGGAGTCTATGGTCTGGACCATGTCAAAGAGATTAACGGCGTCCCTGGCCTTGTTCCTCTGCAGGTGCCCAGTCATGTGCCACTCAACGCCGTGGCCAATGGCGGCGATCTTTTCCCTGGCCTCCTGCAGATAGTTCTCGCCAAACACCCTGACCCCTGCCTCGATCGCCTCCCGGATCATATCTATATCAACTGTCTTGGTAATAGCTACAAGTTTAATATCTTCAACTCTTCGTCCTGCCCTGGCAGCAGCCCTGGAAATCCTTTCGGCCACCTCCCTTACATTGTCGGCAACAGTCATTTGAGCGCCATTATCGCATCTCCTGCCAATTTGTCAAGGCATCCATCTTCTTTCAGGTTTTCTGATTTATCGAATTGACAGGTATTTAAAAATGTTATAATCTGCAAAGACAATTATGCCTTGCCACCTTAGCTCAGTTGGTAGAGCAACTGATTCGTAATCAGTAGGTCGCCAGTTCGATTCTGGCAGGTGGCTCCACGGATGACAAGGGTTTGGAGAGAAATCTTCAAACCCTTTTTTATTTACTTGCCCACTTACCCATTTACCCATATAATAGGCTTATACTGTTTAGGAGGTGACAAAATGCTTTTACATACCGATGATAGAAGAAGGATTACCATCCCCGCAGAGGCGGGCATAAAACCGGGAGATACAGTTGATTTGGAGGTTTTATCTGACGGACGGATTATGTTAATACCTATGGCCGCCGTCCCTAAGCATCAACTATGGGCCTGGACGCCTGAGAACCAGGAAAAGGTACGCAAATCCTTAAGAGACCCTCGACCACCTATTGTTATTAAAACAAAAGAAGACGTTGACAATCTAATAAAGCAGTGGACAAATGTGGATTGAACTCCGACAAGAATTCAATGAACAGATTAAGGCCTCTGAATTGCCTATTCGTACCGCTGTCGGAAAAACTATAAGGCTCCTTCAAACCTTAGAAGATGTTAGTCAACTTTGGAAACATCATGGCTTGAATTTTGAAAAGCTTCACGGATACATTGATCAAGAAACCGGTGAACAACTATATTCTATTCGTATTACTCAAAGCGCCAGGGCTCTGACTTGTCTTTTAAAAGGACCTACAATCGTTCTTGTAAGTCTACATCCAGAACACGATAAGACTTATCGGAAGCATTGAGGAACTTTTCTCCGTGTACTCCTTCGGTGAAAGAGCATTTGTAGTTCTTATTTTAAACCTGCCCACTAACTGTTACGCTACCAAGTTTTATTTATGTGAGCCTCTTGCAAAAGTCTTTTTTATCATGTCATTCCGGCAGGATTTTAGCCGGAATCCAGGAAAAAGCTCTTATGGATTCCCGATTAAACACTTCGGG
>Ga0209521_10005499_pt1 | contig 10005 bp, 9 predicted proteins | sample Rifsed19ft4_FD_184016 | JGI IMG/M metagenome (GOLD analysis project Ga0209521, IMG submission 184016) | Soil microbial communities from Rifle, Colorado, USA - sediment 19ft 4 (version 2) | ecosystem: Environmental > Terrestrial > Deep subsurface > Rock core/Sediment | place: Rifle, Colorado... | reverse complement strand
GAAAAAGCTTTGGCTTCAGCGCGGCTGTTCGCGTTGACGATGAACAGGCTGCCGATGGCCTCGGTGCCATCGTCGCTCTGCGTCGCGCCCGCGAGCACCAGTATGCCTTTCTGGCTTTGCAGGAAATCGCGGTGAGGCTGCAGGTTCGCGGCACGCGCCGCGGCGGTGTTCGGCTTGTCAACGCAAGATATGGCCCACAGCATGGTCGGTCCCCCGTTAATGTATGTTGAGCAGTTTTGCAGCGGTCCCGCCGAGCATCGCGCGGCGCTCGTCGTCGCTGAAGCCCGGCGCATTGAGTATATGGTCCACCGACTGGCTTTGCCACGGAATCGGATGGTCGGTGCCGATCACGAGCTGGCTCACGCCGACTTCCACCGCCAGATGCCGCAGCGCTTCAGACGTAAAGACGAGCGTATCGTAATACATCTGCCGCAGGTATTCGGTCGGGTGTTTCTTCAGCTTCACTCCCGTATCCATTTCCGGGGCCACGCGCAGACAGTTGTCCGACCTCGGGGCATAGGAAGGCAGGTAGCCGCCGCCGTGGGCCGAGCAGATCTTGAGCCCGGGAAAGCGATCGAGCGTGCCCTCGAAGATCAGGTGCGAGAGCGCGATGGTGGTATCCAGCGGGTTGCCGATGGTGTTTTCCAGCCAGCCGTTGCCCTTGAACCTTTTTGCGAGGTCCGGCGTGCTCTGCGGATGGATAAAGATCAGCACGCCGAGTTCCTCAGCCTTCGCCCAGAACGGATGGAACTTCGGGTCGGAAAACTCGACCCCGGCCACACTCGCGCCGACTGCCGCGCCGCGCAACCCGAGCTTCTTGACTCCTTCCACCAGCTGCTGGACCGCGAGGTCCGGATGCTGCAGCGCCACCGACGCAAAAGCGACGAAGCGATCGGGGTTCGCCGCGCACATCTCGGCGAGCTTCTCATTCTGGATTTTGATGATCTGGGCGGCAAGGTCGCGCTCCGCCTTGTACCAGAACGGGTTGATGCTGAGCGCCTCGACGTCTATGCCCTGCTCGTCCATCGCGCGGATGCGCTCGTGTCCCACTTCGGCCAGCCCCGGTCCGCGCTGGTCTTCCAGCCTCTTGCCCAGCATGGCCAGCGTCTCCGGGATCACGCAGTGCGCGTGCACGTCGATAGTCTTTACGCGGCGGCCATTCACCACCACCTGCCGGCGCCGTCCACCCGGCTGCGCGGGTGCTGCATCGGTTACGCCGCAACCGGTAAAGATTACGCCGGCCGCATTCTTGCTGATTTCGCTGCGAGTTGACATCCATGGCTCCCTGGTTAATTGGCACGTGATGGCGTGTATTCCGCCGTGCGATATCTTGCTGCAATCGTGGCGGGCAGAATTATCGCACAACAGCTGCACGCGGCAGAACATTCAATCCGCGCAGCGCGGGTGCAAGAAAGCGCTTGCTTCGCTCTGGGGCTTGGAATAAATTGCTCGGTAACTGCCGATAGTGCTGCTCAAGACCCGATCGGATTGCGCTCGTCAACCGGGAAGGAGGAAGCAAGCATGAACCTAAGGCCCATGATGCGCATTGCGGGATCTCTTCCGCACCTGCTCCCGGCACCTCGGCCCAGCAACATGATGCAGCGTTTGGCCGTTCTAATGCTGGCTTGGCTTGTTCTCGTTCCTGGCGGCAATGCGCAAGATTATCCCAACCGCCCGATCCGACTGGTGGTGCCGGTCCCGCCCGGCGGCGCTGTCGATACGTTCGCGAGAGCGCTGACGCGGCAGCTCGAGGGCCGGCTGGGACCTGCGATCGTGGTGGACAATCGGGGCGGGGCGAACGGCATCATCGGCGCCGATCTCGTTGCGAAAGCCACGCCGGACGGCTATACCCTGATGAGTATCGCATTTGCTTTCGCCATCAATCCGGCCATGTACAAGCACCTGCCTTACGACACGGAAAAAGACTTCGTTCCGATCACGAATTACGTCAATGGCCTGGGTTATCTGTTCGTGGCCCATCCATCCCTGCCGGCGCAATCGGCGAAAGACGTGATCGCGCTGGCCAGGGAAAAACAGCTGAGCTACAGCTCGCCCGGAATAGGAAATGGCGCGCATCTGGCCGGAGAACTCTTCCGTTTGAAGGCCGGTATCCCACTGCTGCACGTGCCTTATAAAGGCGGGGGGCCGGCGCTCACTGCGGTCCTGGGTGGCGAGGTTAATCTGAATTTTCAGACCGTGATAGTTACCCTGCCGCACGTCAAGGCGGGACGCCTGCGGGCACTGGGCTTTACCGGCGCCTCACGCGTGGCGTCCCTGCCGGATGTGCCCACCATCAACGAGGGCGGCCTGCCCGGATTTGTGTACGATACCGGCTGGCACGCCTGGTTCGCCCCTGCGAAAACGCCGGCCGCGATCGTAAACAAAATCCATGCCGAGATCCGCAGGGCGCTGCAGGAGCCTAAACTGCGGGAATATTTCATCGCCGGCGGCTACGTGCCCAAGGGCGACAGTCCGGCCGAATTCCAGAAAACCTTTCGCGCCGATATCAAGCGTTACGGTGAAATCGTGCGGGCAGCGAAGATCGAAGCGCAGTAAGCGGCAAGCGGTCTGACATAGAGGAGTGAGAGCTATCATGGTTGAAGCTATCCTGAGTAGAGAAGATCAGCGCAGATATTCGCTGTCCCAGCATGAGCTCGAGAGGAGATGGAAGGCCGTGCGTGAGCGCATGGCCGCCAAAGGCATAAGCCATCTCGTCGTTCAAAGCCAGCAACGATTCGTCGGCGGCTACTTCCGCTGGTTCACCGATCTGCCGGGTAACAATTACCACATCACTGCCGTCTTTCCACTGGACGAGGACATGACCATCATCGGACACGGTGCTCCTGCGCCGGCTGCGCCCGCCACCCCACCGGAATGGGCGGCGAGGGGTGTGAAAGCAAGGATCAACACGCCGGCTTTCCCGAATGTGTGGTGGGAAGACGACTGGGATGCCGAGAAGGCCGTGGAAGTCATCAAGCGCAGGAAGCCCGCTACGGTCGGTCTGGTGGGACTGGGCAATATGTCGGCGGCTCTGTATGAAAATCTGAAAAAGGGACTGCAGGGTGTGAACGTCGTCAATGCGACCGATCTCGTTGATGAAGTGAGAATGGTAAAAAGCGAAGAAGAGATCAAGCTTCATCGGGATGCGGCCTACCTGCATGAAATGAGCCTGGGAGTCGCAAAGAAGGCGATCAGGCCGGGGAGGACCGTGGGCGAAGTAGCGGAGGAAATCCGGCACGCTCAGGTGTTGGCGGGAAGCGAAGAACAACAGATCAATATCGCCTTTGGCCAGCCGGGCTCCGCCCACTATTCGCAGAGCAGTTGGGGCAACACCGTGGTGCGACGGACGCTGAGGGAAGGCGACATTGTCAATATATTGATAGAGTCAAGCGCAGCAGGCGGGTACTGGTACGATCTGCGGAGGTTCATCTGTATCGGCAGTGCGCCACCGGAGTTGCAAGAGGCCTATGCGATCGTCAAGGAAGCGCGGAATATCTTGGCGGCCAACCTCAAACCCGGGGTGGTGCCCGGAGTTGCCCTGGAGGCGAGCGACGCGTTTCTGAAAAGCAAAGGATGCCCACCGGAAGCCCGAGTGGCAGGGCATGGCCAGGGCCTGGACCTCGTGGAACGACCGGTTGTTCGTCCGGAAGAGACTGCGAAACTGCAGGCGGGTATGGTGATCTCGCTGCATCCCACGGCGAAGACCAAGTACGCCGCGGCATGCATCGCGGATACCTATGTCATCGGAAATTCGGGGGCCGTTCCCCTGTACCGGAATCTATTCGATGACAACGACCTCATCGTCGTGAACTGATCCGCCCATCAGGAATCTACTATTATGAAATTTATCTTCGAGGTCCGGATGAAGCCCGGTTATGCGGTGGAAGATTACGCCGAAGCCTGGATTTCTGCCAGCGAGATTATTCAGCGAACGCCGGGCGCTCGGGGCACTTATCTGCATAGAAAGATCGGTAATCCCAATACCTTGTTGGCGATTGCGACGTGGGTTTCCAAAGCACATCGGGATGCGAAGGACGACGGAAGGGACGACACAGTGCGTGCAATACTAGACAGGCATCGCACGCATTGTGAAACCAAGGTGATCGGGGAGTTCGAGGAGCCGGAATGGTCCGTGCTTCCACCGTAAATGCCCGGTACCGACCGATAATCCCGCTCAAGACACGTTCGGATTTCGCTCGTCACCCGGCCCCTGACGCGCATTGCGGGATCTCGTCCGCACCGCGCTCAGTGCACTGAACCCAACGGGAGGATTGCATGAAACGTGAACCTCTACCGAAACCTCAGCTGGCATTCGCTGCGTAGTTTCGCGCCGATCAGCCTGGTGGCCATGGTGCCGAATATCATGGTGGTCAACAATGCCGTGCCGGTGAAAAACGTCAAGGAACTGATCGCCTACGCCAAGGCCAACCGGGGAAAGATCAACTACGGCTCGCCGGGCTACGGCAGCACCGCGCACCTGTCGATGGAGCTGTTCAAAAGCATGACCGGGACCGACCTCGTGCATATCCCGTACAAGGGCAGCGCCGGCGTGCTTGCCGACGTGATGGGCGGGCAGATTTCGGTCACCATCGACAACATGCCGGTGTACCTGCCGCAGGTGCAGGCCGGCAAGATCCGCGCCCTCGCGGTGAGCCCCGCGAAACGATCGCCGGCTGCGCCCGATCTTCCCACCATTGCCGAGTCCGGCGTGCCGGGCTATGACTCGGGCGCGTGGTTCGGGCTGCTCGCGCCTGCCGGCACGCAGAAGGCCATCGTCGACAAGCTCGCCATCGAAACCTCGCGCATTCTCAAGCTTCCGGACGTGAGCAGGCGCATTTCAGAACTGGGCGCGGACCCGGTCGGCGGCACGCCCGAGCAGTTCTCCGCGCTCATCAAATCGGAAATCGCGAAGTGGGCGAAAGTCATCAAGGAAGCCAATGTGGAGCTGCAATGATTTGTTGGTACCAGTCCGGGATCGGATGGCTATCGATAAACGACCCCGACCCCATTTCCTGTTGCAATAGGGAAGCGGTGACTTAATTCGGTTTCATCCCCGCTTTTTTGACCACCTTTGCGTATTGCGCGAGCTCGGACTTCACGAACGCGGCAAACGCTTCAGGCGTAGTGGATGCCGCATCTGCGCCCTGGTTCAACATCCAGGATTTGAACTCCTTCGCGTCCAACACCTTTGCAAACTCCGCGTTCAGGCGCGCTATGATCGACGGCGGGGTTCCGGCCGGCACAAACAATCCCTGCCAGGTACTCACTTCAAAACCCGGATAACCGGATTCAGATATGGTAGGCATTTCTGGAATCGCCGGCGATCGTTGCAGGGTCGTCACAGCAAGGGGGCGCAACCGCCCACTTCTGACGAATGGAAGAGTCGCGGCCAAGCTGCCGAACATCAGGTGCGTTTCTCCGGTCACCAAGGCATTGAGCGCAGGAACGCTCCCCTTGTATGGAACGTGGACCATGTCGATGCCGGCCGCATCACTGAACATGACGCCGGCAAGATGGGGCGGCGTTCCGTTTCCTGGCGACCCGTAGTTCAGCTGCCCCGGACGCGCTTTTGCGAGCGCGACGAGATCCTTTACGGAACGCGCCGGCAACGACGGGTGCACCACCAGGATATTGGGAAAGGACGCAAGTCTGGTGACCGGTGCGAAATCCTTTACAGGATCATAGGGCAGCTTCGGTTGCACGTTGGGGTTGATCGCATGCGAAGTGTTATTTCCCTGGAATATGGTGTACCCGTCGGGTGCGGCGCGCGCGGCGAGCTCGGCGCCCACGATCGTTCCTCCCCCCGGCCGATTATCAACCACGAACCGAATACCCGTGGTTTCTGTAATCTTCTGGGTGATCGAGCGGGCTACCAAGTCTGCGCCGCCGCCGGGTGGGAAGGGAACAATATAGCGAATTGGGTTGGCCGGGTAAGATTGAGCATGGACCGTCGTGCCTGTCTGCGACAGCATCACGAATGCCAGGGCTACAGCCGCACCGCTTCGAGCGAACATGTTTCCCATCCATTGTTTTGTGAGATTCGGCCCGCCGCGCGGAAGACGCGCTGTCCCTGCAGGCGAAAGAATCGTATACACTCTTTATACACCGCTTACAACTGACGTGCGTGCTCGGCACGTTATGCATCGCGCCTGCCTGCGCGCAATCCTATCCATGTTTGCTTTACCCGGGCTGCTTTATAGCCCGCTTAAGCAGTTCGAAGTTCGAGCTTTCCATCTTGAGCAGGCCCTTGTTGATCTGCCGATCGATCTCGAGCACAGCGTCGTTGCACGGGGTGGGGATTCCGAGTTCCTTGCCCTTACGAGCCACCACGCCGGGGATGAACTCCATCTCGCTCGTGCGGCCCTTGATGTGATCGTGAATGGGGGCGGTGCGGCCACGGCCTACATGGCCCACCAGCGTCTTCATCGCGATCACCAGATTCTCGTCGATAGAACCAGCGAACTCGTCGGCGCGCAGCCCGAATATCGGCTCCATGCGATAGCCGAGCGCTTCGCCCACCGTGGCAGATTCCTTGCCGAGCCGCACGGAGATGTCGAACATGCCGGGCAGGTTGGCCGCCTCCGAGGTCACGAGGCCCAACAGTCCGAACGGCCCCATTACCATCGTATTGGCGATGAGCTTCGTCCACCGGGTACTGTAGATGTTGCCGGTGGCTTCGACCCGGCCCACGTTACCCAGGATGGCTTCGATCTCCTGCAGGCGCGGGGTGTAAAAACCGTCGAGTTCGCCCACCCCGAACCACGTGGTCTTGTGGGTGGTGTTGCGCTTCACCAGCCCGGGCATGAATATTTCCGCCGACAGTTCAAGGGCACACCCCACCACGCGCTGGCGGCCGACGATGGAGGCGATCGAGTCGTCGTTAAAGCCATTCTGGACGGGAACCAGCACGCCGTCGCTCTTGAGATACGGCTTGATGAGTTCCGCCATCCAGCGATCGTCGTTCGACTTGACCGCGAGAAACACGATATCGAATTCCATGTTGGCCGAGGAGAGGTCGCACAGATGGAGCGCCCGGATTGGAACCTGCAGTTCTCCGTCCGGCATCTGGATGCGCAGGCCGCCTGATTTCATCGCTTCCACTTGCGCGGGCCACTGGTCGATGACCGTGACGTCCAGACCCGCCTTCGTGAGATCGGCGCTGACGCTGCTGCCGATCGCACCTGCACCCAGTACGGCAATCTTCCTGCTCATGTTTTACACCCCTGTGGTTGGTTGTCGATCAGCCGCTGCGGAAGTGGCGATGGATAGGTAACTATTCAGGTATTTCTATTGTAATTCAGTCGATAAAAGCCGGATACTTCAGTCTCTGCAAAACCCGTTGTCATATGTTGCTTGACGGCGGCGCGGGCGAGGCGGAAGCTTTTGCAACTCCGATCCCGTTTAGTGTTCATCGCAGCCTGGAGGAGGTTACATGAAACGCCTGTTGAATCTGCTGCTTCTTGCCGTTGCATGTGCCGCCTTGCCGGGTTTTGCGCAGCAGTTTCCCTCGCGGCCGGTGCGCCTGGTGGTGCCGTACCCGCCGGGAGGTGCCAACGACATCGTGGCGCGGCTGCTCGCGCCGAGCATGGGCGCGCAGCTTGGCCAGAATGTCGTGGTCGACAATCGCGGCGGCGCGAATACCATCATCGGTTCGGAACTGGTGGCAACTGCGGCGCCCAATGGCCACACGATACTGATCATTGCAGCCGGTCACGCGATCAATCCCAGCCTCTATCACAATCTGCCATACAACACGGCGCGCGATTTCGCGCCGATTGCGCTTGTCGGCGATGGCGCCTACGTTTTGGTGGCGCATCCCTCGCTCGCGCTTGCGTCGAGTGCTGATCTCATCGCGCTCGCCAAAAGCAAACCGGGACAAATCGCTTACGCCTCCTCGAGCATCGGCAACCTCACGCACCTGGCTGCGGAACTGTTCAATTCGCTGGCCGGGATCAAGATGCTGCACGTGCCCTACAAGGGCGGGAACCCCGCGATGCTGGATCTGCTTGGCGGCAGAGTCTCGGTTTTCTTTTCCACCGTTGCCGTCGCGCGGCCTCACCTGCAGACCGGCAGGATCAAGGGCCTCGGTGTGACGACCGCGCGGCGCAGCCTTGCCCTGCCGGACGTGCCGACGATAGCGGAATCGGGATTGCCCGGTTACGCCGTCAGCGGCTGGTATGGCCTGGTAGCACCGGCCGCAACACCCAAGGCTGCGATCGGCCGGTTGCATAGCGTGGTGCAGGTCGCGCTGCGACAGACTGAAATCAGGGAAAAGCTCCTCGGCGTCGGGATCGAGGTCGTTGATGCCACGACCGCCCGGTTCGGGGAACTGATCACGGCTGAACTTGCCAAGTGGGACAAAGTCGTCAAACCGCTCGGCATCACTCCGGAATAATCGCCCAGCACTAGACCGCCATTCACCGGGGACCAGCGATAGTCAGACTTCCAAGGAGGCGCGCGGAGTTCATTGGGCCTTGATGCCGGAAATCCGGATTCGAATAAGGGGGACATTTCATGACACGCACTTCAACTGCTTCGTTTGTTTTGGTTACTACCTATTGATTCCGGGCGATTCAGAGGAGCGAGAAATGCAGGTCTTCAGTCTGCACGACGAACAGGAGTGGAATCCGCAAAAGCACATTGAGAAAGTGCTGGGCCGGATCGCCGAGGGCGATGTGACGGTCGCCTGCTGGGAGCCCGGCCAGGTGAGCCCGTATCACTGTCACCCGGAGGCGACCGAAATCTATTTCTGTTTCGAAGGCGGCGGAAAGATGCGCACGCCCGAGCGCACCGTCGACGTCGTGCCCGGATCGTTCGTGGTGCATCCGCGGGGCGAAGTGCACGAGTATAGCAACGGGCCGCAACGCACCTTGCTGTTTCGGGTGCGCTACGGCGCCGCCATGTTCGCCCGCCGCGCCTCCTGGGGGACACGCCCCGGATGGAAGCGGTCGGACGACGATATCGAGTATTTCAGCAAGTTTCCCGAGAGACTGAGCGCTGAAGTGAAGTAAGCTTTCGCGGCCTCGGCACAACACGAAAAAGAAGCACATGCCGGCTCGAAGCTTGTCTGGAGGGCGTCTCGTCGCGGTGGTGTGCGCGGCGCAGGTGCTGGTCCAGATCGGGGCTTTCTTCTGGCCGGCGCTGCTGCCCACCATGATGCCGCTGTGGGGGTTGACGAACAGCGAGGCCGGCTGGGTCACGGCCATTTTCTACGCCGCCTATCTGGTCGCGGTGCCGATCCTCGTGACTCTGACCGACCGCGTCGACGCAAAGCTCGTGTATCTGTTCGGGGTCGGCTGCACGATCGCGGGCCATCTGCTGTTCGGCATGCTTGCCGATGGTTTCTGGTCAGCGCTTGCAACGCGCGCGCTCACCGGCATCGGCTGGGCGGGCACCTACATGACGGGCCTCAAGCTGCTTGCGGACCAGGTCGATGCGAAGCTCATGTCGCGCGCGGTGACCGGGCACGCCGCGAGCATCGGCATCTCCGGCGCGCTTTCGTTCTCGTGCGCGGGGCTGCTCGCCGAACTCTACGGCTGGCGCTCCGCTTTCCTCGTGGCGGCGCTGAGCGCGGGCGCGGCGTGGTTGATTGCGGCGCTATCGGTGCCGCGCCGCAAACAGCCGGCGCCGCCGTCCGGCGACGAACCGGGGCTTTTCGATTTCCGCCCCGTGCTCCGCAATCGCTCCGCCATGGCCTACGCGCTCGCCTACTGCATCCACACGCTGGAGATGAACGCGCTGCGGGGTTGGGGCGTGGCTTTTCTCGCGTACGTCGCGATGAGCACCGGCGCCGGTGCGACGCGGCTTTCTCCGACGCTGGTCGTGACCGTCCTCGGCCTGATCGGCACGGCCGCCAGCGTCCTCGGCAACGAGACGGCTATCCGCTGGGGCCGGCGCAAGCTCATCGCCTTTGCCATGATCGCGTCGATCGTGGTCGGCGGAAGCATCGGATTTCTCGGCACCGCGTCGTACCCGGTTGCCGTGATCCTGCTGCTGCTCTACGGG
>Ga0209521_10005496_pt1 | contig 10007 bp, 8 predicted proteins | sample Rifsed19ft4_FD_184016 | JGI IMG/M metagenome (GOLD analysis project Ga0209521, IMG submission 184016) | Soil microbial communities from Rifle, Colorado, USA - sediment 19ft 4 (version 2) | ecosystem: Environmental > Terrestrial > Deep subsurface > Rock core/Sediment | place: Rifle, Colorado... | reverse complement strand
ACCTTGAATTCCCGTGCGTATGTGCGATATCCCTTACCCATGGCCCATCTCCTGGTCTCAGTGTATAGCCCATTTCTGCTGTCCACAAAACCAGGGCAACCCCACTTCCACTGGATGGACCCTGGCGGAGAGGGGGATGGAGATCTTAGGAGGGGAGACAGGGGTGGGGGTGGACGGAGCACATGCCGACACGTGAAGGTCAGGAGCGGAAAATGCCGTCGTTCGCCATCCGCATGGACGGTCTCCCTCGGGATTTCGACGGCCTGCGCGCCGTCGATCAGGTGTCGCTCGAGGTGCCAAAGGGGCACATCTTCGGGTTCCTGGGCCCCAACGCGGCCGGCAAGACGACAACCATCCGTTTGCTCCTGGGGCTTCTCGAACCGAGCGCCGGCCGGGCCGAGGTGCTCGGATTTGACACCCGGATGGAGGCCGACGCCATTCGCCAGCGCTCCGGTGCGCTGCTTGAACACACGGGCCTCTATGAACGTCTGACCGCCGAAGACAACCTGGAGTTCCACGGCCGCATCTACCGGATGCCGGCGGCCGAGCGAAGGAGCCGCATCCAGGACCTGCTCACGGGCATCGAGCTGTGGGATCGGCGCCGAGAGCCCGTCGGCAAGTGGAGCCGCGGGATGAAGCAGAAGTTGGCCGTCGCCCGAGCCCTGCTCCCCCGCCCCGAGCTGATCTTCCTCGACGAGCCGACGGCCGGGCTCGACCCGATCGCCGCCGCGGCGCTCCGGGAGGATCTGGTGAGCCTGGCATCGAAAGACGGCGTGACGCTCTTCCTCACCACCCACAACCTGAGCGAGGCCGAGAAGATCTGCACCCGCGTCGGTGTGATCCGCCGCGGCGTCCTCCTGGCCGTCGGATCGCCGGCCGAGCTGCGCAGCCGCAGGAAGGGCCAGCAGGTGGAGATCGTCGGCCGAGGGGCGAGCGAGTCGCTCCTGGCAGAATTGAGGTCCCTCCCGGGGGTGCGCGCCGTCGACGATCAGGATGGACGCCTGCGGATCGATCTGGAAACGGGGGCCGAGATCGCACCCTTGGTGAGCCGCGTCGTCGCAGCGGGAATGCAGGTCGAAGAGGTTCACCGAGGCGCCGAAAGCCTGGAGGAGGCCTTCCTGGCCATGGTCCGCGAGGCTGGTGAGGAGGGGCAGGCGTGACCGCCGATATCGCCACGGTCCTTTGGAAGGAGTGGAAGGAGATCCTGCTCTTCCGTTCGCGAGCCGGCAGGCTGGGAAACGCCCTGAGCATGATCATGCTGCTGGCCGTCTTCGGAATCTATCTGCCTCTGCAGAGCGGGCCAGAGTGGGTGACTTCGCCGCTGATGCTGGCGGCCTGGGCCTGGGTGCCGTATCTGCTCATCGTCGGCGTCATCGCCGACTCCTTCGCCGGCGAGCGCGAACGCCACACCCTGGAGAGCCTGCTGGCCACAAGGCTTCCCGACCGCGCCATCCTGATCGGGAAGATCGTCGCGGCCACGAGCTACGGTTGGGGGGTCGCCGTCGCCTCTCTGGTGCTCAGCCTGATCACGATCAACATCGCGTATGGAAGCGGCGGCCTTCTCATCTTCCCGGCTCCTACCCTGCTGGCCATACTGGGGCTGAGCCTTCTGATATCCACCCTCGCATCGTCCCTGGGAGTTCTCGTCTCGCTCAGAGCTTCCAGCCTGCAGCAGGCCCAACAACGGCTGAGCTTGAGCAGTATCCTTCTCTTCGTCCTGCCCATCTTCACCCTGCAGGTCCTGCCGCAAACCATCGTCGCGAGCCTGGCACGGGCCGCCGCGGGAGCGGATCTGACCACGATCTACGCGGCCGTCGGGATCGTCCTGCTCTTGCTCGACTTGGCGCTGATCTTTGCGGCCACGGCCCGCTTCCAGAGGGCGAGAATGATTCTCGACTGATCCCGCCCCTAGCCATGCGGGGCCGACCCGCACCTCTCTCGCCTGGCACCCACTTCCGAGGTTCCGTGGAACTTCGGAAGTTGGTGCCAGGCGGATTCTGGCGAAATTCAGACAGTCCCGGTTTAGAATGTGGCTACCGTGGGCACAACCTGTCCGGGTTGGCGGCGGGGAGGTAGCGACATGAAATGGTCATGGAAGATCGGGGCGGTGGCTGGGATCGGCGTCTACGTCCACGCCACCTTCCTCCTGTTGATCGGCTGGGTGGCCCTCAGCTACTGGCTGCAGGGGGGCAATCTGGCGACAGTTCTTGCCGGCGTCGGCTTCATCCTGGCGCTGTTTGCCTGCGTTGTCCTGCACGAGTTTGGGCACGCCCTCACCGCCCGCCGCTTCGGAATCAGGACGCGCGACATCACCCTGCTCCCCATCGGCGGCGTCGCCCGCCTCGAGCGAATGCCCGAGATCCCGGTGCATGAGCTCTGGGTGGCTCTGGCGGGCCCGGCCGTCAATCTGGTCATCGCCGGCCTCTTGCTGCTCCCGCTCCTGGCCTCAGGGATCGCTCAGCCGCTCGCTGGGCTGAGCCTCACCGGAGGCAGCTTCATCGGGCGCCTGGTGGTCGTCAACCTCCTCCTGCTCGGCTTCAACATGATCCCGGCTTTCCCGATGGACGGCGGCCGAGTGCTGCGGGCCCTGCTTGCCAGCCGCATGGAGTACACACGGGCCACGCAGATCGCGGCCACGTTGGGACAAGGGATTGCTTTCCTTTTCGGCCTCGTCGGATTGTTCACCAATCCGTTCCTGGTCTTCACCGCCCTCTTTGTCTGGATCGGCGCCGCCCAGGAAGCCAGCATGGTCCAGATGAGGTCTGCCCTGGGAGGCATCCCCGTGACCCGGGCCATGATCACGGAATACCAAGTGTTGACCCCGGAGGAGCCCCTCACCCGGGCGATTCAGATGGTGATCACCGGCACTCAGCAAGACTTCCCGGTTGTGCAAGACGGCTCCATCGCCGGCGTCCTCACCCGAGGCGACATGCTGCATGCCTTGGCCCAGGGGCAGCAGAACTCTCGCGTGCGCGAGGTCATGCGCTCCAAGTTCGAGGTGATCGACGCCTCCGAGATGCTCGAACGAGCCTCGACTCGCCTCCAGGAGTGCGATTGCCACACGTTGCCGGTCACTCAGGGCGGCCGCCTGGTGGGGCTGCTGACAATGGAAAACCTGGGCGAGTTCCTGATGATCAAGGCCGCCCTCGAGGCGAGCCGCCGCTCCCGCTAGCCCGAAGGCTCAGGGACGTCGCCTGATCCGGCCACGCGGGCTAGCTCCGCCTCCTGCCGTCCGGGCGACGTCTTCGAGAAAGGCGGCTCGCGTCGCTCAGAGCCTGTGAACTATTCCCGGATCGACCGACCAGGACCCTTCTCTTCAGCTGGCGCGTCCCCAACGGCCCACCCCGTTCGGGCCGTCTCGCCCCCCGTCCGGGCCGGCGACCTGCGGGCTCCAGCCCGCGGGGCGAACGGGGGGCTTCGCGGCCCTGGTCCCTTCGCGTGCATCCCGGACCGCCACTTGCACCTGATGCAAACTTGCACTGGCGCCGCGCGCCCACCGCACTTGCACACGTGTGCCTCCCGATAGGACACCGGGACGGTGTGCGGCACTGTGCAGGCAGACCGCACACCTGCCCCGAACCGCAGGTGCGGGGAGTGCGGTGCACACTTGCACTGGCGCTGCGCGCCAGCGCAGTGCCAGTGAGTGAGCGCAGTGCCAGTGAGTGCAGGTGAGCGGAGGGACCCCTGGCAGTTGCTCCCATTGCCTGGGCGATGAGGATCTGCCGGGGGAGGGTAGGTTACCTAAGGACGCGTCCTTAGACCTTCATCCCTCCTCTCCGCTTTCGCGCAGTGCGTGGGGGAATCGTGACAAGCGAAGCCCCAAAGGGGTGCTGCGCGAAGGGGGGTGAGCGGGGTGAGGCCGAGCGAAGCGGGCTGCGCCCGCCGGTTGCATTGCGCTCTGAAATGCCATACAGTGCTCGCGTCTGCAGCCAGCGCCGCGACGCGGGCGCGCGAGCCGAAAGGATCGTTCAACGCAGCTGTCGTTCGCGGTGTTCCTGGGCGAAGCGGTGGTGATCTCTTTCTCGGGCGTGATGGCGCCCGCAGCATGAGCCGGCGCGCGACGTTCATCCCCTACTCCCCGAAGCGCATCCTGAACAAGGGAAAGCGGGCCGACCACTGGTTCTGGTCCCGTTACAGCGCCTATCCCTACATCGGATGCCAGCATGGTTGCGAATTCTGCTACTGCCGGGAGCGCAAATACTCCCCCTACGAGGACCCGCAGGACTTCGCCTACGTCATCAAGATCAAGAGCAACGCCCCAGACTTACTCCGGCGGGAGCTGGGGCGCGTTCCGGTGGATGTGGTTTTCACCGGGGACTATCAGCCGGCCGAGCACAAGTTTCGCCTCTCGCGGCAGATGCTTGAAGTCTGCCACGACCTGGGTTTCCCGGTCTTCATCCTGGAGCGGTCTCCTCTGGTGCTGGAGGACCTCGATCTGATCGAAGCGATTCACGCACGGGCTCGGGCTGTCGTCGCCTTCAGCATCATTTCCACGCCCGATGCACCAAGCGCCGCGCGAGTCCGCCAGATCGAGAGGCTGGCGCCGGACGCCGGGAAGAGGTTCGAGGCGATGGCCCGACTGGCCGAGCGGGGCATCCCCACCGGTACGTGCCTGATGCCGGTCCTTCCCGGCCTGAGCGACGATGAGGACACGCTGCGCCGCGTTGTCCAGTGGACCGCCGATCACGGAGGCCAATTCGTCCTGGCCGGGACGCTCACGCTCGCCGATCAACAGCGGGACTACTTCTTCGAGGTGCTCGGACAGCAGTTCTCGGACGTCCTCCCTCTCTATGAGCGCCTCTACCCAGCGGGAAGCTACGCGCCGGCCGGCGGGGCTTCCCTCGAGATTGCCCGCCTTGTTCGGCGCCTATGCATGGAGGCGGGTATCCCGGATCGGATCCAACGACCGGTGATACCCGGGGAAAAGCGGGCGCTGAACAAACGGGTGACCGAGGCGCTGGCCAATCGCGCCTACGATCTGGAGTTGGAGCGGAAACCTGCCAAGCGCGTCTGGGCCTACCGAAAGGCAGCCTGGGCGATCGAGGATCTTCAGCAAGACGTCGGGCTGGTGATCGACCAGATGGGTGTGAGCGGTCTCGCCGGCATCCCCCAGATCGGCGAGCAGATGGCCGAGGAGATCGGGCGCTGGATCCCCGCGCTTCGAGAGAAATGAGGCTCCGCGCCTATGAAGGCCCTCAGGAAACCGGCCGGGGGACAACGAGGCCATGCTGGGGGAACAGGATCAACCAGAGAGCAAGGCAGCCGAAGGCGAAGCCGACGAAGGGCTCGCCCTTGGGGAACGGCCCCTTCGATCCCGCGCTCGCGGGCCGCGCCGCCCCTACTCGGCGGCCTGGGCTTCGCCGGGCAGCCCGCGCCGCGCCAGGTAGTCCTCCACCAACAGCAGGCCGTTGGCTCCCGCCCGCCGGATCACCGAGAGCAGCGCGTCCATCGTCGAGACCTCTTCGAGTTGCTCGGTGACAAACCAGCGCAAGAAGTCCTGGGCGATGTGGTCGCGCTCCTGGATGGCGATCTCCATCAGGGAGTTGATCTGGCGGGTCACTTCCATCTCCCATTCCAGGGAGAGCCTCGCCGCGGCCTCGGCGTTGCCGATATCGGCCTTCGGCGCCGCCACGGCCGGGACGGCCACCTTGCCGCCTGCATCGGCGATGTAGTGAACGAACTTCATGGCGTGCATCCGTTCTTCGTCCGCCTGCCGGTAGAAGAACTCTGCCAATTGCGGGAGCGACTCCATGTCGAAGTAGCCAGCAATGTTGACGTACTGGTTCGAGGCTCCCAACTCTCGGCCGACCTGCTCATTCATCGCCTGGTTTAGTTTCTCACTGATCAACATGGGCTCACCTCCTTGGCATGACAACGGTCCGACCTAACGAGGCTACGGTTCGGTGATCGGTTACTCAGTGATCGGTGATCAGTGATCAGAGGCAAGGCACAGGGGGACCGCCCTTCAAGCACCGGGCAACTGAGCACCGAGTAACTGATCACTGATGACTTCCCCCTCACTGCCCCCCGACGAACTCCAGGGCGTACTGCGCGTCGAGATAGTTGGGGTTGATGGTCAGCGCCGAACGGAAGTCCTCGATCGCGCCGTAGGTGTCGCCCATCCGGAAGCGCGCCCACCCGCGCCAGAGCAGCGACTCCTCCGCCTTGGAGGTGCGGTAGAGGGTGGCGTCGGCCAGGTCGACCACATCCTGATAGCGCGCCGTATTGAAGTAGGCGATGTAGGGGCCGAACTGGTAGCGCGTGAACCGCCATGGCAGGCCGATGGAGAGAGCCTGGTCGAAGGCCTCGGCCGCCTCCTCGTAGCGGTCGAAGTAGAGCAGGTTGGTGCCAAGGTTAGACCAGGCGTAGGCGTCCTCGGAATTGGCTTCGATCTCCGCGCGGGCCGCCTCGAGCGCGTGCTGGCGGTTGACGTCGGGGTCGGCGTCGGATCCGAGGAGGGCCTCGATGGCCGGCTGGTCATCCGGGGGGTAGATCAGGATGTAGACGCGGTTGAAGGCCCTCCATCCGTCGTCCAGCACTGTGTACGCCACGCGCTGGTCGGGCCCCACATTGGTGTCCTGCGCGATGAAGGCCTGGGCGGCATCGTCGTAGCCCGTGAGCAACAGGTAGTGCCCTGCCCAGCCTCCACCGCCTTCGGCGATCGTGTAACCTTTCTCGATGATGACGGGGAAGCCGGCGGCGATCAATCGGCGGAGCAGGTCGATGTCGCCGCCGACACGATATTCGGCGCTCAGCCACCCCGCACGGGTCCGGACGTAGTAGACCAGCTCCTCGACGTTGACGTTCTTATCCCCACGGTCGGGTTTGAGCAAATCCGAAATGTCGAACTGGTCGCCTGTCCAGCCGAAGAATCGCAGCCCCAGGGCCAGGGTCGCCGGCCCGCAGTTGTTCCAATCTTGCCTCTCCCATTCGGGAGCTGGCAGGGCCACGGCTTCGGGGAGGGGCGTCGGGGTGAGGGTGGGCGTGGAGGTGAGGATCGGAGTGGGCCGGGGAGTGCGGGTGGGGGCCGGGGTGAGGGTGAGGCGAGGCCCGTGCCCGATCGGAGTCGGCAGCGTGTCCCCGGGGTGAAGCCACCCGCGCACGATACCTCCCGCGGCGTCGAAGCGCCACTCGAGGCGATCTCGAATGGGAGGGAGCAAGTAGAGGCCGGCCAGCAAGCCCGTCGCCAAGACCCCTCCCAGGGAAAACCACCCGATCCGGGAGCTCATGGCGCGGCATTATAACAGGCGGGCTCGGGCCTCCATCGGAACCCTGCTACAATCATCGCCCGACGCAGACCGTCAGGCAGCCATGGCCGATTCCACAACCCTCGTCATCTTCGGCGCATCCGGCGATCTTGTCCGCAGGAAGCTCGTCCCCGCGCTCTTCAGCCTCCATCGCAAGCGACGCCTCCCGGAAGGTTTTCGCCTCCTGGGATTTTCACGCACGCCGAAGAGTGACGATGAGTTCCGGGGCGAGCTCGCCGAGGCACAGGGCGCCGGCGAGGCCGAGCGCAAGACTTGGGCGGAGTTCGCCGTCGGGATCGGGTATCAGACGGGCGATCCAGCAAATCCCGAGGATCTCGCCGGGCTCGACTCACGGCTTCGGAAAAGCGAGGCACAGGTCGGCGGGCAGGCGAACCGCCTCTACTACCTGGCCACGCCTCCTCAGGTGTATCTCTCGGCCATTCGCGGTCTGGGCGAGGCCGGGATGGTGGAACAATCGCCGGGGTGGCGTCGGGTGGTGATCGAGAAGCCCTTTGGCAGCGACCTGGCCACCGCCCGGGCCCTCAACGCCGCCGTCCATCGCACGCTGGCGGAAGAACAGGTCTACCGCATCGATCACTACCTGGGAAAAGAGACCGTCCAGAACGTTCTCGTGTTCCGCTTCGCCAACAGCATCTTCGAGCCTCTCTGGACCCGCAACTACATTGATCACGTGCAGATCACGGTGGCGGAGACCGTGGGGATTGAGCACCGGGGCCAGTTCTATGATTCCGTCGGCATCCTGCGGGACATGTTTCAAAACCACCTCATGCAGCTTCTCTCTCTGATGGCCATGGAGCCGCCGGCGTCGTTCGTCGCCGAGGCGCTGCGCAACGAGCGGGTCAAAGTCTTGGCTGCGATCCGCCCGATCCCGGCCGAAGCTGTTGCCCAGCACACGGTGCGCGGGCAATACCAGGGGTATCGCCGGGAGCCCGGGGTGAGAAGCGATTCCAGCACGCCCACCTACGCCGCGATCCGGTTCTACATCGACAACTGGCGCTGGCATGGAGTCCCGTTCTACCTTCGCTCCGGAAAGTGCCTGGCGGCGAAGACGACGGAGATCTTCATCCAGTTCAAGACGGTGCCCCACAGCATGTTTCCTCTGCGACCGGGGATGCAGATCCCGCCCAACGCCCTGTCTTTCTGCCTGCAGCCGGACGAAGGGATGCATCTCCGCTTTGAGGTGAAGGTCCCCGACACGGCCGCCGACATGCGCACGGTCGACATGGAGTTTCACTACGCCGACGACTTCGCTCCCGGGGCCATCCCCGAAGCCTACGAGCGGCTGCTGCTGGATGCGCTCAACGGCGACGCCTCCCTCTTTACGCGCGCCGACTCGATCGAGCTGGCATGGGCGCTGATCGATCCGATCGTCGAGGGCTGGCAGAAGCCGAAGGCGCCGGCCCTCGAGGAGTATGAGCCGGGGTGCTGGGGCCCTCCCAGCGCGGCGGAGCTCATCCGCAGGGACGGCCGGGAGTGGTCTCTGGGCTGCGGCGGGCACGCGCTCTAGAGGAGAAAGCCATGAATCTCGGAAGAGCCTTCCGCTTCGCCTTCGAGGACGCCGCCTGGAGCACCAAAGCCGGCATCGGAGCCATCATCAGCATTGTGCCTATCTTGAGTTTCGCCGCGGTCGGCTACGAGGCTGAGGTGGCGCGCCGCGTGGCGGCGGGAGAGGATGGCGAGCTGCCCACCTGGGACGATCTTGGTAGCTTTTTCCGCGACGGCGCGCGACTCGGCCTCGCCCAGGCTGTGCTCACCATGCCGGCGATGGGCCTGCTCTGCCTGCCGCTCTTCTCTGCCTTGTGGCTCCTGGTAACCTCCAGTGACGCCCATCGGCTGAACGAGCGTACTCCGGCCATCTTGCTCATTTGCGGCGCAGGCCTGGCCCTTTTTCTTGTCGCCTGGCTCGTCCTGAGCTTCGTCTCTCCGGCCATGGTCGCCAACTACGTCCGCCGGGGAAGCTTCGCAGCCTGCTTCGATGTGCGCGCCTTCGCCCGCCTGATCGCCGCCGATCCAAGCGGCTACCTGGCGGTCGTGGCCGCCCTGATCGCCATGGGCATCGCGGCCGCCGTGGTGATCGGCCCTCTGACAGCGATCCTCAACATCATCCCCTGTCTCGGCTACCTCGCCTACATGCTGCTGTATGGCGGCTTCATCTTCTATACGCTCCTCGTCCAGGGGCATCTCGTGGGGCAGCTTCTCCAGACGGTTGCGGCCCCCGGGCCCGAGCCGGCCGGCGCCGGCTGATCACCCCGCTCTCCGGCAACCGAAAGAGGCGAACCATGTACACCGATCTCCGAGACTTCCTCGAACGCCTCGAAGCCGGAGGCCAGCTGGCGCATGTTGCGGCCCCCGTCTCCCGCGACCTCGAGATCACCGAGATCGCCGACCGAGTCTCGAAAGGGCCCGCCGAGCGCAACCGCGCCCTCCTCTTCGAGAACGTGCGGGGCTTCGATATGCCGGTGGCGATCAATCTGTTCGGCAGCGCCCAGCGCATGGCCTGGGCCCTGGGCGTGGAGGACCTGGGCGAGCTCACCGAGCGCCTGGGCGCGCTCCTTGATCTGCGTCTGCCGCAGGGACTGGGCGGCCTCGTCGCGCGCGGGCAAGACTTCCTCGGGGCGCTGCGCGCCGTCGGCCTGGGCCCGACCAAAGTCCGTCGCGCCCCGGCCCAGCAAGTGATCGAGCGGGAAGGCGCCACGTTGGCCGGCATCCCCGCCCTCACCTGCTGGCCCGGCGACGGCG
>Ga0209521_10005495_pt1 | contig 10007 bp, 11 predicted proteins | sample Rifsed19ft4_FD_184016 | JGI IMG/M metagenome (GOLD analysis project Ga0209521, IMG submission 184016) | Soil microbial communities from Rifle, Colorado, USA - sediment 19ft 4 (version 2) | ecosystem: Environmental > Terrestrial > Deep subsurface > Rock core/Sediment | place: Rifle, Colorado... | reverse complement strand
ATATTCCCCCAATACAGCCTTTTCGCCCTCACATTTAGATATTGCCCCGCACTCACGATTTCACCCACAACGCCTTCGTAATGTAAGTCTGCAGAAGAATTCTAGACTTAAGAGGAAATGGCTTACCCCTACATTTAAGAACGAAAGTGCGTTCTGTGTGATTTGTAGGGGGTAAAGACTGCTGTGGTAACCGTGAAGAAGAAGGTGATTGGAGGCAGGACCTACTATTACCTTGAACACAGTCTCAGGGTAAAGGGGAAGGTTGAGAAAAAGGAGACCTACTTGGGCAAGGCGCTGCCTAAGAATGTGGAGGAGATCAAGAGGGATTTCCTGCACAGCATATACGAGGAGAAGTGGTTCAAGACATTCGACAGCATAAGAAGGAATTTCGCCAAAGAAAGAAGGTTGATGCCAAAGACCGCACGGGAAGAAGAACTGAGAAAGTTCTCTGTAAGGTTCACATACGACACTCAGAGGATAGAAGGATCTGCTCTAACTCTGAGAGAGACAGCAAACCTTCTCGAAATGGGAGTAACTCCTCTTGGCAAACCAGTTCAAGACATAAAAGAAGCTGAGGCTCACCAGAAAATTCTTTACGAGATTTTGAGATTTCGCAAGGGCCTATCTGTTCAAACGGTCCTTTGCTGGCATAAGAGCCTATTCGAGTTCACAAAGAAGGACATCGCGGGAAGAATAAGGCAACACCAAATCGCCATTTCAGGAAGCAAGTTTGTTCCTCCTTCCCCTGCAGAAGTTTATGCTTTGTTGGGAGAATTCTTCAGGTGGTACGAGCGAGACGGGAAAAAGCTTCATCCCGTGGAACTGGCGGGATTGGTCCACCTAAAGTTCGTCACAATACATCCCTTTGCGGATGGGAATGGAAGGATAAGCAGGCTCATCATGAATTTCGTTCTCAATAGGCAAAGCTATCCCATGCTTAACATTCTATACAAGAACAGGAACAGTTACTACAACGCCCTAGAAAGAACGCAAGCCAAAAGACAAGACTCGATATTTCTGCAATGGTTCTTCAAAAGATATGTCAAGGAACATAGAAGATACGTTTGAACGGCAATCGCACACCGGCGTTATGATGATGGAGAATCCCCATCCCCGGCGTAGTCACTCAAATCGCCTATCTGCCTTCACGTGATGTGCGTCGGTCGCTACTCTGCATAGCCATCCTGTTTTCTCAGCTTTTCAACTATCGAACTCTGGAACATATGGTTTCAAACCCTATAGAGGGGTGCCATCCACAACGTCCACATCTCTGATGTGGAGTATGCGGCCTTCAACTGGCACAAGCCTCACTGCAGATACTCCAATGGGGGGCCTCCTTGGGCCACTGGTATTGCGGGACCTAGTCACGAGCGATTATTCCGCAGGGCCTGTGATCCTGCAATCTCGACGGACGTGAACTTGATGCACGGATCAGGAAGCATCTCTGGAATCCATGGCAAGCTTGATATCGTCAGAGACCTCGCTATTCAGTTCCGCTGAGAGTCAGCCTATTCTGCCATCGCAAGAAGACAAGAAAAAGTACGTGGACGGAGGTGGGAGATTGCCAAAGAAAAAGAAGTCAGCGAAAAAGAAGCGCAAGGTGAAGATGCGCGTCGGTGACGAATCGAGCCGCGCTGAGAGGGTCTCTGAAGAGTACCAGGCGTAGGTTCACATTCTGCTCCTGAGGGCAACGTGTCAAAACGCTGCTCTCCGCCAACCATTTTCTTCCATCAGTCTTTTGGGAACCAGCTCACTAGAGTACCAGCTTCTAACTGGCTCTCCCGGTCGGCTTGAGTAGGTCTGTTGGGGAGTAACAGCGGTTGTTCCTGGGACTGGGCGTCGATCAGCTCCTTCGCCAAGTATTGAAGGGTTTCACAGTTCCCTCCGCAACGGCAACGAGGCGCATGATCAACCAGCACAAGTAGCTTACCCATCGGGGTCAACTGATCCGCGTCTTCGAACATCCTTCCTCAAGACAGGATCTAGAACGCCAAGTCCTCAAGAATCAGAGAGGAGGGGAGGCAGTGCGGGGAGTTGGCTGAAGCTAAACGAGCCATGTTGACCCCGTTCCCAGCTTTGCTTATGCAGCAAACCTATTGTTCGGAGGGATCTACAGCACCCCTTCACTTCTAGAGACCCGATCAACGCCTGACATTGCGTTTCTGTGCGTCCATTGACCTTCCAACCCAACGACCCCGGGTTCGAATCCCGGCGGGCCCGCCAATCTGTCTGCACCGCAACCACTAAATAGATTAATGGGAATCCCGTATGTGGGACGAATGGTGGGAAAAGCCCTAATGGCTAGGACGATGGTGGACGATAAGGGCAGAATTGTCGTTCCCAAGCCGCTCCGAAATGAATTACGAATCACTGAAGGGTCGCGGGTTAGCGTTCAGATTGAAAAGGAACGACTTGTAGTCACGAGGGCAGTCGAGCCTGATGAATTCATCCGGGAGATGGAGGGCTTCATCCAGAGGGGTTCCCAGTTGCCTTTGGTTGACCCGCTTTCACTCAAACGCATCTGGGAGAAAGCTTGACTGTCTATGTCGACTCAAACTATTGGATCTACTGGATGGACAGCCGGCATCCCGAGCATCCCCATGTATCAAAAGCAATGAGAGCAGCCATAAAAGAAGGAATTTTGCTTAACCTTACTAGCCTGTTGGAAGTCGCGCATTACTTCAGGGGCTTAGGAGAAGCTCAGCTCTCGTCAACGATGGACAAGCTGCGCAACCTTACGACACTCAACTTGGCGGAGTTGGACACAGCCACTGCAGAAGAGGCATTGAGCATCCTAGGAAGGTATTCAGAAATAGGGATAGGTGGTCGTGATGCTGTGGTCTTGGCGACGATGCAGCTGCATGGCGTCAAGCGGATTTTGACACATGACAGAGACTTCAGGAAAGTCAAGGGAATCAGAGTAATCGATTTCATCCCGGCAAGGATGTGACTCGCACAAGTTGCGTTTGCTCACTCGTCCACTTTGGGAGGGTGGAGTTCCGGCAAATTGGAATATTTAGGCCACTCCAAAGCCTACTACTGCAGTTCAATCATCATCCAGTGCCTCGATCTCTCTAAACTCTTCTCGCTTGGTTGCTGGGTGAACTGTCTGATGTGCCTAAGCACAAATTCGCAGGACAACTGCTAAATTATCGTGGTTCATACCTAACAGGTATTGAACCCGAAAACTGAGGATTAGCGGCCCAACCGTAGCGACAGTAATGTTGCGGAACCCGGCAGGCCCACCAAGTCTCTTCTCTTCTGTTTTCTTGAGTTGGGGAATAAATCGGTCACAATTTTTCTGATCGTCCATGGAAGCTTGACATTGATAAGCCACGTTGGACTAGTCAATTACTGAACGCGGGAGAAAGGTTTGCATGTCGGATGTCCTGAACGTGCCCATGTTAAAGCAGCTGGTCCCGACAGGCGTCGATTACGGCGCAAACCTGTTGGTCGAGTTCGAGCCTGATTCTCTCTGGTATGACACATCGTTAACGATCGCAGCCCATGCGCTCAGAGCTGGAATTAGAACCGACTATCACACCTTTCAGCGAGCACCCAATGAGATTAGGAAACATCTCGAGATATTTCAGCTGGATGCTAAGGGGCTTGAGCAAGAGGGCTCTTTCAGAATTCTCGATAGCTACACCGGGCAGACAGGACTGGGTTCTCCAGAAGCTGCTACCACAACACCCCGAGAGCAAGAGGAGGCTGTTCGGCAATCCGTCAAGCTGTCGGATTGGAGCATCTCCATGGCGCGGGAAATTAAGGTGGGCATACTTGAGGAAAACAAGAGACGCTTACACATCGATGACAACACGGGCGTCTTGCTTCAATACAATGAAGAAAAGGTGATGATAGATCTCTGGCGGACTCGGGTAATCCCTTTCACCAGAGCCTGCGAAATTGTGGCATTAAACTCGCTCGTAAAGGGGGTAGCTTCGGGCACATTTCATAAGCAGTTTGAATCGTTGTGTGACGGAATAATTGACTTCAAGAGCGAAGAGAGGGAAGACACCATCAGACATTACGTCAGGGTGAGAAGTTTCCGCGGAAAGGTATACGATTCCCGATGGCAGCGGCTGCAGCTATTGGACAGCGGTGAGGTCAAACTAGCCGACTGAAATCGCCCCCTGTTTCTCATCCTGAAGGAATATCCTGAGGCACCTCTTGACAAAGCATATTGCTCAGGTGCGGACCTAGAAGGAATCGAACCAGAAAACTGAGGATTAGCGGCGCACTTTCAGCGACAGAAATCGTGCGGTTCCTGGCGGACGCGCCACCTCCTATGAGGAGGATAGCCTCACCCTAAATTGACGCACTGAGAACCAAAATCGACGAGCTAAGTGGCTTATTTTGCTCATTGAGAGGTTCGAAAGTCTTCAGTTTGAATTCCATATACGATTTCGAAACTCAGGATTCGAACAAGGTGAATCATGGGACCGTCTCTACGAAGCCGACATAGTAGGCTGGGTCGAAATCACTGTGAAACTCAAACGTCTCACGGAAAGGCTCACGCGAGAATGGACGAACTCGCCAAGAAGTGAGTCAAGTCACCAGCAATGCTGTGGCGTACATGATTGTGATTCCTAGCAAGAGTCCTGCGAGGTTTGTCCTCTCGCTGAGAACCTTAACGAGGCCCTTGCCTTCTGCCATGTAACTTACGATTTTGTATACAACTTGAAGAATCGCGCCAACCCCAACCGCCAGAAAGACGAGTGCCCACGTATCTGAGTACGTGAAGCCACCTATCCACGCTCCCAGGATCGTTGGTGCTCCGGCTAGTAGACCGATGAAGACGAAGTGATTCCTTGCTGGGGTCTTTCCGGCTAACGGCGCTGCTATGGCGACGCCTTCCGTCGTGTTGTGGATTGTGAAGCCGAGAATCAAGAAGGCCCCCAAGGCAGCCTCGCCCAAGGCGTATGCGGCTCCGATCAAGAGCCCCTCGCCGAGGTTGTGCAGACCAATACCTAGGGCAATCATGTAAGCCAAAGTAAGCGTCAATCGGGCTCGGTTCTTCGAGGATCCTGAGTTCACCATGCGCTCACTCACCATTTCTAGGGTTAGGAAGCTGCCTACCAGTCCTATGGCAACAAGAGCTATTCCTTGAAAAGGCCCAGGCACACGGCCTGACAGTTCAAATGCTTCGCTCAACGCGTCCACAGCCAAGAAAGCTAGGATTCCAGCGGTCAAGCTGAGGAGAAAGTTGTACCATCTTATCTTGAGCTGCGACAAGAATGGAAGCCAGGCTAGTCCAAGAAATACTGGGATTATTCCCACGTAGGCTCCGAGGGCAGCGAACGCCCAGACCTGCTCAATGGACGGTACCGGACTCTGAACTGCTGCCTCGACGCTGCGGGAAAAGACAAAGCCATTTGATGTGACGATCGCTATTTCGATGGGTTCTGCTTCGACCCAATTGTAGGGAATCGACAGCGTGACTCGTCCCAGTCGAGGAACAGTGGAGCTTGGAGTCACTTCAGCATACCACATCGCCTCATTCACGAAAACCTGAGCAATCGTTACTTCCCCCGGCCCACTGTTCACGGCATAGGCCAAGATACGGCCTTGTTCCAGTTGGATTCGTTCTATGTCGATCTTCTCAACGGGGATGTTTGCCACACCCAGAGGGGCGAGGATAGTCGAGCCGCCGACGAGAAAAGCAACAAGGATTATCGCCAGAGCTACTAGAGGGGCTACGCCGAGCGCAATAAGGCGCCCTCTGTGCACACGACGGGCATCCCTACTCTGCATGCCTCTACTTCCACCTTGCCTATGGTTCGACTTCGAACATCCCGTTCCATCCTAATTCTTGGAATTCGCTTTGGTGTGCGTGGAACATGAATCTGCCAGGAGACTTGTAGCTGAACTCCAAGATCGCGCGTTCGCCTTGCCCTAGAATCACAGTGTCTGTATACTCGTAATCGTCCAGTCTAGTCCCCGTCCGGTAGAGCTTGAAGAAAGTTGCATGCACGTGAATCGAGTTGATCAAATCGAACTCTGTCATGTTGACTAGGTACACGCGGACCAGTTCGTTCACTTTCAGCTTAATCGGGTGTTCCATGAAATAGTTGGCGAATCCGTTCACCGTGTAGAACTCATTCGTCCCATCGAAGTTCACATCAAAGCCGTTCATCACCATCACCAGTTCCTTCGCAGGGGGACGCGGAGGGTCCGGGTCGATGATCAAAGTCCCGTACAGGCCTTTCTCGATGTGTTTCTTGACGGGCATTACGTGGCAATGGTAGGGATGAAGGCCGAATGGCTCTGCTGTGAACTCGTACGTGTAGACTCCGTCCGGCTCAACGTGTTCGAACACGCCGTCCATATTCGCTGGGTGAAAGCCATGGAAGTGTATCGTATGCGCATGCGAACCATTGTTCCGAAAGTGTATTCGCAAACGGTCCCCTTCGGTTGCACGCAGCGTCGGACCTGGCACCTGCCCATTGTACGTCCACGCAGGGTAATACACGCCATGCGCAACCTGAATCAATCGATCTATCGCCGAAAGCTCGTACTCTCTGAGAGTCGTCCCGTCGGGTAAAGTTGAAACCTTACCGTAATCGAAGGCCGTCAGGAACTTCATCGGGTCCATCTCGCCCTGCGCATTGTCCTGAGTCACGCCGAGCGAGAAAGGATGTGTCTTGCCGTGAGTGTGAGCTAGACCTCCGATTCCTTTGTCGCTTATTGCCGCTGTCGTCTGGTCATTCAAAAACAGTGCGGCAGCGCTTGCCAAGGTAACACCCGTTACACTCGTTAGCCCCGCTTTGAGGAAGCGCCTCCGCGAGAAAGCCCCTTTTTCGTCCCCATTCATACTAATGTCTGAAGCCTCACTCATTCATCCTTGCTCCTCCGTCCGTTGCATTTGAGAGCAATGAAAGAAAGTTAGAATAACCTAACTTTCCACACAAATAAAACCCTATCGGTCATCAGATCTGCATTCTCATTCGCTACCCGAAACGAGAGCTTCGATGGAACCTCGACTCCTCAACTCCATAACCAAGAACCAAAGGTCAGTCAGAGATGATTCACTTCTCACTCAGGAGAAGATTCAAGGTCTGGCGGGTCGTTCTGGCTCCGGGGATTTTCTTAAGCAACTCCTTGTCGCCCGTAACCAGCACATCACATACGAGTTTTTCAAAACCAGCCCAAACGTGCGCGTCCTTCTTGTCATGAAATTGCGAGATGTACTTGCGTATTTCCTCACGTCTCAAGTTCTCGTGCACGTGTAACCACTTGTTCGCGAATGATGTTAGCGATTCAATCTCGTCCTGGGTCAAGTTGAACTCTTCCGTTTGGAGAACACTTGCGACTTCGTCCATTACGTAACGGGTGGCCATCAACTTGCAAGCCCCGATTCTGCCCAACCTTAACAGGACCGCTTCATTTCCCTCGAAGAGCAGTCCGCTGACGACAGTGTTGGCATCAACGAATATCCTTAGAGGCCTGCTTCCAGAGTTTCGCGCGCTCTCTCTCAACGATTTCATTGACTCGCTCTTTCGTTAACCCCGTTTTCCTAAGCTTCCTACGAAGAAGCTGCAAAGTCTCTTCATCCGCCTCGAACCGACGGAGAAGCACAACATCGCCCAGCTCCTCCAGAACAACTAACGAAGACGGCCCTAAACCGAGCTTCTCCCTAACTTTTTTCGGAACCGTCAATTGACCTGCTGAAGTGAGCTTGCTAACGTACCCCAACAGCCATCAGCTCATCTAATGATTTCTTAGATATAAGCTCATCCAGCAATTTTGCCGTGTCTTCGTGGTGTTGCGCACCACACTCCTAGTGTCTGCATTGCTTGACAAGCAACTCGTGCACTCTGCCAACCGACAGTTAGCGAACCGTCAATATTTGGAGACTGCGTAGCCAAACCAGAGCTGAGCTGGACAGATCATAATAGTTTCTTTGAAAGCTGTACCATTCTCACGTAGAATCCGATGAGAGAGAGCTGGCTGAAGCTAAACGAGCCATGCTGACCTCGTTCTCGTGACCGTGGGGTCAGGCGCGAAAGTAAGACCACACCAAAATTGAGTGAAGGAGAGCCCGTTGGCCCTCTGATCTGAACATATCGCCATTCAACCTAACATGTCAAATGTCGAAGTTAGAAACGTTCGTAGCCGGAGAAGCGAATTGCTGGACTCTATTTCGTTCATAGGCGGCGGAGTGATGGGTGAAGCCATGATCGTCAGGCTTCTATCACAGAAACTCGTGAACCCGACCAAGATCACAGCTAGCGAGCCGCGCCAGAAACGCCGCGAGGAATTGCAGAACTATGCAATCAACGTCACAGCCGACAATCGCGAGGCCGCCCGGAATAGTAGAGTTGTTGTATTCTCAGTGAAACCTCAGGATCTAAACCACTTGCTAGCAGAGCTGAAGGGCCTCCTGAAACCTGAACAATTGGTCTTGTCGATAGTTGCTGGAGCAAGGGTAAAGACCATCAGCGAAGGACTCGCTCACAACGCCGTCGTCCGAGTAATGCCCAACACGCCGGCACAAATCGGTGAGGGCATTAGCGTATGGACCGCCACACCAGACGTAAGTCAAGATCAACTTGAACAAACGAGAACTATCCTGCAAGCCTTGGGCAAGGAACTTTTCATGGAGAATGAGAAGTTTCTGGACATGGCAACTGCCGTCAGCGGCACTGGCCCCACATATGTTTTCCTAGTCATGGAGGCTATGATCGACGGAGCGGTTCATCTTGGGTTTCCGCGACACGTCGCCTACGAATTAGTGACCGAGACGATGCGGGGCTCTATTATGTACGCCATAAAGTCCGGGAAACATCCAGCTGAGCTGCGCAATATGGTGACTTCGCCTGGAGGAACCAGCGCCGCGGCCCTGTACCAATTGGAGAAGGGAAGCTTGCGCACTGTTATTTCGAGGGCTATCTGGGCTGCCTACGAGCGCAGCAAGTCACTAGGCGACGTTACCGGAGACACGAATCTAACGACCGCAACGGAACGTCCAAAGAACCTGCACATACAAGACTGAGAGCAAATCGGTTCAAATTTGCCTGCCCGCACCTTTAGACCCGCACACACAAAACAAGGACTGAATTCCTACTTCTCTAGCGTGACTTCGAAGTTCTCGCCTATCTTCAGACGACGCCAGCGCGTGTCATAACCCACGCTTCGCATATTCCTAATCCGCATGAGGTTCTTGACTTCGCCGCCTCCTTGATAACATTAATTGAGGATTTGCCTAACTATTTCTCAAGTCCCACTTTCTTCAACAACGCAATGAACCTTGGATGAGAGCGAAGCTCATCGTAAAACGGATCGGTCAACGAGGATGGAAGAACTACTTCGAAATGTTCATCATAGGCCCTTTCTAATATTCGAAACGTTTCGTCGTAATCCCCGAGGCAGTAATAGATGTCAGCAAAGACATCTGGCGGAAGGTACCTTTGCTTGGAAACCTCCTCTAACTCTTTGACTATCCTGGTTGTATCCTCCTTCCTACCTGCCTTAGCGTAAATGCAAGCGAGAGTAGAGATGAAGAATGGTCTTTCCTCAGGCCCTACGGCTGCGACTGCCTTCTCTGATTCAATCATAGCCTTCTCATAATCGCCTTTTGCTCGATAGATATGTGCAAGCAAATTATGTAGGCCCGGTCTATCGTGCAGTTTCATCTCCTCGACAGTTTCTTCCGATGCGCGGTCATACTGGCGGCTACGATACAGAAGAGACAGCATCCAAGATCTTATCGACGATGAAAGAGGGTCGAGCTCTCTTGCTTTTCTCATTTCGACCTGAGCCTCATCGAATCTGCCAAACAACATGAAATGAATGCCCAGATACAGGTGAGCGGTCGCGGAGTTCGGCTTCAGCTCGATCGCTCGTTTGACTTCTTTCTCGTATCCCTGAAAATCATAGCTGTGCCACAGCGTGTCAGCAAGGGCGATATGAGACTCGGCTAGATTGTCGTCAAGCTCCAGTGCTTTGCGGGCAGCGGCCTCGGCTTTCGGAGCCCTTTCATCAAATGGCTTGTACATGAAGGCCTC
>Ga0209521_10005487_pt1 | contig 10018 bp, 11 predicted proteins | sample Rifsed19ft4_FD_184016 | JGI IMG/M metagenome (GOLD analysis project Ga0209521, IMG submission 184016) | Soil microbial communities from Rifle, Colorado, USA - sediment 19ft 4 (version 2) | ecosystem: Environmental > Terrestrial > Deep subsurface > Rock core/Sediment | place: Rifle, Colorado... | reverse complement strand
CCCACGATGAGGAAGCCGATGGCAAACTCGTGCTCGTCCTTGATCTCCGCCGCGATGCTGCGGATGACGTCCCGGACTGCATCTTTGCTGTTCGGTGCGCCGTCGGTGACCAAGAAGCAGAAGGTCTGTGCGTGCTTGTTCTTCTTGTGGATGCTGTACGCCTCTTGGATGGCGCCCGCCGTGTCGGTGGAGCCCTCTAGCGCCTTCAACGGACCGATTAGGTCCGAGGCGTTGGTGCCTGTGGCCTTACCGATGTGCTTGACCTTCTCGCCGAAGGTGATGATATCGACGCCGTCCTCGTCGAACTTTGCGGCCTCGTCGGCAAGGGCGATGGCTTTCTCCTTGCAGTAGTCGATGCGACTCTTGCCCGTCGGAGTGTCACTCTTCTGCATCGACGCCGAGACGTCGATCAGGAAGATGAGGTTGTCGCCCTTGTCCAATTCGAGTTGTTCAGCCATTGGTTGTTTTCTCCTGGTCTTTCTTTTCTGTCTTGCCATCGAACAGCCCAAAGAGCTGTGCGAGTGAGAACTCGCCGCCGAAGTGCAGCTTCAGGAAGAAGAACAGCGCGGCGAGTATGAACACGATGAGCAGCATGAGACGGCTGCCGAGGAAGAGCTCGAACACGATGAGCCCGAGAAGTAGCTCGAAGGCGCCGAGCTTGCGATTCAACACTGCGGATTTCACGGACATGTGGTTCCTGGGGGTGGCATGATGGGGACCTGGAGCGGCGGTGTTCCAGGGGCAATCCAGGACATACCATCATTGGTGTACTGGACGGCCAACGCGAAGAGCTCCCGTGCAGCGTAGTCCATGTGGTCTTTCTTCTGAGCACAGGAAATGGTGAGCGTGAACGAGCATTTCACTTCCCCATACTGCAGTGCTCTCTGCACAGTGACCGAGACTCGGGCGGAATTCTCTGCCTCCAGAGCCCCTATCGAGAGGCCAGCGAATGGGTCAGGCATGATGGGATCCGGCAAGTTGCACTCCTTCTCGTAGATGATCTGCCCCTCTTTCTCAATCTGCATGTGCCAGTGCACTACTTGGCTTTGGGCGCGCGGTAGACCGGCGAGACCTTCTTGACCTCGTCGATGATGGGACCCTTGATGATGTTCGCCGCGATGGCAACCTCAATCTTTTGGGGGTCTATTTCATAGGTGGTTGTCGTGCCGACGCTGCCACCGATCTCGAGGAACTTGGCCTGGCCTAGATGTCCGTACAGGACCTCGGCGTTGTACCGCTTCTGCTCCGAGTAGCAGTTCCAGGGTCCGTACGAAGCCTCGGTGGCACGCATGGCGGCGTCGGCTACCTGGAGCTTCTGGTTCCGCTCTTCGATGAGCTCGTTGTAGGTCTTGAAGACGCTGGGGTTCTCGAGCACGAACATGTCGAGCGTCTTCTCTGCGGTCTCGAAGTGCTTGACGGCCTTGATGGCTTGCCTCTCTGCATCATCCAGGTCGGGATCAGTGGGGATGAGCTTGCGTCCGCGCTTCTTTTTGTCGGTCATACTGCCTCTTCGATGATGTCGTTTGGTACGAGGTGCTTCAGCCTCACGCTGTCGATGCCGAAGGACTCTTTCACGTACCGGTAGTAGGTGTCCGTGATGAAGTGCAGGTCCTCGATGAAGACTTGCAATGGGTTGCCATGGGCCCGATCAGCCTGGCTTCGGAGCACATGGGCTGGATGGAGCGTCGTGAACATCAGATAGCCCACGTAGTTCTGGCTTGTCGGGTAGTTGACGGCGCCCTTGTACTTCCTCTCCCAGTTGCCCTTGTTGGTCAGGTCTGGGACGGTCCAAACGCCGGGGACTTGAATCTCTGCTGTCGTGCCCCGCTTCTCTGTGACTTTCACCGCGCGCCGCATCAGGGCCTTGGAGGCCTCGCCTCCGAGTGCCACGATGAGGACTGGGTCTACGAGGTAGATCTCTTCGTAGAGCCGATTGAGGCAGGCGTTGACGGCCTCGTTGGGCGGGGCCTCGTCCTGCAGCACCGGCTCGCGCATCTTCGTTCTTCGATTGAACGCCGTCATCGGCTGGCCTTGGTTGTCGTAGCGAGGGCCGAACGAGCGACAGATGACGACGTTGCTGATGTAGCTGCACTCAGCCAACCCCAGACGGTTGATGGCCTTGCGTAGCACCGTTCCCGCTGGACCTATGAAAGGGCGCCCGTGCTCCGACTCGACAGAGCCAGGGCCCTCCCCAATCCACATGATGCCGCCGGTGCGGCCCTCTCCGAAGGCTTGCCTGCCTCCAGAGTCTTCTCTCTTCTGGCCGAGGCCGCAGTGCATGCAGCCGTGCCACTCACGATGTAGTTGTACTAGGGGCTTGCGGTAGTCAGGCATGGCCCTCCTGCATTCCTCCTTGTGGGAGCAGCAGCCCAGATGCCTTTGCACGTGCTTCTACTGCACCTTTTATTCCAGCTCTGATCAGGTCTTTGTGCCAGTCGCGGTCACCACGTGACATCTTGCTGAGGAAGATGAGGTCGACGGGGGTGATGGTGATCTCAAGCGACTCGACGTCGTAGCAGCGGCTCAAGCAGTAGGCCTGGATGATGCGGTCGAAGCCGACTTGCGTCTGTCCAGGGACAGGACCCGGCATCTGTCGGGGCAGGAACATGGAGGCGAACTCCAGCGGGTACCGCATAGTCGTGGGCTTGCCCAGAGACGCAGCGAAGTGCGACTCGTCGTGCGTCCCATTGTCGCGCCTGAGCTGACCGATGTACTTGCCTCCCGGTGTGATGGCGATGGCCCACACCCCTTCACTGAAAGCCTCGTCGAGTGTCTTGGTCATCATGCGTCTGCTCACAGGTTTTCGAAGATGGGTTGGTAAGCGCGCCCCACTGCGCGCGGATGGTCATGAAGCTCGAAGTCGAAGGGCCCATTCTCGTCGAGAGGCCAGGCGCTCAGATGGCTACGAAGTTTCTTGCACATACCGATGAGGGGACCGATGTTGTCCTCGTAGAAGACAACCAGAGGGGACTTCTTACCTGGCTTCTGCCGGGTAGGTCTACCCATCAATTGCTGGAGCCCGTTTCTGCTGGAGAACGGCGTAGATGCGAGGACGGTGTCCAGGTATTCGTCGTCCAGACCCTCCTTGCCGTACTTCATGATGGCGAAGACGACCCGTTTGGTCCGGATGTATTCCATCCGGTCCTCGGCGCTCACTTTGTGAATCATCAGACCCGCATCCGTCAGGTTGCTGGTCAACCACTTGCGATATTTCTTCTGTCGTAGGTTGAGCTCGCTAGTGACGAGCTTGTGAACATCGTCCTGTTGGAGCTGCAGCTCGAACTCGGCCTTCTTCATCATCGCTGGGCCGCCCATGCACTTCTGAAGCTTGGCAATCTCCTTCTCGGCGAACGCGCGCTGACCCGCATCAAGGGGGATGGGGTAGATGGTGGCACCCACCTCCAGTGGGGATGGGATAGGGATGTCCGTGTACAGCGTTCCGTTCGGGTTGTGCCAGTTGCGTTGGGTCCAGAGCGAGCACAGGTTGACGGTCTCGTCGATGGAGTTGCAGAGTACGAGGACCTTGCGTCCTTGGCTTACTGCGATCTCGACGTCACGCAGGATGATGCTCATGCGCCGAATCCACTTGCCGAAGTGGGTGGACACCTTCGAGAGGTGCACCTCACCGTTCTTGTCGTAGACGTCGCTCGTAGCGTCGAGCTCCAGACCCGTCCACTTGAAGACGATGCGGGGCTTGATGGTGTGAGTGATGTCCTTGTAGATGGTGGGGCCCACGTGGTTGTCGTAGATGATGTGCAGCCCATCGTCTCGGATGGCGGTGGCGGTCAGGGCTAGGCGGTAGCCGTAGAAGACCTCTGCTGCCGGCGCGAACGTTGCTGCTGAGATGTGGTGGCCCTCGTCGAAGATGATGAGACCGAAGTACCGCTTCATCTCTTCGGGCATGTCGAGCGCGAGGGCGCCAATGGTGTGGTAGGTGGCGAGGACTATGCCTCTGCCCTTCCAGTCCATGATTCCGGCTTGGATGCGGCCTACACCGCCGGGCACATCCAGGAACTGCTCGATGTCGCCCTTCCACTGCTCGAGCAGATTGGTGTTGTCGAGAAGGATGAGCGTGGGGCAAGCGCGGTGGGCAGCGAAGTGCAGCGCGACTACTGTTTTTCCTTTCCCACACCCCAGTTGGAGGACGCCGCTGTCTGCGTTGATGAGGGCGTCGAAGGCCCTCTGTTGAACGTTCTCGCCAGTGGGGACGAGTTGCCCGTTCACGTGGCGGTGGTCGAGCTTGATCCGACTCTTGATGTCGACATGCTCGTACTCTTGAGGTCTGCAGTCGACCACGCGGAAGGGCATGTTGCTCGGCTTCCAGAGGCAGCGTGGGACTAGTAGATGGGTTTCGGTTTCTCGGTACAGGTACACGTAACGCACCTTCGTCTCGGAGTACGAGTCGATGAAGCGCAGCGAGAGCGCGTTTTTCACGCCCTCTGTATCGACGTGCCCCTTGGGAACCCAAAGCCAGTTTCCCAAGTAACCGATCCCGGGTTTGCGCTGTAGTGCTTGCATCGTTTAGCCCGGGGGCGCCGAAGCGCCCCCTTCCTTTCAACTAGCTATCTATCGTGTCGTCGGAACGGGTACGAATCAACGTACGCCGCTATGCCCAGCCCAATCGCCTTGAGCCCTGTTCTGGCCATCGTTCTCAAGAAACCACCCCAGCGCTCACCGTCGTAGACGGGCTCCGGCATCGTCAAGTACTGCGGCACTTGCGATCCTGGATTCTGGTATGGCATGGGGACGAATTGCTGACCATACTGAGCCACGCTTGGTGGTGCCATCATCACCGGCTGCTGCTGGTACATGACGTGAGGCGCTGATCCATGTTGCAGTTGGGGTTGGGGTTGAAACTGTGGGTGACTGGGGGGTGTTGGAACTACCTGTGCGGGTGCCGGAGGTAGCGAGTACTGCGTCTGTGGCTGCTGATACGTGGGGGGCCTCGGCGGTGAGTAGATGGGTGGAGCTACCGGTCTCGGCGGTGGCGTATCTACAGCTCGGTGTTGCAGGAGAAGAGCTCTGGGTGGGATGAGTTGCGGCGTGGACGGCGCCGATTGCGTCACGATCTGGCTGCAGGGCTGGAACCAGGAGCATCGGTCACGTCGGTGTGTTTGGTCCTCCGGATTCGTGTAGGCTGGGTCTAGTCCTCCTTTGCATTCAACACTGTTCGGATCCCAGCTTTTGCCGTAGCAGCTGGGTTGAGTGGTCATCAACGACACCTCCTTGTGTCTGGGTCAGTGTTCCTCTCTAGTTCTCTTATCCCCTGCTTTCGAACTACTATTGCAGCCCATGGAAAAGCTCAGCGGGTTAGTCCTCGATAGATATGACGACGTAGATGGCACACTCAGCAGCGAGTACACCCGCCTGCTCGAGAAGACTGCCCAGCGGTTCACGCACGATGAACTCGCGCGCCTGCCTGACGAGACCTTTGCTGTCATCCTCCAGGATGGCGACACTACCTTCAAGAAGTTCTCGATGGCGGACCGAGGTAACCTGGCGCTCAGCGTCGAGTATTTCATGGCCAACGGCCACAAGCTGCCCGTCGAGGCGCAGAAGGTGGCTGCTGCCAATCTACTGAGGGGCTGCCAGTGGTACGGCTGGGTGCTGGAACCTGACAAGGATGAGGAGCTACAGAAGGTGGCCCTTGGCATCGGCACCCTGATGGGCGCTACCATGATCCCAGGCGCCGCTCGGGAGTCGAAGACCAACCTTCAGGCGGCTCGGGGAACCGGGGGCGCTATCATGACCCCGGACCAGATCAAGATGCGCCGCCTGCAAATGGGAGTATGAAGTGAGCCAACTCGAGAGCTATCTGATGGACAAGACGGCGGATGTGTCAGGGACTAGCCTCATGCCGAGCGGAGCACCGGTGTACACCGACCCCCGTCCCAACCCCGCCAAGACCATTCGCAAGGTGGCCGAGCTGGGCGATCTGGCTCAGGCGCTCGAGATCCCCGACGGCGTCTCCGGTGAGCAGGTCCAGCGACTCCCCCAAGCCGCCCCCATCCCACTACGCGTGGACACTACCGGCAAGGAAGCCCCCAAGGCAGAGTCTGAGAAGCAGGCTCAGCACTACGCTCTTCCTTCTTTTTCTCGCTATCCTTTGGACTCTTACGCGCATGTGAAGCAGGCGGCGGCGTACTTCGACGAGTACTCGAAGCAGATGGTCCCTTCGATTCGGCGTGAGTACTGCAGCAACCTGGTCAAGCGTGCGAGCGCGCTCGGCATCACCGTGAGCGCCGAGGCCCGCAAGTACGGCAGCGACAGCTACGCCCCGCTGGGCGAGCTCGACGCAGCGCTCAGCATGCGCAACGGCGTCATCAAGGAGGCTGAGCACGTGCTGGGTCTGGACTACCTGCGGAAGAACCGCGAGCTGATGCAGCCCGAGGACTTCGCTGTGGCGCTCGGTGAGTTCGACAAGGTGGCGGGCATCTCTGAGCTCTACGACCGCGACATTCACGATCCCTACTACTCGACGTTCGGCGAGAAGCGGGCGGATGACGATGGCGCCATCCTCGTGGGCAACGACTACATCTCCCAGGAGGAGCTCAAGCGCTTCGCCGCGACGTCTTCGGGCAAGCTCGAGACGGCTTTCGGTGGAGACTTCGTCAAGGAGTTCCGCAAAGACCCAGTGGGTGTCACCACGAGCTTGCCGGTAGACCAAAAGAAGATGGTCATCCGCCTCGCAACGAGCACACTCACCGACCCGACCACGACCTGAGCCCAGCATGGAAGGCACGGACGTCGAAAACCGCTTCCTCGAAGCGGTGAAGGGTCTGGCCAGTCCAGGGAGGACGGAGACCCTCAACAAGGTGGCTGCCTCCCTCGGCCCGATCGAGGAGCCCGATGACGACGAAGTCATCGAAACGGACGAGGAGGGGGAAGCTGAGAAGACCTCGGCGTCGATGCCTCCTCCGCCCCACATCAACCTCTTCCAGCATCCTGACTCTCACCCGGCGGTGCTCGACATCTTGCTGCTGCAGAAGTACGGGCCCGAGTGGATGCTCTGGGAGCCCGAGACCCTCGCGCTGCGCATCCCTCAGGACTTCCACACCCAGGACGTCAGCGACCTGAACATGAACAAGATTCAGGCGATGAAGACGCTGCACGTCGTCGACACGCCCTGGATTTCCTGGGAGGTCTTCCTATGGTGCGCGATGCCGCTCAACGGCTTGTTCCCCGACTTCGAAGTGATGCAGGTGCCCACCGCGGCGCAGTGCCTCGTGGCCATCGACATCTTCAACCTAACCCGTCAGGATGTCGGCTGGAGCGACGAGCTCAAGGCGTATTTCGCCACCGTCTGGCGGCACGAGGGGATGTTCTGCCCCACGGATCCTGCTGACTTCGTCGAGGTAGACAAGTCGGGAACCGACATCGAGTGCAGTAAGATCATGGAGATGTGGCCCACCGTGCGCAAGGAAGGTAAGGCTCCTGCAGAAGACACGGCCAACGCTGAGCAGCTTCGCCGCATGCTAGATGCGCATCTCTACCTCAAGGAGGAGCGCGAGCTCTTCGAGCGTCAGCTGAGGACGGTGATTGGTGTCTGAGCTCGTGAAGATGGCGCTCTCACCGAGCACGGTGGCGGCGATGACGAGGGCCGTCAAGGGACTTGGCTCAGGGGCCGGGATTGGTGGCCTCGTCGGGGGCGCCGGCGGGGCTGCCCTCGGTGCGGGGACTCGGTATTCGGACGCGCGGGAGAGCGGTGCCGGCGTGGGTCAGTCGCTCAAGGCGGGTCTCGGTGGGCTTGGCGCTGGTGCGGTGAAGGGGATGGCTCTCGGCGCGGCCGTGGGCGGTTTGGGGGGCGCCGCCGCGCCAGGCCTGGCTCAGCGTCTCTCCAAGGCACCAGGGCTCACGGGAGCCAGTCGCTTCGGCCAGCGTCAGGTCCACTCGCTCACGGGGGTGGGAGACGCGGCCTACGTGCGCTCGATCGGGGGAGGGGCGGCGTACGCGGAGAAGAACCTGGCGAATGCGGCGGGGGAGCTCCGCAACGCGACGGGGCCAGCGGCGCGGCAGCGCGCGACGGCGGGGATGCACAAGGCTCAGCGCGCCTTTGATGCCTCCGAGAAGTCGGAAGCCATGGGATTGACTAGCATTCCTGGCTACGCCAAGGCTCTCTACAAGAACCCTCGGGAGGCTCTGAGCACCGGCATCAAGGACCAGTGGCGGTCGATGGGCGCCGGGGGCAAGGCGCTCATGTACGGTCTGCCAGCGGCCGGCGCTGTCGGGGAAGCCGTCAAGAAGACCGACGAGTCGGGTCAGGAGCGGGGGCGTCTCGAGCGCGCAGGTAGGACGTTCGGGGTGGCTGCGAGTGGGATGGTGGCCCCCCTCTCCATCGCTGCCGACGTCGTCGCGGGCGGCGCCATCTCAGGGGCTATGGGGCGGCTGGGTCGAGGTGCAGACCATTTGCTGCAGCGTCGGCCCAAGGCACCAGTCGCGGTCTCCTCTCCAGAGCCGGGTGGCGGAACCGCTCAGGCCGAGGGGTACCAACTCAGTGATCGGGCAGCAGGGACTGCTGCGGAAGGTATGACCGGATGAGTTTCGTCGGCAGCATTGCGTCAGGTTCGGGCAGCGCGACCCGGTTTGCGGGGCAGACGCGCGGACGCGTGCAGGGATCGCCGGCGAACGGGGTGAACTACCCGAGTCCGTTCTTCGACGTCGCCCACACGTATCTACCCAACACCGTCAAGCAGCTCTTCCGCTGGTGCCGGTACTACTTCCTCACCAACCCGCTCATCAACGCGACAGTCTTCAAGCTGAGCGAGTACCCGGTCACGGACATCATCATCGACCACCCAGAGAGTCGGGTGCGTCGGCGCTGGGAGGAGTACTTCCAGGACCACCTGCGCTTCCGCGCGATGCAGGTGGAGTTCGGGCTGGACTACCACTGCCTCGCCGGCGAGACGCGCGTCATCACGAAGGAGGGGGTGCTTCCCATCTCGAAGCTCGCTGGACACACCGTTCAGGTGCTCTCTCAGGGTGGGGTCTATCGCAAGGCCGAGTTCAAGTCCTACGGCTACCAACAGCTCTGGGAGGTGCACACCGACGATGGGGTGCTCTTTGCCACGGCGGAGCATGAGTGGGTCGTCGATGGTCGAATGGCCCGCAAGCAGACCAAGGACCTGAGGGGCTCATCTATTCCGCGGGTCACTGCGTCTGAGCGACCCAAGCAGAACGCTGACTTTTGGGAGGGTGTCCGTCACGGCATCATCTTTGGTGACGGAACGCTCTCCAACGAGGGCAAGCAGGCACACGTACTGCTCCACACACCGGAGAAGCGCGAGCTCGCCAAGTACTTCGAGGGCTGCGCCACCATCACGCCGCACCACAAGGACGAGTACCTCGGGGTCTATGGGCTCCACCCCTCGTTCAAGAAGCTGCCCGCCGGTGCTCTCCCAGCGAGCTACTGGTACGGGTTCACCTGCGGACTGCTCGCGACGGATGGCTCTGTCAACACGCGCGGAGACACAGTCCTCACCCAGAAGAACCCAGAGGTCCTCCTCAACATCGCACACCGGCTGCCCTGGCTGGGTCTACTGGGCGGTAGGGTGCGGGAACATCGCGCTTGGAACTCGTTCACCAAGCAGATTGAGCCGATGAACTACCTGACGCTGAAGAAGCAGTCTCTTCAGCCCCAGGACTTCGTGCGTGCAGACCAGCGCAAGCGCTTCACGGACAACTTCGAGGAGACGAGCTACGGCAAGTTCGCGAAGGTCAAGAAGGTCGTCCCCTCCAACCGGTTCGAGGAAGTCTTCTGCTGTGTCGAGCCCGAGACCCACACGTTCGTCATCGAGGGTGGGCTGCTGACAGGTAACTGCTACGGCAACACGCTCGTGTCGATGGGCTTCCCGTTCAAGAAGTACCTGCAATGCACGGTGTGCCGGTTCCAGGAGCGCGCCGACAAGATTCGCCAGCACTGGGTCTTCACCAACACGGCGTTCCGTCTGACCTGCCCCCATTGTGGCAGTACCTCAGATGCTGAAGCGCGAGACGTCTACTACAAGAACGCGTCCGGCAT
>Ga0209521_10005485_pt1 | contig 10022 bp, 5 predicted proteins | sample Rifsed19ft4_FD_184016 | JGI IMG/M metagenome (GOLD analysis project Ga0209521, IMG submission 184016) | Soil microbial communities from Rifle, Colorado, USA - sediment 19ft 4 (version 2) | ecosystem: Environmental > Terrestrial > Deep subsurface > Rock core/Sediment | place: Rifle, Colorado... | reverse complement strand
ACCCACTGGCTCGGGCCTTACTCCGGCCTGACAACTTCCGGCACACCCAACCTCAGCCTGCCCAACGTGGCTGAGGACACCTATCCAATCACCATCAGCCTGCCGCGCTACCTTAACGTGCATGAAGGCTTGAGCAAGGGATTCATCGTTTCCAGCACCAGCACCGTCATGCCGCCTTTAATGCTCTATGGCGGCAACGCCGTGTGGCGCACCTGGGTGGACGGCGCCTGGCAGCCCGACAACATCATCAACGCCGCCGACGTCAGCCTGGTGGGTGCGCAGTATCTGCAGTCCGGGCCAGACCTGGACGGTGACGTCAATTATTCCGGCCGGGTGGATATTTTCGACCTGGCCATGGTCGGCGCCAATTACGGCCTGACATCCAAGGATGTGTATGCGACCTGGCAGTCTGTGCATTGATACTATCTGTGGGGAAGGCAGCCCGGTTAACGTCATTTACCATCTAAAACTTTTCACCCAGACCGATTTGGGTCCAAGAAAACAGGATTTATCGTTGAAGTTATTTTCCCGCCGCGAGATTTTTAGCTTGTTCACTGCCTGCCTGATCGCACTGGCCGGTTTTGGGCTGAACCCGCTGGCTGCCCATCGGCCGGTTCAGGCCGCGGCGGAAATAGTGGTGCAGGTGAGCCCCTCCGCTCTGGACGTGGCGCTGGGCGGCAGCGCTGCCCTCAGTTTGGAAGTGCTGGGCGGGGTGGATGTCAACGCCTACGACGTGACAGTGCGCTACGACCCGGCGGTGATCACCTTCGTCTCGTGGTCGCATGGCGGCTACCTGAGCCACCTGGCCCAGGTGTACAAGGTCGATGAACCCGGCCGGCTGCGCCTGGTTTTCACCCAGCTGGCTACCCCGCCCGTCTCCGGCGACGGCACGCTGCTCAACCTGGTGTTCCGCGGGGCTGCAGCCGGCGCTTCCGAAGTGTGGATCGAAGCGCTGGACTTTGCCGGCTCGGACGGCGTCATCAGCAGCCCGCAGCTGATCGGCGGCACGGTCAATGTGGACACTGCTCAACCAACCGCTGCGCCGACCAACACGCTGCCGCCAACCGCGCTTATCCCGACTGTCCCCCTGGGTCAGCCCACCAGCATACCGGTCAGCGCAACCCCACGCGCCGTATCAGCCATCGCCACCCCCGATCTCAGCCGCACCGCTCCCGTGCACGGCACGGCTACCCCTACCCGTTCATTAACACGCTCCACCCTGGCAATAACCTCCACCACGGCAGCCATTGCGCTGAATACACCTTCCGGCGGAACGTCCGCGGCTGTGCCGACCCAGGCTCCCCCGCCGGATGACGAGCAGGCCGCTTCAACCTCCGACAATCTGCTCAACCTGGCCTTGTGGGCGGTTCTTGGCATTTTCGTCATCGCATTTGTCTGGATGGGATTGTCGGCCATCCGGCGCAGCAAAACTCAACCCTTAGATAAGGAATGATTCGAATGAAATACCCGCTTTTTACCCGTATTTTGACCGGTGTAATCGTGTTCGGCCTGTTTCTGGCTCCTGCCGGCGCGGTGGATGCTCAAAGCAGCCAGCCGGCGCAGGTTGGCGTGCTGCAACCGCTGGAGGTGGCTCCGGGGACTTTGGTTGAAGTGCCCGTCAGCATTGAAAACGCCAGTGAATTGTATGCCATTGATTTTGAGCTTCAATTCAATTCGGTCGTCCTGACCGCTGAGGACGCCGACCCCAACACTCCGGGCATTCAGGCTGGTTTTGGCCAGTTTTTGGACGCCGGTCTGGTGCTGTACAACGAAATCGACCTGGTCAAGGGCACAGTGCGTTTCGCCATGTCGCAAGTCAACCCCGCTGAGGCGAAATCCGGTGATGGCATCCTTTTTGTCATCTATTTCAAAGCCGTCAAGGCCGGCGTCTCGCCGCTGACGGTCACCAATTTGCAATTGGCCTCGCGAACGGGCCTTGAACTTGCATCCAATGCGGTTAACTCAACCTTAACAGTCGCTGCGGGCGCTGTTCTACCAGCCGCCACCAGCATTCCGGTGCAGAACCCAACTGCCATGATTCAGCTGCCAACCCCGGCGCCCACTGCCATCCCCACTGCCACGCCGGCGGTCACCGCTACCTCAGCCGTCCAACCCACGGCTGACATGACGACTGGGAACTCCACCGATCCCGCTGTTCAATCAGTCGCCATCCCTCAGGTGCAAAACCAGGGCGAAGCAAAACCCTTCCTGGTCGAAAACTGGTGGATCGTCTTGATCGCAGCCTTAGCGGTAGTCATTTTAGGCGTCTATCTACGAACCATCCGGAAATCATCGTCTTAACCTGGAGGAGAAGTAATGAATAGTGCAAGCCGTACCACCCGTATCTTGACCATCCTGATGTTGGTTGCAGCCGTCGCGCTCAGCCTGCCTGGGACGGTACTGTCGCAACCAGCCACCCCGGAGGTATTTGTCAACCCGGCGGCAAAGGTTGCCACAACCTGCGAAGAGACCACCATCGCTATTAGCGTGAAGAATGTGGTGGATCTGACCGGCTATCACCTGGATATCACCTACGACGCTGCCGATCTTTTGGTCACCAACGTGGTCAACGGCGGTTTCCTGGGCGAACCAGTCAACAGCGAATTCTACGAACCCACCAATTCCTGGGCCACGCCCGGGGTGATCAGCTTCGGCATGGTTCAGCAGAACACCGCTGAGGACCCGATTCAACCGCGCAGCGGCGAAGGCGACCTGATCGTCATCACGCTCGAGGCCTTGGTGCCTGGCGCGTCCAGCCCCATCACCATCAATGGCACCACCAGCCAATTGGTGCACTGGCCGTCAGCACTGCCCATCGTGTTTACCGTGACCAACGGCACCGTGGACACTGAATCCTGCGCCCCGGTGGCAGTGGGTCAAAGCGTCACCACCGCTGAAGACACCGCGAAGGCCATCACTCTTGGAGCCAGCGACCCTGATTCCGACGTTCTGACCTACGCCTATTCCGATCCGGCTCATGGAACGGTCACAGGCAGCGGCCCCCTGGTCAGCTATGATCCGGATCCTGATTACCACGGTCCAGACAGCTTCACCTTCACTGCCAGTGATCCGTACGGCAAGACTTCAAATACGGCTACGGTGAACATCACGGTTACCGCGGTGCTCGATGAGCCGACCCTTTCCAGTACCGACCTGGCTGGGCCGTACATGTCCGGCTTGCAGCAGGAATTCCACGTCACCCTGACAAATCCCCTCAACGGAGATCCCTTCACCCATGTGTTGGCCCGCTTCCGCCTGGAAGACATCAGCCTGGCAGATATTGCCAGCTTTGAATACTGGGAAACAGGAATCGTTCCGAATGCGTGGCACACTCTTCCGTTAGTGCAGGATGGCACAGATGTCATTGGCAATTTTGGCCCGGCGAGCGGTTTCCCGCTGAGCGTGCCCTACAACGCCACCTCGTCTTTCCGTGTAACCTTCAACACGCCCGGTCTCAGCCCGACTGTGCACACGGCCTCGGTCATTTTATACGACCTGACGCCCGAACCGGATTTTGCATTAGCTACACTGACGGCGAATGTCACTGTGGTGGAAGACCTTGTGGTGAGCGATGTTACCCTGAAGCGCTCGGTGGACCTAACAACCTGGTTTGATGTCCCTGGCAGCTTTGTCGGCGGATATACCATGCCGCTGCTGACCAGCGAGGACTGGTATTACTTCGATGCCCCGACCATAGCCGTAAACCGCCTGCTGCCCGACGGAATGTACCCCTTCGGCTTTGGCGTCGTGCCAACCGGTTTCTTTGAATACTGGGCCGGGCGCGGCGTTACAGCCGCATCCAACCCTGCCGCTTGGGAAGGTGTGATGTGGCAAATTATCAATGGCGATTTGCCGGTGTTCTACCTCAGAGTCGATGGCGGCACCTACAGGTTGGTTGACGGTTTACTGCACGTCCTAACTCCCGCTGTGGACCAATACCTTCGCATCAACGGCGACTATTGGCCTGGTTTTTATACCTTCAGCGGAACCGTGACCGATGAATACGGCTTCGACGAAGAGATCGGGGTGGATATCACCTTCGACGATATTCCTGTGGCGCTGGACCAGTCCTTGAATACACTGGAGGATACCCCATTAGATCTCACCCTGACAGCCGACGATTTCTTCCACACCGCACTGGTGTGGGAAGTGCTGTCTGGACCTGCCAATGGCGGCTTGACCGGCACGAAACCCGCCCTCACCTACACCCCCAACGCTAACTGGAATGGCCCCGATTCATTCACCTTCCAGGTGACGGACAGCGCCCTGGTTTCCAACACCGCCACCGTGACAATTGTGGTCACGCCGGTCAATGACAACCCGACCCTGACGTTGATTGAAGATCAAGCGGTTGATGAACTTGAAGAGTTAACCTTCCCCGCCGCCGCCACGGACATTGACGGTGATACTGCTTTCACCTTCAGTCTGCTCCCGCCCGCCGCTGGGATCTTCCCCGAAGGCGCAATCATGACCCCGGCAGGCGGCTTCAGCTGGACTCCGACTGAAGCTCAGGGCCCGGGCACCTACGCAGCAGTCGTCAAAGTCTGCGACGCCGGTCTGCTGTGCGACGAACAGGAGGTCACCATCACGGTGGCTGAAGTTAACAGCGCTCCAGTCCTGGATACCATCGAGGCGAAGATAATCGATGAAGAACAACCATATAGCTTCACTTTTACCGCTGACGACAGTGATATCCCTGCCAATGGGTTGACCTTCAGCTTAACCGATTATTCACCCACGGATACCGTTCCGGCTGGCGCAGCCATTACCGCAGAAGGAGCCTTCAGCTGGACTCCGACTGAAGCCCAAGGTCCCGGCGTATACATCTTCAATGTGAAGGTGTGCGATGACGGCAATCCAGTGTTGTGCGACGAAAAACCGGTCACCGTGACCGTGGATGAAGTCAACCTGGATCCGGTTTTAGATCCCATTGGCGATCAAAGTGTGAATGAACTGGTCGAGCTGACCTTCAACGCCGATGCCGCCGATGCCGATCTGCCTGCCAACACCCTGATCTTCTCCTTGGTGAACGGTGCTGCCGGGTTGGTGCCTCCAACTGCTACGATCGACGGTAATACCGGAGTCTTCTCCTGGACACCGGGCGAAGATATGGGCGGCACGAACCATACCTTTGACGTATGCGTCTCGGATGGGACTGCAGATGTTTGCGAAACCATCACCGTGACCGTCAATGATGTCAACGTCGCGCCGGTAGCCGTAAACGATGAATACGACACCAACGAGGACGAAAATCTGGTCGTGACCGTTGATCTGGGTGTTCTGGACAACGACAGCGATAGCGACCTCCCGGCCCAGACTCTCACGGCAATTTTGGTGACAGGTCCGGCTCACGGCTCACTTACCCTGAATTCGGACGGCTCCTTCACCTACGAACCCGCCCAGGATTACCTTGGTTTCGATAGTTTCACGTATAAAGCCAATGATGGAACAGCCAATTCCAACACCGCCACGGTGACCATCAACGTCCACACCGTCAACGACAACCCGGTAGCCAATGCGGATGCCTATGCCGCCACCGAAGACACGCTTCTCACCGTGTTAGTTGCCGACGGGTTGCTCAATAACGATAACGATGTAGAGCATCAGCCTCTCACCGCGCAACTGGTCAGCGCGCCTGCCAGCGGCATCCTCTCACTCAACTCGAATGGTTCGTTCACCTACACGCCGGCTGCCAATGTGAATGGCCCCATCACCTTCACCTACCGCGCCTATGACGGCATGGGGTGGTCAGCACCAGCGACTGTGACGATTACCGTTGCAGCGGTAGATGACCCGACAATTGCGTTACCCCAGGCTGTTACGACACCGGAAGACGTTGCCAAAGCCATCATGCTGGGCGTGACCGAGGTGGATGGCGACACACTGATTTGGACCGTTGGCACGCCGACCCGTGGCGCATTGAGCGGTACTGCCCCTGCTCTGATCTACACCCCCAACCCCAACACCTTCGGCCCAGACAGCTTCACCTTCTCGGTCTATGACGGCACCACGCAGTCGAACACTGCCACGGTGACCATCAATGTGACCTCGGTCAACGACGACCCTGTGGCTCAGAACGAGACCTTTACGGTTGACGAAGACGCCATCCTGTTCGAAAACGTCACCGCCACTGACGTGGATAACGATACAGTTACCTACTCCGTTCGCACCGGACCGGCCCACGGTGGACTGGTCCTTGGCCTGGATGGGGCTTTTGCCTACCAACCGACCAAGGATTATAGCGGCAGCGATAGCTTCTCCTTCTACGCCCTGGATGGTCACACTGGCAGCAGTTGGGCCACGGTCACCATCAACATCACAGCGATGAATGACGACCCCATTGCCAGGTTTGAACCCTACACCACTGCCGAAGATACTCTGCTCAGCGTGGCTGCCCCTGGCGTACTGGGGAATGATACCGATGTGGACAATGCCAGCCTGACCGCGGTTCTGCTCGAGGGACCCGGCATCGGCACTTTCCACCTGAACACCGACGGCTCGTTAACTTTCCAGCCGCCGGCCAATTACTTCGGCACGGTAACCTTCACCTATATGGCCAGCGATGGGGTGGGCAACTCGTCAACCATCATCGACGTCATCACCGTGACCCCGGTGAACGACTTCCCAGTGCTGGATTCTATCGAAGACAAAACGGTGAATGAGCTGGTAAATCTGGCTTTCACCGCCCCTGCCAGCGACGTGGATCCGGGTACGCTGCTAGCTTTTAGCCTGGAAGGTCAACCCGACGGCGCTACCATGACTTCAGCTGGTGCCTTTAGCTGGACGCCGACCGAAGCGCAAGGCCCGGGCGTTTACACCTTCACCGTGAAGGTTTGCGATAACGCCGCCACGCCCTTGTGCGACACCCAGGAGCTAACTGTGACGGTCAACGAGGTCAATATAGCCCCGACCGCCAGCAATCAATCCGTGACCACTGCTGAGGACACAGCCAAGGCCATCGCCCTGGTCGCCGCCGATGTGGATGGCAACGCCCTCACCTGGTCGATTGTCGCCCAGCCTGCTCACGGCACGCTCAGCGGCGCAGCTCCCGCTCTGACCTACACCCCAGCCGCTGATTACTTCGGCCCAGACAGCTTCACATTCAAGGTCAACGATGGTACGGTGGACTCGAACACCGCCACCGTCACAATCGAGGTCACGGCGGTCAATGACTTGCCAGTGGCAGCCGACCAGGCGGTCAGCACCGACTACGAGACCCCCATCGATATCACGCTGGCGGCAACCGATGTGGAAGGCAACACCCTCACCTGGACGATCCTCAGTCAGCCGCTGCACGGTACGCTCAGCGGTGACGCACCGAACCTGGTGTACACGCCCGATGCCGGCTACAGCGGCTCCGACACCTTCACCTTCAAGGTAAACGACGGCACTGGCGACTCTAACATCGCTACGGTGACCATCACCGTTGGTGAGCCCACCTATTCCATCTACCTGCCGCTGATCCTGCGGTAGGCTATCGGCTTTTCCAAACTTAAGAGAGGCTGCCAATCCCTGGCAGCCTCTCAATTTTTCACTCACCGCAAGATGAGCGGGAGGAAGACCATAGCTAAGTCCGGTGGCGGCTCAATGCGGATCAGCGTCTGCCGCCCGCTGTCCACCACCCACATCTTGCCGTTTTGATACGCGATTCCCCAGGGACGGGCTGAGATTGGCGGGTCATTCGTAGTATCCGGTGGCACCGCATAGATCTGCAGCCCGGGTCCCAGTGTGTCGACCGGATATTCAGTGGTCGGCTGAAATTGTACAGTGGCCGTACTGACATCCAGAATTCCGCTTGTTGCAGGCCCGACTGGAGAATCACAAGTGGGTGTCCATACATCCGAATTATGGTTCAGCGGAAGGGAGGTAAAGTTGGCTGTGTTCGGATCGATCATGCCGATCATGGGTGGAGAATCACCTGTGAACCAGATTCGACCTGATTCAATTGCGTTCATGATGGTTGTATGATTCTCCGGGAGGGGATATCTACGCACTGTATTAAGATCAGGATCTACTTCCAATATTTCCTCTAAGATATAATCTGCGTACCACAAGTCGCCTTCGGCATCGACAACCATTCCGTTTGGGGAACTTAAGGCCGGTAGTGTCCACCATTCGACTGCATTATTCGTCACATTTAGCCGGTAAAGAACTCCATTTAAGTTATCACCGATCCATAAAAAAGGATCGCCATACGCCAGGTAGCTGACAATGCCGATATTCGGGATGGTATAAGTGCAAAGCTCATCATTATTTACGCCTGGGATTACATTCAAGCGGTAAATGAAATTGTCAAGCGCATCCGTAGCCCACAACCTCCCCTGCGCGTCAACAGCCGAACCATAATGACCATTGCTAGCTGTGGTTTGCCAGGTCGAATAGGGTACAGACGTGACGCCGTCGGCACCCACCTCAGCCCGCCCTATGACCCCCGCTATGCCGTCAACCCACCAGAAATAGTTGCCATCCCGCCGGGCGTCTGTGGGCAGGCCCGGGATTGGATAAATAACTGTCTCCCCGTTACTCGAATTTACCTGCCAAACCTCGCCAGTATTACTGGTCTGGGAACCCCAATCGCTGATCCATAATCCACCCTGCGTATCCGCGTTGATCTCGTACGCAAGACCGTCCACCAGCAGCCCGCCCTCCTCCACCGGCAGTGCAGCCTGCGTCGGCTGGGCAGCCCCGAGGGTCAGAACCAGGCAAGTGATGATCACCATTAAACGTTTCATATCACGCCTCCAAGTCAATATTAAATACAATTTTAGCAAGAAATGGCATTTGGCGGCGAGGGATTCCACCGCCAGTTGCGAAAAGAGAAAGTGGGGGCGGAGCCCACAGGGTACTTCGTGAGGACTCGAATCCCCGAACCCGCGATCTTTGCGCCCCCGCCCCCAGGGCGATCTGCGTGGGAATGCGCGAAAAAGTGGACACAAAAAATGTCCTGATCGGGTAGACTTTTAGAGATCAGGAGATCAGACATGAACGACAGGAAATATCGCGAGTACTCGCGGGAGTTCAAACTAGAGGCCTTGGAACTACTGAAACGCGGTGATAAGAATGCGCCGCAACTCGAACGGGAGTTGGGTATAACTCCTGGTTTGCTCTTAAAATGGCGTACTCGGTATCAAATACTGGCCCCAGAAGGGCAACCTCCCCAACTTGGTCCGAGCGATATGGAAGCGGCTAAGGCTGAAATTCGGCGGTTGCAGCGCGAGTTAGCAGCTGCCGAAGAAGAGCGCGAAATCCTAAAAAAAGTGGTCAACATCTTCTCACGAAAAAACGGATGAAGTACGCCTTCATGACCGCGCATGAGCAAGACTTTTCAGTCAAAGCCATGTGTCATGTACTGGGCGTACAGCGCAGTGGCTACTATGCCTGGAAACAGCGGCCGCTGAGTGTCCGGGAGCAAGCCAATCAAGCCTTGCTTGAAAAGATCCGGGAAGCCTTTGCATTGAGCCGCAGAACCTACGGCAGTGTCCGCATTCAAAAGCACTTTTTGCAGGCTGGACAGGTGTATTCCCGTCATCGGGTGGCGCGCTTGATGAAAAAAGCTCACCTGGTGCCGGTAAAAGCTGCCCATTGGCACCCACAAACCACCCGGCAGCAACCGGGTGCCAGAACCGCTCCCAACCTGCTCAACCAGGAATTCACAGCTGTTCGGCCAAATGAGAAGTGGGTGGGTGACATCACCTACATCGAAACCGCAGAAGGCTGGCTCTATTTAGCCGTCATCATGGATCTGTACTCCCGTCGCGTGGTAGGCTGGGCTATGCGGGAGCGGCTCGATGCGAAACTGGTGGAGAGTGCCTGGCGCATGGCGGTCATCAATCGCCATCCACCGGCTCAATTGCTGCACCACTCGGACCGCGGCAGCCAATACACCAGTGAGGTTTATTTGAACCTGTTGCAGGCTGCTCAATGCCAAATCAGCATGAGCCGAACCGGGAATTGTTATGACAATGCAGCCATGGAGAGCTTTTTTGCCACCTTGAAAGGAGAGTGTGCCAATCGACGATTTA
>Ga0209521_10005482_pt1 | contig 10024 bp, 10 predicted proteins | sample Rifsed19ft4_FD_184016 | JGI IMG/M metagenome (GOLD analysis project Ga0209521, IMG submission 184016) | Soil microbial communities from Rifle, Colorado, USA - sediment 19ft 4 (version 2) | ecosystem: Environmental > Terrestrial > Deep subsurface > Rock core/Sediment | place: Rifle, Colorado... | reverse complement strand
TTCGTCCCGAACACTAGAACCCCTCCGCGTTGAAGCGTGCGGCCCCGATGGCGATGCGCTGATCCTTCCGGCGGCAGGTGGTCATCCGCTTCACCCAGCCCGCCTTTCACAGACGCTGCTTAGGGTCCGCACAACCTCATCCAGCGCCGGTGCGGTGTCTTTGGATGTGTCCACGGTGACATGCGGCCGCCTGATGGGCTCCACCTCTCTTCTCATCCTATCATATACCTCCACCGTCGCCTCAGAGGCGTCTCGGCGATCCCGCCCGCGGGCGCGCCTCGTCAACCGCCCGCGGGCGATCGTGTGGGGGGCCTGCGTCTGGACGACGATCAGGCCTGCGCCTGTCCGCTCGGCGATCTCGTAGAGGGGGCTGCGGTGCGCCTCCCTGAGGCTTGTGGCGTCCACGATTACGCTGACACCTCGGGCAAGGAGCCGTTCCGCAAGGGCGTGGACCGCTGCGAACAGCCGCGCGCTTTCGGCGGCGCTGTGGGCGGGCCGCAAGAACAGGCGCCGGCGCAGGACGTCGCTGTTCAGGTGGGCCAGAGGAAAGCGCTTGGCCAGCTCTCGGCTGAAGTAGCTCTTGCCGCTGCCGGGCAGCCCGCTGAGGAGCACCAGACACGGCCGGTCCCGGGTTGGAGCGAGCGGCCCCAGCGAGGACTCTAGGTTGCTGACGTCCTCCTCAAGCGTGGGCGTGGATGGGTAGCCCGTCCTTCCAGAGCCGGCATGCTGAGTTGTCGCAGCCGGCTGACCGGTGAAGAATGCCACGCCCACGAAGCCGGGCCCCGTGTGGGCGCCCATCACACTGGTGAACTCCGTGAGCAGCAGCTCCTCGGGCTGGAAGCGCTGGCGGATGGCGGCGTGGAGATCGGCGGCGGCGGCGGGTGCGTCGGCGTGCATCACGGCCAGGTGCAGGGGACGCTCGTCGTCCAGGCGCTCCTCAACGTGCGCCAGCAGGCGGCTCAGGGACCGGCGTCTGGAGCGGACGCGCTCCACGGCGTGGACGTCCTCCCCCGTGGCAGCCAGGATGGGCTTGATCCTCAGAATGGACGTAGCCCAGTGCGCTACCATGGGTACACGGCCGCTCTTCGCCAGGTAGCGCAGCGTGTCCAGGGCACCGATTAGGTACGCTCGGGAAGCCACCTTCTTTACCACGGCTTCCGCCTCGTCCATCGTCGCGCCCCTCTCGGTCGCCCTGGCGGCGGACAGGACGGCGAAGCCGTGGCACATCGCCAGAGAGTGGGAATCCACAACGCGGATGGGGAAATCCGGGAGCTCCTGCCGGGCCAAATCCGCGGCCGCCACGGCCGAGTCATAAGTGCCGCTGAAAGCAGAGGGAAGGGTGATGCAGAGGGCCGCCTGGGAGGTTTTGGCGGCCTGGCGGAACGCCTCCAGGAACGCCCCCGGCGCGGGCGCTGCCGTGCTGGGAAATTTTCGAGAGGAGCGGAGCAAGGCGTAGAAATCGCGGCTCGTCAACCCGCCGTCCTCGTGGCGTTCGCCGTCGAACTGGAACGCCAGAGGGACGGTGGTGATCCGGTGTGCCTGGATCAGCTCCGCGGGCAGGCAGGCGGAGCTATCGGTCACTATTGCAACTTTGGCCATACGCCTGATCTGGGTGAGACGATAGAGGCGATTTCTGGCACCAGTATACTTGGGCCTCATTGCCTCCGTCACTTTGCGTATGCTATACTCGCCGCGATGCAATTAGGAGGAGTAGAGACGCAAAGGCGCCGGCCGCGCAAAGCATGCTAACCAAGACAGAGAAGCAGGAGATACTGGAGAGCAATCGCCTGCGCGCGTCTGATTCTGGCTCCACGGATGTGCAGATCGCTCTGCTTACAGAGCGCATCAGCCAGCTCACGGAACACCTGAGAGCACACCGGAAGGATTTCCATTCGCTGCGCGGCCTGATGAAGATTGTGGGGCGGAGACGCCGGCTCTTGCGTTACCTGAGCCGCACGGACCTGACGCGGTATAAGGCGCTAATCGCCAGGTTGGGCATCCGCGCCTAATCGGGTCCACCTCGCGCTTCCCCCTAGACAACATCCCTCTGGCAAGAGGGTAGAATAGACGAGCCCTGCGCCGCAGACGGCGCGAGATTGTGCAGCCTACATGCAAGCAAACATATCTATACACCAAGACGATTCTCATCCTAGCGATGAGCAAGTAGCTGGTCACCCAAGGGTGATGGGAGGTTTAACGCAGCATGATTGATAAGTTCAGCCGCAATATTGGCGGCCGTGAGTTGAGTATGGAGGTGGGCCGGGTGGCCGGGCAGGCCAACGGAGCGGTTGTCGTCCGCTACGGCGATTCCATGGTCCTGGTCACCGCCTGTATGGGCGAGCCCCGCGAGGGAACGGACTTCTTCCCCCTGACGATAGACTACGAAGAGCGCCTGTACGCCGCGGGCAAGATCCCCGGTAGCTTCTTCCGGCGCGAAGGCCGGCCAAGCAGTCAAGCGATACTCACCTGCCGACTCACGGATAGGCCCTTGCGCCCCCTGTTTCCCAAAGGCATGCGCAACGAGACCCAGGTCATCGGCACTGTCCTCTCCGCCGACCAGGAGAACGACCCCGATATTCTGATGATCACCGGGGCCTCCGCCGCCCTGACGATATCTGACATCCCCTTCGACGGCCCGATCGCCGGCACCCGCATCGGCTACGTGGGCGGTCAGTTCGTCGTCAATCCCACATTCGCCCAGCTCGCCGACAGCGAGCTGGACCTGGTTGTGGCCGGCACCCGCGACGCCGTGGTTATGGTGGAGGCCGGCGCTACTGAGGTGCCTGAGTCGGTGGTCCTTGAAGCAATACGCATCGGTCAGGAGGTCAACGCTGACCTCATCGGCCTCCAGGAGGAGATGGCCGGTCGTGTGGGCAAGCCGAAGTCGCAGGTAGAGACGTCAATCCTCCCTGAGGAGGTGCGGACCGCTGTTGAGGAGTTTGTCCGCAGCCAGGACTGGGACCTCATTGCCGGCACCAAAGACGAACGGGGAGAGGCGATGGCCGAGCGCCTCAAGGAGCTCGTCGAGGCCCTGGGCGAAACCCACCCCGAAGGTCAGCTCAAGTCCGCTCTCATCGATGTCACCAAGGCGACCGTGCGCGCCCGCATTCTCAGCGAGGGCCGGCGGTCTGACGACCGCAGCACGGACGAGGTCCGGCCCGTGAGCTGCGAGGTCGGTCTCCTGCCCCGCACCCACGGCTCCGGCCTGTTCACGCGCGGTGAGACCCAGGTCCTCACCATCACCACCCTGGGTTCCGTCGGCGAGCAGCAGAAGATCGATGGCATTGAGCCGGAAGACAGGCGGCGCTTCATGCACCACTATAACTTCCCCCCCTTCTCCGTCGGCGAGGCGCGATTCCTCAGGGGCCCCAGCCGTCGCGACATCGGCCACGGCGCCCTGGCCGAGCGAGCCGTCTTTCCGGTACTACCCGACGAGGAGGAGTTCCCTTACACGATCCGCCTGGTGTCGGAGGTCCTTTCCAGCAACGGCAGTACCTCCATGGCCAGCGTCTGCGGCAACACCCTCTCTCTCATGGACGCCGGCGTTCCCGTCAAAGCCCCTGTAGCCGGAGTCGCCATGGGCCTCATCAAGGCCGATGACAGCTACCGAATCCTCACTGACATCGCCGGCCTAGAGGACGCCATGGGGGACATGGACTTCAAAGTGGCCGGCACGGAGAAGGGCATCACCGCTCTCCAGATGGACATCAAGGTCAAGGGGATCACCATTGAGATCATGGAGGCCGCCCTCTCCCAGGCCCACGACGCCCGACTGTTCATACTGAGTAAGATCCTGGAGACCATTCCTGAGGTGAGGCCGGAGCTCTCACCGTTCGCTCCCCGCATGTTCCGCATATCGATCCCGCAGGACAAGATCGGCGCCGTTATCGGCCCCGGCGGTCGCGTCATCCGCTCCATCATCGAGGAGACCGGCTGCAGCATCGATGTAGAGGACGACGGAACAGTCTTTATCGGCTCCCCGGACGAGGAGCAGGCCCAGAAGGCGAGGGCCATGATCGAGAACCTGACCAAAGATGTGGAGCTGGGCGAGACATACACGGGCAAGGTGACGCGCCTCACATCCTTCGGCGCCTTCGTGGAGATACTTCCGGGCAAAGACGGGCTGGTCCGACTAGGTGACCTCTCAGAAGAGTCCGTACGCCGCCCCGAGGACGTTGTCGCGATCGGTGACGAGGTCATGGTAATGGTGATTGAGGTGGACGACATGGGCCGGGTCAACCTCTCCCGCCGAGCCGTGATGGAGGGGCTCTCCCTGGAGGAGGCCAAAGAGGTGTCCCGCCAATCCCAGTTTGCCACTGCCGGCGGACGTGGCGGCCGAGACCAGGATAGGGGCCAGCGCGGTCCCCGCCGCGACTTCGGCGGCCGTGGCGGCGGCCGGAGAGGCGGCGGCAACGGCAGGCCGGGCGGAGGTGGCGGAGGTGGTGGCGGTGGCCGATCCCGGCGCCCGCCGCCGCAGGGTCCGCCCGGAGGCGGCGGCTTCCGCCGCGGCCCCGGCGATCCTCCGCCCCCACCACCGAGCCCTCCTGGAAGACGTTGGTAATCTAGCCTGGGGGTTGCCGCATGCCCATTAGGGTCGTTGTCAGCGGTACGGGTAAAATGGGCCGGCAGGTCCTCATGGCCGTATGCGCTGAACCGGGCCTGGAGCCTGCAGGCGTCCTCTCCAGGATCGCCGGCGAGGAGTACCTATCGCTTCCTGACGGCTCCGGCTTGGTCCCCTTTGGCGCGGAACCGGCGGCTCTCTTCACCCGCACCCGTCCTGACGTCGTCGTCGACTTCACTAACGCCGAGCGCACTCCAACGGTGGCCCGCGAGGCGCTGGAGGTGGGCGCACGCCTGGTAATTGGCACGTCCGGTCTGTCCGAGGCGTTCCTGCGCGAGCTGGAGCATGAGTGCTGCCAGCGAAAACTGGGCGCCGTCGTGGCGCCCAACTTCGCCTTGGGGGCCGTCGTCATGGCCCATCTGGCCAAGATCGCTGCTCGCTTCTTCGATCATGCGGAGCTTATAGAGATGCACCACGAAGGCAAGGCCGACGCTCCCTCCGGGACGGCCATCGCCACGGCCCGCAAGATGGAGGAAGGCCGTGACCGACCTATGCAGCGTGCGCCCACAGAGCGCCAAACCATCGAGGGTACGCGCGGCGGCGTCCTGGACGGCATAACCATCCACAGCGTACGGCTTCCGGGGCTGGTCGCCCACCAGGAAGTGATCTTCGGCGCTCCCGGCCAGACCCTCATTATCCGCCACGACTCCACCAGCCGCGAGTCGTTCATGCCCGGTGTGCTCCTGGCCATCGAGGACGTGATGAAAAGAAAGGAGCTCGTCCGGGGCCTTGAGAGGCTGATTGGTTTAGAATAGCCGTTGCCCTTGGAGCGTGGGGCACATAGGGGCGCGGCTTTCGCTCTCTCCACAAGCGATACCTGCAGTCAGCCATTGACGTTGGCGGTGGGGCATTGTACAGTAGTTTCGCAATAACCAAACTTTCGCCATGCCCCCAGACCTGTTCGATCTTCACGCTAACATCTGCAAGACCCTCGCTAGCCCGGCGCGGTTGAGGATTATCGACGCCTTGCGGGAGGGGGAGCTCGCCGTAGGAGAGATAGGCGAGGTCATCGGAGCCCGCAAGGCCAACGTCTCTCAGCACCTGGCTGTCATGCGGCAGAGGGGGATCATAGAGGGCCGGCGCTGCGGCACCAACGTCTACTACCGCCTCGCTAACCCGAAGGTCATCCAGGCCTGTGAGCTCATGCGGGAGGTCTTGGTAGAGCAGATGGAGGCCACCACAAGTCTGCTGGCTGAAACTGCGGGCGGGAAAGGGTAAGGACGGATGAGCCTGCTGCTGGTGATAAACCGGGCGCCCTACGACGGTACGGACGTTGTCTGGAACGCCCTGCGCCTGGCCGCCACGGCCCTGGAGAGCGCAATGCGGGTTCGGCTGTTCTTGATGAATGAAGGGGTCGACTTGGCCCGCAGCGGTCTCCCGTGTGGAGGCCCCGACTTCGACCTGCAGGCGATGCTCAGGGACTTGATGGAAAAGGGCGCGAGCGTTAGGCTGTGCAAGACGTGCCTGAACCGTTGCGGCATCGGCAGAGGTGAGGTCATTCCTCAGGCGCAGGTGGCGGGAATGAAGGACCTTGTGGCCTGGATTCGGGACTCGGACAAGGTGTTATCATTCTGACCTTAGAATGCTTGATTGGAGTCGATGATGGCCAGCAAGACGATAGCTGTCCTCGGCGCCGGCGTTGGCGGTGTCGTGGCCGCCAACCGGCTGCGGAAGCTCCTCCCCCGCGAGCACCGCATCGTCCTCGTTGACCGCACCGTCTGGCACGCCTTCCCGCCCGCCTTCACTTCCGTCATGCTGGGCCAGAAGGTCGCGAAACAGATCAGCCGCGACCTGCGCCGCCTCGACCGCAAGGGGATCGAGTTCATCGCCGCCGAGATCACCGGCATAGACCTCTCCCGGAGCACCGTCCATCTGGACGGGCGGGAGCTGGCCTACGACTACCTCATCGTCTCCATGGGCACGCAACACACCGTGGGGGACATCTCCGGACTGGGCGCCGCCTTCACCTACTACACCCTTGACGGCGCGGAAGGCCTGCGCGAGGAGATCGCTGGCTTCACCTCCGGCCGCATCGCCATCGTGGTGGCGGGGATGCCGTACACGTGTCCCGCTGGGCCCTATGAGGGGGCGCTTCTCCTGGACCACTTTTTCCGACGCAAGCGCCTGCGCGATGAGGTGGAGATACGGCTGATAACCCCGGAGCCCGGGCCCCTGCCGGTGGCTGGCAGGGCCATAGGCCAGGCCGTGACGGAGATCCTGGCTGGCCGCGAGATCTGGTATAGCCCGGATACCCGCCTCAAATCTGTCGATCCAGAGGCGAAGAAGCTGAGTTTCCGCGACGGCACTGATGCCCCCTATGACCTCCTTATAGGCGTGCCCATCCATGAAGTGCCGACAGTTGTCCGGGAGGCAGGCTTGGCGAAAGACGGTGGCTGGGTCGAAGTCGATCGGGAGACGCTCGCCACCCGCTTCGATCGCGTGTACGCCATCGGGGACATTACGGGGATTCCCCTGGCGAACGGCCTCGCCCTGCCCAAGGCGGGGGTGTTCGCGCACGGCGAGGCGGAGGTGGTGGCTCGCAATATCGCCGCTGAGGTCAGCGGCGGCGACAGCCGCTGGGCGTTCTCTGGGGACGGGTCCTGCTTTCTGGAGACAGGCTTCGGCAAAGCGGCGTACGCAACAGGCAACTTCTACGCGGAGCCCAACCCGGAGGTGCGGATGCGCCAGCCCAGCTTCCTCTGGCGCTGGATGAAGGAGGGCTTCATCCGCACCTGGCTCTGGCGCTGGTTCTAGGTCGCCTCGCTGGATCGGCCCCGCCGGCCTGAGTTCGGTTCACTCCTGTTGTCACTGGCAAGCCAATCGGCTAATATGGTCGCGCCGCAGCAGACTCCCTCTGCTGGGCCGTACATTCGGAGCACGCAGCATGTCTAAGCTTTACAACGTCGCCGTAGTGGGTGCTACCGGCCTGGTGGGCCAGGAGTTCCTCAAGATCGCCTTGCAGAGGGGATTCCCCTTCAAGGACTTGCGCCTGCTCGCCTCCAACCGCTCGGCGGGTCGTCACGTAAACGTGGGTGAGATGGAGGTTGAGGTGGAGGAGACTAACTCCAAGTCCTTCGCCGGTGTGGACATCGCCTTCTTCTCGGCGACGACGGAGGTCTCCAAACAGATAATCCCCGCCGCGGTTAAGGCCGGCGCCGTCGTCATCGACGACAGCTCCGCCTGGCGCATGGAGCCGGACGTCCCCCTCGTCGTCCCCGAGGTGAACGCCGGCGATCTGGACGGCCACAAAGGGATCGTCTCTATCCCCAACTGCCCCACAACCCCCCTTGTACACACCCTGTGGCCCATTCACGTCCTCAACCCCGTAAAGCGCATTATTGTCGACACCTACCAGTCGGTGTCCGGGCAAGGCGCCCGCGCTCTCCAGGAGCTCACAGACCAATCCCGGGCCATCCTCGAGGGCAACACCACCAGCGCCCACGTGTTCCCCCACCAGATCGCGTTTAACCTCTTGCCCCACGTGGATGTCTTCCTCGGCAGCGGTTACACCAAAGAGGAGTGGAAGATTATCAACGAAACGAAGAAGATCATGCATGAGCCGGACCTGGCGATCTCCGCTACCTGCGTTCGCGCGCCGGTCTACGTTGGGCACAGCGAGGCCGTGCACGTGGAGTTCACTCGTCCAATCACACCTGAGGACGTGCATAACATCCTCCACGATGCCCCAGGCATCACCGTCCAGGACGAGCCGTCCGTGAACCTCTACCCCACGCCCTGGACCGTGGCAGGCAAGGACGATACCTTTGTGGGCCGCATCCGCCAGGACGCTTCCCTCCCTACCGGTATCGCTATGTGGATCGTGAGCGATAACCTCCGCAAGGGCGCCGCCCTCAACGCCATCCAGATCGCGGAAGAGCTTATCGCCCGCCGTCTCGTATAGGAGTAGCCCCATGGACATAGGACGTCTTCTTACCGCGATGGTCACGCCTTTTGACGGCGAAGGGCGCGTTGACCACGAGCAGGCCCGCAGCCTGGCCCGCGCCCTCCTCGACTCCGGCAGCGACGGCTTGGTCGTTGCGGGGACCACGGGCGAGGCGCCGACCCTCTCCCACGACGAGAAGCTGAAGCTGTTCGCCGTCGTCAGGGAGGCGGTGGGCGACCGGGGCGCCGTTCTCGCCGGCACCAGCACTAACAACACGGCCGCCAGCGTCGAGCTGTCCCGGGAGGCCGAAGGCACCGGCGTGGACGGCCTACTGCTTACCGCGCCCTACTACAACAAGCCCACTCAGGAGGGGCTCTACCGCCACTTCGAGGCCATCGCCGGCGCCACCCGATTGCCCTGCGTCCTATACAACATCCCGTCGCGCACCGGCGTCAACATGACGGCCGAGACGACCGTCCGTCTCTCCCGCGTGCCCAACATCGCCGGCGTCAAGGAGGCATCGGGTGACCTGGTCCAGATCGCCCGCATCGTCGAGGACGCGGGAGAGGGGTTCCGCGTGTGGAGCGGCGACGACTCCATGACCTTGCCCATACTGGCCGTCGGCGGCTATGGCGTTATCGCCGTCGTCGCCCATCTCGTGGGCGCGCAGATGCGCCGCATGATCGACGATTACTTAGCGGGAAGGACGGCCGAGGCGGCCGCCGTCCACCGCCGCCTCCTGCCTCTGATGCAGATTCTGATGACCGCCGCCAGCAATCCCGCCCCCGTGAAGTACGCCCTCAACCAGATCGGCTTCCGGGTGGGCGCGACTCGCCTGCCCCTTGTGGAGCCGGACGAAGCCGCCGCCGAAAGCATCACGGCCGAGGTGCGGCGCCACCAGATCGACCTGACGGTCAAGGTCTAGGAAGCAGGGCATCATTCATGGTGGGCGCGTCGAACCATCAGCGGCGTTCCGGCGGAGATAGTCTAGGAGGTTCCCTCATGCGCTTTCCCATGCTCCTCAGCCCCTTCTGGCGCCCCCTGCTCCTGCCGTTGGGAGGCACGCCGGCGCGGTCTTACGCCGAGATTGAAGACGGCCAGCTTCACGTCCGCTTCGGCCTGCTGTTTGACCAGCGCTTTCCGCTGGATGAGATAGAGGCGGCGGCGCCCTCACACTGGCCCGTTTGGGCGGGCATCGGCTGGCGGGCCAGCCTCGGTGGCACGGTGGGGCTCATTGGCACCTACGTGAACATCGTGGAGGTGCGGTTCAAGCAGCGTCAGCGCGTGCGCATGCTCCTACCCGTGCCCTGCCAGCGCCTCTTCATATCGCTGGCGGAGCCGCGGGACTTCATCTCCGCCCTGCAGGGGGCCACTGTCACCCGGCCTCCGCGAGAGCGCGCGGCGGGGAGTGGCCCGGCGCGGCGAGGCAGGCGCAAGAAGAGCGGCTAGCTATCCCTCCCGCGCCCGCAGGAACGCCGCCCAGCGCCGCCGCATGACCGATTGCCCCCAGGCGTAGCCCA
>Ga0209521_10005478_pt1 | contig 10025 bp, 8 predicted proteins | sample Rifsed19ft4_FD_184016 | JGI IMG/M metagenome (GOLD analysis project Ga0209521, IMG submission 184016) | Soil microbial communities from Rifle, Colorado, USA - sediment 19ft 4 (version 2) | ecosystem: Environmental > Terrestrial > Deep subsurface > Rock core/Sediment | place: Rifle, Colorado... | reverse complement strand
CTCCACGGAAGGCTTAGTGCGCGGCCAGGAGGTGACCGACACCGGCGAGGCGATCGCCGTGCCGGTCGGCGAGGAAACCTTGGGCCGCATCATGAACGTGGTCGGTGAGGCGGTTGACGAGGCTGGACCGATCAAGACCGCCGAGAAGCGGCCGATCCATGCCCCCGCGCCCTCTTATGTCGATCAGTCGACCGAGGCCGAGATCCTCATCACCGGCATCAAGGTGGTGGACCTGCTCGCGCCCTACGCCAAGGGCGGCAAGATCGGGCTGTTCGGCGGCGCCGGCGTGGGCAAGACCGTGCTGATCATGGAGCTGATCAACAACGTGGCCAAGGCCCATGGCGGCTATTCGGTATTCGCCGGCGTGGGCGAGCGCACCCGCGAGGGTAACGACCTCTATCACGAGATGATCGATTCCGGCGTGAACAAGGACCCGCGCAAGGAGGGCACGGCCAAGGGCTCGAAATGCGCGCTGGTGTACGGCCAAATGAACGAGCCGCCGGGGGCGCGCGCCCGCGTGGGGCTGTCAGGCCTCACCGTGGCCGAATATTTCCGCGACCAGGGCCAGGACGTGCTGTTCTTCGTGGACAATATCTTCCGCTTCACCCAAGCGGGCTCCGAGGTGTCGGCGCTTCTCGGGCGCATTCCTTCCGCCGTGGGCTATCAGCCGACGCTTGCCACCGACATGGGCGCGCTGCAAGAGCGCATCACCACGACGCAGAAAGGCTCGATCACCTCGGTGCAGGCGATCTATGTTCCCGCCGACGACCTGACCGACCCGGCGCCCGCCACCTCCTTCGCCCATCTCGACGCCACCACCGTGCTGTCGCGCGGCATCGCCGAGAAAGGCATCTATCCCGCCGTCGATCCGCTCGATTCGACGAGCCGCATGCTCGACCCGCGCGTCGTCGGCGAGGAGCATTACGCGGTGGCCCGCCGCGTGCAGGAGATCCTGCAACGCTACAAGGCGCTCCAGGACATCATCGCCATTCTCGGCATGGACGAGCTTTCCGAGGAGGACAAGATCACCGTGGCGCGCGCGCGCAAGATCGAGCGCTTCCTATCGCAGCCCTTCCATGTGGCCGAAGTGTTCACCGGCTCGCCCGGCGTGTTCGTCGATCTCGCCGACACCATCAAAGGCTTCAAGGGGCTGTGCGAGGGCGCCTACGACCATTTGCCGGAAGCGGCGTTCTACATGGTGGGAACCATCGAGGAGGCGGTCGCCAAGGCCGAGAAGCTCGCCGCCGAGGTCGCGTAAATGCCTGATCCGTTCAAATTCGAGCTCGTATCGCCGGAGCGCCTGCTCGTCTCGGGCGATGTGGAGCAGGTGCTCGTGCCGGGCGCCGAAGGCGACATGACCGTGCTCGCTTATCATGCACCGCTGCTGACGACCCTCCGCCCAGGGCTGCTCGATATCGGATATCCGGGCGGCGAGCATAAGCGCTATTTCATCCGCGGCGGCTTTGCCGAAATCGGCCCCTCTGGTCTGACCGTGCTCGCCGAGACCGCCATCGATCTCGTCGAGCTTGACGCCGGCCAGCTCGCCCAGGCGGTCAAGAACGTCGAAGAGGATGTGGCCGACGCTACCGAGGACACTGCCCGCGACCGCGCCCAGACCAAGCTCGACCATTTGCGCCAGGTGCAGACCGCGCTCAATCTCTAGGATTCCGGTTTTCCCTCAGTCCGCAAACCGGTCCCGCCACATCCCGTTAGGGCCGGCGCCCAATCGTTGCTATAAATGCGCCCAACAAAAGAGTTTCCCTCGGCCTCGCGCGGCATGGGGGACTGGGGCGCCGGACAAGGGAAATGCAGCAAAAGGCCGAACCGAAACGGGTGCGATCGCTGAGCTTCGGCATCGAGCGGCTTGGTCTCACCGCGCTCCGCTACCCACTCATCGCCGCCGCCATCATCGTTGCCATCACGATCGCCGCCGGCTTCGGCTATACCAGGCTCAAAGTGGACGACTCCCTCTCGGAGCTCTTCCGCACCGACACCGCCGAGTTCCGCGATTACGAGACCATCTCGGAGCGCTTTCCGTCGAGCGAATATGACGTGCTCATCGTCGTGAGCGGCGACAAACTGCTCGAGCGTAAGTCGGTCCAGGCGCTGCGCGACCTCATCATCGAGTTGCAGTTCGTCGAGGGGATGGCCGGCGAGGTCTCGCTGTTTTCGGCGCGCGAGGCGCCCGAGCCCGGCAAGATTCCGGGTCCCGTTTTTCCGGCCGAGCTGCCCAAGGGCGACGCCTATAAGGCGCTGATCGACAAGGTCCGCAACAACGAGATCATCAAGGGCAAGCTTCTCTCCGACGACGGCACGCTCACCCTCATCCTGCTCGCTCTCGACCGTAAAGTGGTCGAGGAGAAGGGCCTCGGCTCCGTGGTCGCGCAGATCCACGACACGGCGGCGCGAGAGCTGAGCGACACAGGGCTCCGCATGCAGCTCTCCGGCGCTCCCGTCATGCAACTCGAGATTCGCAATGCGGTGGAGCGCGACCGCTTCAAATACAACGTGCTCGGCTTCCTGTTCGGCGCCATCGTCGCCTACGCCTTCTTCCGGCGCTTCTCGCTGATGGTGATCGCCGCGCTGCCGCCGGTGATCGCCATCGTCTGGTCAATTGGCCTGTTCGGCTGGCTCGGCTTCAAGCTGAACTTGTTCCTCAACGTCATGATCCCGCTGATCATGGTGCTCGGCTTCTCCGATTCGATGCAGCTGACCGTCGCCATGCGCAACCGCCTGGTCGAGGGCGACCGGCGCATCAAATCCGCCCGCTATGCCGTGCTTGTGGTGGGTCCGGCTTGCGTGATCGCCACCGCCACGGCGGCCGCCTCCTTCATCGCCCTGCTGTTTTCGGATTCGGCCCTGATCCGGGATTTCGGCCTCGCCGGAGCGCTCTCCGCGGCCATCGCCTTCGTCGCCGGCATCACGCTGGTTCCCCTGCTCACCCGGGCGCTTATTCCGCGCAACGCCAAGGCCTACACCGCCAATCTCAAGCGCCATGACCGCGCGATGAACGCGCTCAAGAGCTTCTGCGGGCGCATCGCGAAGTTCGGCGTAAGCTATCCGCAGGCCGTGGTCACCGTCGGTCTCCTCCTGGTGATCGCCTTCGGCGCCATCTACGTGACGCTTCCGCCGCGCTATCGCCTGGCCGATCAGGTGCCCGACCGCGAGCAGGCCGTCGCCGCTTCCGCCCAGCTCGACGAGAAGCTGACCGGCGCCAACCCGCTGCACGTGATGATCGACTGGCCGCAAGGCAAGACGCTTTATGACCTCGATGTCCTGAAGGTGATCGGCGACGTCCACAGCCTGGTCGAGACCCAATCGGGCGTCGGCAATGTCTGGTCGGTGGAAACGCTACGCCGCTGGCTTGCCAAGACCCAAGAGGACACCCCGGACAAGCTGAAGGAATATGTCTCGATCCTGCCGGACTATTTGACCAAGCGCTTCATCGACGAGAAGGATAATTCCGTCGTCGTCACCGGGCGCATCCCCGATGTCGATGTGAGCGACCTTCTGCCTGTCATCGAGAAGCTCGACGGCAAGCTGAACGCCGTGCGCGACGCCCATCCCGGCTACCGCATCGTGGTCACCGGGCTCTCGGCCATCGCCGCGCGCAACAGCGCGACCATGATCGGCAAGCTCAATGCCGGGCTCACCACCGAGATCGTCTTTATCTGCATTTTCCTCGGGCTCGCCTTCCGCTCGGTGATGGTCGCCGTGGTCACGGTGCTGCCGACCCTGTTTCCGGTCTTCACCGCCGGCGCCGTTCTCGCCGCCTCTGGCGAGGGTCTGCAATTTGCCAGTATCGTCGCGCTGATCGTGGCCTTCGGTTTGTCGCTCAACGCCGCCGTCCACTATCTCAACCGCTTGCGGCTCGAGGACCGGCCCGGCGAAGACCCGGCAATAGGCGTCGAGCGCGCGACCGTGCTGATCGGGCCGGCGCTGGTGCTCACCTCGCTCATCCTTGCCTTCGGCCTTGGCGTGACCGTGCTGTCAGACCTGCCTTCCTTGCGGCTGTTCGGCAAGCTTTCGGCGATGACGCTGATGGCGGCCCTGATCGGGGATCTCGTGCTCTTGCCGGCAAGCGTGTTGCTCTGGCGGCGCTTCATGCGCCGCTTAAGGCCGGCTCACGCCCATCACGCGCGCGCCTGACGCGCCTCGCCTCAGCCGACCAGCGCGCCGAACTCCTCGATCACACTCAAATAGACCTTACGCTTGAACGGCACGACGAGCGTGGGCAGCTCGCTAAGCGTCACCCAGCGCCAAGCGTCGAACTCCTGTTCGTGCCCTTCGCGGGGTCCGATATCGATCTCGCTCTCCTCGCCCTCGAAGCGCGCGGCGAACCACATCTGCTTCTGGCCGCGATAGCGCCCCTGCCAGGCGACGCCCAAAAGCTCGCTCGGGAGCTCGTAGGTGAGCCAGTCTCGGGTGCGCGCAACGAAGCGCGCAGTATGCACGCCGGTTTCCTCGGCAAGCTCGCGGCGCGCGGCGGCCTCGGGGTCTTCGCCCTCATCGAGGCCCCCTTGCGGCATTTGCCACCACGTTCCGATCCCCTCCGGCGCGCCGGCGCGATCGGCCCGCCGCCCGACAAAAACGCGGCCTTCGGCGCTGATGAGCATCACGCCGACGCAAGGCCGGTAGGGCAGCCCCTCTTGTTCTGTCATGGAACGACGTTCAGCTTTGCCGCTGCGACCGCACCGCCGCACTGACCGGCACCAGCACGAAGCCTTTGGCTTCGAGCTTGTTGGCCCAGTCGGCGAGCTGCTTGATGGTGGCGGGCGTCGCCTTGACCACGCCGATCGCCGCGCCCCGCTCTTTTGCCGCAGTCTCGAGTTGCGCCAATTGCTTGGCGACATTGCCCGCGTCGATCTGGACGCTGACCACCGAATAGTCGAGGCCGATGGCGCCGGCGATTTGTCCGGCCGTCGAATCCTTCACGCTCCCGTCGTCGACATAGAGCAGGCCGCGCCGCTTCAACTCCTCGAGCACCGGGGTCAACGATGCGGACGTCACCTCGAACTTGGCGCCCATGTGATTGGTGACGCCCACATAGCCCGTGTAGCGCGACATCAGCCATTGCAGCCGCTTCATGTTCTCCTCAGGCGGCAACGTGGTGAGGAGGGTATGGGGGCCGGGATCCACGGTCGGATAGTTGTCGGGCTCAAGCGGGATCTGCAGCAGCACTTCATGGCCGCTGTCGCGCGCCCTCGTCACGCCATCCTGGAGGTTACGCCCATACGCCCCGTAAGCCACGCTCATCGGCGCCGGCAATCCTTTGAGCACGTCACCGGGCGGACTATTGGGGAGGCCGAGCCCCGTGACCAGAATGGCGATGCGGGGCGGGTCTCCGGCGTTAGCTACGGCATAGCGAGACGGCCGCGCATAGACATCGATGGAACGCCGCCCGTCCGCGGCCACCTTTGGCAACGGACCGTATTGCGATTCCTCGACCAATTCGGCGACGGGCACCTGCGGCAGCGTAACCGAGCCGGTTTCGCTCTCCGGTATCGTCGGCGGTGGAGGCGGTGGCGGCGGCGTGGCCGCTGGGGCCTCAAGCGCAGCCTGCTGCATCCCTGTGGCCGCGGGAGCGGACCCTTGCTGATCCGGATCCGGTGGGGCCGCATCGTCAGGCGCGGAAGGCGGTGCCGCCGGCGTGTCGAGCTGTCCCCCCGGCGCGAGCGGCATAAGCGTCGGGCCCTGGCCTGGGCCGGGAGCCTCGACAATAGGCGCTTGCGGTGGCCCTGACGGCCCTACGCCGAAACCCGGAGGAAGCTCCATGCCGTCTTCGGAGGCTTGCGCTGGAGGTGGCGGCTCAGGAGGAGCCGGGCTTTCGCTTGCCTCTGGGGGCGGAGCGCCTTCAGGCGCTGCCGCGGGCATTTCCGCACCTGGCGCCGCGGCCGGCTGGATTTGCAGGATAGCGACCGGGCCGCCGCTGTCGCTGCCCGGGAAAAAGGCGAGCCACGCCGTGCCAAGCACAAGCGTCCAGAACACGATGCCAGCTGCGACGGCCAGCGCCTTCATTTCGACTTCACCTCCCCGCTCGCCGGCCCAATCGTCCTCCTCTCCCCGGCATTTATTACGATCATGCCGGTAGAGGGCCGGCCACTAGCCGAGGCACGAGTTCAGTTGACCTCAGCCTTCTTCTTGGCCTCCGTATCGACTGACTTGATGCCGCGCAAAAGATCGAGCGCAAAGTTGAGCTGCGTGTCCTTCTCCTTCTCGGGCGGAACATAGGACGAGCTTCCGGAGGTCTCTTCCTCGCTCTCGGCGGCCATGCCGTCCTCGTCCTCTTCATCGCCCTTGAGGTGACCGCGCAGATTGGCCTCGCCACGAGTACCCTGAACCTCGGCCTTCTGCTTAAGCTCGTCCGGCAGTTCCTCCTCGACCACGACCTCGGGCTCGATGCCCTTGGCCTGAATCGAGCGGCCCGAAGGCGTATAGTAGCGCGCCGTGGTGAGCCTCAAGGCGCCGTTCGAGCCGAGCGGAATGATGGTCTGCACCGAGCCTTTGCCGAAGGAGCGGGTGCCGATGATGGTCGCCCGGTGGTGATCCTGCAACGCGCCCGCCACGATCTCCGAGGCCGACGCCGAGCCGCCATTGATCAGCACCACGATCTTCTGCCCGTCGGTCATGTCGCCCGGCCGCGCGTTGGAGCGCTGGGTCTCCTCAAGATTGCGGCCACGGGTCAGCACGATGGCGCCCTGATCGAGAAACGCATCGGAGACCGAGATGGCCTGATCGAGAAGCCCGCCCGGATTATTGCGGAGGTCGACGACATAGCCCTTGAGTTTCGGGCCGAGCTGCTTCTTCAGGTCCTCGATCGCCTTCTGCAAATTGGCCGTGGTCTGCTCGTTGAAGGTGGTCAGCCGGATGTAGCCGACGTCATCGCCCTCGGCATTGTACTTCACCGGGTTGATGTGGATCACGTCGCGGACGACCTTCACCTCGAACGGGTCCTCGGTGCCCTTGCGCACGATGGTGAGCGTGATCGGCGAGTTGACCGGCCCGCGCATCTTCTCCACGGCTTCCTGCAAGGTGAGGCCGAGAATCTGCTCTTTGTCGAGATGGGTGATAAGATCGCCGCTCATCAGGCCGGCGCGCGAGGCCGGCGTGTCGTCGATGGGGGCCACCACCTTAACCACGCCGTTCTCCATGGTGACCTCGATGCCCAGCCCGCCGAATTCGCCGCGGGTCTGCACCTGCATGTCGCGGAAGTGCTTCGGGTTGAGATAGGCCGAATGCGGGTCAAGCGCCATGAGCATGCCGTTGATGGCAGCCTCGATCAGCTTGGGGTCTTCCGGCTTCTCGACATAGTCCGAGCGGACGCGCTCCAGCACCTCACCGAACAGGTCGAGCTGGCGGTAGATCTCCGAGTTGGCGGCCGAGGCCGACTGGCTCCGCGCCAAGCTCACCATCGTCGATCCGGCAGCGAGCACGGCCAACACCAGAAGCGCCCACAGCGCATATTCGGATTTCCGCATCATCCTTGCACCTTTTCGGAAGCCTCGGCCCACCATGGGTCAGGGTCTATTGGCCTGCCGTCCTTTCTGAATTCGACATAGAGGACGGGGCGCGAACTGTCATCGCCTTGGCTCGGCGTTGCCGAGTTGCCCATCACCGCGATCGGCTCTCCGGCAAGGACAAACTGGCCCAGGCTTACGTCTATGCGGCTCATCCCCGCAAGCAGAACATGATAGCCCCCGCCCGCGTTGATGATCAATAGCTGCCCGTAGGAGCGGAACTCCCCGGCATAGACGACCCAGCCGTCGGCCGGGGCTGTAATCCGGGCTTCGCCACGGGTTTGCAGCGAAATTCCTTTGAGCGTGGAGTCGCCGGTATCGGCGTCGCCGAAGCGCTTCACCCGCCTGCCCTGGGCCGGCAGCCGCAGCATGCCTTTGGCGGCCTCGAAGGGGAGCGCAGGCTTGAGGCGGTCGGGGCTCGCAAAGGCGACCCTGGTCGATTGGGGCTTGATCTCGACGACGCTCTCATTGGCGGGCGTGGCGAGGGCTTGGCTCTGCTCGCGGGCTCGGAGCGCCCGCTCGGCGGCGATCTCGGCGTCGTATTGGGCGATTTCGACCTTGGCGATCTGGTCATCGAGGCGCTCGATAAGCTCGTTCAAGTCCGTTACCGCCTGGGCCTGCTCGATGGCGCCCCGCCTAATATCGGCAAGCTCCGCCTCGCCTTGCGCCGCGGCGCGCTTCTTCTCTTCCAGGAGACGATCGAGGCTCGCCTGCTCCGAACCAAGCCGCTCGGTCTCGCGTTTCTCTTGATCGCGCTGGTCGCGGATGCCGTTCTCGAGGGTGACGAGGCCTTCCAGCTCCCGCGACAGATTGTCGGCCTGATATTTCAGTTCGGGAAAGACATCGGCGAGCAGCATGGCACTGCGGACGACAGCCAGCGCATCGTCTCTGCGGGTGACGAGCGCCGGCGGCGGGCTGCGGCCGATCCTCTGCATGGCGCTCAGCATTTTGACGATGGCTTCCTTTCGCTCGGTGATCGAGCTCTGAATGACGTTCACCTGCTCGGTGAGTTCGGCAAGTTTGGCTTCTGTCTCCGAGAGTTTCGCCTCGCCCGCCTGCACCCTCTTGCCAGCCTCGATCAGCTCGCTGTTCAGCTTCGCCCGCTCCTCGGCCAGAGCCGCCAAGTCCTGGGTGAGCCCCTGCTCCTTGGCACGGCTCGACTGGAGCTTCTGCTCGGTCTGGTCGAGCTTCTGCTTAGCCTCGTCGCGGGAAAGATCCTCCTCAGCCTCGGCCAGCCACGGCAAAGCACACACGAGGCCGGCAACGAGCAGCGCGAATCGAAATCTCTGTGGTGAAGAAGCCAATCGATCGGGATGCGCCATGCGCCTTGGCCGTTCAGCCGATGGCAACGACAGCGGAGCGGTACGGCAGAATCAAGGCAAAACGCTTACGAATGCTTAACCTTGGGGGTTTTCAGGCCCGGTGATAGGGGTGGCCGGCCAGAATCGTCGCCGCGCGATAGATCTGCTCGGCAAGGACGATGCGGGCAAGCCCGTGCGGCAAAGTCATGGGACCGAGCGACAGCACCTTTGCCGCCTTGGCAAGCGCCTCTTTGCCGAGGCCGTCGGCGCCCCCGATCAAGAAGGCGATCCCCTCTTGGCCCTCATCGCGAAACTTCGCCAAGAGCCTGGCAAAGGCCGCGCTGTCGATGGTCTCCCCGCCCCGGTCGAGGCAGACGAGCTTATGCGCGGAAGGAATCTTGGCGAGAAGCGTTGTGGCTTCGGCCTGGATGCGGGCACTTGCGGTTGCGGCCTTGGCTTCCGCCACTTCGATGACGCCGAGCGGCGACAAATGGAGCTTCCGGCCGGCAGCTTCGGCGCGGCCGAGATAATGCGCGAAGAGATCGCGCTCTGGCCCCTGCTTGAGCTTGCCGATGGCAGCGATCAGGAGCCGCATTCTTCTCGCCTTAGAGGCCAAGCGGCCGGGTAACCCTCGATCAGATCACCAGCCGCTCCATGGGCCGGTCGGCGGACCACATCTTCTCGAGGTTATAAAACTCGCGAACCTCTGGGCGAAAGATATGGACGATGACGTCGCCGGCATCGAGCAGCACCCAATCGCATTGGGGCAGCCCTTCGACCCGGGCGCGGCCAAAGCCTTCGTCTTTCAATTTCCTGATGATGTGGTCGGCGACGGCCCCGACATGCCGTTGCGAGCGCCCCGAGGCGATCACCATCTGGTCGCCGATCGAGGTCTTTCCCCTCAAGTCGATGACCGCGACATCCTCCGCCTTGGCGGCATCGAGTGTGTCGAGCACGACATTAAGGAGGTGGTTCGGATGCGCGCGAAACGACGCGAATCCGGAGGGAGGTGTGCCGCGCTCGGCACCCTCTCTAGCTGAGCGCATGTTGTGGTGAATGTCCTTCTGCCATTGCTCCGTGACAAAGCAGCTTGAGCCGATTACCCGTGCTAAACGCCGGACAGGGGCATTGGTGCCGCTTCACCCCATAAAGATAGTATGGCCGACGGCAAAGTTTCAATAGCTAGTGTCGCTTGGCTTTTTTCTTG
>Ga0209521_10005477_pt1 | contig 10025 bp, 20 predicted proteins | sample Rifsed19ft4_FD_184016 | JGI IMG/M metagenome (GOLD analysis project Ga0209521, IMG submission 184016) | Soil microbial communities from Rifle, Colorado, USA - sediment 19ft 4 (version 2) | ecosystem: Environmental > Terrestrial > Deep subsurface > Rock core/Sediment | place: Rifle, Colorado... | reverse complement strand
AGGATTTGTCCAGATGAGCGTAGGCTATAGAGGGAATAACCGGAGCCCAGGCCCGACCCAAGGGAATCTCCACCAATCCGTCCACGCCGGGACGCCATCGACCCTCACCAATGAGGTAAATGACACGATGCACCTGACGGGCATCCCGAATCTGTTGAATGAGGCGCTTGGTGGTAATGAGACTATCAATCAGGTCTGTTGAGTGAGCGTCAAGGCGCTTTCGCTCGATGCCAATGGAGATTGAGGAACGGTTCGGCCCCACGCCCCAGAAGGCAAAGTCAAGATACTGGAGGGGGATGCGGACAGCCAGCCCACCGAAGTAATGAATGATGTTCGTAGGGTCGTTGTCGGAGGAGCAGAATATCATCCCTGCCTCAGTCTCCTGATCTCTCGGGTTTGGGCTACCGTCTTTTCGGTGTTAAGAGTGCCATAAACGGGCATTGACTCACCGACCCTCCATTGGTTCACCTACTTTTTTGGGTTGTGATACCAATAAGACCCAGGGCCATCCTCTGAATCTGAAGGTGGTATGCGACCTCTAAATACTAATCCAAGCAAAACGAACAACTGCTGTCCCCCAAGCATCCATAGAAGACCGCAGGTAAACGCTACAACCACAGCAATGATTAACGCAAAGGGTATTGCCGCCAGTATCCTGATTAGCAGAACAGGAAGTATGAAAGGCTCTCCACACTTGTTAGGGTCACGGAATATAAAGACGACGAGCACATTGCATACATACCCAATCAACAACGCAAACAACACAGACCACACATCGGATAACACGTCTATCACCTCCTACAGCGTGTAGTTCTGCCCCTCTAACCGAAGACCATATCCAGCAGGATATTGAAGTCCGCCCCCGGAACGTCCAGACCGCAGAGAGTCATGTTCTGACGGCAGTTTACCACGTAGAGATGCCAGCCGGCGTCGTCACGCCAGACCCGCAGGTTAGCTTGAGCCAGATAGATGAACTCCTCCCAACCCTTGACTTCATACTCCTCGGTGCGGGCATCGTTTACCCACTTCGGCCCCATCTTCTGAATGAAGATGACATTGCAGGCTACTTCGGGGTGAACAGCAGGCCGGAATACCTCGTTCATGTCGGCGTTCATCGGCCCCATCGAACGGGGCCTGATTCCACTGACCTTTCCGTGGAAGGCTAGACGGGCCAATTCCCGCACCTCGGTGGCGGTGTCTACGACGATGGTGCCGGGGCCATTCCTGAGTGCCTGGAGCGCCTCGGCGAACTCCCGCTTGAATCGCAGCCACAGGTCGAGCCAGCCGGTGTCCGTGTTGACGGAGTATTGGTAACGAGACTCGTAGATTTGCTTCCCCTGAGCCAGGAACTTATCGGCTACCCCACCCAAACCCATATCGAAGTTAAAGACATAGACCGGGCCGGGAGCAGAGAGGGCCTGATGGGTCTTGCCTGACTTGTCTAAACCGGCGACGTTGGCCACGAGGCGGCGGTGGAAAAGTGCTTGGACGGGGGTGAAGCTACTAACCATACTAATTACGACTCCCTTCTCCTGAGCCAACTCTGGCTCCGGCTATACTGGTAAAGCATCTCCCAATTACTCTCAATCTCCTCTTGAGTGAAGAGTAGTCTCAGGCCGGGAATCATCTTCGGGATATGTTTACTATAATCGCCATTTATGTAAAGGGGGTAGATTACCGCCTGCAACGATCCGATCAGGTGGCAATAAGCCTTGATCTGGCACATCCAAGCCCAACGGTCTCGAATGTCCTTGCGGCTGCTCGTCCAGGTCAACTTGCACTCGATGGGAATAGCCTCCTGGAGGTCAACACCGTCCAAGGTGCCGATGATGTCGTCTCTCGATAACGCCAACTGACGCCCATACCGACCTGGATGCAGCGACTCCAGTGTATCAAGGACAAGCCGTTCCCAGGCTAGACCGAGCGCCCAGTAGAGGTGACGGCGGGGGGATATGCCGTCCTCTTCATCATCCCCCCGCCCACTGAGCATGTGGAGATCGCCACCGATGCCTGCGATCAGGTCGGAGATATGCACTCCAACTCTTGGCTCCAGTGGCGCATAGACCGAGGCTAGACTGGACGCTAGAGCCCCTTTGTCATCGGTGGTGGTGATCTCCATTCGAACTACCCTCGAATCACTACTTATCCCTATGTCGTCAGCACGACCTGATCGCCCTGGAGCCCAATGCCGTCCTGGGCCAGGGACTCCAGGAAGCCTGGCTCGAAGATCATCTTGGTGATGGCATTGCGGTCAGGATCGTTCGGTAACTCCGAGAAGACCGCCCTAGCCAAAGCCGCCTTAGCCACTGAACCCCCACTGGCGAAGAGTTGGGAGCGGATAAACTCGGTGGTCTTGCTGCGGAGGTCGCCGGTGGGAGTGGCAGGAGTAGCCAAGGAAGTTAGAGTCGGGGCAGGTGAACCGGCAGGAGTAGCGGATGCCGTTGCCACACTTACCGGACTCCCCGTCAACAGAACAGGACTCTTGTGCGCCTCCCAGGGCAGGTTGTGAATCTTCGTCGGAACCAGGATGGTCTGGGGCCGCTCCTGCTGAGGGGGTTGGCCCGGCGTTGCTTGAGTAGGATTGGCCGCCCGTCGCCGAGGAAGGCCGACTCGCTCCGGCCCTTCCTGACGCTGCCAGAAGGCGTAGAGTCCCTCGAAGATTGAGCAGTCGCTCTCCAGCTTATCTTCGGGGAATCCAGCATTGATCAACTGCTTTATCGCAATCGCCCAGTTGCTGTTGTCGTTGATCTGCTGTTGATTCCCTAGAGGAACAGCCTCCCTGCCATCGGGACTAGGTTGCCAGGATTCCGGCGCTCCTGCCGAGTAATACTGGTCGTGCTCCTTACCATCATCTGTCACCAGAGATAGATGAGCGGCGAAGGTGCGCTGACCCTTTCCCTCATAGTCATAGTAGCAGTAGCGGCACGACTTGACCAGGGCATTGACGTTATCAAGTAGACCCCCGGTCTGGAAGTTGGATGGGCGCAGCGACGCCCCTTTCGATGCAGTAGTCATGGTGTAACGACTCTCCTCTCTTTTCTTAGCCCCGTGAAGCTGTTGCCCAGCATCAAGATACTAACATAGACTAAGCCCCCTGTCAAGAGTTTTCAGACTAACTTTTCTCATCAGTTTCCCTCCAGGCCCAAGGCCCTCTTGACGGCATTGAACTGAGCTTCGGCATCCCAAGTGGCCTGCTTGATGGCCTCCAGCTTTGCCCATATTTCATCCAAGGCTCTACGGGCTGCATCCTTTTCCTCTTGCGTGGGCATGTTCATCTCCTTTAATGCCCTCTCTAGTGATCTTCCACCCCAGACCTTGCCGTATTGCCACAGGAGCACCACCTCTTGGCCCGAGGCGTTCACGAACTGTTGTGTCCCGTCCCCGTTGGGGAAAGGCTGGTATTCCCCCACTGGCCGGAGCCCCCAGGCTGTGGCCGGGCCAACAAAGGCCGAGGGAACCTCGAAGTCAAACTCACCGCTCATTTCATCTCCCCCTTCTCACTTCGTTCTGCCTCTTGCGCCACCGCTGGCAGGCGAACTTGAGGCAGACTCTTTGTTCGGTCATTTTCTTGTAGTATTCCTCCCCACAGCACTCGCATATCCCGATGTCACGTCCCTGCCCTGCTACACCCTCATTGTCCAGGGGCGGGTCGCCCAAGGGCAGGTCGCAGAGGGGCAGATGGCAGTCGTGTAGGTGTGGCCCGCCTTGCATTGTCGAACTACCCGTCCAGCTAAAGATGTCGCCACGCTCACCGATTATCACTCCAACCCCCTCATGGGCATCCCCACCTCGTGCTCCAGGGTTGCCTCCTGCTCTCCTGCCAGGCCATGCACATCATCGTCTGCTGCTCTTCCAGTGGGAAGTAGCGCACCACCGCAACGGCCACCGGCAATACCCGATGCGTGATTCCCTGGAGCGGCACCAGGGCCAGCAGCCAGGTCAAGCCGATAAGCCAGGCTATCATTCCTTCCAGCTTTCGGGATGGTTCTGCCACCATTCATCAGACAACGGCTTGAAATGCCCCGGCCCCGTTTCTTCTTCCGATGTCGCTAATAGTGCTTGCACGATTAGAACTATGGCCTCACCTCGGGTTGGTGCTATCTTTAGTAATTCCCCTGGGCTGTAATAAGCATTTGCCCAGGGTCCATTCAGTTCGATGCCGCATCCTGAGCGAAAGATTGATATAGGGCGGCCACAAGGATGCATGATTGGTTCTGTAATCAACCGCCTATCGCTCATTCCCAGGGCTACCGGTTGCGCCGGTTGAGCCAGGGCATCACTACGGCTCCCATCCACCAACCAGCGCAGAAGGCTATGATTAGACTAGCTAGGGTAGCCTCACTCATGGGATGCCTCCTCCAGGACTTGGCGTAGGGCATTCAGTGCAAGGACTACCCTGGCCTCATGTTTGGAATCAAAGATCACCCGATCCCGCAGGCTATCAATGCGCCTAGCGGCCAGCCCTAGCCTCCTTATCCGCTCCTGCATCTAGCCGCGCTCGGCCAGGAGCGTAGCTATATCGTCAAGCAGACGAATTGCCTCGTCCCTGCCGACTGGGACTCTATCCTCTAGTCGGCTTCGTAGATTAGCTCGGTCACTGGGCGTTGTTTTCATTCTGCCTCCTTTGTACCTCTAGCCAGACTTCCCCGATAGCATCGGCGGGGGTGTTAGCTCGTTGTAAGACACTGGGATCAAGGGTTGGTTTATACCAGGCCACCCAATCCTTAGCCAAATGGTCTTTAGCAGTACCAGGACTCACTCCCATCTCCTCCAGTGCCTTCTCCAGGTCACGGCGACGGGGAAGATGTAGATATTTTGGTCGTGTATAAGTCATGGGCATATCGCCATATTGATATGGCCCCTTCCCCCCGTCCATCAACCAATCTGTGGATCTGAATACCTTCGTCCACCCTGCCGCATGGAGCCTATCGGCCATCTCGTGGGAGACAATGTCCAGGTCGTCGTGGTTAGGCATCAGCTACCCCCTTCTTCGCCTCCAGCCACCCTACTAGCGCCTGGGCCGCTGCCTCAGCATCATCGGGGCCAATAGCCTCCAATAAATGCTTTCGGTCATCATATTGGCGGCGTATTAGGCTGATGGCACATACTTGACACCAATCGGGGAACTCATCATCGCCATTGTTATGCGAAAAGAAGGCAATCTCTACATCGCCCAACCGCTGCCTTATCTCCGCCATGATTTGCTCCAGGCTGGGCATGACTAGATACTGGTCCAGCCCCAACTCCCGCAGCCGCTTCGCCGTCGCTGCGCTAATCATTCTTCGCCCCCTTCCCCAATCACCACATAATCCAAGATAGCAAGCACCTGCTCAGGAGTAAGACGCTCCGGCCATTCCCGCAGGATATAACCACAGTCACACCGCACCTGAGTCAAGGCTGGACGCACGGAGATGAGGAGGATGCTTGAGCCTTGATAGAGAGGATGCACCTGATACCAGTAGTTGCCACCCCCGTGATCAAGATAAGAGCCCAGCTTCTCGGCCTCCCAACGGGGATGGGATGAGGGAATAGGATGAGAAGGCATGGAAGTGGGATTATGGGAATGTGGATGTCGAAGCTGCATTAGAGGCTCCTCCTATCTCTTTACTACCTTAGCCAGAGGACTGGGCATTGTCTGATTCCAGACTACCGCCTGTTGGAACCACTCCGGGGCGAAGGGATGATAGCGTCGGTAGAACCAACGCCAGTTGTCGTCGATGATGATGACCTCGCAGCGGTCGGAGGCTGAACGCATGGCCCGACCCGACGCTTGAACTATAGTCTGCATGGCATGATAGGACGGGAGTTCGGGATCATGCTCGGCCCTGGCCCTGGACACCGGCTCTCTGGTGTCCTCATAGGGAACCTTACCGATGACGACATATTCACAGTCGGAGTAGGGAAAATCCCAACCTTCGGACAAGGAAGGAGAAACAAGCACCATCGGGCTAGAGGTTCGACGAAAGTTGGAAACGGCCTCAGCCAGGTTAGAGGCGCTCTCGTGGGAGATGAGCCTATCCTTATTCCGGCTTAGATGCAGAAAGGTATCCCGACGGGCGTAGGATACCGTATGCACGATCCCCTTTTTGTCCGGTCGCTGCTCGATGATCTGATCTATTCGGGCGGCCCATAGAGCTAGATCGGATTCTGTGGAACGGTAATCGAGACGAACCGTCGGGACGTGGATCACTGGCCGGCTAGTGGGAGGGAAGGACGACGGCATGGAGTAAAGGGAGTAGGCGTCCGGGGGAACGTCAAGAAGGGCCAGGGCCTTGGGGGTCAGGGTAGCCGACATTAAGACTACCCTGGGTATGGAACGAAAGAGACTCCCCTCGGCCTGAGTGCCGGGCCATAGGGGGGTCAGACTAAAGTTGTCAAAACGCCGAGTCGCAATCCATTCCGTTGATATAGTCGCCAACCGTTCCAGTTTATTTAGGAGGGACTGAAGACGCCTTACGGAACGAGTATCCCTGACGGACAAGGAGAACCCACCCCGATAGCGGTCGTTGAGATCACTTCGCAGCGCCGACAGCAGACCATCCACACGGGGTAGGAGGCCCCTCGCCCAGGTAGACCAGTCAAGGTCTTTTTCGGGAATGGAGGCACCCAGAGGCAGAAGCTCCTCGTTTCTGATATTCACGCTTAGGAAGTCACTGAGACAGTCGAAAGCACGGTGCGCTTCATCACATACTAGTAAATTAAAATCACCCAATCCGCTGCCATATTTAGACAGGGCCAGCCAGCAGGTATAGTTAGAGACGACAACCTGTGTGGCGGTCATCCTGGCTTGACTGAGGGCATTGTGGTAGGGACACCGGCCTCGGTCACGCACCGGACAGGAGAAGCCTAGATGACAGGGGCCGTCCTCGGCGGTAGGGTAGTCGAGAATACGACAAGGATAGGCGTTCTGTCCTCGGATGTCCGCTATCAGGGTAGGGGAATCGGCAAAGGAGACGGAATCCCGATACTGATCCTGGAGACCCTTGGTAGCGGTAAGGATAAGGGTGCGCCGACCAGAGAGCAGCCCGGAGAGGACAGCCAGGACGGACTTGCCACTGCCCGTAGGCGCTGAGAGGGCCAGGAAACGGGGAGTCGTAGGGGGAGTCTTGGGTGATTCCTCTAGCGGTCCCTCTAGCAGGCCCTCCAGGAGCCAGGATAGGGCGGCCTCCTGGCCGGGATACCAGTCGGGGTATCGGTCGGGGGAGAGGCCGAAGGTAAAGGGGGGAGGGAGCATCCGAGTCTCCGCTACCTGATACCGATCCGGCGTCTCAGCCGCTCGATGTAAGGAGAGAGTAGCGGGTGTAGGAAATGGTGTATGCAGGCCCAGGTGAGCATACCGGCGAAGAAGAGGACAGACTCAAGCATCGCTGGAAATCTGATCCACCTTGATGGGCGTCTGATCCCGTAGGGCCTGGGCTATGACCGCCTCTAGGTCGGCCCGAAACTCCAAGTCCCGTTCCAAGGGTGTGCCGTAGGGACTCTGAGCCCACTTGTGGATGAAATGCTCCTTGTCCATCTTACCCTCCCGTCTCCTTCAATAGATGCTTGAACTTTTCCTGGGCGGCTTCCCGGTATCTACTCTGCCACTCACCGGGCGGCATGGCCTCGATTTTATCCAGAATGTCCCTGAGCAGTCGCTGGGCCTGGAGCATCCGACCACCGGCGACATGACGGGCGACTTGTTGCTCAATCCGATCCATGATCAAGATGAAGTCCTGGTGGAACTGCTCCTCCACCAGTATAGAGTCGATGAGCCGCACCTGGGCCATGACAGAAGGCACAGGGACTTGCTGCTCCAGCCAAGCCAGGTGACGGGTAATAGCGTGACGAACCATGTCGGCCTCGGTGGGGTAGGGGAAGACACGGGACTCGAAGATGACGCTCATCTGGCGGCGCAGTCCAGGGGAGACTCTAGCCCAGATGCGCTCGGAGTGGCCCCTCTGGTCGGCGGCGGGGACAATAAAGTCTCGCTCGTTGTAGGGAGAGTCCCCGGAGCGACCTGGTAAGGGAACCGAGGCTACTATCCGAGTTGATTTTGAGGAATCAGGATTATCGTTCATTAAGCTACCTGCCTCATCAAGACTTCCCCTTGTTGATTCTCCATATCCTGCGCCCCTCCCTCGTCGTCGGATAGTCGTTATCCCTGGCCCACGCCGTTCGTTTGTAACGATTAGTCAGCATCTCCCCAGACTTTCCCCAGGGTGGTATTACCCTCTCCTTATACTTCCGTCGGGCATCTCGGTTCAAAATCCGTTCCAGGGAGCGAAAGAGCTTGATCCTGGGGTCGAGCCTTCGGTGAGATTCCTGATGGGACTCCTGATGTATAGACACTGGCAGTGGATCAAGATAAGCACCGTAGCGAGTGTAGTATTGCCGCTCGTCTTGAAGAGCCGCCTCCAAAAGGGTCTCATTTACCGAGGCCAGGGAATAATCCCCCTGATAATGTTGGGAGGCGTATTCGACCATCAAAAGTCCCACTACCAGACTCAAACAACGATTTTCAGCGATTGAACGAGGATATGAAGTTTAGCCTGCGTCAAGTGGGTATGCCAAGGGGAGTGAGAGGCTTGTTCTCCCCCTTTACGACATCGACTTTTTCTAGTTTTCACCGGCACGGCGTCCGCTCTCCCCTATATAATATATAATACTATTATACTTTCTTGTTCCACGTTCAGTTTCCCCTAGCGCCACCGGAGTGCCCCTGTGCTCAGTGTCCCTGTGCTCTAGTGCGATGTGCTGAGTGCTGAGTGCTGATGTGCTCTTGTGCCGAGTGCTCAGTGCTAAAGTGCTACAGTGCCCCTGTGTTGTCATGCTGCTCCTCTTGCTCTCCCTCCCCCAGTAGCTCGTCCAAATCGCAGAGACTTATCCCCAGGGCCTCACAAATCAAACGGGCCGCTCGCCATGAGGGATAGACACGCCCGTTGGCGATCCGAGACAGATGCCCCAGGCTGAGTCCGGTCAACCGGCTAAGTTCGTTGAGCGACGGCTCCCCCGGTTGAGCCTCTTGACCTGATATGGACTTGGGGGCCAGTCTAGGCATCGGTCTACGGATTCCTCCTCCACTTTTCGGTAGGGCCAGCCGCCGCCCTGGGATGGCGCAAGACAGCGGCCAGCCGATACCGTCGCTATCTTAGTCCATGTGCGGGATATTGTCAACAGGGCAATATCCACTTTAATACCCATCTTTAGGTAGGGGTAATACCCATCTTTAGGTAGGGAAAACTACCCAGACGCTCCCCATACCGCCCGATATACTGCCCGATTGCCTGATCCCCTGATGCCAGACTACCCCTGGGCTGTATCTTTTGTAATTTTTTCTGGCCGGGCGCAAGGGGCGTTACTTCCAGAGCCTCTGCCCCCGTCCGAGCGGGGTCGGGGGGGGGGTAGCCAGGAATGGGTGTTCTAGTTCGCACTATTACTATTATGTTAACTAGCCTTGGTTAGCAACCGGAAGGCACCTCTTCCAAGCACAAGGATACACGCTAATGCTACGCTTGGACGAGGTAGAGTGAGTATGGGAGACTTAGACATATAACTAGCATCATATACAGGTAAGAGCAGACTTGACTACCCTTTCCAGCGATGGTAACATATAGTTGACTAGGGGGAAGGCTAACGGTCGATAGAGGGCAAGAGACCCCTGGTAGGCCAGCCCAAACTGCGGGCACACACCAACAAGTTGAAAGAGGGAAGGTTAGAGAAAGGGGAGCGATGATGAAAAGGGCAAGCAGTAATCGGGAGGGGAAGCGGTGCTGTGGTCGTCAAGCCCAGCTCTACAAATCCAAAGGGCTTTACTACTGTCACTCCTGTCAGTATGAATACGACCTTGAAGGGCGCAGCCTGGGCTATCACGGGTCAGGGACTGATGAGCAAGGGTGTGTGCGGCAAATCCACGAGCAGGCTCTCAAATATGCCACCACCGCGGCGGACAAGGAATATCATGTCCGCTGGCTGGCGGAAAACAGGCAGCCTCCCACCCCCGCCCTAGTGACAGTGGGCGGGGTGGGGAAGGTTAGAGAAGGGAA
>Ga0209521_10005476_pt1 | contig 10028 bp, 9 predicted proteins | sample Rifsed19ft4_FD_184016 | JGI IMG/M metagenome (GOLD analysis project Ga0209521, IMG submission 184016) | Soil microbial communities from Rifle, Colorado, USA - sediment 19ft 4 (version 2) | ecosystem: Environmental > Terrestrial > Deep subsurface > Rock core/Sediment | place: Rifle, Colorado... | reverse complement strand
GATCCAGTAAACACAAGATATTCCACGGGTTACTGGATGCCCCGCGTTCGCGGGGCATGACAATGGAGAGGTTGGATGCGAAGGGTCATGGCTTAATGTGATCGGAACGTGCTCTAGCAGCCGAGCCGCCCAGATCAGGCCACAATTTCGAAGCGGCGCACCCAGGCGTCGTGTGTCAGCAGCTGCCGCAGCAGTTTGGTATGGCTCGCTTGGCCCGCGAGATGTTCGTCGATGCAGGCGGCAAGTCCGTCCGCGCTCAATATCCCGAATGTCAACGCATCGAGCCGCGCGCGAATGTCCACAAGACGGCGGCGATGCCCCTCCTCTTCCCGATAAAGACTATCGAGATTTTGCCAAGAGCCTTCCGAATGAGCGCGCGACGGCAAGGCGGGTCGTTGCGCGATGCCCATGCGGCGCAGCGCAGCCCTGAGCAGGAGCGCGCCAACTTCAAGCCAGGGATCAAGGTTGGCAGGGAAGTTCGTGTTGGCATTCGGCAGGCTTGCGATCGCGGGCGCGAGACGGCGGATCGCCTTGTGCACCAGACGGCCGCTGACGCGCTTGGCGGGCGGCGTGGCCAGATAAATCCCAAACACCTCGTTATCGAAGGCCGGCATCGCGAGATCGGCGACCGCGCGCGTCGCCATCATTCCGGTGAACGCGTAATGCTTGTTCACTGCGTGCAAAATGAACGCATCCCATGCGTTGTATGAATCCGCCGACTCAAGCCAGGGCCGCAGGATGCGATCCATTGCATCCTCCTGACCCTTCCACCATTCCGTCGCGTAGCTCGGCCGCACGATACGGCCGACGGTCTCTCGCGGCGGGCCTTGGCGGAGCGATTCGAACACGTCCTTGCCGCTTGGGCGTGGGGGGAGCGGCCGAAGGACGGGCAGCCTTGTTCTTGAATCGCCGATCTTGGCGAAGCGCGTCGGTAGATAATAACCGCGCAAGGTGTAATCCAGGCCGTGACCAGTGAGGATCACGTCGCAAGCCTCGCCGACACGGGGAAGAAAGGCAGACATCGGATTGGAGGCGGGATAGAGGCCGCCCGATTCGGCGACCGTGTCGTCGTTGACAGCAAGAGTGTCCGCCGGATCGACAATCAGCGCACGGTGCTCCGAACCGAACATTCTCGCGACACGGCGTGCAAGTTCGAGCTCGCGATTGGCTTCATAGCTCGCCGTCGTCCAAGAGGTGAGCTTTCCGCTGGGGGCGGCCGCCAGCAGCATACGCGAATCGACGCCGCCGGAGAGCAGTAATCCGTTTTTCCGCCCGATCGTCTGCCGGGCAACCGCGCGGCGCAGCGCGTCCGCGAGCCTTGCCGCGCCTTCGTTTTCGTCGAACCCACGACTGTCCCAAGCAAGCTTCCAGTACGTCTTCCTGGCTTCGCCGCCCTCGTCGATGGTCGCAATGCAGGCCGCGGGAAGGGCGATCACGCCCTCGATCGGCGCAGTCTCCCCGATCGTCCGCTGCATCGTGAAAAGCTGCGCCACGGCGCGCGGATCCGCGCGGCGCACAATGCGGCGATCGCCGAGCAGCGTGTAAAGCTGCGTGGCAAACAGCGTTTCTCCATTACGGCGCCAGACGTGGATGGCCGTGGTCGCCAGGCGGTCGGTGATCAAAACCAGCCGGTGACGATGAGGATCGTAGATCGCTGCCGCGAACTGGCCATTGGCATGCGCAAGGCGCGCGAGCTGATCCGTGTCATAGAGGTGGCCGATCAGATCCGCGGCCGTTCTAACCCTGCCGTCGCCCGCCGCGAGCTCGGCCACGTTGAAGATCGCGCCGGTCAGAACTATATCGGCGTCGTTCGCGGAGCAAGCGCGGCCGCAGGCAAAGCCGCCCGCATGTGCAGCCAAACCGATGCAGCCGCCCCTGCCGGCCGGCGCATCGACGTTGTACCGGGACGGAACCATTGCCGCGAGCGATTGAAGATCGATCGGCGTCGAAGGGTCGGCGGCGCGCTGACCAAATAGTCCGATCATCTGACTCGATCGCACCTTCGGACCAAGACCCGCCGTCGGCTCATGGCCTCGGCAAGGCCATGACATTGCCCCTTGGCCCGACAAAGACCTCGTAACCGTGCCGCTCGAGCTTTTCCTTGGTGATCTTCCAGATGGGAATGCCGCTGCGCGTGTACCATCCGGCGAGGCGAATGCGCGGACGCATGTGCGTCAGCGTCTTGCCTGCGCCGTCGAGCGTTTCCACCTCGGCGCCGTTCAGCGTCAAGCTCAGCATCGTGACACGGGCGAGCCCGAGCTCGTCCACCAGATCATCAATTGAAACAGTTTCGATCGCCTGCCTTCGTTCGCCCTTCGCCACCTCTGCCACGAGCGTGTTGGCTTGGGCGAAGCCGACTTCCAGATCGAGCGTTCCACGCGAATGCCATAGCGCGCGATTGAACGCGAGCACATTATCGATCTTATTATAGCTAATGTTTCGGCACAGCAGGTCGTAACAGCCGCGACTTGCCTCGATCGCAACGATGCGCCCGGCTGTCAGATCTCTGGACATGCGCAGATCGCCCATGCCGACAAAGGCTCCTCCGTCGACGATGACGTCGTCGGCGCGCGGTTGAAACGCCGCGGTGAGGCGCTCGCGATCGCTTACGTTCGGCTGGTCCCCAATGGTGTCCTTGTGCTGACCGTGGAAACCCCACATCTGGTCAACGCTGTAGCCCACAGGCCTCAGGTCGGGGCGCATGTGAGGATAGACGTAGCGCGTGAGATAGTCCTTCATCAGCCGAAAGTGAGATTCGGGCAGCGCCCGCGGCCACGCATCCCGCAGCAGGTCATAGACTTCGTGATTCTTCGGCTCGGTCCAGAAGCCGAAGATCCGCACGCCGCTGTCGCGCTCCTCGATCCACGGCACGTCGCCGTCCCGCCCGAATGTCAGTTTGCCGATGCGCGCGGCGATCTCGTCGATCATGGCGCGATAGCGGCGGCGCCAGCGCGCCGTATAAAACGGAAGGCGTTTCTTGAGGGAGCGCGACAGCACGCGATCAACCATCTCGTAGCCTGTGGAAGGACCAGGGATCATACGTCTTGAAATAGTTGATCCGATCGCGCAGCGACACCGGCATCCGGTCGCAGAAGCGCTCGAACGTCCGAATGTCGTCCGCGCCGACACGAGTCTCGAGCAATCCCCGGGAGCTGTTCGTGTTGGCCGGCGGCAATGGCCGCACCGGCGAATGGACCAAGCCGAGGCGATCGAAAGCGGCATCCATCGCAGCGGCATCCTGGAGACTCTCCGTGCGGATCTCGACGGCGTGCGTCAGCGCGCTCGATTGGCACATCTCCTCATAACGCAGATAAAGCTCGCACCACGCCCACAGATAGAACTCGCCAGCCGACATTTCCGCCGATGACATCCTCAGGACGTTGCTCCGTGCCTCGGGCCGGTTATTGTCGAGCGTGAAATTCTTGTTGCGATTGAGGAAACTCCGCATGTTGCGGACTGGATCGCGAACGAGGTGCACGAGAGCATAGCGGCCCACTGCCTTGGTGAAGGCGAGATGCAGACCGCGCGCGAAGAACTTGCTGATGTCGAAATAAATGCCGGCATTGCGCCTCGCCATTTCCCGCCGGATGCGGCGCAGCCGCTTGTCGACGATGCAGTCGATGTAGTCATGGTCGCCGTTCTCGAATGCCGCCAGCACCTTGCCGCGCCCCAGCAGCTCGTTCGTTTCGATAAACCTCCGCCGAAATCGGCGCTCGTAGGGTTGTAATGCACGCGGCAGGATCGGCCGAATGTCCGGCTGCTCGAATGCGGCATAGCAATCCGGCACATGATTCTCAACGAGCTCGGTGAGCGACGATTGCCCGCAACGGCCAGTCGCAATCGTAAATATGAAACGCTCGATGGGGGCTGTGGCACTCATTTGCGCCAGCCAAGCGTTTCGACGATGTCGCCGATCACGTGCGTTTGCAGAAGATTCATTCGGTTGCCCGACCGCGGATAGCCGACCGCCGTCACGAGGACCATGTCGCTGTCGAGCAGGCGACTTTCTTGCCAGAGGAGTCTAAGGCAAGCGACAATGTGATCGGTGCTTGTCCTCGAAAACGGAATATCGACGTGAATCCCTTCGACGCCCGCGAGCAGATTGAAGCTGCGCGCCGCGTAAGCATCGTCGCTCACCGCGAGTATCGGCTGGCGAGGCCGACGTGCGGCGATTTCGCGAGCCGCATAGCCTGATCGCGTGACCGCTACAATTTTCGTAATCGGAAGCGAACGGCAGATCAGCGCAATCGCCTCGCCGACGGCCTGCGGAATCGCCGCCTGTTTCTCGCTGTCTTGGCTGTCCCCATACAGATACGCCGCGGCGGCGCTTGCCACCTCGCCCATGGTCTTGACCGCCGCGAACGGGAAGTTGCCGATCGCGGTTTCGCCCGACAGCATGGTCGCGCTGCACCCATCCAATACCGCGTTGGAAACGTCGCTCACCTCGGCCTTGGTGGGCGCGGGATTATTGATCATGCTGTGCAGCATCTCGGTCGCGACAATGACCGGCTTGGCTGCGCGCTGGGCAGCGGCGACAATGCGTTTCTGGAACAGCGACAGGTTTTCCAGGTTGGTTTCTACCGACAGGTCGCCGCGGTCGATCATCACTGCGTCAGTCACGGCGATAATTTCCTCCATGTTGTCGAGGCCGTCCCGGTTCTCGATCTTCGATACGATCCGGGGATGATCGCCGCCCGCCAGTTGCCTGATCGCGTTCACGTGTTCGGCCGATTCCACAAAGCTAATACCGATGAAATCGACGCCGTTATCCCGCGCGAATCTCATCATCGCGCGATCGCGTTCGCTCACCATCGCCGTGCGCAATTTGACGAACGGCACGTTGATTCCTTTACAGCTTCTAAGGGTGCCGGCAGTTTCCGCCCGGCAATGGATGTCCCGATCCTCGACCTTGACGACAACGAAGCGAAGCGACCCGTCATCCGCCAATATGATGTTGTCCGGGCACAAGTCGTCGTGCAAGCCTGCGTAGCTCACCGGCACTTTCAACCGTCCGTCGTGGCTTGTATCGGTCGTGAGGACGATGATCTGACCGACCGAGAATTCCGGCTCATGTGAGAGCTGCGTCGTGCGTATCTTGCGGCCGGGTATATCCAGCAGGATCGGCGCCCGGGGAGCCACCCTGCGGATGCGCGCAATGGTTCTGGCGTGCCACTCCAGGGTATTGTGGGAACCGTTGAGGCGCGCAACGTCCATTCCCGCATCGACTAGCGCCCGGATCGCTTCCTCACTCTCAGTCCGCGGGCCGATAGTGCACACGATCTTCGTGCGCTTCATTCGTCTTCCTCGATGAAAAGGGGCAAGCCTGCGAGCGCGGCCACCACCTCCGGCCGCATCAGATGCGGTTTGGGAATGGCGCCGTTCGTGAGGATGCGCCGCATGTCGCTGCCATTAATCTCGTGGGCTGCGTCCGTGCCCCGATGCGGACAGCTCTTCTCCGTGACAATGCCGTCGCAAATACTGCAATAATAGGGTCCGTAGAAGCGAAGAACCGAGATGCCAAGCTCTCCCTCGAACCGGCGCGTGAGATCGTGCGCATCGTAGCGCCCGTACCACCCGCCCACTCCGGCGTGATCGCGACCAACGATGAAATGGGTGCAGCCGTAGTTGCGGCGGATGATGGCGTGAAAAACAGCCTCGCGCGGCCCTGCGTAGCGCATCATTGTTGTCAATACGCCGAAAACGACCCGCTCCCGGGGCAGGAAATTCTGCATCAACGCGCGATAACCGGCAACGATGGCTTCCCAGTGAAAATCGCCAACCTTCTTCCGGCCGATCAAAGGCTGGATGAACAGGCCGTCGGTCAGTTCCATGGCCATCCGCTGAAGATATTCGTGCGCCCTGTGCGGCACGTTGCGCGTCTGAAAGCCAGCTATTGTCCTCCAGCCGCGCCGCGCAAATTCAGCCCTGGTCTCTTCTGGCGTCAGTTCGTAATCGGAGAGATCAATCTTCACGCGGCGCCTGAGCATGACCGGGCCGCCGACAAAATAATCGTTCCCGCGATAGAAGAATTCCACGCCGGGATGTTTGGCATCCGCCGTTCCGTAGATCTGACGCGCGGCGGCCTGTTTATCGCAGGTGAAGATGCTTTGCGGATCAAGGCTGCCAACCTCAACTCCCTCGAAGACCAGCGTGACGTTGCTGGAGTTGCGCAACCGCGCAGAGTCTTTGGCGTTGATGTCGAGAACGACCGGAAGAGGAAACGGCTCGCCCGACGGCAGGCGCAAGTGGGTGACGACATGGCGAAATTCGTCCTCATTCATGAATCCCGAGAGAGGACGAAAGGCGCCCAATCCCAGCTTTTCGAGCTCGAGATACTGGCGCCGATTGACTACCAGCTCCGTCACGCCGGGTGCATCCCGATTCCTGCACGCCGATTCCCTGTCCTTGCAGTCAGCGCCTGTATGACCTGCTCAGCGATGATTTCGGAGGGGCCTGCCGACCGAGCATCGACCACAAGATCCGCTTCGCGCGGCTCGTGCCAAGGGATATCGACTCCCACGACGTTGAGAATTTCGCCGCGTCGCGCGCCAGTATAGAGACCCTTGTTGTCGCGGCCGAGGAGGAAATCGATGTCGGCTTTGAGATAGACCTCGAAATAGTCCGGAAGGTTGGTCCGGTTCCAGCTTAAAAGGTCGGGATGGGCGTAGAGTGCGGCAACCAGCACTGAGAGGCCCTGCTCCGCCAGCAACCTGACGACGCCCTGAATGCGCTTGATCTGAAGGAGCCGATCGGTCTCGCTATATCCGAGATCGCCGCCAAAAGCCGCTCGCACCGCATCGCCGTCGAGCGTGACGAGCTTGGGATAGGCCGCCAGCAGACGACGGCGCAGCGCGGCGCACAGGGTGGTTTTGCCGCTGCCCGAAAGACCTGTAATCCAGACGACCATGATCGCCGAAGGAAGGCTCGGGCGCGGGAGCTGGCGCTAAGTCAGAACACATTCGCCGATCAGCAGATCGGCTTTGCCCATTGCTACCGCAGCCCTGGTGAACTCCCGAGCCGGCGCACCATATGTTCATAACATGAACGATGTCAATGGCGCTGGTTGACGTGACCCAGTTGCGCAGCCCTGCTTCAGGCCTGCACAACCGACTCGACCGGCAATTCGATCACCACCTCGCGCCCCAAGAAGGACAGCAGCGCGACCACGCGCTCATTATCGCGCTGTGCTTCGAAGATGGCCTCGTAGTCGGCGAAGGGACCGACATCGATGCGAATGCGCGCGCCGCGTTTGAGGTTAATCCGTCTTTTCAGAATGACGAACCCCTGCTCGTCCTGCCTTCGCTGAATTTCTTCGATGATGGCGGCGGGAACGGGAACCGGCTGGAGCCCATTGCAGACGAGGTTGATCACGCCCCGCGTTGACCGTATGACCCTCCAACCGCCCTCATCGAGATCGAAAGCGGCAAAAATGTAGCGCGGGAACAGCGGAGCCGGCACAAGATCGACACGCCGCGCATGGCTGCGCCGTTTCATGTAGCGCGGCAGGAGAACCTCGAAACCCTGCCGCGCGAGATGTTCGGTTGCCAGCATCTCCTTGCGCGGCTGGGTGTAGACAGCATACCAGCGCTTCATTTTGAATCCTGTGCCGCCGGTTCCCGATCAGATTGTTTAACGCGGTTCAGCCGCAAGAGCGCAGGCGCGAGTACTCGGTCCGCAGGCAACTCCTTCTTAATCTTCTGATAAGTCGCCTGGGCTGCGGCGAGATCAGTAACAATGACCGCGTCGAATGCGCCGCATTCACTCAACGCCGATTTCACCGGAAGACCGAAGAACTTCTGTCCAGCGCGGGCAGGATCGACGATCGTGACGAGCTTGATCGGATGGTCATAGGCGCAGAGGGTGCCGACTTCGGCCAGCTCGGACACGCCAGCGAAAACGATCCGATTCCAGCCCTTGCTGACGCATTCGCCCATGAGATCGGACATCTGCTCGCGGGCGCGACGAAAGAAATGGAAAGACGACGCAAAATATTGCCCGGCCAGCCTGGTTTTCTCGGCAAACCCTCGCGGCGTCAGATAATAGGCATAACGCCGCCGTGGCACCTGTTTAATCTTGATCAGCCCCTTGCGTACGCTGCGCTTGAGATAGGCGTTGGCAAGCCCGAGCGCGACTCCGAGCTCGCGGGAAATTGTGCGCTGCGACGTATGGGAGTCGCGTTCGATGGCGGTAAGCACGCCGAGCATGACCTCGTCGCCGCTGGTGAACGAACCACTCTCATTGCTGATCTCTGGACGCGTTTTCATCACGTGAGCGTTCCACACGATAAAATTTGTTGCAATGTTCATAACATGAACTAAAAAGATTGTCATCGGGGTCCATCAGCCGTTTCGCACAGGCGCTTTGGCTCATGCAGGCCGGTTGTCATCCGCCGCAGGTCACCTTTGAGCTAGGCGACATTCTTGCACGTCCGATAAGCATCGCCTTCATCGCCCTGTTCATCACAGCGAATCTGGTCTTGCTCGGCATCGTGGAGCCGGCCGCCCGGATCGCCAACGGCGCCGACGGCGCAACGTGGTTTGGTCCGGCCAAGGCGCTTGTGGAATACGGCACCTTTGGAAGCCTTGTGCAGCCAATGGTTCCAAGCGCGGACCGCGGGCCTGTCTATCCATTGACTCTCGCCGCATTGATGCTCGTCGCCGGAGCGAACTACCCCGCGTTGCTTGCGGTGCTGCAAGCGACCTACCTGCTTGTCGCCGCCTTGTTGACCGCCGCGATCGCGGAGACTTATCGCAAGGGATCGGCGCCGCTTACCCTCGGCCTTATGCTGTTCAACCCAAATCTTTTAGGCGCGGTGCAGCTCGTTCAAAGCGAAATCGTCTACCTGCTGGTGCTAACCGGCATTCTATTCCTCATGTTGCAATTTGCGGCCAATTTGAACCGGCGTTACTCGATCTGGATTGGCGTCTTGGCCGGCGTCGCCGCGCTGACCCGGCCGGAAGGAACATTCCTCATCGTTGGCGTTCCGCTATTTCTGCTCCTCATCGCGGTCATTCAGAGAGCCAGGGTGGATCGGGTGCTCTCATGGCCACGTATCGGCTCGCTTTGTATCTCTTGCACCCTAGCCAGCTGCGCCGTGGTTGCGCCGTGGCTCTTGCGCAATGTGCAGGCGGGCATTGGGTTCCGCATCAACGAAGCGCAAAATGCAGCGCATTACGCCTGGGGCGCCGTGGAACAGGTCATAATCACCCAGACCGGCAAAACGTTTTGGGAAGTACCGAAAATTGTCGAAGCGGAGCGCAACCGGCAATTGGCCGAATTCAAGGGCACGCGCCCCGATGCATCGGAACGCGAAATCGCCACTCGCGATTTCAGCAATGCGTTGACGACGCTCGTCACCTTGCCAACGATCGACCATATCAAGACGATCGTCAAAGCGAAGGCCGAATTCATACTTGCCGGAGGAGCGGGCATCTGGATCGGTCTTCTGCGCGGCACCAGCAACACGCCGATCGCGATCATGAAGGCTACCGGCGCAAATGCCTACTGGTCGGGATGGCTCGACGCCTTGTCGCGCTACCCGATATTCGAATTAATCCTCACAGGAATCGCGTTGGGCTATGTGCTGGTTTTGCGCGCCTTTGCCGTGGTCGGACTCTGGCGCGCGTGGCAAAGCAGTCGGCTGCTGCTGCTGATCCTGTGCGCCGGGATCATTTTCCACACTTTCATTCAACCATATTACGGTCCCTCCCGCTTCCGGCTCCCAGTCGAGCCTGCCTTTGTCCTGCTGGCCGTCCTCGCGCTGTCGACAAATCGGCGATTGGGAAAGCCAATAACATGAGTAATTCCGAGCCAACGCCCCGGATTTGCCATCCGGGCATCGCAACACCGTTTTCCTCATACCTCATCCGGTCGACAAATTTGCCTCGCGCGCAGTGCAATCACTTTACCTGCCTTTCGATCTCGCAAGCGCTCCCCTGGCTCAAGGCGGGGGGACAGGGTGAGGGTCGGACTGTTCAGCCGGATCTCGTAGCACTTGCCGCTTTTCATCGATCACAATGAATAGATGG
>Ga0209521_10005462_pt1 | contig 10042 bp, 7 predicted proteins | sample Rifsed19ft4_FD_184016 | JGI IMG/M metagenome (GOLD analysis project Ga0209521, IMG submission 184016) | Soil microbial communities from Rifle, Colorado, USA - sediment 19ft 4 (version 2) | ecosystem: Environmental > Terrestrial > Deep subsurface > Rock core/Sediment | place: Rifle, Colorado... | reverse complement strand
TTGATATAAAAAAGAAAAAACCGGTTCTCTCCAACATCACCGGAGGACTATCCGGCCCGGCTATCCGGCCGGTGGGGGTGGCTATGACCTGGAAGGTGTATCAAAAGGTAAAAATCCCGGTTGTGGGAATTGGTGGAATAATGAATCTGCCGGATGCCCTAGAATATATCTTTGCAGGAGCCTCGGCCATTCAGGTGGGGACTGCTAACTACGTGGATCCGAATACCTCGGTGAAGATTGTGGCCGGATTGGGAAAGTACCTGGAAGAGAATAATATCTGCTGTTTCAAGGAGTTGATAGGGTTGGCTAATAGGCCTACTGAGTTCATATCTTGAACAACCATAATAAGTTATAATATTTATTGATTTAGTTGTTGATTTTCGTATATTGTTATATATATTAAGAGTTTTTTTATTTCAAATTTGTTAACAATTTCACAAGTTAGCGCGAGGAGCACCTATGAGCACCACAATAGAGAAAAGTAAAGGGAGTTACTTTACTCGCAAGCTCAGAGAAGTCTCTGAGAAAAACAACAGTCTTCTATGTGTAGGCCTAGATCCTGTCTTAACAGAATTGCCAACACATTTGCAAAATGGTTATAAGAATGCAACAGTTAATAGTAAGATATTTGAGTTCAATAAAAAAATCATAGATGAAACTCACGATTTGGTATGTGCATTCAAACCCAACTTGGCTTTTTATGAAGCTTATGGAAAAGACGGCTGGATTGCGCTAAAGAACACGTGCGACCATATACGGCAATATGGCATTCCTGTTATACTAGATGGCAAAAGGGGTGACATAGGAAACACTGCTAGGATGTATGCGCAAGCACTTTTGGAATTTCTCCAGGCAGATGCTGTAACGGTAAATCCATATTACGGGTGGGATTGTATCTCGGAGTTCCTGAATGTTAAGAATAAATTTGTATTCGTTCTTTGTCTGAGCTCTAATGACGGGGCTAAAGATTTCCAGACTATTCAACTGCAAGACGGAATGCCTCTATATGAAAAGGTTGCGTTAAAGGTCAAAGACTGGAATGATGAGTATTCTAACTTGGGTTTGGTGGTTGGCGCGATGTACACGAAACAATTACAGAAAATAAGGTCAATCGCATCAGATATGCCTCTCTTAATTCCCGGCGTGGGTAAGCAAGGGGGGTTCATCGAAGATACAGTCATATACGGTACCGATGAGGAAGGTGAATTCGCGATAATAAACTCTTCACGTGACGTTATTTACGCATCTAAGGACAAAGATTTTGACGAAAAAGCTCGCGAAAAAGCTCTCTCTTTAAGAGACTCTATCAATACGGCCCGCAAGAACAAGAAGAAGTTATCTTCTTCTTAATGAAATTAGTTACATCTTCCCAAATACGAAACATTGATAGCAAAACTATCAATGTTTTCAACATCCCCAGCTTGAATCTGATGGAAAAAGCCGGCCTGGGCACGGCCGAGCTGTGCCAAAAGATCTTGGGGGATCCCAGAGGAAAGAAAGTCTTGGTTTTCTGCGGGACCGGCAACAATGGCGGGGATGGTTTGGTAGTGGGCCGCTACTTGGCTAAGTGGAAATACAGAGTCCAGTTCTTCCTCTTGGGGAAAAAGGGGGAGCTTAAAGGAGATGCTCTAACCAATCTGAATCGAACGGTGAAATTGAAGCTGCCTATGAAAATAGTGTCCAAGCCAGAAGACTTGCCCGAGCAGTTAAGTTGCCATTTGATTGTGGACGCCATTTTTGGAACCGGCTTCAAGGGAGAGGTAACCGGATTAGAAAAAGAGACCATAGAGAGAATGAACCGCTCCAAGGTTCCGGTGGTGGCAGTCGATATTTCCTCTGGCTTAAATGCTGACAATGGCAGTTTTAACCCAGTTTGTGTCAGGGCAACCGCCACCTCCACCATGGGGCTGCCAAAGATTGGACAGTTCTTTTTTCCTGGTAAAGAATTTTGCGGTGAAATAAGCGTAGTTGATATAGGGCTTTCTCCCCGGGCAATTGAAGAGGAAAAAATTAACTTGAATCTAATTGGTGAACAGGAGGTAAAGGGCTACCTGCCAGTCCGGCCAGGCCACATTCACAAAGGGGACTGCGGAAAGGTCTTCCTCTTAGCCGGCTCCACCGGCTTAACTGGAGCGGCCTGCCTGGCTTCCTTGTCTGCCCTGAAAAGCGGGGCCGGTCTGGTGGTGCTGGGGGTGCCAGCCAGTCTGAATCCTATTTTGGAGGCCAAGCTGACCGAAGTTATCACCAAGCCGCTGCCGGATGTTGGTAAAAAAGGAAATCTGGCTGTGCGAGGCTTAGGTGAAATCAAATCCTATCTGGAATGGGCTGACTCGGTTGCAATCGGCCCTGGTTTAGGTCAACATTTCCAGACCTTGGAACTAGTCCGCCGGCTGATAACCGCCCGGATCAACCAGCCGGTAGTCCTGGATGCAGATGGCTTAAATGCTTTTGCTAAACAGCCGGAGCTGCTTAAAGACCTGCCATTTCCTCTCATAATTACTCCTCACCCGGGCGAGCTCTCCAGATTGATAAATCAACCCGTATCGCAAATCCAGAAGAATCGAATCGAGATTGCCCGGCAGACTGCCTCGGATTTCAACTTGGTTTTGGTCTTGAAAGACGCCCCTACCCTGGTAGCAGAGCCACAAGGGGAGGTTTATGTCAATCCGACTGGCAATTCCGGAATGGCTACCGCCGGCAGTGGCGATGTATTGACCGGCATCATTACTGGACTTTTGGCCCAGAAACTGGGATTGGAAAAAGACCGCCCGGTCTCAGAAATAGTATTGGAATCAGCCTTAGCCGGGGTCTATCTGCACGGGCTGGCCGGAGACTTGGCTAAGGCCGAGAAAACCTCGTATTCTATGATAGCCGGAGATATTCAAGACAAAATTCCAGCTGCCTTTGCCAGGTTGACCGACTAGTATCTTGCTCGGCATCACAGTTAGCCCAAAAATGAAGTCGAAAAGTTTTCTGACAACCTGTGCTATTCTACTGACTCTTACAGTTTCCAGTTACGCTGCCCGGGGGAGCTGGAAACCAGGGGACTGGGTCTCCTGGACTAATTTTCGCTACCTGACCTCTGCGGCCAGCGATTACAAATATGTTTACTTTGGAACCACCGGCGGTATCCTCAGATTCAATAAATACACCCGAGCCTTTGAGGAGCCCTGGACCGAGACCGATGGCCTGGCAGATAATTCGGTTGAAAATCTGTATTATGACCAGGCCGAAGATGAGGTAGTCATCGATACCAGGAGGGGAATCAGCCGCTACAATCTCACCTTCGAAAAATGGTATACGGGCGGTGATTTTTATCCTCCCTCTAACCATACTTATCTGGCCCCTGAAAAATATCGCAACTTCTTTTTGGAGTTCGGCTATTCTTTCCTGCCTGATTTAGACTATATCCAAGACCTCTATTTACAGCAATTTGCAGTCAGGTTTGCTTACCAGGAGGACCAAAATAACGTTTGGCTGGGGACCTGGGGATTAGGAGTGGCCTTGGGCAATACCGTGACCGGGCAGATGAGATTTCAGAACTATGGCTTGATAGAAAAAAATGTTAAAAGCATCTATCTGGAGGGGTCAACTCTATATATCGGCGGGGTTGGCTTTGGCTCCCCTTCCCGGGGAGTGACCAAATACAACCGCCAGAACCAAACCTGGGAATACTGGGAACCAATTTCAAGTTACAATTTCTTCTCCGCCGACGTAAATGTGATTGCCGGGGATAGTACCTCTATCTGGCTGGGAACTAAATCCGGTTTAGTCCGCTACAGCCGCAAACAGCAGAGGTTTTACACCTATACCAGAAGCTGGGGTTTGTGGGAAAATGAGATCACCGCTTTGAAAATGGAGAGAAACAGGTTGTGGATTGGAACTTCCCGGGGGTTAAATGTCTATGAATCCGGAACAGACACGGTCGTAAAAGTGGAGCTGCCGGAACTGAACCGGGTCTATATCCGGGCCCTAGAAGCCGATTCAGAGACGGTTTGGGTGGGGACCGACCAAGGAGTGTATCGTTTAGACCTAAAAGAAAGAAGCGGAGAAAAATTTGTCGACCCCTATGGAATGGTCAATACCAGGATCAACCATATCTTGAAATATCAGGAACAAATCTGGTTTGCCTCTCGCTTGGGGATCTTGGGATATGATTTGACTGCTCAGAAATATACGGTATACAACCAGGGAGTAGACCTGCCGGGAGGGGAAGTGTTGCGGCTGGCCATTCATCCTTATGCCATCTGGGCCGCCACCACCAATGGAGCCATTAGATTGGACCGCTCTACCAAGCTCTGGCACCTCTATAACCAGTTTGACGGCCTTTTAGATAATTATGTGGCCACTTTAGTTTTGGAAGATGATTACATCTGGTTCGGGACCCCCCAGGGGCTGACCCGTTTTCACTGGTTTATCCCGGGGAGAATAGAGTGAAACTTTCCCAAAAAGGGGAGTTCGGCTTGATTGAGCTAATCCGGAAGAAATGTGGCTGGCCTGGCAAAAAGGTAATCTTGGGCATCGGAGACGATGCCGCCGTTATTAAGAGTGACCCCAATAAGCTATTGGTTCTGACTACAGATGCCTTGATCCAGACGGTCCATTTCAATCTGGATTATTTCTCTTTCTATCAGTTGGGCTGGCGCTCCCTGGCAGCTAATTTGAGTGACCTGGCCGCCATGGGAGGCAGGCCGGTCTGCTGCCTCGTGACTCTCGGTTTAAATGACGGAGTCTCAGTTGAAAACCTGATGCAGTTTTACCAAGGGGTGTTGGCCTTGTCCAAAAGATTTGATTGCCCGGTGGTCGGGGGGGACATTGTCCGCTCCCCGAGGCAAATTGTAATTTCCATTTCCGCCCTGGGAGAAGTAGAAAAAACCAAGGTAGCCAAAAGGTCAGGCGCCCGGGCGGGTGATTTAATCTGTGTCACCGGAGAATTAGGGGAAGCCCAGGCAGGCTTAGAGCTGTTGCTGAAGAAAAGAAAAAACAAGAGCCTGCAATTTTCCCCTGCTCTGACCAGAAAGCACCTTTTACCTTTACCCCGGCTGGCTGAGTCTGATTTTTTGGTTCACAATACTAAACTTAACTCGCTGATCGACATCTCTGATGGCTTAGCTTCGGATTTGCATCAGATTTGTAAGGAAAGTAAGGTCGGAGCCGTAATTTATGAGCGTAAAATTCCGCTTGGCTCTAAGGCTGTCCAGGCTGCCAGGCTCCTGAAAAAAAATCCTCTTGAATTTGCTCTTTATGGCGGAGAAGAATATGAGCTTTTGTTCACTCTGACCAAAAGTCAGGCTCAAAGATTACTCTGTAAAGCTAGATTCAAGTTAACTGTCATCGGTGAGATCCTGCCCAGAAAAGAAGGGGTCTCTCTGGAAAAGGCTGGCCAGAAATCTAAATTGCTCCCTCAGGGTTATACCCATTTTTAGATGTTAGTCTTGGGAATCGAAACCTCCTGCGATGAGACCGCCGCTTCTGTGGTAGAGGATGGACGAAAGATTTTGTCCAATGTCATACTTTCCCAGGACATTCACGCTGTCTACGGAGGGGTAGTCCCGGAATTGGCCTCTCGAGAGCATATCAAGACCATAATTCCGGTAGTAGAGCAGGCTTTGAAAGAGGCCCGTTGTCAGGTGGAAGATTTAAATGGAATCGCCGTTACTTATGGCCCTGGATTAGTGGGCTCTCTCTTGATTGGCCTCTGCTTTGCCAAAGGGATGGCCTATTCTTATAACAAACCTTTAATTGGTGTGAATCATTTAGAAGGACATCTGCTCTCCAATTACTTAGAGCATCCCGACTTTTCTCCTCCCTATGTCTGCTTAATAATCTCTGGCGGACATACTTTGTTGGTCTATGTAAAAGAGGAAGGGAAATATCAACTCTTAGGGCAGACCAGAGATGACGCCTCTGGAGAGGCCTTTGACAAGGTGGGGAATCTGTTGGGCTTGGGCTATCCGGCCGGGCCTAAATTAGATGAGCTGGCCAAGCAAGGAAACCCGGAGGCGATCAAATTTCCTCGGGCTTATTTAGAAAAAGATTCTTATGATTTTTCCTTCTCAGGAATCAAAACCTCAGTAGCACTCTTTTGGGAAAAGCTTTCAGAAGATCAAAAAAGGGGAAGAGTAGCTGACATTGCGGCATCTTTCCAAGAAGCGGTAGTAGACGTGCTGGTAGATAAACTATTAAGGGCCGCCTCGGAAAGGAAAGTCAAAAAAATGGCTCTGGCTGGCGGAGTAGCCTGTAACTCCCGGCTGAGAAAAAGATTGAAACAAAATGAGGACCAGCTAGATATAGATTTATACTATCCCAGCTCAGCCCTCTGCACTGACAACGCAGCCATGATAGCAGCGGTAGGGGAGTTCAGATTGAAAAGAGGCCAGGCTGACGATTTAAGCTTAAACGCCGTTCCCTATCTTAAGCTAGAATCCACCATTGAGTTGACCTAGGCGCCTTCCCATTTACCTTACGCGGCTTTTCTTAGTAAGAAAAGAGCTTCGCAAACCGCTTAGTTCATTTCAGAGAGCTGATTGTACTCTGACATTCAATCACCAGCCATCCCATCTATTTTGATATCAGCGAATTAATACTACCCTGGCCGTCATAAAATCTTATTAAACTTTCCGGCAGTTTTGCGGTCTAACCTACTGAAATGTGAGGAATCCATCAAAGGGTAAATTATAATTATGCCGAAAAGGCACCTCTTCACAATGCGGTTTGCGTCTTTTTCTTCTTTGCTCTGCTTGGCCCAGACTTCAGCAGGAGATAGTTCTCATAATGTCCATACCTGGGATGAACATATAGCTGCAGTTCATTATTAGCGGGTTCATAATTAGGAGGAGTCAAATATGAAGGCAACAAGACCTCGCCAATTCATCTCTTTAGGCTTTCTTTTACTATTCACTTTCTCTCTGGCCGGCTGTAAGGATATCGAAGTAAAAAGTATTTGGCTGGATCGTGAAATCCTTATTGACGGAAGGCCAGATGATTGGGAAAATGTTATGCTGATTATAAAAGACAAAAACATCACTTTAGGCCTAGCTAACGATGAACATTTCTTATACTTATGCCTGAGATCTTCTGAAGAAAGCACCTTAAGGCAGGCCATGATGACCGGCTTCAGAGTATGGTTTGATTCTGAAGGTGGCAAGCACAAAAGATTTGGGATTAAATTCCCGGCCGGAATGCAAAGAGAGGGTATGCCTTTTATGGATAGGACCGAGATCCAAGACCCTAAGGTACAGCAAGAACTCATAGATGTCTCACTGAAGGAAGTAGAAATTATCGGTCCCGCTAAGGGGGAAGTTGTCAGAGCGCCAAATTTTCGTGAACAAGAGATCGAAGTAGACGTGGGTCAAACAGAGGGGCGGTTTGTGTACGAATTGAAAATACCGTTGGCCAGAACTTCTGCTCATCCCCATGCGATAGGGATACAGAAAGGGAAACCTTTTATGATAGGATTCGAGACTGGAAAAATGGACTGGTCAGGCATGAGAAGGGACATGGGTCAAGGTGGTAAGTGGTCAGTTAGGGGTGGAATGCCCAGGGGTGGTAGGGGTCCAGGGGGAGGTGGTATGGGAGGGCCGGGCGGCAGACCGGAAATGCCGGAGCCTTTGGAATTGTGGGTTAAAGTAAATTTGGCTGAAGGCCATTCTGCTGATACACGGACTCCCTAGGCTCTTAATGCCGGGAAGTCTATAAGTGAATCCAGCAAGCACTAATCTTATAGATAGCTCTGACCAGTCCTAAAAGTCGTCCCAAAGGCTCCACTTTCCGTAAAAGATTCTTGCAGCTAAAGGTATAAAAGCGTAGTATAATTAGTATTCTTAAAGAGAAGATTTTATTCAACTAAACAGCCCGGAGCAGGTGTAATGTGAAAAAATGGATAATGATTGCAATCCTAGTCATAGCAGTAATAGTAGTGGGTTATCCTTTACTTTTCAAGGGGAAGAAAGAGCCGGAGAAAAACTCTTTTACTGTCACCACTCAGGATGTAGTCAGAAAAGGGGATTTGACTGTCTCGGTCTCTGCTACCGGCAAGATTGAGCCAATTAAAACCGTGGAGCTGCGCTCCAAAGCCTCGGGGGAGATTATCAAGATGAATGTAGAGGATGGAGACTATATCAAAAGAGGGGGGGTCTTGTGCGAATTGGAGCAGACCACTGCTCTTAACGATTACGAGCAGGCTGAAGCCGATTTAGAAGTGGCCAAAGTCAATTTGGAGATTGCGGAAAAAGAACTGCAGAGACAAAAGGGGCTTTACTCTCAGAAGCTGATTTCCGACCAGGAGCTGGAAAACTCTCATCTGAAACATGAGCAGGCCAAATCTCAATTAGTCAAGGCGGAGGCTACTTTGTCTTCAGCCAAAGAACGCCTGGACGATACCGTGATCCGCTCTCCCATGGAGGGAGTGGTGATAAAGCGCTATGTAGAAGAGGGGCAGGTCATAGCCTCCGGGATCTCCAATGTCTCCGGCGGAACCCTGATTGCGGTGGTGGGGGACTTAACCTCGGTCTACATTCAGGCCGATGTGGATGAAACCGATATCGGCAAGGTGGCTTTAGGCCAGCCGGTCAAGGTGGTGGCTGACGCCCATCCGGAAAAACAATTCTACGGCAAGGTGCAGAGAATCGCCCCCATGGGGACCGAGGTCCAGAATGTGACCACTTTCAAGGTTACTTCTGAAGTCAAAAATCCGGAAAGGTTATTGAAAGCCGGTATGAATGCCACCGTAGAAATTGTGGCCGCTGATTTAAGAGACGCTCTTTTAATCCCGGCCGAGGCGGTCAAAGAGGCTCAGGAAGTGATGCAGTTTGTCTCTATCGGCAAAGGGGAGACAGAATCGCAAGCGGTGGCCAAATTACCCAGGCAGAAATTTGACCCCAAGCAAAAATATGTTCTGGCTATCAAAGATGGGGCGCCTACGCCAATCCCAGTAGAAACCGGAGTTTCCAATTTCGACTTTGTGGAAGTGAAATCAGGGCTTTCAGAGGGTGATTCCATTCTGGTGGTCTCCATCTCTCAGATGATGCAGGACCGAGAATTCATGAAAGAGCGGATGAGTCGCTGGCGCCAGCTCCCCGGGGTAAAGAAGCAGTGATAGCTCGTTTAGTTCTGGAACTAAGAGAATCCTTTCTGGTTTCCTTAAGGGCTCTGCATGCCAACAAGATGCGCTCCCTTTTGACAATGCTGGGCATCATCATCGGCGTGGGGGCGGTCATCACTATGATTGCCTTGGGGCAGGGGGCTAAAAAGGCGGTCCAGACTCAGATTCAGTCCATGGGGACTAATCTTCTATTCGTAAGGCCCGGCGCGGCCCGGCAGGGATTTGTCCGCATCCAAGCCGGAAGTGGAGTCGAGCTAACCAATCAGGATGCTAAATATATAAAGGAGAGATGCTCTTCTGTAGCCGGGGTTGTTCCGGAGAGTTTCGCCTTTGCTCAGCTGAAGTACCGCAACAAAAACTGGAACGCCCGGGTGATTGGAACTACTCCTGAATATCAAAAGGTCAGGAACGTCACTCCAATAAATGGTTCTTTTTTCGGCGACAAGGAGGTCAGTAACAAAGAGAGAGTCTGCGTCTTAGGCCAGACCGTTTATGAAAATTTATTTGAGCCGAAGGAAAATCCGGTGGGAAGAGTGATAAAGGTCAACAACCTGAATTTTGTGGTAAAAGGGCTCTTGGCTCCCAAAGGAGGAACCGGCTGGATGAATCAGGACGATATGGTATTTGTCCCTATTTCCACGGCCCAGAAAAGACTATTGGGCATGGACTATTTGACCAATATTAACGTGCAGGCTAAAAGCGAACTCTTAATCGACCAGGCTTCCTTGGAAATCGAAAAAGTCCTGCGCCGCAGCCAGAAAATCCAGCCGGGCCAGGAGAACAATTTCAATATCAGCACCCAACTGGACATTCTCTCCACCATGGAGCAGACCTCCCAGCAGTTTACCCTGCTTTTGGCCGGAATTGCTTTAGTCTCTTTGATTGTGGGGGGAATCGGCATTATGAACATAATGCTGGTTTCGGTCACCGAGAGAACCA
>Ga0209521_10005459_pt1 | contig 10045 bp, 8 predicted proteins | sample Rifsed19ft4_FD_184016 | JGI IMG/M metagenome (GOLD analysis project Ga0209521, IMG submission 184016) | Soil microbial communities from Rifle, Colorado, USA - sediment 19ft 4 (version 2) | ecosystem: Environmental > Terrestrial > Deep subsurface > Rock core/Sediment | place: Rifle, Colorado... | reverse complement strand
GGCCGCCGCGTTGGCCGTGCCGGCCCAAGCAGGCGACAATCAACTCGCGCTCTCGGCGACCACGGCGTTCACGACCGATTACATATTCCGCGGAGTGTCGTTGAGCAGCAACGGTCCCGCAGCGCAGCCGGAATTCGATATCACTTACGGCATGTTCTACGCCGGCATGTGGGGCTCAAATATCAACCCAGGCGGCGATGGCATCGAGATCGACTACTATGCCGGCATCGCGCCGAAATGGAACTGGAATTCCTCGTCCGTCACCTTCAACATAGGTGGCCTCCTCTATACATATCCGGGTGCCACTGATCTCGACTATTTCGAACTGAAGACCGGCGCGACTTGGGCGGGTGGACCCTGGAGCATCAGCGTTACCAACTATTGGTCGCCGGACAATTTTCAGGCGGGCACCCAGTCAGACGCGATCGAAGGAGGGGTAGGATACACATTCAACAGCAAACTGTTTAACTTCTTCACGCCCACCATCAGCGGCCTAGTCGGGTATCAAGGGTTCGAACACACGGACATTCTCCCCGATTATACATATTGGAACGGCGGCCTGACGCTCGGCTTCATGGAGCACTGGTCTGTTGACGTCCGCTACTGGGACACGACCCTTAACGAGGGCGATTGTTTCACCACTACTGGCGTGCTAAGCGCCTGCGATGAGCGCGTGGTGGGAACCCTCAAGGCGGTGTTCTAGACTTTCATAGCTTCCCCAAAAAGCACTTCCCACCTCAAAGGGCGCCGTTTCGGCGCCCTTTCTTTTTTGCGGTTCGGGTGGCATAGCGGCGGTCATGGCCGAGGAGCTCGCGCGAAGGGTAGACGCTGCGGACGAGTCCGCGGTCGCCAAAGCGCACGCGATCTACACGCCCTTCATGCTCTCCATTTACGACGCACTCGTGCACGGTCTCTCCAACCGCCTCGCGTGGCGCTGTCCGACGCGGCGGCTCCTTGAGCTTTACCGCGCCAATCTCTCGGCCAATCATCTCGAGGCTGGCGTGGGCACCGGCTTCTTCCTCGACCGCACCGGCGCATCGCGGCTGAACCGCCTCGTCTTGATCGACATCAATCGCCATTGTCTCGATCGCGCCGCACGCAGGCTCGCCCGCTTCCAGCCTTCGCTCTATCAAGTGAACCTGCTCGCTCCGATCACGCTCGACGTGGCGCCCTTCGCTTCGGTCGGCCTCACCTATGTGCTGCATTGTCTGCCCGGCCGCATGAGCGAGAAGCTTGCGGCGATCGACCATTTGCGGCCGCTGATGAGCGAGGGCGCGGTGCTGTTCGGCGCGACGATCCTCGGACGCGGGATTGCGCCGAACGGAGCGGCGCGGGCGCTGCTCAATCTCTATAACGCGAAGGGCGTGTTCAATAATCGCGAGGACGACATCGCCTCCTTGTCCGACGGATTGAGGCAGCGCTTCGACCGGGTCGAGATCGAGAGGCAAGGCTGCGTCGCCTTGTTTCGCGCCGCCTGCCGATGTCGCGGGACCCCTATGCCTTGGGATGGCCATTAACCCGCCGTTTACCCTGCGAAGTTTCGCCCCGGTTCATTGTTAACCCTCGGTAAGGGTAGGGCACTACCCTGGGGCCGTGAGCGCTTGGTCCAGCGCATTTCGCGCTGGCGCGGTGACGGACCGAGCCTCCGATCGTGAGGGTGTCTGTTATGCGTACGCGATTGAACCAGGCCTGGACTCTTGCTGCCGTGTTATTGGCAAGCGCCACGGCCTCAAGCCCCGTTCTTAGTGCCGATCTGCCGCCTCCGCCTCTACCGCCGATCTACGATCAAGCGCCGCTGCCGCCCCAAGATGTGTTCGAGGGCTGGTGGCTCGGCGGGACGCTTGGCGGCGCCACCGTGACCTACGATCTCGCGCCTGCCGGCGGCACGGCCGATACCAGCGGAATCCTGGGCGGCGTCGTCGGCGGTTATAGTTGGCAGAGCGGTCCCTTCGTGGTGGGCGTCGAGGGCGACCTCATGGCCGCCGATATCAACGGCAGCCATCGTTTCAATGCCGGTTTGAACCAGGTCAACCCCACCATCGACACCATGGCGGATTTGCGCTTGCGCGCCGGCGTTGCCATCAGGCCTCAGGTGCTGGTGTTTGCCACCTTCGGCGGAGCCTGGGCCAATGCCGACCTGCCCGTCACCAGCCCCGGCGGAGGGTCTGGCAGCACCGACTTCTTCGGTTGGAGCGTCGGCGGCGGCGCCGAGGTCGCTCTCAGCCCGAATTGGAGCGCCCGTTTCGACTACCAATTCACCGACTTCAATTCCGAGTCGGTCAACTACTCGGGCAACAAACTCGACTTCGACCCCGACGCCAACACCTATCGCGGCTCGATCATCTACCGCTTTTGAGCATGCGGGCCGGCCTTGGTGGCTTGCGCCTTCGCGGCCAGGGCCCGGTTGCCGGATATTTGCGTCCGCACCCCTTGGGACCAATCTGGGCCCAGGACGCGTCCCCGAACCCGCAATATTTCTAGGTATTTCTACCTCACCCGAAGGGATAATATGGCGCTGACAGACTATCTCGTGACAAAACGTCCATTCGGATGTCTGCGGATGGAGACGGGGGCAGATGAGGGACGGCGATCGCAGCCCGGTCGTGGTGGAGAATCCGGATGGCGCCGGACCGTTCGTGATCGTCTGCGATCACGGCTCAAATCGCATCCCTGAGGACTGCCAATCTTTCGGATTTGCTGCCGAGGCGCTCCAAACGCACATCGCCTGGGATCCCGGGGCACTCGGAGTGGCGCGGCGTTTGTCGAAAAGGCTGGATGCGCCGCTCTTCTGGCCGGATGTGTCCCGCCTCGTCATCGACTGCAACCGCGCGCCTGACGCGAGCAGTCTGATCGTCATGGAAAGCGAGGGCCGGCAGGTCGAGGCCAACCGCGGCGTGAGCGCGGCGGAGCGAGCGCGACGCCTCGACCGCATTCACAGGCCCTACCATCAAGCGATCGACGCCTGCCTCAAGCGCCGGCTTGCCGCGAGGCTGACAACGGCGCTGATCGCGATCCACTCCTTCACGCCGGTCTATTGCGGCAAGGCCCGCCCCTGGCAGGTGGGCATCGTTTTCGACGACGATCGCCGCCTGGCCGATCTCCTGATCCATGCGCTCGAGGCCGACAAGGCGCTGACCGTCGGCATCAACCAGCCCTATTCCCCGGCCGACCAGGTCTATTACACGATTGAGCGCCACGCCGGCCCGCGAGGCCTTCGGGCGGCCATGATTGAAATTCGCAATGACGAGATCGGCGATGAGGCCGGCCAGCGGAGCTGGGCAGACCGGCTGGCCAGAATTCTCGTTGCGGCCACACAGGACCTGCTCGCAAGCAGCCCCGTCGTGGTGTAAATCTTGCAAGTAGGGACGGGGCCAATCACGAGAAGGGGGTTGGGAAAATGGCGAAATCGGCCGAGAAGCAACATGAAGGCGGGGGGTCCTATCACATCCCCGGCAAGGACTATTTCACAAACCGCGAGCTAAGGCGCCACGCGGGCGTCTTCTCCTTATGGGCGCTGGGTGTCGGCGCGGTCATCTCGGGCGATTTCTCGGGCTGGAACCTGGGTTTCGCCGTGGGTGGCTGGGGCGGCATGTTCGTCGGCACCATCATCATTACGATCATGTATCTCGGCCTCACCTATTCCATCGCCGAGATGAGCCCGGCGCTGCCGCATACGGGCGGTGCTTACTCCTTCGCCCGGACGGCTTTCGGGCCGTGGGGCGGCTTCATCACCGGCGTCGCCGAGAACATCGAATATGTGCTGACCCCTGCGGTGATCGTCTTCTTCATCGGCTCCTACCTGACAGGAATTTTCGAGACGCCTGCCGCGTTCCAGCCCGTCTGGTGGATCCTCGGTTACATCATCTTTGTCGGTCTCAACGCCCGTGGCGTCGAGCTATCGTTCACGGTCACCGTCATCGTGACCCTGCTCGCCATCGCGATTCTCGTCATCTTTTTCGTCAGCGCGATTCCGATCTTCGATTTCGGCAAATATGCGATGAATATCGGCGTCGATCCGGCGACAGGAGCGGCAGTGGAGTTGCCGGAGGGCAATGGGCCGTTCCTGCCGTTCGGGGGATACGGCGTTCTCGCCGCGCTGCCTTTCGCGGTGTGGCTGTACCTGGCCATCGAGCAGCTGCCGCTTGCGGCGGAAGAATCGGCCGACCCCAAACGCGACATGCCGAAGGGCATCATGCTCGGCATGTTCACGCTGATCGCCCTCGGGTTCCTCGTGCTTATCATCAACCCGGCGATCCCGATCGAACGCGAAGTGACCGATGCCGCCGGCGTGACGACGACAGTCCACGGCGCCTTCGCCCTCGGCACCTCGGGGGAGCCGATTCTCGACGGCTTCCGCGCGATTTTCGGAGCGAGTGCGGCGAAGGTGCTGGCGCTGATCGCCGTCGCCGGGCTGATCGCAAGCTTCCACGCGATCATCTTCGCCTACGGCCGGCAGATCTTCTCGCTGTCGCGGGCAGGTTACTTCCCGCATTTCCTGTCGGTCACCCACGGCGCGCATAAGACACCGAACGTCGCGCTGATGGCCGGCGGTGTGCTCGGACTCGCCGTGATGCTGGTCGTGTGGTTCACCATGGGTGGCGAGGCTGCGGGCTCGTTCATCGGTGGCACGCTCCTCAACATGGCGGTGTTTGGCGCCATGTTCTCCTACCTCCTCCAGGGGCTCACCTTCATCCAGCTCCGCCGGCGTTTCCCCAACATCGAACGGCCGTTTCGCAGCCCGTTCGGCGTGCTTGGGGCATCGCTCACGGTGATCATCGCGCTCGTGACCATTGGTTTCCAGCTCGCCGATCCCATATACCGCACCGGCGTTATCGGCGTGGCAATCTGGTATGCGCTCGCCATTCTCTACTTCGCGGCCTACGGACGGCACACGCTCGTCTACTCGCCCGAGGAGGATTTCGCGGTGAAGCATCGCGAAGGCGCAGCCTCGAAGTAACGCCGCGAAACCGAACTCTCGTCAAAAGCCGGCCCGTTTTTTAACGGGCCGGCACTTCCTTTCACCACAAGGCCTCTCCGGATGCCCGGCATGTTGACATTGAAAGAACTACAGGAGGCCGTGGCCGCCGGCGAGATCGACACGGTCGTGGTCTGCTTCCCCGACATGCAGGGAAGGCTCGTCGGCAAACGCATGCACGCGAACTATTTCCTCGAAAGCGCCTACCAGGAAACCCACGGCTGCGACTATTTGCTCGCCAACGACATCGATATGGAGCCGGTGCCGGGATACGCCGTAGCCAACTGGGAGAAGGGCTACGGCGATTTCGTCATGAAGCCTGACCTGGCGACACTCCGGCGGATTCCATGGCTGCCGGCGACGGCGCTGGTGCTGTGCGACGTGCTCGACCATCACACGCACGAGGCCCTGGCGCATAGCCCGCGCGCCATGCTGCGCAAGCAGATCGCGCGGCTGGCGGCGATGAACATGTCATCGCTCTTTGCCTCGGAGCTTGAGTTCTACCTGTTCGATGAGACCTACGAGTCGGCGCAGGCGAAAGCCTGGCAAGATATCAAGACGGCCGGCAGCTACATCCAGGACTATCACGTCTTCCAGACGACCAAGGAGGAGGGCGTGATGCGGGCAATCCGCAACGGACTGCAGGGCGCCGGCATCGCGGTAGAGAACTCGAAGGGCGAATGGGGGCCGGGCCAGGAGGAGATCAATGTCCGCTACGCCGACCCCCTGACCATGGCCGACTGGCACGTCATCCTCAAGAACGGCTGCAAGGAAATCGCCTACGGCCTCGGCAAGGCGGTGACCTTCATGGCCAAATGGCGCTACGACCTGGCCGGCTCGTCGAGCCATATCCATGCCTCGCTGTGGGACGCCGCCGGCAAGACGCCGCTGTTTCTCGACCCCAAAGGCGAGCACGGCATGTCGGCCTTGATGCGCCACTTCGTGGCCGGACAGCTCGCCTATGCGCGGGAGATCACTTGGTTCCTCGCGCCCTATATCAATTCCTATAAGCGCTTCCAGGTGGGCACCTTCGCGCCGACCAAAGCCATCTGGTCGCTGGACAACCGCACGGCCGGCTTCCGCCTCTGTGGAGCCGGCGGCAAAGCCATCCGCATCGAGTGCCGCATTGGCGGCGCCGATCTCAATCCCTATCTTGCCTTTGCCGCGCTGACCGCTGCCGGGCTTGCCGGCATCGAGCAGAAGCTGGAGCTCGAGGCGCCCTTTGTCGGAGATGCCTATCAAGGCAAGGCGCTTCCCGAAGTGCCGAAAACGCTCCGCGAGGCGACGGAATTGATGAGGACATCGAAGATGCTGCGGGCTGCCTTCGGCGACGACGTCATCGACCACTATGTGCATACTGCGAATTGGGAACAATTCGAGTATGACCGCCGCATCACGGATTGGGAGCTAAAGCGCGGCTTCGAGCGATATTGAGTGTTTGGTGTATGTCTGAAAGCGTCAAGATCATTTCCCCTGTCGACGGCTCGGTCTATGCCGAGCGCCCGGTCGCGCGCGATGCTGACATCGAGAGCGCGGTATCGACAGCCCGCGCCGCGCTGCCCAAGTGGAAGACCGTTCCGGTCCCCGAACGCGCGCGTTACATGCTCGCCTTCCTCGACGCGCTTCTGGCGATGAACGACGACATCGCGGTGGAGCTCGCCTGGCAGATGGGCAGGCCGATCCGTTATGGCGGCGAAAAGGGCGGCGTCGAGGAGCGCATACGCGCTATGGCGGCGCTCGCCGAGGAGGCACTCAAGCCCTACTACCCGCCGGAGAAGGCCGGCTTCCGCCGCTACATCGCACGCGAGCCGGTCGGCCTGGTGATGGTGATCGCGCCGTGGAACTATCCTTATCTCACCGCCATCAACACCATCGTGCCCGCTCTTCTCGCCGGCAATGCCGTCATCCTGAAACACGCCGCGCAGACCTTGCTCGTCGGCGAGCGTATCGCCGAGGCGTTTCGGCGCGCCGGCCTGCCCAAGGGGCTCTTCCACAATCTGGTGATGTCGCATGAGCAGACCGAGAAGCTCATCGGCTCGGGGCGGATCGACCATATCAACTTTACCGGCTCGGTCGCCGGCGGCCGCGCCATCGAGCGCGCCGCGGCCGGCACGTTCGCCTCGCTCGGGCTCGAGCTCGGCGGCAAGGATCCAGCCTATGTGAGAGAAGACGCCAAGCTCGATCATGCCATCGAGAACCTGGTCGACGGAGCGTTCTACAATTCCGGCCAATGCTGCTGCGGGGTGGAGCGCATCTATGTCGATGCTCGGGTCTATGACGATTTTGTCGCGGGCTTCGCCGATCTCACCCGGAAATATGTGGTCGGCAATCCGCTCGACGCCTCGACCACCCTTGGACCGATGGCGCGCGGCTCCTTCGCCGACACGGTGCGGAGCCAGATCGCCGAGGCGAAGCGGAAGGGCGCCACCGCGCTGATCAACATGAAAGTTGCAGGCGACCGCCCGGGCTCGCCCTATCTCGCGCCCGAGGTGCTCACCAATGTCAACCACCAGATGGAGGTGATGCGGGAGGAGAGCTTCGGCCCGGTTGTCGGCATCATGAAGGTGCGCGACGACGACGAGGCGGTGACCTTGATGAACGACAGCCCTTACGGACTGACGGCCTCGATCTGGACACGCGATACTGACCGTGCCGCCGAGATCGGCGCGCGCATCGAGACCGGCACGGTCTATATGAACCGCTGCGATTATCTCGATCCGCATCTCGTCTGGACCGGCGTCAAGGATACCGGCCGCGGCGCGGCGCTGTCGAAATACGGTTTCGACGCGCTAACCCAGCCGAAGAGCTTTCACCTGCGCGAAGTCTGACAAGCCTTCATAACCCGGAACAGGACATGAGCGTACCAACCGCCAATTGGAGCTACCCGACCGCCATTCGCTTCGGCGCCGGCCGCATCAAGGAACTCGCCGATGCCTGCCGCACCGCCGGAATAGAGCGCCCGCTGCTGGTCACCGATGCGGGCCTCGCCAAGCTCGCCATCACCGCGCGGGCGATGGACCTCATCAAAGAGGCAGGGCTTCCCGTGGCGATGTTCGCCGAGGTCCAGCCGAACCCGGTGGATTCTAACGTCGAAGCCGGCATTGCCGCCTTCCGCGCCGGCGGCCATGACGGGATCGTCGCCTTCGGCGGGGGTTCGGGTCTCGATACCGGCAAGGTCATCGCCTTCATGGCCGGGCAGACCCGGCCGCTCTGGGATTTCGAGGATATCGGCGACTGGTGGACGCGCGCCGACGCCGACAAGATCGCGCCGGTCGTCGCCGTGCCGACCACGGCGGGCACCGGCTCCGAGGTCGGCCGCGCCGGCGTGATCACCCAAGAGGCGACGCATACCAAGAAGGTGATCTTTCATCCCAGGATGATGCCGCGCGTGGTGATCATCGATCCCGAGCTTACCGTCGGCATGCCGCCCTACATCACCACCGGCACCGGCATGGACGCGCTCGCCCATTGCCTCGAAGCCTATTGCGCGCCGAGCTACCACCCAATCGCCGAGGGCATTGCCGTGGAGGGCATGCGGCTCGTCTTCCACAATCTGCCGAAGGCCGTGGCTAACGGCAACGATCTCGAAGCCCGCGCCCATATGATGAGCGCGGCGGCGATGGGCGCTGCCGCCTTCCAGAAGGGCCTCGGCGCGATCCACGCGCTCTCACATCCGGTCGGCGCGCTCTATCATACGCATCACGGCATGACCAACGGCGTGTTCATGCCCTATGTGCTCGTCTTCAATCGCCCGGCGATCGAGGCGAAGATCGTGCGTCTCGCCGGCTTTCTTGGCATCGGCGGCAGCTTCGACGGCTTCCTCAAGGCGGTGCTCGATCTGCGCAAGCAGACCGGAGTTCCGCACGATCTCGGCGGGCTTAAAGTGGACGGCGGCAGGGCCGAGACCATCGCCGAAATGGCCGTCGTCGATCCGACCGCCGGCGGCAATCCAATTCCCCTGACCAAGGAGGGGGCCAGAACGCTCTTCGACGCCGCGCTCAAGGGCGACGTGGCGGCCGCGGCCGCCTAGGGTTTGACCGGCGGGACGGCGATATTGGCCGCGGGGCAAAGCCGCTTCTGATCCTCGTTGACGCCGCAGGCGCGCGGAAAGAGATCGCGGCCGAAGCATACCCTGATGTCGAGAAGATTTGCGCGGCGACAGGTGACCGAGATCATGTCCGGCTCGAGCCAAGGATTGGCAGCGAGGAACTCGCGCTCGATCTCGTCGGGAGAAGCGAGACGATCGGCGTCGTTGGCGAGAAAGCGCAGAGGCACGCTCACGCGCTCGTAAAGCTGCCGCGCCACACCGAAATATTGCGCCGGCTCGAGGCCGGAGCAGGTCCCGTGCACGCGGTACTCATGAATGATCAGGGTCTTGCTCGGCATGATGTCGCGCATCTCCTCGATCAGTTTCGCCGGCACCCAGGGGCGTTTGCCGATGAAGCAGCTCTCCGGCCAGCCTTTATCGTATTGCGGCCACAGCCCATGCAGGCGGAAGGCGCGAGGCTGTGACGCTTCGCATTGTCCATCCTTTCGGTCGCGGCCCTCTGTACGGCAATAAGAGGGCATCCAGCTGAGCACGAGCACGTAGTAGTCGAATGCGCCGGGCTTGTTGCGCTCGGCACTCCACGCGGCGCCCTCTGGGAACAGGCAAGCGAGAACGATGAGGAAGGGCAGCGCGCGCCTAAGACCCGACATTGCCATCGATCGCACCAAGCGCCGCCAAGATGCGCGCCCAACTTCGCGCGCCCTTGGTGAAGCTTCTGAGATTGTACTTCTCATTCGGCGAATGGATGCGGTCGTCGTCAAGAGCGAAGCCTATCAGCAGGGCATCCATGCCGAGCCGGGAGCGAAAGGACTCGACGATTGGGATCGACGCACCGCAGCCGATGATCGCTGGCGTCTTGCCCCATTCGGCTGCGAGCGCACGCGTTGCGGCTTGAAAGGCTGGCGCGCTCGTATCGAAGCCGACCGCAGGCGACCCGCCTTCATGGGCGAAGGAGGCGCTCGCATCCGCCGGCAAGCGGTCTTCGACGAAGCGATGCAGGCCGGCGAGAATCCTTAAAGGGT
>Ga0209521_10005448_pt1 | contig 10055 bp, 10 predicted proteins | sample Rifsed19ft4_FD_184016 | JGI IMG/M metagenome (GOLD analysis project Ga0209521, IMG submission 184016) | Soil microbial communities from Rifle, Colorado, USA - sediment 19ft 4 (version 2) | ecosystem: Environmental > Terrestrial > Deep subsurface > Rock core/Sediment | place: Rifle, Colorado... | reverse complement strand
ATATTACAAATCCATCATCGGTAGTCATCCGCATTGTGGATTGGCCAAGCCATTCGTATTTTATGTTATTTAATAGAACAAAGTCCTTTTCTTCGGTGGTCGCCATTATATAGTTTCTCCGCTCATACTTTTTTCAAACTCTACCACCGCACCAAATTACTGTCAATAAGCTATTGCAAATTTGCTTTCATTTGTTTAAGCTATGATTATGCTTTTAATAAAAATCGCAGGAGAGTGATATGAAATCAAGGATTGTAAATGCTTTAACAGCCATTTTTTTGGCATTTATCTTTTCAAGTTATGCCGGCGCCCAGACAAAGGATATGTTCAAAACCAAACTGGATAACGGCATAACCGTTATCCTTGAAGAGGATCATTCAGCAAGGGTTGTTGCGTTTCAGATGTTTGTCAGAGTAGGCGGTGCAGATGAGAATGAAAAAGAGGCAGGAATAGCCCATGTGTTTGAGCACATGCTTTTTAAAGGCACGGAAAAGAGAAAGGTTGGGCAGGTTGCAGGTGAGGTTGAGGCGGCAGGCGGTTACATAAATGCCTACACATCGTATGACCAGACTGTATATCACCTTGCGGTGGCAAGCAGATATTTTGATACGGGGCTCAATATAATTTCTGATGCAATACAACACTCATCCTTTGACCCCAATGAGCTTAAGAAAGAGTTGGAGGTTGTGCTTGAGGAACTCAGGATGGGCGAGGATGATCCCGGCAGGAAACTTTACAAAAATATCTTATCCACGGCATATACAACCCATCCGTACAAGAGACCTGTCATCGGCTTTACAGATACGGTAAAGAGCTTTACGCGCGAGCAGATCCTTGATTTCTTCAGAAAATGGTATATCCCGAACAATATGACGCTGGTCGTTGTTGGTGATTTTGATAAAAACCAGGCCATGGATGCAATAAAGAACAGCTTTAAGGATTTTAAAGCAGGCCCTGAGCCTCACCAGCCAAGGCCAGTCGAGCCGTCTCAGAAAGAGATCAAGGCAATCATATCAGCAGATGAAATAAAGGAAGTCCACATGGGTATGGCATTTCATATACCCGGTCTGAGCCATCCTGACACCTATGCAATAGATGTTCTTGCAAACATCATTGGCCAGGGAGAGAGCTCCAGACTTTATCAGAGGCTCAAACAAAATGAGCAGATAGTTCACAGCATTTCAGCCTATGCCATGACGCCAAAAGAACCGGGCGTATTCTTATTTACATCAACTCTGGAAGCAAAGAATGCAAAAAAGACAATAGAAGAGGTTATGAAAGAGCTTAATAAAATTAAATACCAAGGGGTTTCTGCAGCGGAATTGAGCAAAGCAAAACTCAATCTTGAGAGCGAATTTGTATATGAACGGGAAACCATGGAAGGGAGGGCAAGGCAGCTCGGATATTTTGAGGTAACAGCCGGCGATATAGCCTTTGAAAGCAAATACCTGGAGGGTATCTCAAGGGTAACGTCAGAGGATATAAAGAAAATAGTAAACGAGTATTTAAGAGAAGACAACATGACCGTTGCCATTATACTGCCGAAAACTGACCAAGATATTATCAGCAAAGAGGATATCGCTTCTGCCGCAGAAACAGCCAGAGTTCATGTATCGCAAGATGCTGCCCCAATAATTGAAGAAGCCAGGAAGATAAATAAAAAGACGGAAGAACCAATAAAGATAAAACTTAAAAATGGCATGACCCTCATTGTAAAGGAAGACCATTCCAGCCCCACGGTTGCCGTATATTCAACATTTCGCGGAGGGTTAAGGTTTGAGGATGAAAAGACAAACGGTCTTGGAAATTTTGTAGCGAGCATGCTTACAAAAGGCACGGAAACAAGAAATGCGGTTGAGCTGGCAAAAGAGATAGAAGGCATGGCAGGCGGTGTAGGCGGTTTTTCAGGCAAGAACTCCATAGGCGTATCGGGAAAGTTTCTGAGCAGATATTTTAATGACGGCATAGACATTATTGCAGACTGCCTATTGCATCCCACATTTCCCCAGGACGAACTGGAAAAGACCCGGAAAGAGATTCTTGCAGATATAAAGAGGCAGGAGGATTATCTACCGGGTTATACATTTAAACTCTTCTATAAAACTCTTTACGACAAACACCCTTATAGAATGCCTGTAATTGGAACTGAAAAAACTGTTTCAGGTTTTAAGAGAAAAGACCTTTTAAATCATTACCAAAGGCTCATGGTGCCGCAAAACATGGTCATATCCATTGTGGGAGATATCAATAAAGATGAGGTTGCCAAAAAGATTGAAGAGCTGTTCGGCAGCTTCAATAGAAAAGCCAAACCTTTAGCAGACCTGCCCATAGATGGCAGACAAAACCATATCAAAAAGACCGGCGAGGCAAAAGAAAAGCAGCAGACCCACATTGCGCTTGGCTTTCTTGGCGCAACCATTACCAGCGAGGCAAGATTTCCTCTGGCTGTGCTAACCGAGATACTTTCCAGTCAGGGAGGCAGGCTTTTCGTGGAGTTGAGAGATAAGGAAAGCCTTGCATATGCCCTGAGTGCATTTTCAAGAGAAGGTGTTGAACCAGGGGTTTTGGCTGTATACATGGGAACAGCGCCTGAAAAAAAGGATAAGGCAATAGAAGGCATATTAAGGGAATTAAAAAAGGGCATCACAGAAAAAGTAACTGATGAAGAGTTAAAAAGGGCAAAGAGCGCGCTCATAGGCGGGTATGAAATGGGCCTTCAGGAAAACATGGCTCAGGCAACAGACATGGCAACCAACGAGCTTTATGGCCTTGGCTTTGACGAATACAAGAGATATCCGGGAAAGATAGAGGCGGTTACCGCAGACGACATACTAAAAACAGCGCAAAGGTATATAAAACTGAATGCTTATACGTTGAGCGTGGTGGGACCAAAGTAAATATACCCAAATCCCGATTTAGAAAACCAAATCGGGATTTAAACTGACAATGGACAAACTACCAGAACAGATAGAGCAGAGGAATAATTTTTATGAATGAAGAACTACTTAAAGAAGAGAAGAATATGAGAAGGTTGAGAATTATTGTGAATATTACGGAGGCAGTCCTTATGCAGTCAAACTTAACGCTTGAGGAGTCCTTTGCCTTGATAGAGAACACGAAGAAAACTGCTCTTAACCTTTTCCCTGATAAAGAATCTGTCTATGACCTCATTTATACACCAAGATTTTTGAGGATTATCAATGAGCGGTTTGCCATTCCGTCAATAAAAAACTAACACCTCACCTCCCGCTATAGCGGGATTTACCATAAGCGCATAACCAAAATAACACCCTTCGTTTTACTCCAGTAAGCGTCTCTCTATTTAAGCCTTTTCACCCCTGCATGATAACAGCACTGCGGAAGGGATAGGTCGTTGAAAAAAAACTTCTGCCCGGCCAGGGTAAATTCAATCTTCACCATGGAGACCCCGCCCGGAATAGCTGAATCCAGTATTTCAACAACTACTCCATCTCCCCATTCCGGATGCGCTTCGTGTTTTACATGCTCTCCGATGCGCAGATATGGACGCTTATTATTATCCATTTGTTCCTTCTTTGGTAATATTCAATCATTCTGTTATATGCTAACATATTTTTATCTGCTTTTTCCCAACGTTTTCCTTGTTTTTTCCTTATGATGCAGTCGGAGGTTTATTATTTGACGGTAAAGTAAAAAGCTCGGATGCAAGGTAATAGTAGTCTGCCGATTTATCGGCGCTTTTAAAAACGCCCATAAATGGGCAAACTACAGGTATGTTGAGCCAAGAAACCGAAGCGACGCCTCAGGCGGACGCAGATAGACTTCTTATAAAACCCCTTACTTTCCTATGCAAAACTGGCTGAATATCCTGTCTAGTATATCCTCTGTTGTCACTGCTCCTGTTATCTCGCCAAGCCTTTCTACCGCCTCCTTGAGTTCCACTGCAATGAATTCTCTGGATAAACCGTTGTTCAAGGTTTCTTCTGCCTTTACCATGGCTTTGCTTGCCTGCTCAAGGTTTACCTTGTGGCGTGCATGAGAAATAACCATACCAGTAAATTCATCGGTCTTATGCCCAATTGCCTGTTTGTATATTATTTGCCTTAATTCTTCAATGCCCTTATTCAGCAGTGCAGAAATTTCTACCGTTGTTCTTCCTTTAAAACCATGGTGAAAGGACTTGACCGATTTTTCAGTGGCTTTATCCATCTTATTTCCAATAATAATGGTCTTCTTATCTGTTATCGTTTCCAAGATTTTAATGTCTTCTGCAAATTCACCCCCAGAGATATCTACTACAAACAACACCATATGGCTGGACTCCAGTCTCTTCATGGTGAATTTTATGCCTATGCTTTCAATCTCGTCCTCTGTTTCCCTTAAGCCTGCTGTATCCATAAGCCTGAGCGGTATGCCTTTTATGTTGACAACCTCTTCTATGATATCTCTGGTTGTTCCCGGAATGGGCGTAACAATAGCGCGCTCTTCTTTTAAAAGCAGATTGAGAAGGCTGGATTTCCCGACATTTGGCCCTCCGAGGATAATGCAACTTATCCCTTCTTTTAAAACCTTTCCCTCTTCGTATGTGGAAAGGAGTTGTTTAATTTCATTCATGATTTGTTTGAGGCTTTGCTTAATCTCTGAATCAGAAAGTATTGTTACATCCTCCTCGTCAGGAAAATCAAGCCCTGCCTCTAGGGGGACAAGGAGATTAACAACAGCATTTTTGATCTGATTAATCTTTTGAGAAAGAACACCTTCCAGTTGAGACTGAGCCAGCTTCAGGCTTAAATCTGTTTTTGCCCTTATTAAATCTATTACAGCCTCAGCCTGAGCCAAATCCATTTTACCGTTTAAAAATGCCCTTTTGGTAAATTCTCCTGGCTCTGCCAGCCGTGCCCCCTGCCTCAAAATTACCTCCATCACCCTTTGCAGCACAAGCTGGCCGCCATGACAATGAAATTCCACTACAGTTTCACCGGTAAAGGATTTTGGTTTTTTCATTATTGCCATGAGTGCAGTATCTAAAGAGGCATTATCAGCAGGGTTAACGATTGTTCCGAAATAAAGGTGGTGGCTTGCGAATGTGCGTGGTTTATTGTAGGGCTTGAACAGGGTATGGGCAATTTTCTCTGCATCGGCACCGCTTATCCTTACGATGCCAATTCCGCCTTCCCCAACAGGGGTTGCTGTGGCAGCTATGGTATCAAAAAGGTGAGAGGTCATAGGTCATAGGTGATAGGAAAACCTAAAACCCATAACCCATAACCCATAACCTCTAACCTATTCTTTATTTCGTGGCCTTCTGAATATAATATTGCTGGGCAATTGATAGTACATTATTTACAAGCCAGTAAAGGACAAGGCCTGATGGAAAGTTGAGAAACATAAAGGTAAATACTATGGGCATGATAAGCATCATCTTTGCCTGGGCAGGATCCATGGTGGAAGGTGTCATCTTTTGCTGTATGAGCATTGTTGCACCCATGAGGATTGGTAGAGGACCAAATGCAGAACCGCCTATAAAGGGAACTATAGCTGGAATCTGAGCTAATCTGTCAGGGGCAGACAGATCGTGTATCCATAACATGAATGGTGCGTGTCTCAGCTCTATGGATGCCCCAAGCACATTATACAAGGCAATAAAAACAGGTATCTGCAAAACCATGGGCAGACATCCACCAACCGGATTAATCTTATACCGTTTGTAAAGCTCCATGAGCTCTCTGTTCATCTTTTCTTTATCATCTTTATATTTTTCCCTCAAGGCCGCTATCTGAGGCTGAACCTTCTGCATCTCCTTCATAGAATTCATGCTCTTCTTTGTCAAGGGGTGAAAAAGTATTTTTATAACAATGGTAAGGAGTATTATGACAAGACCGTAATTATGTATGTATGAATAGAGGAAATTCATGGCCACAAGAAACGGCTTTGCAAGAAAGGTGAACCAGCCAAGATTTATTGAACCATCAAGATGAACACCTTGAGCTGTCAGGATATCCATCTCCTTTGGCCCGATGTAGGCAGTATAGCCAAAAGCAGCATGAGCATGAGGCGCCAGGTTTACAGGAACAACCGCCGCTACCTTTACCAGACCTTTCGTTGTTAGGGTTGACCATTTTGCATTTTCTACGTTTTTGGGAATAATAACGGATAAGAAATACATATCCTCCAGGCCAGACCAGAGTATCTTACCTGCCAGTGTTTCTTCACCTTCCTTAATATCCTTTGTTAAAACCTTCCCGTCGGAATAGAGAATCGGCCCTTTATGATAAGAGCCGCCTCTCTTTTCCAGAAATTTGACAGATGCTGAAAGGCCTGTAGCCAATTGGCCTTCAAACTGAGTTGCCGAATTGTTGGAAATTGTGGTTTCTGCCTGGATGCTATACGTATTTGCGGAAATTGTATATTTCTTTTCAACGCTGATTCCGTCCTGAGACTGCCATTTGAATATCAACTCTTGTTTTTGGCCTACAGCAAGGGAAATGCTGGATTGGGACGGCTTGAAATAAATAACCTCGGAAGCAGCGCCTTTAACCAATTTATCCTGAAGAGGATATTCCTCTAATGCAGGAGTTACCATTTCTACATTAGGGGCGGTTTGTGCCAATTCCTCTCTATAATTTTTTAACAACCAGCTCTTTATACCCGCACCCTTACTGGAAAATACAGCCTTATACAAGGGTGTTTCAACCATTACTGTTTCCTCTGCAAATTGAGAAGCAGAAACAGCCTCTTCTTTCTTGACAACGGCAGCACTTCCACTGTTGCCTCCTGCTTCTTTCTTTATCTGGTCGGTTTGCTCAGGAGCGCTCTTATCTACTGTGACCTTTTTTACCGGTGGCGGAGCTATCCACTTTTCCAGAAAGAACTGGTAAAAAAATAGAACAGCCAGTGATAATACCAGTGCTAATATAACTCTTTTTTCCATAGGGGATGTCGCTTTGCTCCATTGTAAATTGAAGATTGAAAAGTGCAATTTGTAAATTTAAAACTTCTTTAAGCTTTTGCAATCTTCAATTTGCATTTTTCATTTTGCAATTCTTTATGGCAGAGGGTCGTACCCCCCGGGATGAAATGGATGACATTTAAGAAGCCGATAAACAGCCATGCCAGTACCTTTCCCCGGACCATACTTTTCTAAAGCCTCTTGGGCGTAAGAAGAACAGCTTGGATAAAAACGGCATGAGGGAGCTTTTAACGGAGACAGACAATACTTGTAAAATCTAATAATGCCTATTAAAAACATCTTGAACATAAATTCCTAAATTTCCTTATGATTTCTTATAATGAAGATGCACACACCCATAGACACCAACCATGGATATCACGAAATTATAGATTTTATCTCTGCCTCAACCTCTTTATAATCACTGAGGTTATAGCCCTGTTTAACCGATATAAAAATATCGGTAGAAGGAGGAAAGATTTCTTTATGAAGCCTGAAGAGTTCCCTCAAAAGCCGTTTAATCCTGTTCCTTTTTACAGCCCCTCCAACCTTGCTGCTGACAGCAAGCCCCAGCCTCTTTATACCAAGATTGTTTGCCTTGAGAAAAACAACAAAATTTTTTCCTGCAACTCTCTTTCCCTGCTTCCTTACCGAGATAAAATCCGTATTTTTAAGGATCCTTTCAGCCTTGGTAAAAGAATACTGCCCCATCATTTATTTGTGCTTATTGTTGGCGAAAGCCTTTTCCTGCCCTTAGCCCTTCTCCGGTTTATTAGCCGCCTTCCGCTCGGTGTGGCCATTCTTGTAAGAAACCCGTGAGTTCTTTTCCTGCTAAGATTGCTTGGTTGATAAGTTCTTTTAGGCATATTTGTCCCTCTTTTGATAAAAAATTTAAAGGATATATAAACCATATTATGTCTTGTCTTGTCAAGACCGAATTTTTATTTTCCAAAAACCACTTCTTTTTATCGGCGCCATGCTGTGCATTTTTGAAAGAATTTTTGCAGTAAAAAGGTATTGACCTTTAGATATGTATACTGTATATTTGTGAACATATGTGCAGCTGGTAGTGCATGTTAAGTTTACGTGCTTGCTGAAAAATACAATTTATTTTTGGAGTTAAGGAAGTTTTGAGACTGAATGCTAAAATACTCGATTATCCTGTGGAAAGGCACCTTACCTTAAGGGAAAGGATTGTTGAGTTTGTCAAAGATGCGATTATAAAAGGCAGGCTTAAACCAGGGGGGCGGGTGCCGGAATCAGAGCTTGCTGAAATGTTTGGCATCAGCAGAACCCCTATACGAGAAGCATTCAGACAACTGGAGTCAGAGGGGTTTATTACCTTTACCCCCAGAAAGGGGGCGATAGTAAGCCCTATTACAGACAAAGATGTAATAGAATTTTATGCCATTAAAGGTCTGCTCGAGGGTTATGCAGCAAAAATGGCATGCTGTAAAATCAGCGACAAAGAAATTAGGCGGATGGAAGACCTGAATTCTCAGATGACAAAATGTGCTGAAAGAAATGATGTAAAGAATTTTTTTAAATTAGACAACCAGCTGCATGATGTGTTTTTAAAGATTTGTGGCAATGATAAATTGTATAATCTCATTCATGTGCTTGTCCAACAATTTGAGCGCTTCCGAAAAACCTCACTTTCCCTGTCAGGCAGGATGTGGAGTTCTGTAAAGCAGCATAATGAGATAATAGAGGCTTTCAAAAAAAGAGATGTAGACCTTGTGGAAAGGCTCGTGAAGGCTAATGCAGAAAAGGGTGGCGAACAGTTAGCCCAAGAGATTTTAAAGGAAAAGAGTTAATATGGCACCTATCACATCCCCAGAGGCAGCTGCACGGCTGGCCAGAGCTATTCTTTCGGATATTGCATTATACAATAAAGAAAAGATAAAAGAGGGTATACAAAATGACAATCTTTTCGAGGTGCTGGAAAAAGAATTAAAAGAAGGGGAAAATCTTTACAAGCATAAGGTTGACCATGAGCTTTTAAAGAAAACCAATTTTTTTAACAAAGCAGTCGTTGATATACTGATAAAGAGGAGCGGTGATATAGAGTCTGATATATGGTAGGCATGTAACTACAATTGCAAATATCAAAATGCAAATTGTAAAATTATTCTTTCCACACTTTGCAATTTTCAATTTGCACTTTCCATTTTTCAATGATACACACCTTCACAGTTACCCTTCCAGAGGCAGAAACCCGTCTGGATATCTTCCTTTCACAAAAACTCCCTGATTTAACCAGATCGAGGATTAAAAAGATAATAGAACAAGGCCTGGTGTCTCTTAATAAAAAAAATGCCAAGGCAGGCGCTAAGGTAAGAATGGGAGACCAGATTGATATTACAATCCCTGAACCTCAACCCATCAAAGCAGAACCTGAAAAAATCCCTCTCAATATACTCTATGAAGATGAACATATCTTAGTCTTAAACAAACCACCCGGCCTTACCATGCATCCGGGTGCAGGCCGTACCAAAGGCACTCTGGTAAATGCCCTGCTGTATCACTGTAAAGACCTTTCTGGAATAGGCGGCGCCTTGCGGCCAGGCATTGTCCACCGCATTGATAAAGACACCTCTGGGGTTCTGGTAGTGGCAAAAACTGATAAAAGCCACCAGTTTTTATCTAAACAGTTTAAGGAACACTCTATTAAAAGAAGATATCTGGCAATTGTTTCGGGCATTATAAAAAATAATCAAGGAACAATTGATCTGCCCATCGGCAGGCATGTATCAGAAAGAAAGAAAATGTCTGTCAGGACAAGAAGGGGTAGACGGGCAGTTACTCATTACAAGGTAATAAAGAAATTTAATAATTTTGCGCTTCTAGAAATAACTCTCGAAACAGGCAGAACACATCAGATAAGGGTTCATCTGTCAGCCATTCACCATCCTGTCCTTGGAGACCCTGTTTACGGCAAGGGCAGGATACCACCCGGGCTTTCACCAAAAGTAACCACTCTCATAAAAAACCTCAAACGCCAGGCACTGCATGCACAAACCCTTGGCATCATTCATCCCGAGACGCACCAATATATGGAGTTTACTGCACAACCGCCGGATGATATAACGGGTATCATAACTGCATTGGAGGAGGCTTGCTGAAA
>Ga0209521_10005447_pt1 | contig 10056 bp, 8 predicted proteins | sample Rifsed19ft4_FD_184016 | JGI IMG/M metagenome (GOLD analysis project Ga0209521, IMG submission 184016) | Soil microbial communities from Rifle, Colorado, USA - sediment 19ft 4 (version 2) | ecosystem: Environmental > Terrestrial > Deep subsurface > Rock core/Sediment | place: Rifle, Colorado... | reverse complement strand
GTCGTAGCCCAGGGTCAGAAGGGTGAGTCCAACAACAACCCGAGAGTCGTCCAGAAAGACCATCCTCCCGGCGTATTCGGGGTTCCACAGGTCTGCCCAGGATTGCGGAATATTCTCAACTGTATCCGTGTTAACGACGATCGCATCGGTACCGCCCAGATATGGGAGACTGTATTTGTTTCCGGGGTCGAAATCCTGATTCATCCAGCCTTCATCGAAATTACCGATGTTTGGCAGTTTCGACCTGTCCAGTTCCTGCAACAGATTCTGGCGTATCATCAATCCGATGATGTAATCCGTCGGTTGGACGAGGTCGTAGGCACTGCCTCCTGCTGAAACCTTGGCATACATCTCTTCGTTGCTGGAATATTCATCGCGGTTCAGGGCGATCCCATAAACCAGCTCAAAACAATCGAGCATATCCTGCGGGAAGTATTCGGTCCACACAAAGATATTCAACTCTTTCGAGGTAACTTCCATGCGTGGATTCGGCTCAGGACACTCAAAACCACTTGACGTGACCTTCGCTCCCCCCGCGACAGGCTCTGTGGCGGCAGGCTCCCCGCCCCCACCGCATGCGGTAAGGACCATGCTGGCAATTGCAAACAGCGCCAGCAACTTCATAGTATTTGACTTGCTCATCTCTTCCTCCTTTAGAAGATATTTTACTTTCACGCGCGGATCTGGGTATGCCGCGCGGGATTCACCGAAGTAATCAACATTATAACTTTTGCTCGCGGGTTTGAATCCACTGCAATAATAGCACAGCAGTGAAGACCGCAAGAATCCAGACCGTGGAAAGCGCATTGACCTGCGGTGTGATGATACGCCTCAGCAGACCGTAGACATAGATCGGCAGGGTAGTGGACCCTGGTCCGTTCGTGAAGAAAGTGATGACAAAGTCATCCAGCGAGAGTGTGAAAGCCAGTAATCCTCCCGAAAGCACGCCCGGCAAAATCATGGGGAAAGTTACTCGGCGGAAAGTTGTCCATTCGTTCGCGCCGAGGTCCATGGCGGCTTCTTCGTAGGATTTGTCGAAGCCTTGCAGGCGCGCCTGCACAACGAGCGTGACGAAGGGAACACTAAAGGCGATGTGGCTTACAATCACGGTGCCCAGCCCCAGGCTAAGTCGTGAATCGCCTGCGAGTCCAAGTGCGTTGTTGAGCAGCCCAAACAACTGGCTGAACAGTGTCAGAATCCCGATCCCCATCACGATCTCCGGGATGACGATGGGAATGTAAAGCGAAAGCTGGGAAAATGGCTTCAGTCTAAATGTATAACGTTGAAGCGCAAGAGCCGCCATGGTGCCGATGATCGTGGAGATGATGGTGGAGGTGAATGCGATGGTCAACGTATTGCCCGCGGCTTCGAGGACATCCTGATTTTTGGAGAGCTCGCAAAACCAGTGGAAGGGTCCGCATGGACTTGATTTCACCAGACTACCGTCCATTACGACTCGATCGGTGAATTTAGGAACGAAACCTTCGAAGGTGATGTTTGCGCGCGAGGCGTTGAAGGAAAACAAAATCAACACGAGGATGGGCGCGTAGAGGAATACATACACCAGCATGGCGGAAGAGAGGATGAACGGATGGCGACGATGGGGATTCATGCGGCGACAATCTCCTCTCCGAAGCCAAACTTGCGCGTATAGAAGTAGGTGACGATAAGCGTCATGATCATGAGGATCAGTGAAGCCGCGCTCCCGAAAGTCGGGTCGCGCGCGTCGAGGAATTGGCGCTGGATAAGGTTGCCGACCAGTATCACCTGCCGTCCGCCGAGAATATCGGACACAATGAACGTTCCCATCACGGGGATGAACACAAGGATCGTCCCTGCCACCACGCCCGGCATGGATAGCGGTAAAGTGACCCGCCACAACGTTTTGATTGCGTTTGCGCCCAAATCCGCCGCGGCTTCGTACAGCGAATTGTCTATTTTTTCGAGCGACGTGTAAATTGGCAGGATCATGAAGGGCAGAAATTCATAGACCATCCCCACCAGCACGGCACCTGGCGTATATAACATCTCGAGCGGCGCGAACGGAACATTGAACAAACCTGCCAGCCATCCCAGAATGAGATTGATGACGCCCTGCGTACGCAGCAGCATCATCCAGGCGTAGACGCGGATAACGAAATTCGTCCACAAGGGAATCAGCACCAGGAACAGAAACGTATTGCGCCGCTTTGGATGGGCGCGTGCAATGAAATACGCCAGAGGGTATGCAAGTGCGATCACCAGGACCGTTGTATTGAAAGCCAATGTGAGCGAACGCCATAATATCTGCATGTACAAGGGATTGAAACACGAAGCCTGCCCGATGTCACAATCAGTGCTATAACCGAGCAAGCGAGTGTAATTGTCCAGCGTAAATGTGAAAATCACATCACCATCAGGGCTGCGCCTGCCGAACGAAATGACCGACGTAAGAAGGAGTGGAATAATCAACAACCCTATCATCCACAATAAGGTGGGCGCGGCGAGCAGTGTCCCTTGAGCCGGTTTATTTTCGCGCAATCGTTGCAGCATTGCGCCTCCTCATTCCTTCTTCAATATAAGGACATTTTCGGGCAGCATCACGAGCATTACCTGCTGACCAATCGTGTAGTACGAACCCGGATCCAGGCGAGAGATGCGATTCTGCTCGAACACCTTGATGCGCTTGGTGCCCACATCCACAAACACATGCGTGTCAGTCCCAATATACACCGTGTTTTTGACCTCGCCAGTGAAGGAATTTTGATCGAGGCCCTTATCCGCAATTCGAACTTTTTCCGGACGAATTGAAACCGTGACATCCTGCCCACTGACCAATCCCGCGGAGACAGGCAAACCGGTCAATTCGGCATTTAACTCGGGGACAATAACGACCGCCTCATCCTTGGATAACGACTTGATCTTGCCATCGAGGAAGTTTGACTCGCCGATAAAATCCGCCACAAAGCGGTTGGCGGGTCTTTCGTAGATCTCCACAGGCGTGCCCATCTGTTGAACTTTACCCTTGCTCATCACCGCGATACGATCGGACATGGTCATGGCCTCTTCCTGGTCATGAGTTACATAGACAAAGGTGATTCCAAGTTGCTGTTGCAGCGCTTTGAGTTCGAGTTGCATTTCCTTGCGCAGCTTTAAATCCAGCGCGCCGAGCGGTTCATCCAGCAATAAAACGTCAGGCACTTTGACCAGGGCACGCGCGACTGCCACTCGCTGTTGCTGTCCTCCGGAGAGCTGCTTCGGCTTGCGGCGCTCCATGCCGGTGAGTTGAACCATTTCCAAGGCATGTCTCACGCGTTTCTCAATTTCGTCTTTAGGCGCCCCCTCCATTTCGAGACCAAAGGCTACGTTCTGGAAAACGGTCAAATGCTGAAAGAGTGCATAACTCTGAAAAACGGTATTCACTTTGCGCTGGAATGGAGGCGTATGTCCCATTGCCTTCCCCTCGATATACACTTCGCCTTCCGTGGGCCATTCAAACCCCGCGATCATTCTTAAGGAAGTTGTCTTGCCGCACCCTGAGGAACCGAGCATCGAAAAGAATTCACCGTTCTTGATCTGCATCGTCACATGATCCACCGCGTTCAACAGATTCCCCTCCGGCGTCAAGAACTGCTTTACAACGTCGCGCAACTCAACTGCAAAGTCAGCCATACTAAACGCTCCTCGAAACAGAGATTAATGAATCTTCCAGGCGGTTAAGCACCATGTTCAATTGTTCCATTGAAATGATCAAGGGCGGTTCAACACGGATTGTCTTGGCGCTGGTCAATGTACCTGCAACGAGCACGCCTCGCTTGAATAATTCAGCGGCAACCTTGTATCCGACTTCGGGCGTCTTGAAATGCATGCCGATCAAAAGTCCTTTGCCCGTTATTTTCTCATAAATTTGCGGATATTGCCCTGCGAGTTCTTCAAGCTTTCGGATCAAATATTCGCCTTTTTGGGCGGCTTGTTCCCAGAGCCGGTCGCGCAACGTCACCCGGATCGCGGCGATCGCGGCAGAGCAAGCCAAGGCACCTCCGCCAGTCGTCGTGGTGTGCATGAACGGATTTGGATACATCATTGGCTGGAAGATTTCTTCCGTGGTCACCACCGCGCTGACAGGCATAACGCCACCGCCGAGCGACTTGGCAGCCGCAATAATATCGGGCACAACCTCCCAATGGTCAACACCCCACATCTTGCCCGTGCGCCCCATGCCAGTCTGCACTTCATCCGCAATCAATAGAACCCCATAATGTCTCGTCGCTTCGCGGACTCGCGGCCAGAAATCGTCCGGCGGGACAATCGCGCCGGCCTCCCCCTGGATCGGCTCAAACAAAACACCCGCCACACCGACGCCGACATTGCTGCAAATCTCCAATTGTCTTTCAACTGCCTCTGCATCGCCAAACGGAACGTGATAGACTGGCCCGCCATACATCATCCCCACCGGCTGGCGGTAGTCCGCCTTACCCATCATCGAGAGCGAACCCATCGTCTTGCCATGAAACGCCTTCACGGCCACGATGAAAGCGGATTTTTGGGTATAAAGTTTTGAAACCTTGATGGAAGCTTCTATGGCCTCCGTGCCGCTCGCTGCAAACCAGCTGTATTTCAAATTCCCCGGTGTGATCTGTGCCATCAATTTTGCCAGCACGCCGCGCAATGGATCGATCAACTCCTGTGAAGGCATTGGCGAGCGACCCAGCTGGGCTTTCACCGCTCTCACGACATCTGGATGACACCATCCAAGGTCCATCATCCCAAAACCGCCCAGACAATCAAGGTATTCGCGGCCGAGCACATCACGGAAGATCGCGCCTTCGCCGATCCATTCCACAGAGGCCCAGTCGCCCGCCTCGGTCACAGATTTGCGATATTCAAGCCAGCCGCGATTGAAATGCTCGGCAAAATTCTCCTTCGATTCTTCAATAATTCCCTTTGCTTCTTCTTCTGTAAAGGTATTTTTGTTCTCGATAATATCGAGCCATCTTTCGGCGTACTGTAATGCGTTATGAAAGTTTTCGGGCACATGATTGTCTCGAACAATCGCTGGTATCACTTAAAACCTCCTGCTCCATTCCTTCGGCCAACGTTCCACCACCACCTTTTTTTGCGTAAAGAATTCAACCGCATCCATACCCTGGCCGTGCATATCGCCGAAGAAAGAATCCTTCCAGCCACTGAACGGAAAGAATGCCATCGGCGCGGCCACGCCGATATTGATCCCGATATTTCCTGCTTCCGCCTCATATCGAAATCTGCGCGCCGCGTTTCCGCTGGATGTAAATAGACTCGCCTGATTTCCATAACTTCCACTGTTCACCAGCTCGATCGCCTCATCCACACTATTGACATGCATCAAACTCAGCACGGGTCCAAAGACCTCCGTCCGCGCGACTTCGCTTCCGGGTGGCACATCCAGCAAAATGGTGGGACGAACGAACGAGCCCCCTTCATACCCTTTGATAACGGTCCCGCGTCCATCCACGGGGATGGTTGCTCCCGTTTCCACGCCCGCTCCAATCAGATGCTCCACCCGGGACTTGCTCGCCGTGTTGATCACAGGTCCCATCTGGACTCCCTCATCGAGACCATAACCGACCTTGCGAGTGGAAGCTGCATCGCAAATCATCTCAACAAACTGATTGCGCGCCTTACCCACCGTTACCGCGACGGATACCGCCAAACAGCGCTGACCCGCACAACCGAAGGCAGAGTCCGCAATGATCTTTGTTGCCATCTCCATATCGGCGTCCGGCAGTACGATCACAGGATTCTTCGCGCCACCCTGTGCCTGAACACGTTTTCCATTCGACGCGGCGCGCCCGTATAGATATTTGGCTGTTGCACTGGAACCCACAAAAGTGACCGCGCGAATCTCAGGGTGATCCAGGATCGCATCCACACACTCCTTCGCGCCGTTGACCAAATTAATCACGCCCTTCGGCAGACCTATCTGCTCGATAAGTTTGAAAATGAATTGCATGGTCATCGGAACTTTTTCGGAAGGCTTCACGATATAAGTATTACCCGCTGCAATCGCGTAAGGCAAATACCAAAACGGGATCATGCCAGGGAAGTTGAACGGCGCGATCGTCGCGCAGACACCCACAGGCTGGCGCAGCATGATCTCATCAATACCGGGCGCGATATCTTCGGCGATCTCGCCCTTCATCATCATCGGCATGCCACATGCCGCTTCTACATTTTCAATCGCACGCACCATTTCGGCTTTCGCTTCCTCAAGTGTCTTGCCGCATTCGTTTGTAATCGTACACGCGATCCCATCCTGATTGGCTTTCAATGAATCACGGAGTTTGAACAAGTATTGAACGCGATCCTGCACAGGAGTCCGCCTCCAGGCGGGGAATGCCGCGGCTGCAGCACGCGCGGCGAGATCTACATCCTCCGCGTTGCAAAGCGGAGTCCGCGCGATGAGCTGGCCTGTCGCCGGGTTGATAACATCGAAATATTCTTTGACGTTCGGCTTGATCCATTGGCTGTTTATATAGTTCAGGATTTCCATGTTGTTCTCCGAGATCGTTGGCAGGTTTAAACGTTCGAACGTTTCAACGTGTGAACTTGCTAACGCACCTGCGTATCCATCAATTCTGCCAGCCCATCATCCAGCAAATCCAGTCCTTCATCCAGTTGCTCCTTCGTAATGATAAGTGGTGGAACAACGAACAAAATGTTCTTGAAGTTGAAGACATACACACCGTTGGAAACCAGGAAATTCTTAAGCGGAGTCAAATCCATCGGTTCTTTTGTTTCACGGTTCGTCACAAGCTCCAGTGCTGAAAACATGCCGATATAACGCGCGTCACCAACGGATGGATGTTTTGCTTTCAATTCCTCCAATCGAGCGCCGAGATGTTTCCCCACTTTTTTCGCATTCTCAAAAATCCTGTCTTCTTCATAGGCTTCTATGGTAGCCAGCGCAGCGGCACAAGCCAGAGCATGACCATTGTAGGTCAATCCCGCGTATAAGACTTTATCATCAAAAAACTTCGCGATCTTTTCCCGGACGATCACTGCGCCCAAAGGCAGATAACCTGAAGTAATACCTTTTGCAGTGGTGATGATGTCCGGCACGACATTCCAGTTATCCACTGCGAACCATTCGCCAGTGCGCCCCCATCCGCTCATCACTTCATCCGAGACCAGCAAAATTCCGTACTTATCGCAGATCTCGCGCATACGCGGCCAGTACTCATCGGGCGGGATGATAAGTCCATTCGTACCTGTCACCCCCTCGAGGAAAATAGCCGCGATCTGGTCTGGACCTTCATGCTGGATCACCTCTTCGACATGGCTGATGCACTCGCGATGACAGATATCCTTTGTCCAGCCAAACGGACAACGATAACAATAGGGGTCAAGGAAATGGACCACTCCCGAAATTGCAGGCTCTGCCGGCCAGCGACGGTAGTCACCGGTCAACGCAATCGCTCCAAGTGTTGCACCATGATAGGAGCGATAACGGGCCAAAATCTTATGTCGTCCCGTATAGAAGCGGGCAATTTTGATGGCATTCTCGTTTGCTTCCGCCCCTCCGAGTGTGAAGAAGGTTTTCTTCAAATCTCCAGGCGTGATTTCAGCAAGTTTTTTTCCAAGCAATCCACGCGGCTCGGTCGCCATGCTGGGACTGGCGAAGGTCAATTGCGCAGCCTGATCCTGAATCGCCTTCACCACTTTTGGGTGTTGATGTCCGACATTCGTATTCACCAACTGCGATGCGAAATCGAGATAGCGCTTGCCGTCTGCATCCCAAAAATAGACCCCCTGTGCTTTCGTGACAGGGATTGGATTAACTTGTCCCTGATTTGACCAGGAATAAAAGGTATATTCCTTGTTGAGGTCAATGATTTCTTTCGATGTAAGCTTGGTCATATATCCTCTTTAAGGGCAGCGGACGCGCCGAAGGCGTCTAACGTCCGCCTACGAACTCACATTTTGACTTCCTTGACAATTTCGGCATAAATGTTCAACGTTTCATCAATATCTGCATCGCTATGCTCGTAACACAAGAACCAGGGCTCGCGCGCGTCATGGTCAGGCATCACGCCGTGTTCGATGGCTTTATCGGCCAGTTTGAGATACATCTCATGATCGCTCTTGGCCCAATCGCGCTGACAGGTAACCGCATCTACACCAAACGAGAACGAGAACATCGCGGGATAACCCGTGAACACCACCTGAATATCATTCTCCTCAAAAATTTCCTTCAATCCATTCATAAGTCTCTGTCCACGCGTCTCGATTGTTTTGAGAATCGGTTTCGATTTCAGCAGACTCAATGTGGCATAGGCGCCTGCTACACCCGGCTTATTGTTTGTATATGTTCCACCCTGGGCGACCCCCTCTCCAATTATGGACATGATTTCACGCCTGCCGCCGAACGCGGCGATCGGGTAGCCATTGCCCAGGGCTTTCGCGTACGTTACCAGGTCCGGTCTGATGCGATAATACTCCTGCGCGCCACCGTTCGCAATGCGGAACCCGGTCTTGACTTCATCCAAGATAAAAACACAACCATGTTCTTCGGTCTTTTTGCGCACGAGTTCAAGGAAACCATCCTGCGGATTGATTGCCGCACAGTTGCCCTGACAAGGCTCTGTGATCACCGCGGCAATCTGTTCGCCATAGGATCGCATCACCCGTTCGAAGCCTTCGCTGTCGTTGAAGGGCAATGTAATAATGAAGTCGCGCATCGCCTTCGGGATGCCGGATGAAGCAGGCACAGGGATGGGACTGCGGCGATTTCCGTAGGCATCGACAGGCGCATAAGTGGACCACAACGTGTGATCATGAAATCCATGATAATTGCCTTCAAATTTCAAGATCAATTCGCGACCTGAATAGGCACGCGCGACACGAATGGCGTGCATAGTAGATTCGGTTCCGGAACAGGCAAACCGAACCATCTCGATCGCCGGTGACATCTCCACGATCATCTCTGCGACCGCCACTTCCAGTTCGCTGGTCATTGCGAAGAGCACGCCGTTTTGAATCTCTTCAATGACCTTGTTATCTACATCCTCATAAGAATGGCCTAAAATGATGGGCCCAAACGCCATGCGGTAATCGATGTATTTCCTGCCGTCCACATCCCACAGATAGGCACCTTTTGCCTTCTGGACATAGGGGGTTATTCCATCCCCCCAAAATCGGAAGTTTGAATTTACACCGAGCGGGATGATTTCCTGAGCGCGCTTTTGCAGAGCGTGTGTCTTGGGACCAAACATATGTTTCCTCCAGTGCAATTAGTCTGATGTCGGGGTGGTATCTCGCTCAGCAATTTCCTGAACGACGCTTTCAGGGATCCGCCATTGATACACATCCTTGAGAATCAACGGCACAATAGAGGTGGTCGTCTTACGGACTCCGGGAACTTTGCGGATCACTTCCGTGACGAAGTGGTAAATCTCCGCAGTGTCTTTTGCGACAATCTGAATACTTACATCTGTTTGCCCAATTCCACAGGCTACATAACTTACATTATCGAACTCCGCCATCTTTTTTGCCACTTCGAGGATGCGATCAGATTCCACCTCCATCCATACGTCCGCGATGGTGGTCAACCCAAAAGCCTGGGGTTTGGCAACCGCGCTGACGCGCACAACGCCTTCATGCACCATACGGTCAATACGATAGCGGACAGCACGTTCTGAAATATCCCCAATCTGACGCGCGATCTCAGAAGCAGACATCCGCCCATCTTCAAGAAGCAGATTGACAATTTTCACGTCAATCTTGTCGAAATTATGCATAAGTGTTCTTTTTTCTTTCCGAAAGCGACGAAGATTTTGCAAATATACACCAAAGCCCACAAATCAGTCAAGAACATCAATTATTTTCCACGCGAATTATGCATAGTTGCATCCACTTGGATCCATGGACAGGCGATTGCATAAAAATGGAGTGAATAATTTATGAATTAATCCATAAACTTGCATAATGCCTTCAATATGCTCTGATACAGATTTCGTGGTGATTACCCACATCTTTCGCGCCCCCACATTTGGGCGGCACAAGTCCTTGACAACGGCATATTTGGGGGCTGAAAAA